>Ga0116170_10005246_pt1 | contig 11653 bp, 5 predicted proteins | sample AD_JPNHW1_MetaG_FD_89797 | JGI IMG/M metagenome (GOLD analysis project Ga0116170, IMG submission 89797) | Active sludge microbial communities of municipal wastewater-treating anaerobic digesters from Japan - AD_JPNHW1_MetaG | ecosystem: Engineered > Bioreactor > Anaerobic > Digestate | place... | reverse complement strand
GCGGCCCTGGTTGACCGGCACGGCGCCCTGGGGGATCTGCAGCAGCACTTCCACCTTCTGGATCGAGGAAGAGGGGTTGGTCAGGGCGACGCGGCAGCCATAGACGACCTGGCAGAGGAATTCGTCCGAGACGTATTTGTCAATCTGTTCGTTGTTCTCGAAGCGGAACCGGTCGTCGAGACGGAAAAAGTTCTGGCTGACGAGGATCGGGGTCTGCCCCTCGGGTTTCTGCGCCGCGCGGATCTCCTTGCGATAGATCACGGCAGGCGAGGCCAGTTGGAGACGCAGGCGCTGGTCTTCCGTTTTCATGTCGTGTTTCGCCGCCTTGAACGGCAGGTCGAGGACGGAGAGCGCGAAGAAGATTTCGGTGAAGTTCCCGGACGCCTCGCCCAATTTTGGGGACAGGAATGGGGCCTTCTCATCGGTCGCCACATGGTTCGCGTAGTCGCGCCAGAACCCGTTGACCTTCACCCGGTCGGCGTTCTGCTGTTCCCGCGGGACGTGGTAGTAGTTGTTTTCGGCCCATTCCTGGGTTTTATCGAGTTTCTGGTAGAACTTGCGGGCTTCGCCACGCCGGTTCAGGTCGCGATCGCTGAGCAGTTCCAGTTTGTCGGCCAATTCGACCCCTGTTTTTTCCTTCGCCGAGGCGGCGCTCATCCGCTTGGCTACTATGCTTCTGGAGCGGGTGCCCTTCGCGCCCGCCACGCGCTCCTCTTCGAGGTTCCCGACTTCCGCAAGTTTTAACTGTACGTCGTCGGGTTTTGGGGCGGCGGCTGGGGCTCCGCTCGGGGGTGCGGCGGGTGCGGGCGCCGCGTGTTCCAGTCCCAGGACGGCCGCTCCATCCGTTGCGACTGCGCCATATCCAGCCACAGCGCCACCGACGGCCAGATTAGAAACGGGGAGTAGGGCCGGGGCGTCTTTTGCCGCGAGATCGCCGTTATACGCAAAGAAGTAGTCTCCCGCAGCGGCCCTCCCGGCCATACCGGCTTGTACCGTACCCGGCGCTGGAGTTTCCAGAATGCGTCCCCGCAGGGCGGTCTTGAACAGGAAGTCGGCCCGGTTCAGGTCGGTCGGGATCAGGTCGAACAGATCCCGGACGTGGCGTTGCATGGCGAGGGTCTCGGTCTGGATCTGTCGTCCGAGCAGGATGCGCTCGACAGCGTTGAGCCGTTCATAGGCCTGGGGCTTGAGGTAGGCTTCGAGGGGTTTGTTCCCGGGACCGTCCGGTTCCTGCGCCAGCAGGTAATCGTCCAGGAACGTCTTGTCCTTTTTGCTGAGCAGATAGGGCCAGATCGTTTCCTTGAAGAACGCGTGGTCTTTCTGGAACAGGAAGAAGTTGAGTTCGTGGCAGGCATACTTGGAGTAGAGTTCGCGTTTCTTTTCAGGCGCGAGTCCGGGCCAGTCGGTGATAAAGGAGAACTCGCGCAACGTATCGTTCTTGCTCAGAGTTTCATAGAGGTTGAAGACCGAGCCCAGGGTATCGTACACCTCGAACTCGGTGGCGGTGATGTCCGGAACCTCGAAGGTCTCTTTTTCTTTCAGGGGGTGGATGAGTTTCTGTTCGGTGAAATGGTTTTTCGGGTCCAGGCCGTTTCGCAGCCGCAGATCCATGGCCGGGAGGGACGAATCGGGCAGAGGCTGTTCCCGATAAACGCTGTTTTCGAGATCCATCGCGAAGACGTGCAACTGGCGGCTTCCGGCCAGCGCCTTTCGGCTTACCAGGACGATCCCGTCGGCATCGGGCCGCAGGTTGCAGAGGACCACGCTCTGGACGGGGAGGAAATCGAGGTTCGCGTAGTCACCCTTAATGGGCGGGGGCGCCGGAGCTTCAGCCGGCGCGGCCTGCTGGCCGGGAGCGGCGGCTTGGGGACGGCCCTCTTGAACCCCTTCACCCTCTGCCGCTTTGGCCACTTCGGTCGAGGTCTGCCGGACGACCCAGGGGTTCAGCAGCAATCCGGGACGGGTGAGCATGTTGCCCGGAAATTTCTGCGCGTAGCGGCGTTCCAGAATGTAGCGGTACTCATCGCCGATATTCCGGCTCGACAGGTAGAGCGAATCGGCGGGGATCTGAGGCCGGGCGAACGGTTCGGCGAACGGGATCTTGCCGAGGGTCCCGAAAAGCGGGAAGAAGGGCAGGTAACGGGTCGCCACAACCTGAACGGTGGTGTTGGGGCCGGCATTGGCCAGATGGATGCGGATGTCGCTGTCGGCGGTTTCAATCTGACTGATCTGGAGCGGTTGGGGGTTGGGTGTTTCGAGGTAACGGTTCTTGCCCAGGAGATAACCGGTCTCCTCGGGTCTGGTGGCATCGGGGCCCCCCGCCGCCAGACGGATCAGGATGTGACGTCCGCTCTCCTTGAGCCACAGGTCGTAGTCCCCTTCGGGCAATGCCAGGAGGGTGAGGAACCCGGGCTCGAGTTTGAGCGAGTCGAGACAATCGCGGACAAAGACGCCGCTGCGCACTTCGATGAGGGAATAAAGGCTGCGCAGGTTCTCATGGCCTGCCGACGCGTTTGGGATGTCCCCGGCGGGGGGATTTTCCATCACCGGGACCCGAAGCGGTTCTCCGGCGCGGCCGTCGAGGGTGGCGGGCCAGCTGCGCTGGTCGTATTTCAGTTCCCAGCGGTTCGGAACCCCTTGTGGTCCGTTGGCTTCGACCCATTCAATGCCGTCAAGGGCCCCCAAATGGATCTGTCCCTGCGCGTCCGTCTGGCAGGTGGTCTGGATCGGGTCCCGGTAATCGCGATGTTTCAGGGTCAGGTTGACGGGGCGGTCGGGACGGGGTTCGCCGGTCTTGCCGAGGAGTTCCAGCAGGTACTGCGCGGCGCCTTCCACACGGGTATGGGCCAGGTGGAGCGCTTCGATCTTGTCCGTCGTGTCAATCTGGTTCAGCGCCAGGCTGGCGCTGTCCGTCAGGGTTTCCTTCTTGTTCTGACTCATATTCTGAACCTTGGCGGTCAGGGAGAAGGAAAGTTGGACGAGGTTTTCGGGGACCTGAAAGGTATGGCTCGACACGCGGTCCTCGAAGAGCGGGAACTTTTCGATGGCCTGGGTGGCGCTGATCCCCTCGCGGTCCACCGTGGTGAGGAGCAGGGTTGGTTCCTCGAGTGCTTTCAGGGAGATGCGGGTTCCATTCAGCAGCAGGACGGGACGCACCAGAATCTGGGCCTTGCGGTGTTTGAGGACCGACTCCCGATCCACGAAGAGACCGGCCGAGAGCGCGTAGTGTTCCGCGTCGTGGTTGAATTCGGCCAGGGAAGACAGATTGCCCTGAGAGAGGACGATTTTCTGCGGACCGGGGTTGGTGCTGAACGGGACGGCGATTTCTCCGTTCTGGTCGGCGGTGTAGGCGTGTCCGGCCAGCCAGAGCGAGGCGTCGGGCGCCTTGCGTCCCTTTTCATCGAGAATCGTGAAGACATACCCGGCGCTGCCGGTTCGGGCCAGGTAGGAGAGGCGGCCCTTCTGAATCAGGGCCCGGCTGCTCTTGCCGTTGCCGATAATCTCGACCACATAGACGCCCGGTTTGGCCAGTTCCGGTAGTTCGAAACGTTGGCGGACGCGCAGAAGGGGCGGTTTGTCGAGTGTGACGGTCTTTTCCGAGTTGGCGACCAGACCGTCGAGGTTGATGTCGGTGCTGATCTCGGTCCCTTTCTCGCGATAGTAATTCTGGGCATTGATTTCATAGACTTTGACGATCAGGTTCTGGGCATTCTTGATGTCGAGGTCCAGTCCCACGGGGTCTTCGGAGGCGAAGTACCGCTTGCTTTCCGGAGCGAATTCGATTTCGACCCGGTCGCGCAATTCCTGATACCGGGCCGGAGGCAGCCAGGCGGTCCATTGGGCTGCGTCGCCCTGGCCGAGAAGGAGCTGCGTCTCGGCGTAGAGCATTTTCAGGTAGTCCTCGCGGATATAGGGCGCGTAGGCCTCGTACCCGGTGTCTTTCTGAAAGAAACGCTGGAGGAAGTCCCGGACCAGTTTTTCATCGTTGCCGATCGGGGGACACGTGGTCAGGGGTTGGAAATCTTGTGACAGGTCCACGCGGGCGCCCTGGAAGGGCGCCTGTTCCAGATATTTGGGGTTCACGTATTCGGTCTGGCGCGGCAGGGCCAGGTAGGTCATGAACCGTTCCTTGTCATACACCCCCTGGCTGCGATCGAGGAGCAGACGGTTGTAGAGGACATGGGCTTTCAGCGACAGGTGGACGGGTTCGAGGGTGGAGACAAAGGCCCACTGGCGTTCGAGGTAGGCCTGGCGTTCCTGAATGTCCCAGGGCCAGCCCGATCCTTCCGCCGGTTTGAGTTTTGAAAGATAGGTCTGAATGAAAGCGGGGTTGTTGCGTAGTTCGGGCATCCCCTTCAGGCATTCTTCCAACTGGTTCAGGAGCAGGGCGCCGTGGATGGGCCAGCAACCGAACCCGCCGGTCCCGGGTTCTTTCAGGTCGGCCAGGACGAGGGGAACCAGTCCCGGATAATCGGGCCGGGTCAGTCGGCGCAGGAGGTCGCGGCGGCGTTCGACGCTCAGTTGGATGTCGCCCGGCTGGCCCCGGCCCGCTTCGCGGGCTACCCAGTCGAGGGCGCGGTCTTCGAACCCCTCGAGTGTTTTGTCATGAAGGTCCAGGGCCTTCTTGTTCAGGGTCTCGCGGGAGACCTGTTCAGGTGGCAGGGAGGTGGGGAGGTTGGGTTTGTTTTCGAGCGTTTCCCGTTCGTGGGGATATGTCAGGTTCAGGTGGGCGCGCAGGTAGGCGAACGAGGCGGCCGGGTCGGTGGGGAAGCGCAGCAGCGCCTGACGGTTTTCGATTTCCTGGACCCGGGGGGTACGGCCGTACCGTTCGATCCAGGGTTTCAGGAGGGTGTCCACTTCGGTCAGTTTCCCCTGATTCTGCAGGTGGAGGCTGGTGTAGAAATAATGGTCTTCCGTTCCGGGGACCAGTTGGTTGAGTGCCTCGGCCCGGTTTTCGGCCAAGGCGAATTTCTCGGGGAAGCCGATTTCTTCCCCGGCGAACGCTGTGTGGATGAGGGTCAGACCCACCAGGGCGGTCAGCAGGCCCCGGCGTGTCCGTTGTAGTCTGTTGTCCAACATGTCTCCATTCCCCCTTCTGTTGTGAACCGCGTTTTATTGTTCGAAAAACCCTTGTCTGGAACCTCAGACACTGCTGCGGTTCGGGAAGTTCCCGAAGGTTCGGATTATTTTTCGATCAGGGGACGGGTGAGGACCTGGGGGGGAAAAAAAGTACGCGCCCGAGACGGGGCGCGTACAAGTGTCTGAGAATTGTCGAGTTGAGAGGAGATATCGTCAGATTGACGGGGAATCGGCGTGGTTTTCCTGCAGGACGATGTGGAAGTTCGATCCGACATTGCCCTGGGGCAACTGGAGGCCGTCCTTGAGCCGCCAGTTGTACCAGACGTCGAAGGTTCCGGACCCCCGGAAGTCTTTTTCCGCCACAACGCTGCCATAGACCACCGGGTTTCCGGTGACGTCAATGTAGCCGGCGCAGTAGAGGACTCCGTCCAGATAAACCTTGGACAGGTTGACCTTGGGGTGGCCGGTGTCGGGCGATTCCGCCAGGAGACTGGCCGGGTTACCCGCGCCCTTCTGGAGCATGTTGGCGCCGATCCAGAAGACGCCTTTCATGCCGACCCCGGTTCCCGAATTGGAAATGGTCGCGAGGTTCGAGCCGTCCGCCTTGGGAGCGGTGCCGTCAATGGTGTCAATAAAGAGGAGGGTGTAGGGGTCGTTGACGCGGTCGGCGTTTCCGAACTCCGTGTTGAAATCCACGAGGTGGGCTGCGTCCTTGATGCCATCGCGGTAGATGTTGCCCGCCGCGTCGGTTCCGTAATAACAGCCATGCTGTTTGGCGGCGACCTTGAAATCGCTGTAGGTACCCAGCATGTCGGGAAACTTCAAGGTCCCGACCGGGACATGCTGGTCCAGTTGGGTGTAGAGGCGATTGGCGCCGTCGGGCATGAGGGGTTTATCGGAGTAGGCGCCCGAGGCGGGGGCGTCACCGGGGGAGGTCCGGGTGGCCGGGTCATAAAGATCTTTTCCCGACCCGACTTTCCACGTCGTGTCGAAAAGGAGGGAACCTTCACTGCGGTAGCTGACAAACTTGTCGTAGCTGCCGCTGGTCTTGTCAATATGGCTGCTCTGGGATTTGGCGGGCATGTTGACATCGCTTCGGGTCCACGCTTCACCCCAGTGGACTTTGGCGTTGCCTCCCTGTGCGGCGGTGGCCAGAGAGATCAGGGCGCCGCCCAGTTTCAGCTCGCTGATGAGGACCGGGCTTTTTTCGAGATAGACCAGGATAGTCCGGGGCAGGCCGCTGGGGGTCATTCCGGTACAACGCGCCTTGAAGTAGCAGGCGACCGGGTCGGCTGCCGACCGGGATTCAAGGATGATGGAGGAGATGTGGGCCGATTCATAACCGTCACCGGAGGTGAGAGTGCGCAATTTGGCGGAGTCCACCGTGACGGAGGCTGCGCCTGGCACCTTGACACTCAGGTTGGGGAATGGCCAGGTGGGTTGGGAGTAATCGCGGTAAAAGTAGCCGGAGGTACCGCCGCCATCGTAATCTTCCGGGAAATTGCTCCAGTGCAGGACTTGGGCGACACCGGCCTCCGCGGCGAAGAAGGCGCGGGCGATATCGCGCCGCCGCGTGTTGATTCGCTGATGGTCCACCATGGTTTTGACGAGCAGCACCGCTGTCATGGCCGCACTGACGGACAGAATGACCGACACGACCAGCACTGAACCGCGTCGCCGGTTGATTCTGGATAGAAGGCCTCTTTCAAACATGGGCGTTCTCCTTGCCACATTCTTTCCTGCTTTTGTGTTCCGTTATATCCCGCGACTTCCCCTCAGGTCCGAATTTCCGATTACGGGAGTGCCGGGTTGCGCAGGTAGATTACGGTCTCCCCGTCGCGAATGTCCACCTGGCCGTAGCGCAGGTCCGAGGAGGTTTGAACAAAGATGGTGACGAGCGCTTCCGCGCCGATGCCGGCCGACGTTCCCGGGTGGAAGGTCACCTCGATCGGCCCCTTGGCCAGAGTCTCGAAGGCCCCATTGCCCTCCTTATAGAGCAATTCCCGAGTGTCGGGGCGGAAGTAGAAGGTACAGGTGGGTGAACCGGGAAGGGTCGGGTCCACATAGGTCATGAGACGCCAGTTGTAGGCGGACGCGTCAATGCCCTTGTTGACCGATCCGATCCGGGCATCGCAGAGGCGGTAGCGGATCTGGTTGAGCGCGATCATGCGCTGCGAGCGAGAGTCGGTGGTTCCGTAGAGTTCCTTGGCGGTCAGGGCGCTGGTGAGCATCAGATAGCTTGTGGAGGCGCCCACGAACCCGAGAATTCCCACCGAAATGACCATTTCGGCCAGGGTGAAGGCCCTGCGTTTCCAGGACCGGGCTCGATGTGACATCGAATACCTCTTGAAGAATTCTGCCCCCATGGTTTTCTGTACCTTTCTCCCGATCGCTCTGTCGTTTTCAGTTATGAAAATACGCTCAGGGCGCCTTGTAGGTGATGACGGTCTCGTGCATTTCGCGCGGTTTCCAGCTGGCCACGCGCGGATGCCATTTGAGGGTCGCCTCGATCTCGATCAGGATGGCGGGATCGGGCGCTTTGGCCAGAGTGGCTCCCGTTGCCGGGTTGCGGACGGTGATGTCGAGTTCGCCAGTGGTGTCGTCGGAAGGATCGGCCGGGGTTCCGTTGTCCCACACGGTCACGATCGAACCGGACTGGGTTTTGGGAAACAGATTGAATCGTTCCGTTTCGAGCGCCTGGCAGACGATCTGGTGGGCGCGGCACCGTTCCTGTTCCACCTGGTTGTGGGAACGGGCGAACCCGAGCGCCGACAGGGTCGCGGTGAAGATGAGGGTCGCCAGAACGAGCGCAAGCAGGCACTCGATCAGTGTGAAACCCGCGGATCTATTTGTCATATTCATCCCCTTGATCTGGGTGTTTCTTTTGGGTACCCACTTGGGGAGAATACACTCGGGTTGGACACCGGGTTGTATTGCCCCAAGACCGCACGTTAGATTTTTAAATGAAAATACCGTCAGGCGTTGCCTGAATGACCTTGCTGCCGGGTGACATAAACACCCGCCCCCCGAAACCGGCTTGCAAAGTTTCTGGGCGTTTCCGAGCCAGATCTTTCACGCACCACCTTTCCGTTCGGGGGGAACCGCTCTTAGAAAGGCCACTCAACACGCTTGTACCATACCACAAACCGGGTTGGGAATGCCAGAAAAAAGGAATATCCCGGCAGGAAATCCAGTTGCTGGTTCAGGTTGAGGCTATCTTGAGTGTCTCACAAACACACAGCGGACCGGAGGCTGTGCTGCCTCCGGTCCGCTGTCGTTGTCCGTTGGATACTTGGGAATGGCGGTTTGAACTATTTCTTGAGTTCGCGCTCCGTCGGCTTGTCGGCGGTCGGGAAGTCGTCGGGGATTTTCTGGGTCACCTTGCCGGTGGCGGCCCATTCGGCGCCGCGCTGGTAGGTGACGATGAACCCGACGGACTTCATCTGCTTGCCGGCGTGGCCCAGGCAGTCGTGGAAAATACGTCCCTTGCCCCAGCTGACGGTGAAGAGGATCGGTTCGTTCTCGCCCGTGCCGCCCTTGGCGGGGTCGGCGAAGGCGGTGGCCAGAAGGGTGACGTTCTGGGCGGGACCGCGCAGGGTGCTGTAGAGTTCATCGGCGGTGTGCATCCATTTTTCCGGCAGGCCTTTCGTGATCGGGTGTTCCTTGTCGCGGATTTCGAGGAGGAAGGGGTGCTGCGGACCATGCGAGCCGCCCGGGCCGGGGGTGGTGGTGTCGAGTACCATCTTGCCGTCGCGGTAGCGGATCATCGGTCCCGCGTTTTTTTCATTGCGATTGCCCCACCCGCCCACGGCGATGATTTCGTTGTAGGCTTTCCAGTTCGGGAAGGAGTTGTTGGCCGCGTGGAAGACGACGACCCCGCCGCCGTTTTTGACGTATTCCTCGAAGGCCTTCTGCGTGGTTTCGGGCCAGTCGTCGCCGTTGTAGTTCAGAACCACCACGTTGTACTTCGCGAACTCGGGCTTGAAGTTGTCCATCGGCTGTTTCTGGGCGGGCGAGGTGGCCACGTCCACCTTGAAGAGACCGGTTTCTTCAAGCAGGCTCTTCAGGAAGGGGGTGGTTTCCTGCCACGGATGGTTGTTCTGGCCGTCCACGATCAGGGCCTTCAGGGTGGGTTCGGCCTGGGCACCGACTGCCAGCAGCAACGCCAGGCAGGCGAGAACCAGAGAACGAAGGATGTTGCGATACGCGAAATTCATTTCGAGACCTCCGATATCTTGAATAGAGTATTATGAAATGGGCGGCTGTTCCCCAGCCGGTCCCGTCTCTTCCCGATGCACCTTACACGTGTCGGGTTGCTGGACCATTTCCACCATATAGACGTTCTTGTGGATTTCCACAATACGAATCTGTTGTCCCTGTGCGATATAATTTCCCTGTGTGACCACATCCAGCCGGCGTCCCTCGACCAGCGCGAAACCCGCCGGGTGCAGGTCGGTCTGGGCCACGCCGATTTTCCCGATCATGTCTTCGGGTTCCGGGCGTTTGCCGAGAACCAGGCCGGGCGTGGGTGCGGGTGCCGCCTCGGACGGGTTGAAGGGTTCGAGTACGATCCGGCGGAAGATGGGGAAGCCCGGCAGGATACGGCTCAAGACCCACACGAGCGGGATGGCGCCGGCGAAGACGAGGAGAAAGTTCTTCAGCGCCTCGCGCAACATGCCGTAGTTGTAGCCCAGTTCGGGGATATTCGGGTTGGGCATCAGACGCACCATTGCCAGAATCAGGCTGAAGGTCACAAGGACAATGCCCAGGATTCCGGCCAGGCCAAACCCGGGCAGGACGAAAATTTCCAGGATGATGAAGATAATCCCCAGAAGGAAGAGGAGAATCTCGATGTAGGTGGCGAGGTCCGCCACGTAGCTGCCCCAGAAGAACAGGGCCAGGAAAAAGACTCCGACGAAACCGGCGACCCCGAGGCCCGGGGTCTTGAGTTCCACATAGAGCGCGCCCAGCCCCAGCAGCAACAGGAGGGGACGGATGAGCAGGAGCCAGCGCGCCAGGTGCTCGGACCAGGTCATTTCGTAGTTGAGAATATCCGCCGGGCCGATTTTTTCATGCTGGAGAAGGGCTTCGAGGCTTTCCGCCTGGAAGGCGGCCAGGGGTGTGAGACGCACGGGCTGGTGGGTGTCCGGGTCCACGTAACGGGTGCCGGTGGTGGCCTGGTCGCTGTCGAGGGTCAGGACTTCTCCCTTGGGTTTGACGCCGGGCATGTCGATGTTGCGGTCGATGAACGCCTCGCAGGTGCGGACCGGGTGGCCTTTGTGTTTGGCCACGGCGCGGATCTGTCCCTTGAGGGCTGAGTTGATTTTCTGTTCCATGACTTCGGGCACCGTGGTGCCGGTTCCCATGATGACCTGTGAGGCGCCGATGCTGGCCAGCGGCGCCATGACGATCTTGTCGCCCGTGACGGCCAGGAGCGCCCCGGCGGACCAGGCTTTGGTGTTGATGAAGGAGTACACGGGCACTTCGATGCCGAGCAGGTCGTCGCGGATCTGCTCGGTGGCGTTCAGGCTGCCGCCGTTGGTGTGGATGTCCAGGACGACCACGTCGGCTTTCGCCTTGCGGGCTGCCACGACCGCCCGGTGGAGGCTGAAGGCGAGGCTGTTGTCAATGTCGTCGCGCATTTCGATGCGATAGACCCGGTAGCGGTCGCCTTGGGTCAGGGTGCGGAGCGGACGTTTCTGAGGGGTAGTGGCGGTGGTTTCCACTTCGGCCTGTGCCGCCCATACACTTCCCGTCGAGGCGAACAGAAACCCCAGAATCAGCAGCCAGAGGACGGTGTTTTCTTTTCTGCGCGTCATGTTGTTCTCTCTTCCTGACACTCATTCGCGATTATTCCAGGGCCAGGGCCGCGATTTCCTTCCGGACGGCGTGGGCCGAGAATTCGAGCGCCTCGGACTCCTCTTCGAGCAGGCGCAGTTCGAGGATGCGTTCCATGCCTCCGGCTCCGAGGAGGACCGGGACGCCCGCAAACACGTCGCGCAGGCCATACTCGCCCCGCAGGCACACGGAGCAGGGGAGAATGCGTTTCTGATCTTTGAGGATCGCCTCGGCCATCTGGAGGACGGCGGCGGCGGGCGCGTAGTGGGCCGTGCCGGTCTTCAGGCAGTTGGCGATTTCGATGCCGCCGTCGCGGGTCCGCTGGACGATCCGTTCGATGGCTTCGTGATCGAGCATTTCCTCGAGGGGGATGCCGCCGACCAGGGTCAGGCGCGGCAGGGGAACCATGGTGTCCCCATGACCTCCCAGAACCAGCGCCGTGACATCCTCGACCGAGACTCCCAGTTCCATGGCCACGAAGGTACGGTAACGGGCCGTGTCCAGAATGCCCGCCATCCCCAGTACGCGCTCGCGGGGAAACCCGCTGGTGCGCATGGCGAGGTACGCCATGGTATCGAGCGGGTTGGTCACCAGGATCAGGATGGCGTCTGGAGAACCGGGGACGATGCCTTCCATGACACGCGCGACGGTTTCGGCGTTTTTCGCGAGGAGGTCGCTTCGGCTCATGCCGGGTTTTCGGGTCAGGCCCGCCGTGACGATGACGATGTCCGAGTTG
>Ga0116170_10005245_pt1 | contig 11654 bp, 10 predicted proteins | sample AD_JPNHW1_MetaG_FD_89797 | JGI IMG/M metagenome (GOLD analysis project Ga0116170, IMG submission 89797) | Active sludge microbial communities of municipal wastewater-treating anaerobic digesters from Japan - AD_JPNHW1_MetaG | ecosystem: Engineered > Bioreactor > Anaerobic > Digestate | place... | reverse complement strand
CCATGAATACCAAGGCTATGATTCTCTATGGTTGCTGTATTGGTATTCTTACGGTTATAATCAGGGTCTGGGGTGCTTATCCCGAAGGCGTTTCTTTTGCAATACTTATTATGAACGCATTTGTTCCGCTTATGAATGCATATATTAAACCCAAACGATTTGGAGAGGAGGTAAAAAATGGCTAAGACCGAATCGACATTCAGGAATATGGTGCTGTCTCTAACCCTCATCTCCTTGGGAGCTGCAGCATGTCTTGGTTTTGTTTACGAAATGACAAAAGAGCCTATAGCGCTTGCCGCTCTGAACAAAAAACTAGACGCTATAAAACAGGTTGTACCTGAATTCAACAATAATCCGGGTGAGGAGATGTACAGGTTGCCGACAGGCGAAGGAGACAGCCTCGATATCTATCCGGCAAAAAAAGACAATGTGATAGTCGGGTACGCAGTTAGCACTTATACAAAAAAAGGATTCAGCGGAAAGGTAAGCCTCATAGCAGGTTTTAAACCTGATGGAACGATAATAAACATATCTGTTCTGGAGCAGAAAGAGACACCAGGTCTGGGGGCAAAAATGACTGAACCTTTTTTCAAAGATCAGTTCAATGATAAGAACCCTGCTGAATTTTCACTGAGAGTAAAGAAAGATGGCGGCTCAGTTGATGCAATCACTGCAGCCACTATCAGCTCAAGAGCTTTCTGCGATGCTGTTCAGCGTGCATATAATACCTTACAGAAAGGAGATAAGAAATGAATCAGTTACAAAACTTTACAAAGGGTTTCTTTAAGGAAAATCCCATACTTGTCCTGGTGCTTGGCACCTGCCCTACCCTTGCAACGACAACCTCTTCGCTAAACGGTATGGGAATGGGAATAGCCACTACATTTGTTCTTATAGGCTCGAATGTTGTCATTTCACTTCTTGCAGGGCTTATTCCTGACAAAGTCAGAATACCGGCTTTTGTAGTAATAATAGCATCTTTTGTAACTATAGTAGACCTGATAATGCAGGCCTATGTGCCCGGGCTTTATGCCACACTGGGTATCTTCATCCCACTTATAGTTGTAAACTGCATAGTTCTTGGGCGTGCTGAAGCATTTGCTAGTAAAAATTCAGTATTCTCTTCATTGATCGATGGGGCGGGAATGGGACTTGGCTATACTATGGCCCTTGGTATTATAGGAGCATTCCGTGAAATAGTAGGAAACGGAACAATATTCGGATATAAATTCATGCAGGGTGATGGTATACTGGTATTTATCCTGGCTCCTGGTGCTTTCTGGGCCCTGGGATATCTTATTGCACTTGTTAACCGGATTAAAAGAACCTAAAAAGAGCTTAAAATGGAATATATACTAATAATAATATCTGCAGTATTAATAAATAACGTTGTACTTGTACAGACAATTGGAATCTGTCCTTTCCTTGGAGTATCGAATAAAGTTGATACCGCCCTGGGAATGTCGGCTGCCGTTACCTTTGTTATCGTTCTTGCCACAATGGTAACATACCTGATACAAGTTTACGTCCTCGACAAACTCGGTCTGGCATTTATGCAGACAATCACATTTATTCTTGTTATTGCTGCCCTTGTGCAGATGATAGAGATTATACTGAAAAAGATCAGCCAGCCGCTTTATCAGGCGCTTGGTATATACCTTCCCCTTATAACAACCAACTGTGCAGTTCTTGGCGTTGCAATCCTGGTGATAAAGAAAAATTACAACCTCATTGAGGGTGTGGTTTATGGTGCATCAACAGCAATAGGTTTCGGGCTTGCCCTTATTATTCTTGCCGGTATAAGGGAACAGATGGAGCTTGCCGATATTCCAAAAGGGATGAAAGGCGTACCAATATCTCTGGTAATAGCAGGAATTCTTGCACTGGCATTTATGGGATTTTCGGGGATAGTAAAATAACCTTAAAACAGCTTAATTGTTAAGTATTCAGGAGAATCCTTAAAAATTCTTAAATAAAAATAGAGTATACAATATTTATTTAAATTTGTTGATCATCGTTCCGGCCATTAACTAATTTAACAATAAATTTACGGGGGTGGTCAAGAAATTTGAATTCTTTGATTTCTGCTTTTATTTAAGATTTTTTTATCATGTCAGTACGGTATTTATCACTTTCATTACTTTTCTTCTCTGTTACACTGGCACTTTCGTCCCAGTCGCCTTCACCGACTGAATTATTTAAACCAATTGTCCTGACACCTGAAAACAGCTCCACTATCGGAGTTGAAGGACCCGGTGTCGATAAAAACGGAGTTGTTTATTATGTCAATTATAAACACGAAGGCTCTATAGGTCAAATAACACCGGAAGGCGAAGCAAGTATCTTTGTTGAATTGCCGGAAGGAAGCGTAGGAAATGGTATCCGGTTTGACAGCCACGGCAACATGATGATTGCCGATTACACAAAACATAATATTCTTAAGGTCAATATGTCAAACAGGAAAATCTCTGTCTATGCTCACGAATCAGGAATGAGCCAGCCTAATGACATAGCCATCGACAGTAAAAACCGCCTTTATGCAAGCGATCCTGACTGGAAAAACCGAAAGGGTAAAATATGGCGTATAGACACAAAAGGGAAGGTTACAATGCTGGACAGCCTTGGGTTGACAAACGGAATTGAGGTGAGCCCTGACGAAAACATATTGTATGTGAATGCCGGACGCAAAGTGTGGGCTTACGATCTTTCTCCTGAAGGAGAAGTCAGCAACAGACATTTGCTTATAGAGTTTCCTGACTTTGGAATGGATGGAATGCGTTGTGATATCAATGGAAATCTGTATATTACCAGGTATGGAGTAGGTGCAGTAGTTATTGTCTCTCCCGAAGGCAAAGTGATACGGAAGGTAGCCCTTACAGGGAAAAGTCCTACTAATGTTGCTTTCGGAGGAAAAGACGGATGCACCGTATATGTTACCCTTCAGGATCAACGTAACCTTGAATGCTTCCGGACTGATACCCCGGGCCGCGAATGGATGATGCAAAGAAAAATAAAACGTTAATAACCAATTTACTATCAACTATATACCTTAAATTCAATGCAAATGAAAAAAATTTTTTTATCGCTTTTTTTAATATGTTTTGTTATGACAGGATTGATTAAAGCACAAAACTACAATATTGTTATAAAGGGAGGACACGTAATCGATCCCAAAAACAATATTGACGAAGTAATGGATATTGCCGTCAAAGATGGCAGGATTGTCATGGTGGCAAAGAATATTGATGCCAGGGAAGGAAAACAGGTTGTAAATGCAGCAGGAATGTATGTTACACCTGGTCTTATCGATATACATGTGCATGTTTTCAACGGACCCTATCTGGATCAGCAATATTCAAATGGCCCAAGCTCAGTTATTCCTGATGGATTCACCTTCCGGGTAGGTGTTACCACAGTAGTGGATGCAGGATGCTCCGGATGGAGAACCTTTCCTGATTTCAAAAAACAGATAATTGACATATCTAAGACAAGGGTTCTTGCTCTTCTGAATATTGTAGGTGAAGGTATGAGGGGAGGCCCTTTTGAACAGAATCTCAAAGATATGGATGCCAAAGCTACAGCAGAATGTGCAATAAACAATTCCAAATACGTCGTAGGAATAAAACTCGCACATTTTGAGGGCCATGACTGGACACCAACTGACAGGGCTGCTGAAGCAGGAAGACTTGCAAATATGCCAGCAATGATCGATTTTGGAGGAAGCAATCCTCCTCTTCCTCTTGACGAACTTTTTATGCAGCACCTGAATCCTGGAGACATTTTCACACACTGTTTTGCACAACTGGGAGGCGGAAGGGATTTTATTGTAGATCCTCAGACTAAAACAGTAAAACCTTTTGCCCTGGAAGCACGCAAGAGAGGGATTAAATTTGATGTTGGTTATGGTGGTATCAGCTTAGCTTATTCACAGGCAATACCTGCTGTAAAAAGTGGATTTTATCCTGATGCAATCAGTACTGACCTTCACATCGGAAGTATGAACGGCGCCATGAAAGATATGCTGAATACAATGTCCAAATTCCTGGCAATGGGAATGGATCTTCAAAGTGTTATTAAAGCAAGCACCTCCGAACCGGCTAAGATAATAAAGAGAGAAGAGCTTGGAAATCTTTCAGTAGGATCTGAAGCAGACATTGCAATACTTAGTCTCAGAAAAGGTAGTTTCGGGTTGTTTGACTACACTGGTGATAAAATTGTAGCGGATAAAAAATTTGAATGCGAGATGACAATAAGAGAAGGGAGGATAGTCTATGACCTTAATGGTATTGCCGATCCAATATTCCTGGTTCGCAGAAAATAAAAAACATACCCAATCAACACCAGACTTATGTTATCAGTAAAAATAAAATTATTAAAATAAACAGATATGAAACGTAGAGATGTAATCAAAAATTTATCTATTCTGCCTGCAGCAGGTGTGGTAGTAGGAAGTGCTGCTCCATTCGGATCGTTAATGGCTGGATCTGCAGCTCCTGTTGCTTCCACAGTAAAACGTGATCTGATAAAAGAACTTGGCCTGCGCAAATTTATTAATGCTGCAGGTACCTATACATTCATGACTGCTTCATTGATGCAGGATGAAGTGGTTGAAGCATATAATTCAACCTGCAAGGAATTTGTACTGCTTGATGATGTACAGGATAAGGTAGGAGAAAAAATCGCCGCAATATGTCATGCTGAAGCTGCTACTGTAACAGCAGGATGCTGGTCAGCTTCCTTATTGGGTACCGCAGGAATGCTTACCGGTATGGACCTGAAGAAAGTAGAGCAGCTGCCTAACACTGAGGGTATGGCAAATGAAGTTATAGTGCAGAAGACCCATAATGTAGGGTATGTACATGCTCTCACAAATGCCGGAGTAAAGATTGTTGAAGTTGAAACGGCTGAAGACGTTGCAAAGGCTGTAAATGAAAAAACAGCTTTCATGTGGTTTCTGAACTATGCAGAAAACGATGGTAAAATAAAAAATGAAGAATGGATAGCTCTTGCAAGAAAATATCATCTTCGTACTATGATAGATATGGCTGCTGATGTGCCGCCGGCTTCCAATCTCTGGAAATTCAATGACATGGGATATGACCTGGTATGCATTTCAGGAGGAAAAGCACTACGTGGTCCACAGAGTGCCGGTATACTTATGGGTAAAAAAGACCTTATTGCTGCTGCACGTCTGAGTGCACCTCCAAGAGGTGGTAATATTGGCCGTGGCATGAAAGTAAACAAGGAAGAGGTATTCGGTATGTACGTTGCCCTTGAAAAATTTGTCAATACTGATCATGACAAAGAGTTTAAAATGTTTGAAGAGAGGGTTGAAGTCATCGCAAATGCTGCTAAGAAAGTGAACGGTGTGACAACTAAAGTAACTGTTCCTCCGATATCAAACCATACACCTACTCTGAATATTGCATGGGATACCAATAAGGTAAAAGTAACCAAAACCGAATTCCAGGAGAGACTTCGTAAGGGGAATCCATCTATAGAAGTAATGGGCGGAAAAGATGAGAGTATTACTATAACTGTTTGGATGATGAAGCCAGGCGAGGAAAAAATCGTTGCAGCAAGGGTTCAGGAAGAACTGAAAAAAGCATCAGTCTAAATAAATATTAACTTCATAATCAGGGAGTAACTGACTGTTTCACGTTGAAATGACCAAATACTCCCATAAAATTAAAAATATGAAAAGAAAATCACTCTTAACTCTTTTAATCCTGTTCCTGATATCTGGTTTTGCCATGGCACAAACCTACAGCATAGTTATTAAAGGAGGACATGTCATCGATCCGAAAAACAGTATCGATGGCATAATGGATATTGCCATAGATAATAATGGTAAGATTGCTAAAGTAGAAAAAAGCATAGATGCAAAAGAGGGCAAAACAGTCCTGAATGCAAAAGGCATGTATGTCACTCCAGGAATTATTGATATGCACGTACATGTATTCTATGGAACTAAAATGGACCGGTCACTTGCAAATGGTCCTTCTTCTGTACTTCCTGACGCATTCTCGTTCAGAGCCGGTGTGACTACTGTTGTTGATGCCGGAAGTTCAGGATGGAGATCATTCCCTGAATTCAAAAAGCAAACCATTGACGCTTCGCAGACAAGGGTACTTGCTTTCCTGAATATCGCAGCCGAAGGTATGAGAGGCGGACCTCATGAGCAGAACCTTAAAGACATGAACGCCATTAAAACAGCTGAAGTTGCAAAAGCTTACCCGAACGAAATAGTAGGTATCAAACTTGCACATTACAATGGTCATGAATGGGAACCCACCGATAGCGCTGCCAGAGCAGGTGTACTTGCTGATATTCCTGTTATGGTCGATTTTGGCGGAAGTAATCCACCCCTTTCAATTGAAGAACTTTTCATGAAACATCTTCGTCCAGGTGATATTTTCACACACTGTTACGCATATTTCCCCGATTCACGTGAGGCCCCGGTTGATGCAAACGGCAAAGTTAAACCTTTCATATTTGAAGCTCAGAAAAGAGGCATCAAATTTGACATCGGACACGGTGGAGGTTCTTTCAGATGGAGTGTGGCTATCCCTTCCATTCAGCAGGGATTCTTACCTGATGCAATAAGCTCTGACCTTCATACCGGAAGTATGAACGGAGGTATGAAAGACATGGCAAACCTGATGTCAAGATTCCTTCTGACAGGAATGTCGGTTCAGGACGTCATTCTGCGTTCTACCTGGATGCCTGCAAAAATCATCAAGAGACCTGATCTGGGCAATCTGAGCGTTGGATCTGAAGCCGACGTTGCAATATTCAGCATTGCAAAAGGCAAATTCGGATTTACCGATATCAGCGGAGTAAAAATGACAGGAACCCAGAAATTGGTTGCCGAGTTAACTCTTCGTGCAGGAAAAATTGTATGGGATCTTAATGGTATGGCAGCACCGGAATATAAAAAATAATCATCTTCAGGTTTTGCCCTGATATCATCCACATCATACCAGATAATATTTATTAAATTTGTATATATAATTCATTCTTTAACCATAAATATAACATACTATGAAAACAGAAAGAAGATCAGCAATAAAGAAAATGTTTGCCACATTAATTGGCGTAGCTGGTGTTGGGGTAGCTGCTAAAGCCGCTGCTGCACCCTCAAAAAAAGAATCAATGGACATTACAACCCTGAATGACGGGCCATTATTTGCAGGTGTAACCAAGTATGGAAACCTTCTTTTCCTTTCAGGAATTGGAGCTCATGTTGCTCCTTTTACCATTGAAGAACATACAAAAATCGTTCTCAAAGGAATGGAAGATAAACTTAAAGAGGCTGGTTCATCAATGGAAAAAGTACTGAAAGTTAACGTATACCTTAACGACATAGCTGACTATAAAGCTATGAATGAAACATACAAGGGACATTTTGGTGCAAATCCTCCTGTTCGTACAACAGTTGCTGTTGCTAAAGGTGGCGTTCCCGGAGATTCACTTGTTGAAATGGATTGTATTGCTTATATATAGCCATCCGGAATAAACTAAAATCTGATACGGATCCAACCAAAATATTTCTTTAATTTTCAGGTTGTCTTTCATATTCAGTTTTTTTAAAGAAACTGGTCATCTGTATATTAAGATACTTTTAGCTTAACCGAACTTTCGGGAATTGATTTCCCGAACAAATGACATCCATTTGTAATGATCTGAGGAGTTCTAAGATAAAAATATTCTTAATGATATTGGTGACCAGTTTTTATAATAGCTCATTACCTGTTAAAGGTTTAGAAAATAATTTATTACTGAAGACCTAACACCTAATTAACTCAAATAATATAAAACATGAAAAGAAGAGAGGTTATTAAAAATTTATCTATTCTGCCTGCAGCCGGTGTATTGGCCGGCAGTGCAATACCTTTTGGATGCGCAAGGGCTGAATCAACAACTTCAAAACGCGATTTTTTTGAAGAACTTGGAGTAACAAAAAAAATAAATGCCGGCGGAACAATGACATTCCTTTCGGGTTCTCTGATGATGTCAGAGACTGTAGAGGCCATCAATTCAACATGCCATGATTTTGCAAACATGTACGAGCTGCAGGATAAAGCAGGTGCCAAAATCGCTGAAATGCTGAAATGCGAAGCAGCAATGGTTACCTCAGGAGCAGCCGGAGCTCTTGTTTTGGGTACTGCAGCATGCATTACCGGCACCAACAAAGAGCTGATCGAATCTCTGCCTCTTCCTCCCGGACCTCAGCGTGAAGTGATTATTCAGAAAAAACACAGGTATGTTTTCGATCAGTCAGTGCGTAACACAGGAGTCAAGCTGGTTGAAGTTGAAAACGCTGAAGAGATGGAAAAAGCCATAAACAGCAATACAGTGATGGCCTTGTTCTTCAACGGAGCAATATCATGGTTTGGCGGTACCGACAGCATAAGCCATGAAGAGTTCGTTGCAATAGCCAAACGTCATAATGTTCCCACTTTTATCGATGCAGCAGCAGATGTGCCTCCGGTAGAAAACCTTTTCAAATTCCAGAAGATCGGATTTGATCTTGTAACTTTCTCTGGCGGTAAGATGATACGCGGACCACAAAGTGCAGGATTGCTTTTCGGACGCAAAGATCTTATAGAAGCTGCAAAAATGAACAACAGCCCTAATGAATGCCCTATCGGAAGACCTATGAAGGTAAATAAGGAAGAGATATTCGGAATGTATGCAGCGTTGAAATCGTATGTCGAAAGAGATCACGAAAAGGAACTGCAGGACTGGCTTGGCCGGATAAAACATATAACTGAGGTCCTTCAGACTATTCCTACCGTAAAATGTGAGACTATTATGAATCCCGGACCTGCAAATGCAGTTCCGACCATGAGGGTCACATGGGATCAGGAAAAGGTAAAAATTAAAGGTGAAGAGGTAACCGAAGCACTGGATAAAGGTACCCCAAGTATTGTAGCAGGCGGAAGAGGGAATTCCCTTGGCCTTGGTGTTGTGTTGCTGCGTCCTGAGCAGGTTGATATAGTTGCCAAACGTGTTAAGGAAATTCTTGAAAAAGCAGTATAGAATAGATTAAGATAATCACATAAAAAGACCCCGGTTAAGCTTTCACAGCAAAATCCGGGGTCTTTTAGGTTTGTTAACTTACTCTAAAAATCCAAAATTTATGTAAAAATCACCATTTCTCTTTCAGCATCCCAACCCATACCTTTTACATACATACTGTACATACCCGGTTGAGAAAATCCATCCCATACGACCTGGTGAGTGCCTGGTTCAAGACCATCAGCAAACATACGCCATATGACCTCTCCTTCCTTATTCAGGACATCTACATATACATCACCTTTCTCCGGTACTGAGACTTCCATTACCACATTCTCCTTTGAATCTGTACCAATGGCACGTATTCCAGGGTCTATGGCAGCCGTCTTATTGCCTGCTTTCCATGCACTGTAGTCGAAAGGTTCGTCACACATGTGGAGACGATCTTCATTCATTCCGTCGTAGTTTCTTCTGAGGTACAATGTTTTAAGAGGAGTCCTCTTTAAGGTATCCAGTTTTATCAATGTTGCCTTGCCATCTTCCCACAGATAGATAGGAATATCGTTCGGATCCAGCACATTTGACATACCACGTTCGATACCGATATGGAACAGACCGAAGTTCCCCGGTTCATGACCGGCAAGCCAGTGTGCAATTATGTCAACTCTGAAAGGATCCTTCCCGAATAATATATTATTGCACATGTAGTCAGTTCCTGTACCGAAACCATCCCCATCACGTCCGTAAATACCCTCAACAACATTTATTCCTGTCGGAGTAATGCTCAGGGAATCAAGCATTCTGTTAACCCATTGCTCCATCCAGAAACCTCCGCCATAAGGTGGTCGGTCCAAACGGCTTTTCCATCGTGGGATATAACCTTCATGTTTTTTCTGAAGCTCTCCAATCCTGGCCATATAGTCGGGCTGGAAGAATTGATGGTATCTTTTATCGTATGTCTTGAAAACATCAAAATTGCCACCACAGAACTGGTGGAACTTCTTGCCGGTAATTCCCTGCAGATTTTTAATTGTTGCCGTAATTCCCATCTGGTGGGCTTTAAGCTTAGCAAGGTTTATAAGGAAAGTGCCTTCTTCATTCATCGGGGCCATATAGCCAACCTCCTTGAATACGACTCCGTCAACTTTTTTGAAAACAATATCCTCTTTTCCAAGGTCCCAGTAGTCTTTAGAAGAAAGGTCCCTTAAGTCAAATCCGTTTCTTTCGGCCATAGCGGTGTATCCGTTTATTGGCCAGTCATTGGCACAAGCGCACTCTCTCAGATAAAAATTCTGCGGCCCTTTATTCTTTACGGAGACCATAAATCCTTCGATAAAATTCAGATCTGTGTTAATCCCCATGTTTGCAACCCTGTTGTTAGACCTTGCCAGATTGCAGGTCCAGTTGGGCTTACATGTTATTTTTGTACTGTTCCGATAACCAGATCCATCGGTAGTCTTGACAAACATTTCGTTTGCAAGTTTTGCTGCAGCATCATAGATAGCCTGACTGTCAGTTTTTTCCTGAACATTGGTAAGATTAATAAAAACTGCTTCAGGATGCTGTTTGATAAAAGGGTGAAGATCGAAGCCTTCAACGCCCGTAGAAGATGGCCTTGCGAGCGCATTGTATCCTGGCCCAACTAGGCCTACAATGCCTGCTGCCGAGGAAACCTTTATAAAATCTCGTCTTTTCATTAATTATTCTCCAGTTAATAAACAACAAAAAAGATCATATCATTGTTCAAAACAAAATTCAAAATTTGAAATGATTTTACCCCCAAAAAAAGTATCATCTCAATGATGAATCCTGCTGGTTGTAAAATTAAAAAAAATATATAGGGAATACCTTTTTGAAAAATTAAATAATGTTAAAAAGCACAGACAGAGTAAGATTCATAAAAAACGAAAGCCGTACAATGCTGTCTGTAAAAAGTCAGAATTGCACGGCTGTCTGATCTGAGTGCCTTATAAAAAATAACCGGCTCCCCGACAGAAGGTATAAACAAAAATTAGCTTGATAACGGTTGTCCTTTAGGTACCCTGATAGGTCTGTGCGACGGTTTTTGCTCATGCCTTGTTGCAGTAAATTTGGCATTAATATATTCGCCCAGATAAATCTGCCCCGTCATTTTATCGTTTGAAGCAGTACCATGGAAAACAAAGTTTACATTGTCACCGGGAAGACGTTCCGAGCTACTCAGCTTTACCTGATCTCCGTCGAGGATACCAACCATGTCCCTGAGCGTAAAGTCTCCTTTATGTGAACCTTGTATCCAGTTTCCATCCTGTTCAATGAAAAATGTATGTCTGCTTTTGCTGCTGAAGAATTCTATATCCACATCCCAGCGTCCTGAGAGATTAGCCACAGGAGCTGCCATCTCTTTCTTTGTATGCTTCTGCGACAAAACTTCCACTATCCTGTCAGCAACAACTTTATCATTCCCGGGTTGCATCTGACCTGTTGATATACTAATTGATGTATTTCCTGATTCATCAATATAACTGCTGTGGACCGCAATCCTGGGTTTACCTGTTGCCAGCTCTTCTGCAACTTCCTGTCCGGTAACATTGAACTTATCAAAACTCCAGGAGATTATAAGAGAAGGACTATGGTTTGAAAGACCTTTG
>Ga0116170_10005244_pt1 | contig 11654 bp, 12 predicted proteins | sample AD_JPNHW1_MetaG_FD_89797 | JGI IMG/M metagenome (GOLD analysis project Ga0116170, IMG submission 89797) | Active sludge microbial communities of municipal wastewater-treating anaerobic digesters from Japan - AD_JPNHW1_MetaG | ecosystem: Engineered > Bioreactor > Anaerobic > Digestate | place... | reverse complement strand
TACTTCCGTTTATCACCACGCTGCGCTTTGATGGACGATTCCCATGGCGCAAGGAGCCGCTAGCCCGCGTCTGCTGCCCTGACGCTGATAATCCAGTCGTCTTCCGAGTGACACCTGAACCATAACATTGAAGCGATACGGTGTTCAGTTACTGTCCAACCATCGGCCGCACCGGACGCAGTGCATATTACCACCGGTCAGAAAACTTACCAATTTCACCGGTCCAAACGTTTACCAAATTTCGGATAGGCATGGAGTATTAGGTTGCCAAGGCTGGAGGTAGAAAGCAGCGGCAAAGCAGGTGGCATTGAGTTGAAAAGATGTCGGGAGAGGTTATTTGTTTTTTTGTCGATAGGATGGTCCTTCCAGGAGAATAATCTCTGAGTTTTCGACGAGCCGGTCGGCAATGGCCTGAGCGATGACAGTACTTTGAAAGATCTCCCCCCAGTGGCCGAAAGACAGATTGGTGGTCACGATGGTACTCACCCTGCCATGTCTGGCACTCATGACCTGGAAGAAGAGATTGGAGGACTGTTCGTCAAGCGAGAGAAAACCTAACTCGTCACAGACCAACAGAGCGGGTTGTTGATAGTACTTGAGTTTTTTCAGCAGTGAGCGATCGGCCTGTGCGGCGATCAGTTGATTAATCATATCGATGGCGGTGGTAAAGAGTACCCGTTTGTTTTTCAGGCAAGCCTGATAGGCGATTGTTTTGGCCAATCTGGTTTTGGCGGTACCAGGATTTCCGATAAAGATGATGTCTTTTTTTTCTTCGATAAAGTCACATTCCATCAAACGTAGGATCAGTGAGCGGTATTTTTGCCGGGAGAGATGGAATTTGAAATCAAAGTCGGTGGGTAAAAATTTATCGAGCAATCGGGAGTTGCGGAAGCGGTTTTCAATGGCGCGTTTCCAACGGGCCTCATTTTCAGTGGCGATGAGATAATCCAGGAGCCACAAGAAGCCGTGGTTATCGGTTTTCTCTTTTTCGAGCGCGTCGGCCAGATGTTCGGCCATATTATCCAGTCGCAGACTATGCAGTTTGGCCACAGTGATCTGGATTTCAGTCATGGCATTGACTCCGTTTTTTCAGAGTGATGGCGTCGTAGAGATAGAGATCGGGTTCCTGCAGTTGCAGTTGGTTGAGAGATGGGTTTTGCAGGACCACGGGCGCATAGTCGCTGGCCGGTTTTGCGTTTTGCAGGAGGATATTCTCGACATAATCGACGCCAAAAGCCTTGTAGCGGATCGCGGTTTCCAGGGCTGTGCGCAGCGCGAGTGCGCCATACTGGTCACGCAAAGCGAGGAGCTTGGCAGTGGCATAAGCGAGGCTTTTGCCCGCGGTGGCCAAGCCCTCAAGAAACTGCTCGACCGGCTCGCCCAAGGATAAGAGGAGCTGCTGCTGGCGGGTTTTTCGGGCTTTTTCACGGGTCAGGAGCAGTTCTTTGATGTGATTGGGATTTTCGATCACCGCGTGGCGTTGCCAGCTGCGCGGGTGCTCAGCAATAATTTTCTCTTTGTAGCTGGCCTGGACCAAATGGTTATCGGCTCTGATCGAGATGGTAGCGCCTACGGTCCAATGCGGCGCAGAATAGGCATTGCCATCGAAACGGAAGCGGCAATCGGTATGGATCTTGCCGGTGCTGGTATCGCGTACATCGGGCAAAGTATCTGGCAAAGGGCGCAGCGCATCGGGCCGGAAACGCTGGAGGGGTACTTCATTGGTCGTGGCATGGATCCGGGCATTGGCCACCTGATCACGCCATCTGACGGCTTGACGGTTGACGTCGTCCAGATCAGTGAATGTGCGGCAAGGCCAGAAATTGTAGCGGATGTAATGGATACCGCCTTTCTCGATTTTACCTTTTGCCGCAGCATCGGCCAGAGCGCAGGCATAGGGCCTGATATGAAACGGGCGCAGGAAGTGAAGATAATCTTCATTAAAGCGGATGATAGTGCCGACGCGTTCGATCACGGCGGTTTTGAGATTGTCATGCACCAGTTCGGTTGGCGTGCCGCCGAAAAACATAAACGCATGCAGAAGGGTGCGCATAACGGCTTCTTTGGACTGACTATGTGTAAATTCAAGATAGAGCATCCTGGAGTGGCATTCAAGGACGGCCATACAATAAAGTTTTCTGGTGGTCTGGCCGTAGTTGAGCGCACCAAAATGCCCCCAGTCAAATTGCATTTGTTCTCCCGGCCTGCTTTCAAAGCGGACATAGGCTTTGGGATGTTGGCGCTGGCCGCGGGTTGCCTGGAGATAGTCGCGTAAGATGGTGATGCCTCCGGTGTAGCCTTTTTCCCGGATGCGCTGCAAGATGACCGCCGCACTGGCAGCCGGCCAATCGGTTAGCAGCTGCTGGATAAGATCATAATAAGCCGATAATTTACCGGGGCGGTCCGGTGCTTTGGCGCGGGTGATGTCCGGGTTAGCCAGATATTTTCTGACTGTCGGTCGTGACAGCTGGAGACGACGGGCAATGTACCGCTCTTTCAGACCCATGTCATGCAGCTTGTGGATTTCAAAGATGGTCCGTTTATCCATGGCCTAACTCCTCAAGGATTGGCAAACCAGTTGACGGATCGTCATCGGATCATGGGTCTCAAAATCCGGACGGCGGCAGAGGGCCTGAGGTGGGGGTAGTGGCTTTTCGGGAAGGGAGAGGACTTGGAACAAAAAGCCATCAAAGGCAATGAGGGACTTTATGATCAAGCTGTTTCTGGCGTCGAGGAAATCATCCAGGCTCATGCGCAGGAGAATGCAGAGGCGGTCTTGACTGTAATAGCTTAAACCCTGGCGATCGCCAACCAGGACCAGGAGAAAATAGAGCAGCAGCTCCGGCTGTGTTAATGTGGCAAAAAAGCCATCGCCGAGGAAACGGTGCGGGATGAAGCTAAAACCGCCATCGATACGGCGCACACGGTCGGCTATAACAGGATGTTTCTGGACTTTCATGAGGCGATCTCCAATATGTTTAAAATCCTTCTGGCTGTAATCTACGCAGCGGCACCAGAAATAGCAATCGAGTCCATTTTTACAATCAGGCGACAGCCTGGTGAGTTACTTTGGTAAGGTGATCCAAAACAGTGACCTGCAGCAGCAACGCGTCCATTTTTACAATTTTTTGGGTGCTTGGACTTTTGTGGGGATTAATAAGATAATTGATTGTTCTATCTTGACTTGACGCGTCCATTTTTACAATTCGGAGGAGCGAGCTCAGCACCGCCCGTTTGCGGTTGCGGTGGAATTGCTGCTGACGGTTTTTCTTCACATAGGCCGGATGGGCCAGACGGTATTGCTTTTGGTAGCCATGCAAGGGCTTTTGCTTGCGCCATTGGCGCAGACAATCTTGCTGCTGTTGCCGATACAAATCATCCCGGGCCATCTTCTGTTGTTGCCAGGCCTTCTTGCGGGCGCGTTGGCAGGCAATGGCGCTGCAGTATTCCTGCCCGATTTTCAAACGGATGTTCCCCGTTTTTTCTTGATGGCAATTTTTACATACGAAGGTCGATGCCATATATCACTCTCGATTAGGACAAGTAAGCCATGTTCTTTGTCCCTAAAATACCAGATCGTAGTAAAAACGGAAACAAAAAGCGGGAATGAAACGAAGAAAATGGGAATCAAGAGGGAATCAGAAGGAATTGCTAAAAGAGGATGGTAAAAAATCAAACCGGTGAAAATGGTAAAGAATTAGAACGGTGTTAATAAGTGCAACCTGGTGTGGTCAAATGAACGTATCACCGAATAAATATTTACGGTTTTCTAGATACAACCGGCGCTCACCCTGCGCCGGTAGGCCGTTTCGTTCAGGCAGCTTTGTCCATTTCAACAAGGGAGAGGAAGTCGGGATGAAAATTGAAATCCCGTGTTGCGAGGATTCAACCCGGACCCGTCTATCCTGAGGGTTAGTGATGATTATTACATCGCGACCTCGACCTTTGAATGGTTCCCCGGCGTGCAGATACACCACTCCCGCGATCTCATCAACTGGCGCCTGCTCACACGCCCCCTCACGAGGATTTCTCAGCTCGATATGAGGGGCGTCAAGAACTCGGGCGGCGTCTGGGCCCACTGCCTGAGTCATCATGACGGGACCTACTACCTCGTGTACACCAATGCCCTCTGCCAGAGCGGCATGCACGGCGGCCCCATGAATGATCTCTACAATTTTCTCGTTACGGCCCCGGACATCTTAGGTCCCTGGTCGGAGCCTGTGCACCTGGTCAACAACGGCTTTGATTCTTCTATGTTCCATGACGACGACGGCCGGAAATGGCTCCTGTGGGAGGCGTTTGATCATCGCGCGATGTACCTCATGCAGTCCGGCTGGCTCTCCCTCTCGCTTGGCTTCAAGATGTTGATCAAATCAGGCGCCGACGGGGTGAACCCCTTCAAGGGCATCATGATGCAGGAATATTCCCATGACCGGAAAATGCTCATCGGCGAACCACAGTTGATTTTCACTGGAACGAAACTCGGAGTGACCGAGGGTCCGCATATCCACAAACATGGCGAGTATTACCATCTGATGACGGCCGAAGGAGGCACGGGGAGGAATCACGCGGTGACCATGGCGCGCTCCCGGGGCATAGACAGGCCCTACGAGGTATACCCGGATAATCCCATGCTGACTTCCCGGGGAAAGCGCGGACTGGCGATCCAGAAGGCGGGGCACGGCTGCCTGGTAGAGACGAAAGACGGCGAATGGTACCTGGCCCATCTCTGCGCCAGGCCCGTCAGAGGCACCCTGCACTACCGGTGTCCGCTGGGACGGGAGTCGGCGCTGCAGAAAGTGACCTGGGGTGCCGACGGGTGGCTGAAGCTCGAGAGCGGCAGCCGGTATCCGGAGCTCATCGTCATGGCCCCGGACCTGCCGGTCCAGTCTTGGCCCTCAAGGCCCCCCCGCGACGATTTCAACTCACTCGAACTGGGATTGGAGTACCAGACCTTAAGGGTCCCACTGGGCGAAGATACCCTTTCTCGCCGTGAAATATTATTGCACCACCTCAAATATCATAATGCGGTTCAACCGCAGATCATTGCGTCAAGCCGCAGCGGAGATCAACACTGCTATCACCCATAGGAGGGAATCATGATCCAACAAATATTCATCAGCCTCCCGGTTGCTGACCTCACGAAGTCACTGGCTTTCTTCAAAGCACTCGGTTTCTCACACAATCCGCAGTTCTCCGGTGAGGGCGGCGCGTGCATCGTCGTTAGTGAGACGATTTTTGTTATGTTGTGCACGCACACCAAGTTTCGTGACTTTACACCCAAAGCGGTCTGCGATACGGGCAAGGCCGTCGAAGTTTTGCTCAACCTCCGCTGTGAGAGTCGAGATGAGGTAGATGGTCTTGTCGCCAAAGCGCTCGCCGCGGGCGGCACGACCTACGACAAGCCGGAGGACCTGGGATTCATGTATTCGCACAGTTTTGTCGACCCGGACGGTCATGGATGGGGGCTCTTCCACATTAGCGACATACCGGAACAAAAGTGATCCATTTTACTTAAACACGAGATCAGGCGGCCTGACCAGTCATTCACGCCGACGTGCAAACCGCCGGCACATTTTTCCGGTGTTTGTTTTGAAATTATTAAATTTACATTATACACGACACAGCTTTTTTTAATTAAAATCATTCCCGGCGCTCTGGAGCCTTTGCATGCAGCTTATCTCCAGTCCGCCAGCTTGCCCGACCATTTTATAGGGAGAATAACACTGAGCTTCAAATCGCTGGCGGTTACGACGGCAATCATTGCTTTTTTATTAGTGTCACGTCAAGACGAAAGTTGAATAGAGTCGTTTCAGCTTTGTTCTTGCATCAGCAGCTGTAAAACGCCAATCAACTTTTGCTTCTCCAAGATACTCAAGCAAGTCCTGATTTCTGGGAGAGTTTATGAAAGAGGAGAATGCAGTTGTTCATGCATGGGGAAAGAGCCCCACTCCATCTCAACTCGTCGGTCAATTGTTTGATGTCTGCAAGGCATTGCCACTTTTCCTGGTCTCCCCTCTCTTGCGGCCCTGGCATCAACGCTGGGGCGCGACCGACGCTGAAGTGGCGGCATCATTGCCCGGGGACGATCTCGTCCCTGAATGTCAATCTGTGATCACTCGGGCGATTTCAATCGACCGCCCCCCCTCTGCTGTGTGGCCGTGGCTGCTGCAGATTGGATTTGGCAAGGCGGGCTTTTATTCCAACGACTTCCTTGACAATTTTGGACACCCAAGTGCTGACCGTGTGGTGGAGGAGTTTCAGGACCTTCAGGTGGGAGATTGGGTGCCGATGTTTTCCAAAGTGAACGACACGACTGCGTTCAAGGTCGCAGAAATTCTTCCATCGACCATGCTGGTGTGGTTGAAGCCAGACAGCACCTGGTCATGGCTCCTGTCTCCAACGAGCACAGGCACCAGACTCGTTACTCGGATCAGGATCCGGTATCGGTGGGACAAGCCCTCTGAAGCAGTCTTTTCACTTGTTCTCTTTGAATTTGGCGATTTTGCGATGATGCGCAAAATGCTTCGCACCATCAAGAAAAATGTTGAGGCTTACAATCGGGGCGGTACTGCCTGACCAGCAGCGGCGCCCGGCGCCACAGAGGAGTCGGTGGTGCAAGCTACCGTAGTTGACGGTAACGGGCTCTGGTTGTTCCTTTCATGAAAACAGTCGGGTACGCGGCGCGGTTAAGCCGCCATCCGTTAGGCAGCACACCCTTGAAGATGGGGGAACTGGAGGCGATATGGCGTTCGATCCCATACTGGCTGACCGCATCCGGCAGTATTTTGCCCGAAACAGGAATTTCACGGAGAAGAAGATGTTCGGGGGAATCTGCTTCTTGCTCGACGGCAATATGTGTTGTGGTGTCCTGGGCGATGAGCTGATCATACGGGTGAAACCAGAGGAGGGGGAGGCCATTCTGCGGGAGAAACATACGAGAGTATTTGACTTTTCGGGGAGACCAAGCAAGAATATGATGTTTGTCGGCCCTGGGGCGCTGCAAAAGGACGCTGACTTGGAGCGGTGGCTGCAAATCACCCTCAAGTATGTGCAGTCCCTGCCTCCAAAGCCATAAAGAGTGCGCTTCCTGAAAAGCGGCTGAGCCTGACACTGCTGACGGGGTGGTACTGTTGGAGAGATTTGTCGTCTGCCAAGAGGCAAGCGATTGGGCCGGTTGGACGTTTCCATTATCAGGGAATTGTGCGCCGCTCAGGCAAGCGGCGCCGTGAGGTAGCCGCACCATCGTGGTCTAATTGCTCTGAAATTGAAGGGAATGTGCATGCCGGACGATCAGTCTTCTGGTGTAACCATGCTGCGTCACACAGTGGCGACCGTCGTGTATCGAGGTGCGAAGACTCTCCGAGACGCGCCTCAGAGCTTCGACGTGTTTCGGGTCAAAACGGGCTCCCGTGCACCGGTTGAGATCCTGGCGCACATCAGCGATCTGTTCGACTGGGCGCTCTCGATGGCCAAAGGTGCAGAGGTGTGGCATGATACCGTTCCCCAGGAATGGGGTAAGGAGGTAGAGCGGTTTTTCAAGGCCGCAGCATCGTTTGACGGATGCCTGGGGAGTTCGTCGAGTATCGCGTGTTCACCGGAGCGATTGTTTCAGGGTCCGATAGCTGATGCTCTTACGCACATCGGCCAACTCGCGATGTTGCGCAGGCTGTATGGTTCCCCGATCAAGGGGGAGAACTACTTTAGAGCGGAGATCGCAGCAGGTCGAGTTGGTCCGGAACAGGCGGCACCCCGGAGAGAATTCGATTGAACGTCATCTCCGGCGCAGCCCACCCGACACGCGGCCATGGTTGACGCCGCGTGGGGGTTGCGCGGGTTTCGGGCGTAGTCATTCGTTAATGGCATTGGTTTGTATCGCACTAATTGCCCGATATGTTTCGCGGTGCAGGTGAGCCGCATCCGTTCGGCCGATCGTAGAACAGGACTCACGAAGGTGGAGATCAGGATCGAAACTTTGCAGGCAGCGGATTGGGCGGAAGTCGCTGCCATCTATTCCGAGGGCATCGCCGGCGGCCTGGCCACCTTCGAGACGAGGTGCCCGTCGTGGGAGGAGTGGGACGCGGCGCACCTGCCCTCCTGTCGTTTGGTGGCACGCAGCGGCACCCGGATCGTCGGTTGGGCGGCGCTGAGCCCGGTCTCGCGCAGGCCCTGTTACGCAGGGGTTGCGGAGGCCAGCGTATATGTGGCTGGCGCTGCTCGGGGAGTTGGCGTTGGTCGGACGCTGCTGAACGGCCTGATCGAGGCGTCCGAGGCGGAGGGCATCTGGACGCTTCAGGGGGTTACGTTCCCGGAGAACGTGGCCAGCCTGCGTCTGCAACAGGTCTGCGGGTTCCGGGTAGTGGGCCGGCGTGAGCGGATCGGCGAGCTGAACGGTGCCTGGCGGGATACGATTTTGATGGAGCGACGCAGCAGCTCTGTCCGGGGCGGCCGAGCAAGCGGATGAAGCCGACGCGGCGCCGTTAATGCGGGAGCGGGGCATGGTGGGCGGCGGCCCTAAGGTAGCGAAATTCCTTGTCGGGCAAGTTCAGTGCCGTTAAAGCGGGAGCGGGGCATGGTGGGCGGCCTTTACCGCGGCCGGGCTGCCAGCGTGAGCATCTCCACATGCCCAGGCGCCTCGAAGCTGATCCGCGGTACAGCGCCCGCCACACCATCGAGGAGACTTCTCTTGCATTGGATAACCGTTTCTGAAAAGGCTACCTCCCTCAGTCGGTTCAATCCGGCGCTGCCACCCGAGGTGATTATTACCGCGTCGACAAGCTGAACTACGACCGTTCGGCATTTCTCCATCTCCTCAATGCCGTGCTGACAGGCCAGACTGCTCCTTCACATCTCCAGACCGCTTGCCGGCTGGAATGGAGCCAAGCCCGAGCGGCATCGCGAAAACATCGATGCCGGTTATCTCCCCATGCAGTGGCTAGGTTGGCCGCTCACGGTACGAGCCGAAGTCAAGGCGAAGGAGTTGGCGTTGGCCAGACCGATCGCTAATCTGAATGACGAAGGACGATCCTATGCCCGCTGAAAAGCTCATTCTCGTCACTGGAGCAACGGGTTATGTCGGCGGCCGCTTGCTGCCGCTGTTGATGGAAGATGGCTGGCGCGTGCGGTGTCTGGCGCGGCAGCCGGAGCGTTTGTCTGCGCGCGTGCCGGCGGGCGTACAAGTCGTACCCGGCGATGTGCTTGATGCGGCCTCACTGTCCCCGGCCCTGCAGAGCGTTGAAGCCGCATATTATCTCGTTCATTCCATGGGGGCGACGGGCGATTTCGCAGATCGGGATCGCCTTGCAGCGGACAATTTTGCCGCGGCCGCCTGCACCGCGGGTGTGCGCCGTATCGTTTTTCTCGGCGGTTTGGGCGAGGACGAGGCGGAGTTATCGGCGCACTTGCGCAGCCGGCACGAGGTGGGGGAGCGACTGCGCGCACACAGCGTGCCGGTGATCGAGCTGCGGGCCTCCATCATCATCGGCTCCGGCAGTCTGTCGTTTGAGATGATTCGTGCGCTGGTGGAACGACTGCCGGTGATGGTGACACCACGTTGGGTACAGGTTTCGGCGCAACCCATCGCCATCGGCGACGTGCTGGATTACTTGCGCGCGGCGCTGACGGTCGATACCGGCAATCACAGCCTCACCGTCGAGATTGGCGGGCCCGATCAAGTTTCCTATGGCGAGCTGATGCATGAATATGCGCGGCAACGCGGGCTGCGGCGCTGGATGATTCCTGTGCCACTGCTGACGCCACACCTCTCCAGCCTCTGGTTGGGCCTGGTCACGCCGCTGTATGCCCGGGTTGGGCGCAAGTTGATCGACAGCCTGCGTCACCCCACGGTGGTGCAGAACGACGCGGCAAAGCGGCTGTTCTCAATCCGGCCGATTGGCGTGCGGGAAGCGATTGCGAGCGCGCTGCGAAATGAGGACGCCAGCTTTGCGGAAACCCGCTGGTCGGACGCACTTTCCGCGGCGGGCGAACCGCGACAGTGGGGCGGGGTGCGCTTCGGCAACCGGCTGGTCGACTCGCGCACCACGCCGGTAGCAGCCACGCCATCCGCCGTGTTTGCCGCCGTGGAGCGCATCGGCGGCGCAACGGGTTGGTATTACGCCAACTGGCTTTGGACCTTGCGCGGCTGGCTGGATCTGCTGCTCGGCGGAGTGGGCATGCGCCGGGGACGTCGAGACCCACAACGCGTGCTGCAGGGTGACACGCTGGATTGCTGGCGCGTCGAGAGCATCGAGCCGGGCAAGCGGTTGCACCTCGCCGCCGAGATGAAATTGCCGGGGCGGGCATGGCTGGAATTTGAAGTACAGCCGCTCGAGGGCGGATCCAGATTGCGTCAGACGGCCACGTTCGATCCGCGCGGATTGTGGGGGCTGTTCTATTGGTATAGTGTGTGGCTGTTACACCAATTTGTTTTCGCAGGGATGCTGCGTGGCATTGCGCGTGCCGCCGAGAAGAGCGTCCAAAGGACCAGCCTGCATGGCAACGACGACCATACAGGCTAACAACCGGTTCCAGCGGATGGTCCGCTGCGAAACCAGGCTCTGAACCAGCGCATCAGCCGGCCGAACAGATTTAAGCCCATTCCCGGAAGGAGTAAATGCCATGATCTCATCATCGCTCGATTCTCCATCCGCACACAACCGCTGGCCGTATCTCTGGCTGCTCATTGGCGCCGGACTGCTGCTCTTTTCCAATGGTCGCTGGATAATCCCCCTGGCCACCTGGCTGGCCCCGCTCTTCCTCATCCGCTTTGCCCGCACCCAGCCGTCCCGCAAAGGACTGGGGCTGCTGCTGGCCGTCAACGTACTCGCCTCCCTCTTCTTCTGGCAGGGGATCATCCCCGGAGGCCTCTATGTGCCGGTGGCCTGTGGTATCGCGGTGGTATTCTGGCTGCCCTATCTGGCCGATCGGCTGCTGGTCAACCGTCTGCCGGGTTTTATTGCCACGCTGGTCTTCCCGCTGCTCCAGGTGAGCCTGGAATATATCAACACCGTGGCCAATCCCCTCGGAAGCTGGGGCTCGCTGGCGTATACCCAGCACACCTTTCTCCCGTTTCTCCAGCTGCTCTCGATCACCGGGATGTGGGGCCTCAGCTTCCTCATCGCCTGGCTGGCGCCGGTCGCCAACTGGGCCTGGGAGCAGGACTTTGCGCTGCAGCGGGTGCGTGCCGGGGTGTTGACCTACGGCGGCATCCTGGCTCTGGTGTTGGTGTATGGCAGCGGGCGGATGGCCTTCTTTCCACCCCGGTCAGAGACCCTGCAAGTGGCATCGCTGACCCAGACGGTCGATCACTTCCGCTATTTGCAACTGAAAATGGAAGACCTGAACGCCTCGCGGGATCAATTGCAGGAACTTGGCGAGCGCCTGCTCCAGCAGAGCCATCAGCAAGCGCAAGCCGGGGCCGATGTGATCGTCTGGCAGGAAGGAGCCACGATCGTGCTTCAGGAAGATGAAGCGGGCTTTATCGGAAAAGCGAGCGCAATGGCTCGCGAGGAAAAGGTGCATTTGTTGCTGGTTTTGGTTACCTTGCCTGAAGCTCACCCGGAAGTCAAGGCAGACAACCAGGCCATCTGGATTACGCCGGATGGCGAGGTGAAATGGCACTATCTCAAAGGACGGCCGGTACCGGGGGAAGGAGT
>Ga0116170_10005240_pt1 | contig 11662 bp, 8 predicted proteins | sample AD_JPNHW1_MetaG_FD_89797 | JGI IMG/M metagenome (GOLD analysis project Ga0116170, IMG submission 89797) | Active sludge microbial communities of municipal wastewater-treating anaerobic digesters from Japan - AD_JPNHW1_MetaG | ecosystem: Engineered > Bioreactor > Anaerobic > Digestate | place... | reverse complement strand
GATCTGCTGATCCAGCTCGGCGCGCTGGATCGCGAGGGCCGCATCACGCCTCTGGGCCGCGCCATGGCGGATCTGCCCCTGCATCCACGATTGGCGCGTCTGGTGACGGCGGGCGAGGAGTTGGGCGCTCCCCAGTTCGCGCGACTGGCGGCGGCCCTGCTGGAAACGGGCGATCTGGCTGCGAGATCCAGCCTGGACCGCGGGCCCTCAACGCCCGCCCACAGTCTGGATTCGGATCTGTGGGTCCGGCTGGATGCGTTTCTCGAAGTGCAAAAGGCGGACTTTGCGCCGGGGGCCTGTCGCGCCGCGGGGTTGGACCTGGGCGCGGTGCATCAGGCCCGCCAGGCGTTCCGGTCCTTGGGCGGGAGGATGCTGGAGAACGCGCCGGATGCGGAAGAGCGGTTGCTCCAGGCCCTGCTGCGGGCCTATCCCGATCGCGTGGCGCGGGCCGGGGGCGGCGAAACGTTCAGCCTTGTGGGCGGCAAGGGCGCTCGGCTGGATCGCGCCAGCCGCGTGCGCAGCGCCGAGCTGATCCTGGCGCTGGAGGCCGATGAAACCCAGCGCGGCACTGGGCGCGAGGTGGTGATCCGCAGCGCGTCGCGCATCGAGCCCGAGTGGCTGCTGGAGGCCTTCCCCGAAGCCATCCGCGATACGGAAGCGCTGAACTACAACCCGGATCGGGATCGCGTGGAGCGCCGTTCGGGGCTGTGGTACGGGGATCTCTGCCTGGACGAGAGCCGCCGCGCCGCGGTGGGCGGCGATCCCGGCGTGGCGGAATGTCTGGCGGAAGCGTTGATGGCCAAGGGCCTGGGCAGCGCGCAGGAGCGCCTGGACCGGGTGCTGGACCGGGCCGGGTTTCTGGCGCGCACGCGAGCGGATCTATGCGTTCCCGAACGGGAGGCGCTGCGGTCCCGGTTGATGATCCGCGCGTGCGAGGGCTGCGCCAGCCTGCGCGACGTGGGCGACGCGGACTGGGCGTGGTGCTTCCAGGATGCGCTGGGCTCGGATATCGCGCGGCTGCTGGAAACCTGGGCCCCGGATCAGGTGGCCTTGCCCAAGCGACGCATCAAGGTCCACTACGAGGGCGACGCGCCATGGATAGAATCCCGGCTTCAGGATTTCCTGGGCCTGAAGACGGGACCGCGCATCGGGGGCGGTTCGGTGCCCCTGGTGCTGCACCTGCTGGCGCCCAATCATCGCGCGGTGCAGGTGACGACGGATCTGGAAGGATTCTGGCGGCGAGCCTACCAGGAACTGAGGCCCGCGCTATCCCGGCGTTATCCACGGCATCTCTGGCCCGAGCATCCCGAGCTGACGATGGCCTGACGGGCCTTCACGCAATCAGGCCTATTCCAGGATCAGCCAGGCCCGGCGCCCCGCTTTGAGGGCCTCATCCAGCTGGGCGGTGGTCTCTGCCGTGCTCTGGATGCGGGTGCAGCCCTCCCGCAGATCCACCAGCGCGACTTGCTCGGGATCACTGGCCGGCAGGGCCACGAAACGCAAGCTTTTGCGGTCCTCCCGTCGGCGGGCGGGCTTGGAGGGCGGCGTGGGGAGCACAAAGCCCTCGCCGGTCTTGAGAGCTTCCTGCGAGGTGCGAAACAGGGCGGCCAGCGCCACCATGGCCGAGCCGGAAGGCACGATGCGATCCCGTTCCCAGAAGGAGATCGAGGCCTGGTCGACGCACAGGGTCGTGGCCATTTCTTCCTGGGACCAGGCCCAGGCGGAGCGGGTGGCCTTGAGCCGCTGCCCGAGGGTGTTCAACGATGGATTGGCTTCGGGGATGGAGGCGTTCATGGCGGGACTCCCGTGAGCCCAAAGGCTCAGACATGCCCCTTGGATTCATGAATCTTCCAAGTGTTTGGGGTTCCCCCAAAAAAACTGCGGCCTAGATGCGCTCGTGGGGCAGGGTGGGTACCGGGGCGTACAGGGCAGCGTCGGGATCCATGAAATACAGATTGGCGATGCGGCCGGTGTAGGCGCTGGCGTATTGATGGATCTGGTCCGCGAAGCGCGTCTGCTGGTAGCCCTCGCGGAAGATCGAGCCCCATCGGGCGTTGAAGGCGGCTTCCAGGCGCTGGTCCACCTGGTGGACAAAGGCGTCCGCCGCGGCTTTTTTTCGCAGGATGATCGCCATTTCGGATTCCAGGTGCGCGGCTTCGGCGTCGAGCGCCTGCAGGGCCTCGGGCGATAGGCGCGAGGCCAGGACATGGCGGTGCTGGCGATGGCGCTCCAGCTTGTCCTGGAGCAGGGACACCTGCTGCTCGGCCTGGCGGCGCTGGGTCTCAGCCCGCAGGAAGTCCTGGAGATCCTCCGTGTGATCCGCCAGGGATTGAAGATTGGCGCCCAGTTCCGGGATCAGCAGGCAGGTGTTCCAGGAGGCCTCTTTCTTGGATCGCAGGATATCGCCGTAGATGTGATCGCCGATGTAGAGGATCTCCTCGCCGGAAGCGCCCAGCTGATCCTCCATCCAGTTCGCGTTGCCGCCGCTGAAAGCGCAGGTCTCGCCCGGCAGGCTCTCCGGCCAGCGCGCCTCCTCGAAAAAGGCCGGCTTCATGGCGCTCACCACCACGAGATCGAAGTAGTCCCGCCAGTCGGGCCGGGCAGGATCCTGGCCGTCCAGCAGGTAGCTGAGCACACCTTCGGTGAAGGACCACTCGCTATTGGAAAGCACGAACAGCTTCTTGCCCGCGCGCTTCCAGCGATCCAGGGCCCGGGGCAGCTCGGGGTCGCGCAGGATGAAGAATTCCCGGTTCTCCAGGATCTCCGCCTTCATATCGCCGTTGCGGTGTGCCGTGTCGATGGCCCACCGCACATCCTGGAAGACCTGGATGTAGTCCTTGCCCGGCAGAAGCCCCGCGTCCACCGCGTCCACCAGCACGGCGAACAGATGGCTCTCGGGGATTTCGAACAGGGTGTCGATGCTGCGGAACCCTTTGGCGGACGTGGAAAGACGGCGCTTGCCGTAGGCCAGTTCGATGGCCAGGCGATCGATGGGCGTGCTGCCATGGCTGGCTCTCACCACCATGCGATCGCTGTTCAGCTTCAGCAGATTGCCGCGCACGCCGTCGAGGATCAGCCCGCGGATGGCGAAGGAAGGATCGAAATCCCGATCCAGCAGGGCGGCCGGATAATGCTTTTCGCGCACCAGCAGGCGGCTGGATTTCTTGAAGGCCAGCTCGTCGATCTCGGGGGATCGGTAGTGGCTCAGCGTGTAGTCCATATCGAAGCCCACGGCCTTCACCTGGCGGAAGTGGATGTTCTTGAGGGCGAACACCTTCCGCGAATGGGGCAGGGCCGTTTCCTCCGGTGGCGCGGGGAACCGGGGGACGGGCAGCAGGCTGGGGACGAGGTTTTTTAAGGGCATGGGATCCAAGGGCAGAAAGCCAAGGATATAAGATTAGGCCTCTTCGTGCCCGATGCCGTGCGTGATGGCCTGATGCCCGAAGCACTCCCAGGCCAGGACGCGGAACCGCTCGGTGTGGCCGAAGTTCTTTTCGCCGTCCTTCCACAGCTTGTAGTGGATGAGTTCATGTTCGAGGATGCGGCGGATGAGGCTCTCGGTGTCCCGGCAAAGGCAGCCGCAGGCCTGGATGGGCCAGGGGCGGTCCAGTCTGCGCAGCAGCGGGATCGAAAGCCGGATCTCGGGATGCCAGCGCCCCCGCGCATCCTTTTGCACCACGAACAGCCCTGCGCACCGCGCCATGCGCGCCGACCACGAGATGGGCAGTGGTGGCAGCTCCCAGCCCGCCTGGAGGAGGATCGTCTGGGCTTTCTGGCGAAGGGTGATCGTCATGGCTTCAGTTTGCCGCGATTCGGGGCGGGGGTGCCCCTGCCTTCCTTTCGCGGTCCGTGTTCCTTTCATCTGCCCATGGATTCATTCCTTGCTTCGCCGGGGCCGATGAAGCCTACCCAAGCGGTGCCCAAGAGGCCCTTGGTCCAGGAGTCCGCCATGGATGCTTCCAGCGCTTTCATCAATCCCAAGGCTTTATGGGATATCAGCTACGGCATGTACATCGTCACCGCTGCGGCCGAGGGCCAGCGGAACGGGCAGATCGTGAACACGGTCTTCCAGGTGAGCGCCAAGCCCCCCATCGTCGCGGTGAGCATCAACAAGCTGAACCTCACCCACGAATGCATCCAGAAGGGGGGCGTCCTGGCGATCTCCACCCTGGAGCAGGAGGCCCCCATGAGCCTCATCGGCCTTTTCGGCTTCAAGTCCGGAAGGGACGTGGACAAGCTCTCCCAGGCCGCCCACCGGCTGGGCGCGACCGGATGTCCCATCGTGACCGAGAGCGCCCTGTCCTTTCTGGAGGGCCGGGTGATCGGCAGCGCGGACGGCGGGACGCACACGGTCTTTCTCGTGGAGATCGTGGCCGCGGACATCCTGAAGCCGGGAATCCCGCTGACCTATGCCTATTACCAGGACGTCAAGAAGGGACATGCCTCCCAGAACGCGCCCACCTTCAAGGAGGAGGCCCCCCGTCCGGAAGCGCCTGCGCAGGGCCAGTTCAAATGTGGCGTCTGCGGGTACCTCTACGATCCCCGCACGGGAGATCCCCAAGGCCATATCCCCGCGGGCACCGCCTTCGAGGATTTGCCGGAGGACTGGACCTGCCCGCTGTGCGGGGCGTCCAAATCGGATTTCGCTCCCCAGGCCTGAAGCTGCGCCCCATCAGGCCCCGTGCGGCTCGTCGCGGCAGATGGGGTGGATGCCATCCCTGGGCTGCAGGATCTTGGCGATCAGGGCCGTCCAGCCGGTCTGGTGGGAGGCCCCCAGGCCATGCCCGGTATCCCCGTCGAAGTATTCGTGGAAGAGCAGGCAATCCCTGAAGGCTGCGTCGCGCTGACCGTGCCTGTCGTTGCCGAAGCAGGCGCGCCGGCCGTCTGGATCGCGCAGGAAGAGGCTGGCCAGCCGGTTCCGCAATTCGTCCGCGATCTGGTTCAGGCTGAGCATCCGGCCGCTGCCCGTGGGGCATTCCACCAGGAACCCATCCCCGTAGTAGTGGTGGAACTTCTGCAGGGATTCGATGATCAGGTAGTTCACGGGGAACCACACGGGACCGCGCCAGTTGGAGTTGCCGCCGTAGAGCCCGATGGTGGATTCGCCGGGCTGGTACTGGACGGTGAAGTCGTGCATGGCCTCGGCGTCCCTGAAGTGGAAGGGATGTTCCAGGTGATGGCGGGACATGGAGCGGACGCCGTAGGGGGACAGGAACTCGGTCTCGTCGAGCATGCGGCGCAGCAGCCGCTTCATGCGGTGCCCACGCAGCAGGGATAGCAGATGGCGATCCCCCAGGCCCGGCTCCTGCCATCGGGAGACCAGGCTGGCCAGATCCGGGCGGTAGTTCAGGAACCAGGCCATCCGGCGGGAGAAGTCCGGCAGTTGGGCCAGCAGCGCGGGTTCCAGGGTCTCCACCGCAAAGAGCGGGATCAGCCCCACCATGGACCGCACCTTCAGGGGGATCTGCCGCGTTTCGTCCACAGATAGCACGTCGTAGAAGAATCCATCCTGCTCGTCCCATAGCCCCACGCCGCCGTGCCCCATGTGCGTCATGGCCTTGGCGATGTAGAGGAAATGCTCGAAGAACTTGGTGGCGATGTCCTCGTAGACGTGGTTGTGCAGGGCCAGCTCCAGGGCGATCCTCAGCATGTTCAGGCAGTACATGGCCATCCACGCGGTGCCGTCCGCCTGGTTCACGTGATCGCCGAAGCTCAGCTCCGCGCTGCGGTCGAACACGCCGATGTTATCCAGCCCCAGGAAGCCGCCCTGGAAGACGTTATTGCCTTCCGCATCCTTCCGGTTCACCCACCAAGTGAAGTTGAGCAGCAGCTTGTGGAAGATGCGCTCGAGGAACGCTAGATCGCTCTCGCCGTGCTGGTTGCGATCCATCTGGAAGACGCGCCACGCGGCCCAGGCGTGGACCGGGGGATTCACGTCGCCGAAGGCCCATTCGTAGGCCGGCAGCTGTCCGTTGGGGTGCATGTACCACTCGCGGGTCAGCAGCACCAGCTGCTCCTTGGCCCAGCCCGCATCCACCATGGCCATGGGCAGGCAGTGGAAAGCCAGATCCCATGCGGCGTACCACGGATACTCCCAGGTGTCGGGCATGGAGATGACATCGGCGTTGTTGAGGTGCATCCATTCCCGGTTGCGTTTACGTCCGGGCGGCGGCGGCTCCGCGGGATCTCCCGCCAGCCATTGGGGAATATCGAAGTGGTAGAACTGCTTGCTCCACAGCAGCCCCGCCAGGGCTTGGCGCTGGACGCGCCTCGCGTCCGAGCAGGCGAGGTCCGCCTGCAGATGGGCGTAGAAGGCGTCGCATTCGGACCTCCGAAGCTCCAGCAGATCCCTGGAGGGGGGCCGATCGCGATAGAGCCGGACGATGACCTCTCGCGATTCCCCCGCGGGGATGCGCAGCCGATGATGCGCCCCCAGCTTGGTGCCGCGCCGGTCGGGGTTCACGGCGCCTTGTTCCCCATGGATCAGGAAGCGGTGGAAGGCGTCCTTGAAATAGCCGTGGCCCCCGCTGTTGAAAAGCTGACCGCGGTTGGTCTCGTTATCGCAAAAGAGAAGTTCGGCCGCCTCGGCTTGGAAGTGCAGGACGCCCAGGGTGGGGTGCTGGGCCTCGGCGCAGCCCGGTGCCGTCTGGCGGATGCAGGCCTCGGGTGATTCTCTGTTCCAGCTCCAGGTGTTGCGGAACCACAGCTGGGGGATGACATGGATCGTGGCGGGTTCGGGGCCTCGGTTGTGCACGGAGATGCGAAGCAGCAGATCCTCGGGGCCGTCCTTGGCGTAGGTCACGAAGACATCGAAGAAGCGATCCTCCGCAAAGATGCCGGTATCCGCGAGTTCGAATTCCGGATCGGCCCGGCTCCGCTTCGCGTTCTCGGCCCGCAGCTCGTCGTAGGGAAAGGCGCGCTGGGGATACCGGTAGAGCATCTTCATGTAGGCGTGCGAAGGCAGGCCATCCAGGAAGTGGTACGCCTCTTTGACATCCTCTCCGTGGTTTCCCTCGGGGTTGGTGAGCCCGAATAGCCGCTCCTTCAGGATGGGATCGACGCCGTTCCAGAGGGCCACGGCCAAGCACAGGCGCTGTTCCTCGTCGCAGAATCCTCCGATGCCGTCTTCGCCCCAGCGGTAGGCTCGGCTGCGGGCATGCTCATGGGGAAAGTATTCCCAGGCGTTGCCATCGGCACTGTAGTCCTCGCGGACCGTCCCCCACTGCCGCTCAGAAAGGTAGGGCCCCCATCGCCGCCAGGGGGCCGGATCCGCCAGGCGCGCGTGCTCCGCCGTCGGAGGCGCTTTCATGGACGGGGTCTGGAAGGTCTGGATGTGCCTGGGCGACCTTCGGCCATGGGTCCCTCCTGTGCGTCGATTCAACGGCACGCTAGGGGAATGTAGGTCCTGGCGACGCCTCCGCCACGGGCATCCGCCTCAGTTGTTCCTGCGGATGGATCCGATGATCGTCTCGGCTAGATCCTGTTCGGCAGGGTCCAGGTTGGCGTAGCAGGCATGGGCCCGCTTCACGGATCCCTTGCCGCCCAGCTCGATCAGGCATTCGCTGCGCGCGCCGCCCTCCACGACGCGGGGGCCGAAGCGCTCGGCGTCGTACTTCCAGATCCGCGTGGACACCGACTTGCCCATAAGCGCCGGGGTGTTCTTCAGGCGGGGGAAGGGAGTGTATTCGCCGAAATCCAGGCGCAGGATCAGCCTCTGCGGCTCGGTGCGAGTGCTGACCAGCACCTTGATGTAGTCCAACCCCGTGTTCTCGTAGGCCACGGCGCATTCCGCGGGAAAGCGGAAGGAGACGCCGTGGTGTTCCCAGGCCAGCCAGAGGGGGGGCACGGCCCGCTGGGGCTCCTGCTGGCGGCTGCATCCTGGCGATAGCAGCACCGCACCGGCCACGATGGCCGCTTGGGGGAGCAGGATCCGGGTGTGTGCCATGGCTCTAGTCCAGATCGGGCACCGGGATCCGCGTGGTTTCGACCTTCACGATCTCGCCATCCAGGACCATGGTGCTGGTGGAAGTGGGCCCCTGCATCCCGAGCGTGTTGAGGGCGCGCATGGGCGCCTGCAATTCGGGGGGCACGGTTTCGAAGAACATGACGCCGGCCCGGTACTGCGTGGGCTGTTGCAGCTGGATTTCCAGTTCCTTGAGCTGCCGGTCGTCCACGGGGCTGGGTGCGTCCGTCATCAGGCACTTGGCCTGGGCGGTCTTGGGGAAGGCGATGACTTCGCGGATATTGTTCACGCCGGAGAGCAGCATGGCCAGGCGATCCAGGCCCAGAGCCAATCCGCCGTGGGGCGGGGCGCCGTAGGACAGCGCATCCAGCAGGTAGCCGAACTTGTCGCGGGCCTCGTCGGGGCCGATGCCGATGGCGTCGAACATCCGGCTCTGGATTTCGGCGTCGTGGATGCGGATGGAGCCGCCGCCCACTTCGTAGCCGTTCAGCACCAGATCGTAGGCCACGGCGCGGCAGGCGCCGGGGTTCGTTTCCAGCAGATCCATGTCATCGGGGTGGGGGCTGGTGAACGGGTGGTGGCACGCCACAAAGCGCTGGTCCTCGTCGTTCCATTCGAACAGCGGGAAATCCACGACCCACAGGAAGGCGAAGGCCGATTCGTCCAGCTGCTTGAAGGTCCGCGCCAAGCGCAGGCGCATCTCGCCCAGCACGCGGGAGGTGGAGGCGTCGGTGCCGACGGCGAAGACGACCAGTCCTTCGTTCTGGACATTCAATGTCGATTTCAGTTCCGCTTCGAGTTCGGGCGTCACGAATTTCTTGAAGCTGGACGCGAATCCATCCTTGCCCCACTTGGCGTAGGGCAGCCCGCCCGCACCCAGGCGCTTGGCGACTTCCTGCAGCTCGTCCAGCTGCTTGCGGCTCTGGCTGCCCGCGGCCTCGCCGGGGAAGAAGAGCGCGCGCACGCGGCGCTGACCGGCGCTGTCGGCGGCGGCGCGGAAGAGGTTGAAATCGCTATCGGCGAAGAGGCTGGTCACGTCCTGGATCTTCACGGGGCAGCGGACATCCGGCTTATCGGAGCCGTACCATTCCATGGCGTCGCGGTAGGGCAGGCGCAGGAAGGGCGCGGACACCTGCTTGCCCACCAGCGCGGCCAGTTCGACCATCAGGGGTTCCAGCATGCCCTGGACATCCTCCTGGCGGACGAAGCTCATCTCCATGTCCACCTGGGTGAATTCGGGCTGGCGATCGGCGCGCAGATCCTCGTCGCGGAAACAGCGGCAGATCTGGATGTAGCGCTCGAAGCCCGACACCTGCAACAGCTGCTTGTAGAGCTGGGGGCTTTGGGGCAGCGCGAAGAACTCGCCGGGATGCACGCGGCTGGGCACCAGGTAGTCGCGGGCGCCCTCGGGCGTGGATTTGCCCAGGATGGGCGTTTCCACCTCGATGAAATCGTTCTTTCGGAAATACGCGCGGATGATGTTCGCGACCTCGCTGCGCAGGATCATGTTCCGCTGCAGGCTTTCGCGGCGCAGATCCAGGAACCGGTACTTCAGGCGCAGATCCTCGTTGGCTTCCTGCCCGTCCTCGACCGGAATGGGCGGGGTCTGGGCGGTGTTGAGGATGCGCAGATCCGTCAGGCGCACCTCGATATCGCCGGTGGGCAGATTGGGGTTCTTGCTTTCGCGCTCGGCCACCACGCCCTCGGCGCCCAGCACGAATTCGCTGCGCACGACCTTGAGCTTGGCCAGCAGTTCGGGCGAGACCTGCGTCTCGTCGGCCACCAGCTGCACGATGCCCCAGCGATCCCGCAGATCCAGGAACACCAGGCTGCCCAGGTTGCGGATGCGCTTGCACCAGCCCAGCAGCCGGACCTGCTGTCCCGCGTTGGAAATGCGCAAATCGCCGTTGCGATGCGTGCGTGAGAAGTCGCCAAGCCGATCGAGTTTCATAGCCTTCCAGGATCGCACCCCGATCCTTTTGTCTCAAGTGCGGGAAAGGATTCGTGCCTTGACAGGCGTGCATCGCGCGGTAAGGTTACCAGGCAAGTCACATATGGGCTGAATCATGATGGGGATCTCCAGACAGACGGACTATGCGGCACGCCTGCTTCTGCATCTGGCCTGTCTTCCCGAGGGGGTCCAGGTGCCCATCCGCGAGATTTCCGAGGCCCGGGATCTGCCCGTGTCCTTCATCCGTCGATTGGTGGCCCGCCTGGTCCAGGCCGGCATGGTGGTCACGGCGCGCGGTTCGAGCGGCGGCATCCGGCTGGCCCGTCTCGCTTCCGAGATCTCCCTGCTGGATGTCGTCAATGCCATGGAGGGCGGCGTGAGCCTGAGCGCCTGCGTCGAGCATCCGGGCGCCTGCGGCTTTTCGGAGGCCTGCTCGGTTCATCGCGCCTGGGCGGGGGCGACCCGCGCCCTGGAGGCGCAACTCGGCGGCATCCGGTTCGACGCCTTGGCGCAAGATCAAGCTGCGGCGTCTCGTTCCCGAAAACTCAAACGTTCCTAGAGGCGTTCATCAGGAGGACTGCATGGATATATTGACCCTGTCGCGGCTGCAGTTTGCGGTCGCCACCTATTTCCACTACCTCTTCGTGCCGCTCACGCTGGGGCTTTCGCTGCTCGTCGCCATCATGGAGACGGCCTACGTGAAGTCCGGGGACGAAGATTACAAGCGCATGGCCAAGTTCTGGGGCAAGCTCTTCCTCATCAACTTTGCCATCGGCGTGGTCACGGGCATCACGCTGGAGTTCCAGTTCGGCACCAACTGGGCCCGCTACTCGGCCTACGTGGGCGACATCTTCGGGTCGCTGCTGGCCATCGAAGCCACGGCGACGTTCTTTCTGGAATCCACGTTCATCGCGGTGTGGTTCTTCGGATGGAAGAAGTTCTCGCCCAAGGTGCACGCCGTCTTCATCTGGCTGGTGGCCATCGCGTCCAATCTGTCGGCGTTCTGGATCCTGGTTGCCAACGCCTGGATGCAGCATCCGGTGGGCTACGTCATCCGCAATGGCCGCGCCGAACTATCCAGCTTCCTGGAGGTGGTCACCCAGCGTCACGCGATCCTGGAATTCCTGCACACGCTGGGCGGGGCCTACATCCTGGCGGGCCTGTTCGTGCTGGGCATTTCCGCCTGGCATCTGCTGCGCAAATCTGAAGTCTCTTTTTTCAAGAAGTCCTTCGCCATCGCTTCCGCCTGGGTGCTGGTGTTCTCGGTGTTCGAAGCCCTCATGGGGCATCTGAGCGGCGGTGAGCTGCACAAGTCCCAGCCCGCGAAGCTGGCCGCCATGGAATCCCATTGGGAGACCCGCGCCAACGCGCCCATTTACGCGCTGACCTGGCCCGACGCCAAGCACGAGCGCAACGCCGTGCAGGCGCTGCCCGTGCCGGGCGCCCTGAGCATCCTGGCGAATCACACGCCCGCCACCGAGGTCAAGGGACTGAAGGACTTCGCGCCCGCGGACCGCCCGCCGGTGCTGCCCGTCTTCCTGGCCTTCCGCGGCATGGTGGGCCTGGGCGTGCTGTTCCTGCTGGTGGGAGCCCTCGCCTTCTATCTGCGCAAGCGCATCGAGGACTATCCGAAATTCCTGAAGATCCTGCCCTGGCTCATCCCCTTGCCCTACCTGGCGAACCAGCTGGGCTGGACGGTGACCGAGCTGGGCCGCCAGCCGTGGATCGTCTACGGCATGATGCGCACT
>Ga0116170_10005239_pt1 | contig 11664 bp, 9 predicted proteins | sample AD_JPNHW1_MetaG_FD_89797 | JGI IMG/M metagenome (GOLD analysis project Ga0116170, IMG submission 89797) | Active sludge microbial communities of municipal wastewater-treating anaerobic digesters from Japan - AD_JPNHW1_MetaG | ecosystem: Engineered > Bioreactor > Anaerobic > Digestate | place... | reverse complement strand
GTCCGAAGGCGGGATCGGTCAGCTTGTCCTGGTCGAAGACGCACTGGATATTGGCCATGCATGAGCCGTCGTTTATCTCGAGGAATATGGCGGACTTGGTCTGCCGTTTCGTGCGCACCCATCCCTTAACGGTGACGGGCTGCCCTTCCTTGTCCGAGTGCAGCAATTCTTTGACGGTCGGGATCATGGTCTTCTCCATTCGCGGTGGCAAATTTCAGGTATGATACTCTCCCGCGCCCATAAAATCTATACTGGCACGGAACTATTTATCGTCCGATGTTGTCGCCGGGCAGCGCAATGTATTACTATTTGCATGATTTCACAGGATTGGATTGCCATCGGCATGCGCTGCCGGAGAGGACACCGTTGAAATACAGCATTCCCGTCGCCTACGCGCTGTGGGCGATCTCAGGGTGCGGGGCGCTCGGCCTGCACCGCTTCTATCTCGGCAAGACCGGCAGCGGCTTCGTCTGGCTCTGCACGGGCGGCTTGGCCGGCATCGGATGCATCTACGATCTCTTCACCCTGCCGCGGCAGGTCGAGGAAGCCAACCTGCGCTACGAGGCGATGCTCATCGCCCAGAACGGCGGCTCCGCCCCGCGCTATGTCGGCTCGGGCGACTACGGCCGCCGCGCCCCCGACACGCCCGAAAAGACCATCCTCCGCCTGGCGCGTTCCAACAAGGGCCAGGTTACCCCCGGCGAGGTGGCCATCGAGGGCGACCTTTCGGTGGACGAGGCGCGCAAGGAGCTGGACAAGCTCGCCAAGCAGGGCATGGCCGAGCTGCGTGTCCGCTCCTCGGGCGTCATCGTCTACTTCTTCCCCGAGTTCGCCGAAAGCGGCAGCTCGGATTTCGTCGATCTCTGAAACTGCCGGTTGTCCAATGAAAGAAAAGCCTGCCATGCCGATGGCGGGCTTTTTCTTTAGTTCTCTGGAACGCAGCGAAGGCCAGTCCCTGACTTCAGCGCCAGAGCAGCCACACCAGGACATATCCCGTCGTAACCGCTGACAGCGTGAACGGCACGGAAATCTTCATGAAACGAGCCGCCGAAACCTCATGCCCTTCCTTTCGCAGGATGCCGAGGCCGGCGATGTTGGCCGAGGCGCCGATCGGCGTCAGGTTGCCGCCCAGCGTGGCGCCCACCATGAGCCCGAAGTAGAGGAGGGTGGGATCGACGCCGAGCTGCTTCGCGATTCCCCCAGCCACGGGGAGCATCGTGGCGACATAGGGGATATTGTCGATGAAGGCCGAGAGGAAAACCGAAACCCACACGATCAGCGTGTAAACCACAAAAATGTTGTCGCCGGCCACGGAGACGAAGGCGGCGCTAATCGCGTCGACCACGCCCGCTTCCGTGATTCCCGCTATCACGACGAAAAGTCCCGCCAGCAGGAGAAGCGTGAAGTAGTCGATCTCCATCAACGTTACCTTGACGGTCTCCAGGCTCCGGGTCTTGATGATGTTGTAGGCGAAGCCGACCAGCATCAGCACGACGCAGATGAGGCCGTTGATATGGTCTGTCACGAAGGGAGGGATGCCGTCTTTGGGCAGGAGCGAGGCTATGATGAGGAGAAGCACCGTGCCGAGAAGGAGGTAGCTGGGCACGTAGTCGGTGACTTTCTGCCGCTCGAGCGAAGTGATCGGCTCACTCTCCTTCCGGAACACGGCGAGCAGGACGAACATCGAGGCGAGGGCGCCCACCTGGACCACCCAGAACATGCCGGGCTTGCCGCGATAAACGAAGAAGTCGAGGAAGTTCATGCCGGCATGGCCGCCCAGCAGGATCGATGTGGTGTCACCGACCAGGGTGGCCGCGCCCTGGAGATTGGAGGACACGGCTATGGCGATGATGGCGTTCACCGGCGAGATCTTCAGCTTCCTGGCGATGGTGATGGCCACGGGCGCGACCATCAGCACCGTGGCGACGTTGTCGACGAATGCCGAGATGATGCCCGCGAAGAGCGCCAGGGCGACGATGGCCCATTTCACATTGGGCATTTTTTCGATGATGAGGTCGGCCATGAGGGCGGGCATCTTCGAGTCGATGAAGAGCGCGACGGTGCCCATGGTGCCGAGGATCATCATGATGACATTCCAGTCCACGGCATTGAGAACTTTGCCGACGGGCAGGATGCCCGCGGCGACGAATATCGCCGCCGATCCGAGCGCGATGTACGCCCGGTACTTGGGAAAGAGCAGAAGCGCCGCATAGGTGGCGGCAAAGAGAACAAGCGCTGCGGTCATGGCTGTGGCGTATCCTCCCGCGGGCTGGCTTTGCGCCATGCCTCGCGGAAGGGACTATACTATAGCGCCCCAGCCCCTGTCACGATGCGCCGCATCGATGGAGCGATCTTAATTGTCCGGGGCGTACAGCGCTATATCGCCCGTTCCTCCGGAGATGTGGGGGAGGAAATCCCATTCGGTTCTATACCAGCTTTGATTATAGTCTGTATTCCAGTTCGCCTTGATCTTGGCTTTGGCATAGGAATAAGCCTCTGCCACAGTCACATATCCATCTCCATCGGCGTCCCCTGCAGCAGCGGCTTTTAGCAGGTAATTCGTGAATGCACCATGGCCGCTCGTGCTGTCGTCCCAAGATACTTCGTCCGAGCCCGCGGCGGAGAGCGCGACTACGTCACGCGTTCCGAGCGAAGAGAGGTTGGCAGCCAACAGATTGTTAAAATTGGAAAGTGCCGCAAAAAGGGTTGAAGTTTCGGAGGTCGTCCCAAGCGCCTGACTGTAATCGTCGGGAGAGGTATCTACGGCGTTGGCATCCTCAGTGAATCCGCCGGAATAGCAGGAGTCGAGGATGAGTACCCGGTTTTTAGCGGGCACTGCATCCATCCAGGACCGCAGTGTTACGGGTGTAATCCACTTGGTGATATCGCTGTCTTGATAATAGCCATACCCAGGATAATATTGCTCAGAGGTTGTCAGGCCGTCGTAGGGGATGATATAGGGGGTGCCGTCATCGGTCGCGCCATGCCCGGAGAAATACACGAGGATCGTTGCGTTGCTATCGGTCGAAAGAGCTTCGACGGCGGCTTTGATGTTCGCGTAGGTCGGGCTGCCGTCGGTGTCGATGCCGGCGTCGGATGTGGAAATCAGCCGCGTGCTGACGGTCCATCCTTGTTCGGTGAGAGAATCGGCAAGTTCTGCTGCGTCGTCGTCAGTGTAATTCAAGTCGAGGTTTTTATGCTCGGAGTCCGGGTAATCCTGCACCCCGATCACCAGGGCATAGCGGTTGCTCGGCGTCGAAATGCTCTGGCTGGAAAGCGAGCAGGAAGCGAGGATTGTTATAGCGAGCGAAGCCAGGAGGACCGTGGCCAGCGGCAGGCGCCGGGGATGGGAAACCGAGTGTGGTCTGTTCATTTCCATCCCCCTTTCGGGAGCTTGATCCCGATGCCAAGGTCGAAGCCGAGCGAAACCGTGCGGGCCGTGCCCCGGAAAAGATACTCGACGGGGACAGCGGCTATCGCGTCGAACGCGAGGCCTCCAAAGAAGGGCAGCGCCACCGGCATCCACACTCGCAGTTCGCCGACCGCCGAGGCGAAGGCGGTCACTTGATTGAGCCCCGTGAAACGCGAGGCGGAAACCGCGGCTCCCGCCAAGAGGTTGATCTCTCCCGGGCCGAGGTTGAACCGCGCGCCGGTCAGCGCGGCGAGCCGGTACCCCCAGAAGGCGCGGAACCTGAAAAGGCTGTCGTCCCAAGCGGAAGCGCCGATCGAGAAAACGCCGAGCTCCGCCCTAAGGGGTATCCACTGCGAGAGCGCATACTCGATGCCGGCGGTCGCGGCAAAGCCCCAGGCCGGGAGGAAGTCGGCATAGGCGTCATAGCTCGGCGCTAAGCGCGCTCCGCCCGATAGGTCTGTCCTGAAGCCTGGCATGGCAGGAGATTCGGCCAAGCTGCCCGCCGCGGCGGGTGAAATCGCGAGGAAGAGCGCCAGCGCCATAAGCGCGGCGAGGGGAAGCGATCCGGGTCCTGTCATCCTGTTGGCTTCTCTATCCATATGCTCCTTCTCTCGTCTTCTACTTTACCCTGAAAAAGTGTAAACTCAAAGAGAGTTACAGATGTTTAATAATTCATACCGAATCAAGCGGCAAAAGGTTGCCCGCCGCGTCCTCAGCATCGGCCTCGCTTGCGCTATCCTCGCCACGGCCATTCTCGCCGGCTCTTGCTCCAAGGGCTACTCGCGCTTCATGAAACTGCCGGCCGACCCGACCATCGCCTCGGAACTGGGCTGGGCCGTCGTCACCTCGGCATATGCGCGGGCTAAAACCTCGCCCGGAAAGGCCTCGTCCGAGGGAGACCTCATTCGCCGCGGTACGATCTTCCTCTGCAGCGAGCGCAGGATCGATCCGGAGGGCGAGGATGTCGGCGGGCTCTGGTATCGCATGGGCGGAAAAGCCGCCACCGCTTGGCTCCACGAGAGCGATCTCAGTATCTTCACCTCCGAGGAGCAGGCCCGCGAGGCGGCCGCCGCGCTCCCCTAAGCGAAACGCTCAGGAAGGCACATGGATTTCTTCAAAACGTGGATTCTGCCCACCGTGATGGGCGCCATCATCGGGTATTTCACCAACTGGCTCGCGATCAAGATGTTGTTCCGACCCTTGAAGCCCGTCTATCTCGGCAAAGTCAAGCTGCCTTTCACCCCCGGCATACTGCCCAGGGAACGCGAGCGGCTTGCGAGAAGCGTAGGCGACACGGTTTCCAGCGAACTCCTGACGCCCCAAGTCTTCAAGACACGGCTCGGCGAGCCCGCGCTTCGGGACAAGGTCGAGGTTTCAGTGCGGGGCGTGGTCGATCAGCTGCTCGCCAACGACGCCTCCGCGCTGATGTCGGGGCTCGCGGATTTCGGCGCGGGCGTTTCGCGCGGCGATGCCGAGGTTCCGGAAGCCGCAGCGCTCGCTGGCGCATCCTTCCGCTCGGTTTTCGTCTCGGAGGAGTTCCGCCGCGCCCTGGCCGCCGCCGCGGGGAAGGCCGCGATGGACGCGGGCAAACTGCCCCTGGGCAGTCTGGTCCCGCCCGAGCGACTCCGCGTTCTCGCCGAACGTTTCGCCGAAGACTGGTCGGGCGAAGATCGGCGCGCCATGGTCGACGCTTTTATCGACCGCGTCTTCGAGCCTGCGGATGGCAAGGCGCCTTTATTAAGTTCAGACGCGGTCGCGCCCCTCGCCGAAGTCGCCTCGCGGTCGCTGTATCGCGGCCTTCTGCCCGTCGCCGAGCGCATTCTGTCGAGCCCGGCGGTCCAGAGCGACTTGAGCGATGTCGGCCGCGACATGGTCAAGCGGGCGATAGGGCGCCTCGGTCCCGTCCAGCGGCTCATCGTCGGCGCCGCCAACTACGAAAAAACCTTGGGCGATTCCATGCCCGAGACGATCGCGGATCTGAAGGACGCCATCGTGAGGCTCCTGCGCGGCAAGGAAATGGAAGACAAGGTCATCGAGGCCGTGATTTCGGCGCTGCGGACGCCCAAGCTCACCCACGAGGCCTTTCCGCTTGCGCCGCTTTTCCCGGTCGCCGACGTGAAAAAGGCGGCCGGCCTGCTTTTTGCTGGATTGGGGGGAGGTAAGGCTGGATTCGCGGCGGCGGTCGAGCAGCGCTATCGGACCTTCGCCGGCAGGTCCATCGACGAGCTGCTGCCGGGCTTGGCCGCGGCCCTTTCGGGGAGCTTCGAGCGCGGCCTTCCCGCCTTGCCGGACACGGGACTCGATCTCGCGGCGGACGCGCTGGGCGCCTTCCTCGCCGATTACGCCGAGCGGATACGGGGCAAGACGGTGGGCGACATTCTCGCCCTGGACGAGGGGAAGCGCGAGCGCATCGCTGCTTTGATCGCGGACGGCGTAGTGGCGGCGCTCTCGTCCCAGGCGGAACGCCTGGTTGAAGCCCTCGACGTCAAGGCGATGGTCGTCGACAAGCTCGACGAGCTGGACATGGCCGAGATCGAGCGCATCATCCTCCAGGTCGTCGACAAGGAACTCAACTGGATAACGATCCTGGGCGGGATCCTCGGAGGGGTTATCGGCGTTTTCCAGAGCCTGCTCTCTCTGCTGTAGCCGCTCCCCGCGCTCAGGAAAAGAAGGTCTCGGCTTCCGCGCAGAGGTAAAAGGAACCGGTGACGAGGAGCGCCGCGCCCCGCGACTCAGCCTCGCCGGCGGCGAGCGCCAGCGCCGCCGCGGTGTCTTCCTCGAGCTGCGCGTCAGGACGGAGGGCCGCGAAGCTCGCGAAAACCGCCTTGGGATCGCTCGCCTTGAAGGTTCCCGGCCTCGTCACCACGATGGCATCGAAATGAGGCGCCAGAAGGGCCGCCATCTCGGCGTGGCGCTTGTCGTAGGCGCAGGCGAAGAGAAGCACCCTGGGGCCCGGAAAGAGCGTGAGCGCGGTGTCCACCGTGAGGCGCGCCGACTCCGGCGTATGGGCGCCGTCCAGCACGACGGGCGGGTTGGCCCGGACAAGCTCGAAGCGTGCGGGCAGCTTTGCCGCCGCGAGGCCGCGGACGACGTCACGGCTCGTGAGCCCAGGCAGGGCGCAGGCCGCCGCCATCGTCGCGAGCGCCATGTTCTGGGCTTGGACCGCTCCGATGATCGGGCTTTTGACCACGAGGCCGCCTGGCGAGAGCAGGGCTTTCAGCGGCGCTTCCGCATCCGGCCCCGCCACGAGGCGGCATGAGGTTCCCGAAGGGCTGATCATCGTGTCCCTGGCGTCGATATCGGCGCCGACGATGCGCAGGGCGCTCTGCGATTCCGCCGCCCTGGTCCGGAAAACCGCCAGGGCTTCATCCTTCTGCCTCGCCAGGCAGACGGGCTTTCCCCGCTTTATGATCCCCGCCTTCTCGAAAGCGATCTTGCCGATCGTATCGCCCAGGAATTGCGTGTGCTCCAGCTCGATGGGCGTGATTGCCGAGACATCGGGATCGACGATGTTCGTTGAATCGAGCCTGCCTCCAAGCCCAACCTCGATCACCTGCGCGGCGCAGCCCTCGGCTCTGAAGGCGCAGAACGCCGCGAGCGTGGTGAGCTCGAAATAGGTGGGCAGCTCGGCGCCGGGGAAGAATTCGGCCGGCTTTCCCTCGACGAAGGGAAGGATCTCCTCCATCGCGGCGATCAGGGTTTCCTCGGGCATTTCCCCGTCGGACAAGGCGATGCGCTCCTTCCAGCGGAGGATGTGGGGCGAGGTGTAGAGGCCGGTTTTCAGGCCGGCGGCGCCGAGGATGTTCGCCGCCATAGTCGAGACGGAGCCCTTGCCCTTGGAGCCGGCCACGTGGATGGTCAGCCTGCCGAGGTGGGGATTCCCCACGAGCGCCGACAGGAAAAGCATGCGGTCGAGCTTGAACTCGGTCTTCTGGCCTTTTTCGACATTGACGAATCCCATGAGATAGGCAAAGACGTCCTCCGAGGACGCGAAGCGCTGTCGAGCCATGCCCTGAGCATGAAGTCTCCGATCATCCGCGGTCAAGCGGCCCCGGCGCGAAAATACGTATCGCCGGCGAGCGTCGACACGTCAAGAATGGGCGGGCCGGTGCCGATACTTGGCTCATGGAAGGGGTCTCTTGAGAAGCGCACATCCGATCGACGAAATTTTGGCTGGCGGAACTTTGGCACGGAAAAGGTCGCGGCCGATGAATGCGAGGAATCATCTCAGAACGGAAGCCGCCGAGGATCGAGGCGCCTCGGCCGACGCATCGTCGCGCGCGCGGCGCGTCCTCATCGTGATCGAATCGGAGGGGGCGGTCTTCGATACCTTGTCGCGGCAGCATGAGACCGGGTATATCCCCGCCTTCGCCGGCTGCTTTTCCTGGGGCATATCGCCCGCGGTCTGCGCGGAACTCTGGAGGCGCCTCGCCTTGTCCTCGAGACTGCGCGGCCAAGAACCCTCCCTCATCCTGCTCTCCGCCCTCCGCCTCCTCAACCGCTCCGCGCCTTCGATCAGGCGGGCCGCGGTGATCAAGGTGCTGGAATCCTGGCTCGCTTCGCCGGCCAAAGATCCGCTCGCATTGGCGAAAGCGCCCGCGGGCAGTCCCGAGCGCCTTATCCTGGACTGGATGACGATGTCGGCATCCCTCCTCGAGGAAGAAAGCTATGCGCCGGTCTTTCCCGCCGCTCTGGCTTTTCTGAGGGGCGTGAAGGCCGCGGCGCCCGGTTCCGAGGTTTTAGTCCACTCGACCTTGCCCGAGGCCACGGCGCTCAACCAATGGGAAATGGCGGGAATAGGGGATTGCTTCTTGAGGATAGCCGGGGCCGAGCGCGGCGACTTCGCCGCCTACCTGCGCGCCGCCCTCAGGAATGGCTACGACCGCGGCCCGATCCTGGTGATCGGCTCCACAGGCGCATCCTGGCAGGCCGCCCAGTCGGTGGGCGCACGGTTCTACGCGATTACTCCCCGCGACGAGGATGAGAGCTGGAATTTTCTTTCGGAGCATTTCTTTCCGGCGTTCCTGCGGGGCGAGACCGCCCTTGCCGAGCGCGATTCGACGGGCTTTATGCGCATGATGCTCGAGGATATCGAGAGCGCGGCCGTCCAGGCGTAGGCAGGCACGCGGCGCCGGTCAACGCCTAACGGGCGCCTATAGGGCTAGTCTTGCCAGGGCGACGATGAAGGGCCATTCGACTGAGGCGGGCAGGGCATTCAGGACAGCCTTTAGCCTGGCCGTCGCCGCCTCCCCCAATTCCATTCGCAGATGCGATCCATACTCGGTTCCCGCCGATAGCCATTCCGCTATCTCGGCGGCTTCGAGCTGACGGGGGCATGGTATGCGTTCGACGCGCCAGGCGGGCGTGCCGGAGAGACCCGCCTCCGCGAGGCGCGGGGCAAGCGCGGCGGCGAGGGAGGCTTCGTCGAAGCGGGCGGAAGCGGCCGCCAGGCCGGGACCGCCGCCGCGCTTGGCTTCCGCCCGCGCGAGCGCGGCGATGAGTTCGCGCTCGGCTTCCCCGGGATCGGCGATGTTGAGGGCGAGCATCTCGGAGAGACAGCTCGAGCGGCCATCCAGAATCTCGAAAATCGCCGCTTCGCCCGAGCCGGCGGCGGCCGCCGAGCGCAGGGCCGCCTGCGCGTAGGACCAGTAGTCGAAGCCGGGATCGTGGCTCCCCAGGGGCTCGCAGAGAATCACCCTGTCGAAGCGGCTGAATCCGAACTGCCTTTCGACCCAATCGGCCGGCGCCGGCGTCTTGTCGGGAAGGGCGGCTATAGGCTTCAGCAGTTCAGGGATATCCGAAGTCAGCCGCTCGAGCTGGGCCTTGGCGGCTTCATTCTCCACCAGAACCGCCGCGGTGCCTTCCGGGGCGCGCCTCGTCGCCTCGAGGGCGTAGAAGCCCTTGCGCGGGTCCAAGATGAGCGCGGTGTCTGATCGCCCCAAATCCAGGGCGTCGAAAAGGAATTTCCGCGCCGCGCGCAGCCTGAGCGATGCGGAGCCCTCGGCCCGCGACATCCACTTCTTCCGCCTTTCGCCTTCCTTGGACCAGATGGAGAGCTCCTGCTTTGCTCCGGAAGCGGAATTTGCGCCGTCCAGATCGCCGGCCAAGACCGAAAGCTGGGCTTCGCGGCGCTCCAGCACCTCGGTTCGCCGAGAACCTTCGAGCCCCAGGCTCCCGGGGAAATAGAACACAGAGCGCTTGAGCGAGTCGGGCAGATACTGCTGGGCAACCCAGTGGTCCTTGTAGGCGTGGGGGTATTGATAGCCCTCGCCGTGGCCGAAGCCGACCGCGTCCCTGTTGGCGTCCTTGAGATGGTCGGGCACGTCAGCGCTCTCCTCCTCGACCGCCTTGCGCGCGTCGAAGTAGCCCAGCGTCGAGTTGGATTTGGGCGAGGTGGCGAGGTAGAGCGCGGCCTCTGTGAGGTGGAACTGGCCTTCGGGCAGGCCGATCCGGTCGAAGGCCTGGGCGCAGGCGGCGACCACCTGCACGGCGTTGGGGTCCGCCAGGCCTACGTCCTCCGCCGCGGAGATGAGCATTCGCCGGAAGATGAAATTCGGATCCTCGCCGGCGTAGACCATGCGGGCGAGCCAGTAGAGGGCGGCGTCGGGGTCCGACCCCCTAAGGCTTTTTATGAAGGCGCTGATGGCGTCGTAATGATAATCTCCGTCCTTGTCGTAGAGGACCACGCGCTTCTGGATGCTCTCCTCGGCGGTGCCGAGGCTCACCCGGATCGCCGTGCCCGGCGCGGGCGGCCAGGAATCCACCGAAGTCTCGATCGCCAGCTCCAGGGCGTTGAGGAGGCTCCGCGCGTCGCCGTCGGCCGTGTGGACCAAATGCTCCAGGGCGCCGTCCTCGAAGCCGACGGCGTAGGCGCCGTAGCCGCGCTCCGCGTCCGCGATCGTCATGCGGGCGACCGCCGCGAGATCGTCGTCGGTCAGCTGCCTGAGCAGGAAGACGCGCGAGCGCGACACCAGGGCGCGGTTGACCTCGAAAAAGGGGTTTTCCGTGGTGGCGCCGATCAGGACCACCGTGCCGTTCTCCACCCATGGCAGGAGGGCGTCCTGCTGGCTGCGGTTCCAGCGGTGGACCTCGTCGACGAAGAGGATGGTCTTGAGCGAGTAGAGTTCGTAGTGGCGGCGCGCCTTCTCGATCGACTCGCGCAGCTCGCCGACGCCCGAAAGCACGGCGTTGAGCGCGATGAAGGCGCTGCGGGTGGTGTTGGCGATGATGCGGGCGAGGGTTGTCTTGCCCGTGCCCGGCGGGCCCGACAGGATGATGGAGGAGAGCTGGTCCTTCTGGATGGCGCGCCTGAGGAGCCGCCCCGGCCCGACGATATGCTCCTGGCCGATGAACTCGTCGAGGGTCCGGGGCCTCATGCGCGAGGCGAGGGGCTCGCGCGAGCTGAAAGAGGCTCCGCGCGGACCTTCGCCTCCCTTGGGCGGGGCGGCGAATAGCGGGTTGTCGCTCTCCTTGGCCATTCCTATTCGGCGGTCCAGCCGCCCCAGGCGCTGTCGGTCGCGGAATAGGTGTTGGAATAGAGCGCGTAGCTGTCGGTGCCCTGGGCGGCCATCGCGATCAGGATCGTGTCCTTGTCCTCAGAATAATAAATCGCCTGCACGGGCTTCTCGTAGATCGCGGTGGTGTAGTTGGAGGAGGTCGGCACGAAGACCGCGTCGGATGCGTTGCCGTTGCGCTTCGCCGATTCATACTCGTAGTAGCCGTAGGTCGCGTCGTGTTTGGGGACGATGAGGCAGTAATCGGCGCCGGCCGGAACCTTGGGAACCTGGGCGAGGGCGCCGAGTTTGACGTTGGCGGCGACGACCGCCGTGGACCAGGCCGAGCCGTTCCAGGTGTAAAGGTCGCCGTCGGCGGTCGTCACAAGCAGGTTCCCGGCGGCGTTCACGGTGAAATTATTGATCACCTCGGCGCCGGAGGGCGTGGAGGCCGCGGCGTCAACCGCGAAGGATCCCGCGGCGGCGCCCTTGTAGAGCCTGCCGACATGGGCGTCGTCTGCATCAGTGGCGTCCGAGCCGATCGCCCAGTAGCTGGACTGGGCGTAGGCGACCGAGGAGATGGGGCGATTGAGCCCCGTGAGGCTCGTCGCCGCGAAGGCTGATCCATCCCAGTAGTAGAGCGCGTAGGTCGAGACGGCTTCAGTTTCGGTGTGGGCGGCGACGAAAAGCGTTCCGTTGGCCGAACCGTCCTTCGCCAGGAAGAGGTTGTCCACGATGGAGGAGCCCAGCCCAGTCGCG
>Ga0116170_10005238_pt1 | contig 11664 bp, 4 predicted proteins | sample AD_JPNHW1_MetaG_FD_89797 | JGI IMG/M metagenome (GOLD analysis project Ga0116170, IMG submission 89797) | Active sludge microbial communities of municipal wastewater-treating anaerobic digesters from Japan - AD_JPNHW1_MetaG | ecosystem: Engineered > Bioreactor > Anaerobic > Digestate | place... | reverse complement strand
GAGAACCGCGTCGCCACCGACATGTGGGCGCTCACCCCTGAAGGTGAGATCGGGCACATCCGCCTCGCCCGCGACCCCGACCTGGTGGTCGTCGCGCCCGCCACCGCCAACCTGTTGGCGAAGATGGCCCACGGTATCGCCGACGACCTCGCTTCGACGCTGCTGCTGGCCACCGACAAGCCGGTCCTCGTCGCCCCGGCGATGAACGTCGTGATGTGGGAGAAAGCCGTGACCCAGGCCAACGTGGCGGCGTTGCGCTCGCGCGGCGTCCACCAGGTCGGCCCGGGAGTGGGCGAGATGGCGTGCAAGGAGACCGGCGCCGGACGGATGGCGGAGGTGTCAGAGATCGTGTCGGCCGTCGAGGGAATTCTCGTGGCCTCGCGTTCCCTCGCCGGGATCCGGGCGCTGGTCACGAGCGGCCCCACCCACGAACCGCTGGATCCTGTCCGATTCCTGGGCAACCGTTCCTCGGGGAAGCAGGGTCACGCCATCGCCTCCGCCCTGGCCGAGCTGGGCGCCGACGTGACGCTCGTGAGCGGCCCGGTTGCACTTCCAGACCCGCTGCAGGTCCGAGTCACACACGTCGAGACCGCCGAGCAGATGCTGGCCGCCTGCCAGGCCGCTCTTCCGGTGGACGTCGCCGTGTGCGCGGCCGCCGTGGCGGACTGGCGGCCCGAGCGGGTGGCGGCGCACAAGCGCAAGAAGGTCGACGGCCCGGCCCCGGTCCTCGCGCTGGTGGAGAACCCGGACATCCTGGCCATCATTTCCCGCGGGGCGCACCGGCCGCGGCTCGTCGTCGGGTTCGCGGCCGAGACCGACGACCTCGAGGGTCACGCGAGAACGAAGCTGGCTCGCAAGGGATGCGACTGGATCATTGCCAATGACGTCACGGCCGGGTCGGGCACGTTCGGGGGCGATGCCAACACCGTGGTTCTCGTCACTGTTGACGGCCTCGATCGCTGGCCGACGCTGAGCAAGGCGGAGGTTGCCAGGCGCCTGGCCGGGCTCGTGGCACGGCACTTTAGCGGGTAGTTGGCATCGTTCGGAGGGCCACGCCAGGAGGCGGATGACAGGGCCGCGCCCCGTCCACGCTGTGAGGAGGTGGGGGAGGACCGCTGCTTCCACGTCACGGCAACGTGCGTGTGGACGGGCCGTCGTGCCTGCGGCCAGGGAAGCGGGCTACAATTTCAGCGTTGGTCTGTGTGACTGAATGACGCCCGAGCACGCCACCGCGAGCTGGTCGCCTGGTTCGGGGATGAACCAGGCGGCCCATCGGTCGCCCGTGGCGTTGCCCGCGCCGGGACGGGTGCTGGGCGGCCGTTTCGTGCTTGGACAGGTCCTGGGTTCCGGCTCCTCCGGCATGGTGTACTCCGCATTCGACGAGCGCCTCGGCCTGAAGGTCGCGATCAAGGTGATCCTGCCGCACCTCGCGGAGGAGGCCATCCGCCAGCGCCTGCGGCGGGAGGTCCAGGCGGCTCGCCAGCCCCACCCGAACGTGGTCGCGATCTTCGACCTTCACGAGGCGGACGCGCTCCTGTTCCTGAGCATGGAGCTGGTCGAGGGTCTCGGGCTACGGGAACGCCTCGCTGTCAGCGGCCGCATGACCGTGGCCGAGACGGTCACGCTCGGCCGGCAGCTTGCCGCCGCGCTGGCCCACCTCCACGCCCTCGGCCTGGTGCACCGGGACGTCAAGCCCGGCAACATCCTCCTGACCTCAGACGGGACTGTGAAGCTCTGCGACCTGGGTCTGGTGCGGCCGCTGGGCCACGGCGACACGATCACCGAGTCCGCGATGTTCGTCGGCACGCCGGCCTACATGGCGCCCGAGCAGGGCCTTCACCCCGAGGTCTCGCCGGCGGCCGACGTCTACGCCCTGGGATTGACGCTCTGGGAGTGCCTCACCGGCGAGGTTCCCCTCACGGGCGACACGGCGCTCGACACCCTGATGCGGCGGCAGCGCTCGGCGCCGAAGCCGATGCGCGGCCGCGTCCAGGACTGTCCCGGCTGGCTCGACGGCCTGTTGCGGCACATGCTCGACCCCAACCCCGCCCGCCGCCCCTCCGCAGCCGTGGTCGAAGCGGCACTCGCGAGTGGCCGGGCTCCGTTTCGCGTACCCAGGCGGACGGTGGCCGCCGCGGGGTTGGTGGCTGTCCTCGGCCTCGTCTCGGTGGCCGGATGGCGATACCTCGGGAGCCGGAGGACGGTCAGGGTGGAGAGCGCCGGCCGCCAGGTGAGCGGGGTCGACTCGGGGGGCCGGACTGTCTGGCAGTACGAGTTGGCGACCACGATCCGCCAGACCGAACGGGCCGATGTCGATGGCGACGGCGTGCCCGACACGGTTGTCGTGGCGCAGGCCTCGTTTGCCGAGCGACATGCGCCCGTGAAACCGCTCAAGCCAGAGGTCCTGATCGTGAGAGACGATGGCAGGCTGCTGAGCCGGGTGGGCCCCGAGGACCTCGTGGCCTCGTGGGTCCACCCGTTCAGCAAGGAGCTCCAGTGTGCCGCGGTGCCCCAGGACGTGGATCTGGATGGGGCGGCCGAGGTCCTCCTGAGCTGCTTCCAGCCGGCGTTCTACCCCGCGGAGTTCTTCCTTTATTGGCCGCGCGCCGACCGCTGGGAGTGGGTCCTGGACCACACCGGCCACGTATACGACCTCATGGTTGTCCCCGACCGTTCCCACCCCCGGATCCGTTTCTTGGCAGTCAACAACCGCCTCGCCATGCTCCCGATCGCCGGCGAGCTCGAGCTCGGGCCGTCGAAGCCGCGGGCCAGGGGGGTACTCACCGCTGGGCCGTTGAGCTCTCCCGACCTCGGGCTGGGGGACGGTGACTCGTCCCGATGGCTTGCCTACGTGCCACTGCCTCAGGAGGAGGCCGTCGCGCGGCTGAGGTCGGGAATGGTACCTGGGGTCTGGACGAGCCCGGAGGGTAGCTGGGCGATCACCCTCAGTAGCGGGCGTCAGATGAAGCTCGACCGGCTTCTCAACCCCGATCCCGGCCCCAACGTCGGGCGGGACCTCCGGGAGGCGCGGCTGAGCTTCCTGCAGTTCCTGCAGTGGTTTGCCCCTCGGACCCAACCGTCGACGGCGGCCGCGGTTCGTGACGAGGCGAGGCTGGTTTCGGAGCGCATCCGACCGCTCCTGGACGAGGCACCCTACCGGGCGATCTTCGCCGTGACGGTCGCGCGGGCCCTGGCGCGCGCAGAGGACATCGAGGGAGCGGTCGAGCACCTGCGCAGTCAAATGCCGGCCGCGCCGCCAGATGATCTCGTCTTCCGTCTGGGTCACCTCGAAGCGCTGGCTGGCCGGACCGACCGGGCCATCGCTTGCCTTTCCCCGGTCGTTCAGACCCCCGTGACGCCGCGCGGCAGCTACGATGCCCGCCTCCTGCTGCTTCGGATCGCCATCGAGGCGCGCGACCAGGCAGTGGCCAGGTCATGCATCGAGAAGGTGGCCGAGTGGAACCCTGACCGGGAGCTGCAGGTGGCGCTCACCAGCACGGCGCGGGGACGCGCCACGCTGTGGTGGGACGAGGCGGACAGGCTGGAACCGTCGGTTCGCTCGACGCCGTACCTCCCGGAAGGCGACGCTCTCGCGGTGCTCACCCGCTGGCGCCTGGGGCGCTCGGAGGATTCCGACATCGAGGCCATGCGCCGCTTCGTCAAGGAGGTTCCGGACGCCGTCTCCGAGGGCCAGGTGGCGCTGGCGGCGGCCCTGCTCGGCCGGGGCCGGCCCGCCGAGGCCCTCGACACCCTTGACGCCCTCATCGGGGTGCTTGCCTACGACGCCCGCGACGACTTCGGGAACCGCCAGACCCTGGATCTCGCCCGTGCGCTGCGCGTCAAGGCCCTGGCCGCGTCCGGCCAGCGCCTGCAGGCGAGGGTGGAGGCGCAGCAGCTCCTCGGCACCCTGACCCCGAACCTCCTCCCCTGGATCGTGGCCCGGGAGGTGGAGCAGTCAGGCACTGGTGGCCCGAGAGGGCGGCTGGGAGCGGTCCGAACCCCGGGAACGGCGGCCTTGCCTTCCGGACTGCCTGGATCTCTCTGACCCCGGGCTCGGAGCCCGGCCAGGTCGTCGTCGCGCCCTTCCGCGCCGCGAAGCCGGGCGGGTCGGGATTGCCCTGGTGCGGCGCTACAATGGATTGGAAAAAGCGCGGAGTTTCTGTCCCCAGCCGGCGATGCAGGGGGTCGAGTCGAGCGGTCGGGAATGGCCGGGCAAGAACCGTAGCGTCCCTCCAACTTGCCAGGGCGCTCTCGATCATGTCCGGTGAGTTGCACGGGCGATTCTGGGAGGTGCTGCATGCGTTCCTGGCCAATCAAGCTCATCGTTGCAGCGGCCCTGCTTGGCTCCCTCGCCCCTGGCGGCGAGGGTGCTCCCGGTCAGGCGCGAGTCGTGGCCGCGCCGCTGCAACCCCCGGCTCCCGGTCCAAGGCCGGGAACGGCCGCCGAACATAGGGCGCTCCACCTCCTGCCCCAACGCACCAGGGTGCCGGTGGCGCCCCTGGCTCCTCGGGCCGGGTACGACAACCGCCGGGTGCGCTCTCGCCCTCCGGAGGAGTTGGCGCGGTTGTTCGAGCAGGCGCTGGCGATTCCGGACGAGAGCAGCGAGGGCATGCAGGTGCTCGGTGCAACCGCCACGGCCACGAGCTGGGCGTCGATCGGCTACGGTATCGTCGACCCGGACGGGGTGCACCACAAGTCCGGCCGGATCCGGAGCATGGCCTACGCCTACGACCCGAATCAGGCCGAGGTCCTGCTGTTCGCAGGCTCGTCTTCCGGTGGGCTGTACAAGCTCAACCACGTCTTCGGCGTTCCAATCTGGAGCTCGCTGACGGCCACCTTGCCGGCGCGCGCGGCGGTCGGTTCATTCCTGGTCCACCCGCAGAACGGCAACCGTATCCTGCTCGGTACAGGCGATCGCGGCCGTGGGAGCGATGGGGGCTCCGGGGTCTACCGCACCTCGGATGGCGGCAAGACCTGGTCGCTCACCTCACTTGCTCCGGTCCCCACCTCGGTCGACCGGATCATCAACGACGTCAGCGACCCTTCGGACTACAGCGTTGTTCTGGCGGTCGGCAGTGGCGGCCTGTGGCGCTCGGAGGACTTTGGCACGAGCTGGACGCGCTACCTCTCGTACGACATCAGCGATCTGGTGCAGGACACCGTCAATCCCCACGTGTTCTTCGCCGGTGTTCCGGGCACTGGGGTGATGCGCTCGGACAACTGGGGCACGATCTGGAGCACCAAGTCGACGGGGATCGGTGCGCCGATCGGCCGCGTCGCCTTGACCGCCAGCCGGTCGCAGCCGGGGGTGGTCTTCGCTGTCGTCGCCGCTCCCGACGGCAGCTTGTCGGGGATCTACCGCTCGGTGGACTGGGCCGAGCACTGGACCCGTATCGAGCCGGCAGGGGTGGACACGATCAGCGGCGGGCAGGGTTTCCACGCCTGCTCGATTGCCGTCGATCCGAACAACGCCGGCCGGCTGTTCGTGGGCCTGGCCGGGGTGCAGTGGACGGAGAACGCCACCGCCGCCACTGTGCAGTGGCACCGCAACATCGGTGGCAAGCCGGCATGCTGTACCTCCACCTGCACGTGCGTGGACTGGGACACCGACATCGGTCACGCCGACATCACCGGCTTTCTCTTCGTCCCGCAGTCGATCTCGCCTGGCAACACCGAGGTGTGGGTCAGCAACGACGGGGGCATGTACAGGTTCAACTGGGTGAGCCGGGTGCTCGACGGCAGCGTCAACCTGGCGTGGCTGAACATTGCCCAGGACAACGGCATTGGGCTTTGGGGCTCGCCGACCGACCCGGCGACGCTGATTGCCGGCCTGCAGGACAACGGTCAGATCCTCGTCACCCCGGGTGCTGCGCCGTTCGTGAAGTACATCTTCCCGGGCTCGTCGGGTGCGGACGGCGGACCGGGTGGAGTCCTGACCGGGAACAGCGACACGCTCGTCGGCGCGGTGGGTGCACCGTACCGGCGCTACGTTTCCTTCAACAAGGGATCGAGCTGGGTGGATGTCACCTGCAACCTACCCGAGGACTGGGCCCCCTCGGTGATGTTCCATCCCATCGGCGGGGACTCGTGGATGTACACCAACTCCGGCCGCTACGCCTACCGGCGCCCGATCAACGGCTCGTGCGGCGGCGGTAACGACTGGCAGGCGATCAACGGTGGGCACCCGTTCCCATCCGGCTTCAATGCCAAGCAGCTCGACATCGCCAACAGTACTGGCTATCACTTCTACGTCACCGGATGGGGGAGCGATAGACTCTACTCCGTCGAGGGTTCTCCAGGGAGTGCGAGCTGGAACGACCGCACGCCGCCGCTTCCGGCAGGATCGTCGCGCAACGACTGCCTCGTGTTCGCCTCTCGCGTCGGCGGCAACGACGCCGGGATCGTGTACTACCTCACGGCCAACGCGCATCCGGCCCGGGCCTTCGAGAGCCACGACTACGGCGCAAGCTGGGCGGATCTCACCGGGGATCTCGCCACACGGCTCCCCGATGCCACGTTCTACGCGATGGCATCGCCCTATGACGAGCCGAACACGTTCGTTCTGGCCACCGACGTGGGGGTGTTTCGCAGCGACGACCACGGTGCCCACTGGTACCGGTACATGAGCGGGTTGCCCCGGTTCGTGGTGGCGACCAGCCTGGCGGTGTTCGACGACGTCTCGCCGGACGTCCACAAGCTCCGTCTCGGCACCTGGGGCAACGGGTTCTGGGAACGCCCCATCGATCCCTGCGCCCCGCCGGGAGATGTGGACGGCAACTGCGCGCTCAACGTCTCCGACGTCTTCTACCTGATCAACCGGCTGTTCGCCGGCGGGCCGGCGCCAAGCGGCGTCGCCGACGCCAACGGCGACGGCAAGGTGGACGTCTCCGATGTGTTCTTCCTCGTCAACTACCTGTTCGCGGGCGGGCCACGGCCCAGCTAGCTCCTCCGAGAGCCAGGCGTCTCCTCGCCAGGAAGGCGCGGCCCCGGCGCCTCCAGGGCGGCGGAGCCGGTTCCAGCCGCCGGCTACCGCGCCTTCCAGACGTGAATGAGCGGACGGGTGCCGTCGCCAAAGCGCTCGACGACGAAGAGGTGGCCGCGGGCGCGGTCAAAGGCGGTCTCGCCCAACCGGAAGCGGCGCTGCACGCCGCGACCGATGGCATCGGCCTCGGCGGGCGGATCGGGGAGGAATAGGTGGTCGTCGATGGTCAGCACGGCGTAAGGCTGGGGCTCGTGGGGCGCTCGCGTCCCTGCCGCCACGGCCGCGAGGTCGGCCGGGTCGTAGAAGAGGATCTGGGCCGCCGTGCGGGCGCTCCACCAACCCCGCTCGGAGGTGTGTCCGGCGCATTCACGCACCAGGGCAGGCGGGCAGGCCGAGCCGTCGGCCTGGAAGCACATGGGATCACCGCCGGGGTTCATCTCGACGCATGGCATGCGGTTGCCCGAGGGGTCGAGCCAGCCATACCAGTAGTACTCGCCGACGCCCTTGGTTCCCGCGAACACCACCGCGGAATGACCCGAGGGCGTGGTGATCCAGGCGCCGCCCTCCCACTCGTCGCAGTGCTGGTAGCCGTCGGCGTGGAAGCTCGTCTGTTCCTGCAGGGTGCTGGAGTAGAGCAGAAGCGGCACCGTGGTCAGACGCGTCCCGGGGGCCGGCGGGTTGCCCGAAAGCCATGGCGCGTAGGCGAAGAGCGCCGGACCCATCCCCGACCAGCCGCCGTCCCGGAAGCGGCCGGTGGCGAGGCGCCGGCCGCCAACATGGGCGGTCGCCCAGCCCTCGGGGATCTCGAAGAGATAGCCGTTGACGGCGTACAGGCTGGCGTCGCCGATCCACCAGGCGCCCTCCAGGTGTGGTGTTGAGAGCGTCGGGTCGCACCAGGCGTGACTGGGGAGCTGGAGTGACGGGTCCTCCTGGAAGTGCTGGCCCCACGCCATGTGAAGCCTGGGGCCGGTCTGGGTCGTGTCGAGGTAGGCGAGGCCGACGCGGGGGATCTCCGTGAAGGGTGTGAACAGCGTGCCGCGGAGGTCGACGAACGGCTGCAGGGTGGACGCGGTGGGCAGGGCCGCGAGGTCCCTGGTTGGTGAGATGGCCGGTGGTGGGATGTCGATCTCGGACACCCAGTGCTCGGTGTCGAGCCCGGTGCCGAAGAGCGAGCCCGGGAACCCGTCCGCGGCGCCGTTGAGGTCCCCATCCGGGCGGTAGGTGAGCGCCTGGCCGCCATAGTCCCAGGTGGCGACCTCGGGGGCGCCTTCGGCCCGGTCCGGCAACCGGAACGCCCCCAGGTACAGGAGGTCGGAGGGCTGCAGTCGGGAGGTGGAGGGCGTGGAGCGCTGCAGGTGGCGGCGCACTCCTCGCCCCGCTGCTGCGGCCGGGTCCGGCTGACCTCCCGGGATCGCGACCTGCGCGCCGGCCCCCGCCGTCAGCAGCAGCGCGGCAGCACTACAGCCGAGCAGGGGGCGCCACCTGCTCACGGCAGGACTACCGGGAAGGTCGTGGGGTCGCCGGTGTTCTGGTCGATCACCGACGCATAGGCCCAGGCCCTGCAGTCGGCCGTCTGGGCCTCGATTCGGGCATACGCGGCATCACGATTGCCGGCGCTGCTCTTGGCGAAGATGTCATCCTCCTGCTTCCAGCGCCGTCCGTCGGCGCTGAGGGTGCGGGGATTGCCGAGGAAGATCCCGTTGGGGCCCACCAACTGGATCCAGATGGTGCATGGCGTCGAGCCGAGGTTGACGAAGCCGATATTGGTCCGGAAGGCGCTGTTCTTCTTGAGCAGTGGGATGAACCCGACATGGCCGTTCGTCACGACTTCCACCTCCCGCCCGCCCGGGTAGGCGACAACGAGGGCGGGATAGGACTGCCCGTAGGTACGCGTCGCGGACTCCTGGTTGTAGGTTCGCGACGTCACTGCCAGTGGCCGGGTGGAGGTCACGAGGAGGGTACCCTTCACCGAGCTGGGCTGTGTGAAGCCGAGCTTCGAGGTCAGGATGTCCCGCCACTCCACGCTCTGCATCGAGCCGAGCGAGTGGGTGGCCGGGGTGGCGAGGCCGGTCACGGAGTCGTAGAACGTGAGCTGCAGCGCGACGGACTGGCTGGCGGTGTTCACCACGCCCACATCCGTCCGCCAGTTGGTGCCGGCCGCGCCGCCCGAATGGGCCACGGAGGGCACCACGTATGCGTAGTCGTCGTGGATCGGCGGGTCGGTGATCGTGATCTGTCCGCTCGCGGTCATCGAGCCGTTGGTCATCCGAACGGTGAGCTGCCAGGTGTACGTGCCGGGGCTCTGGTAGACGTGCGAGGTGTCGACGGCTGTGGCGTGCGCCGAGCCGTCTCCGAAGTTCCAGTCGTAGGCGAGGGATCCGGTGCAACTGCTAGAGACCGAGGACACCGTGCCGTCGAAGCTCACCGCCTGGCCGACCACACCGCTGGTGGGTCCGGTGGCCTTGCCGACGATGTCGCAGGTGACCAACGGCCCCGGGCAGCTCCCGAGGCCCTTCCAGCAGTTGTAGGCGATGTTGAGCAGAGGCAGGTACTCGCCCGTCGCCTTCTGGTCGCCAGCGGCTGTTGGATGGCTGTCGCCGCTCGGATACCTGGAGTAGTTGGAGCCCTGGTTGGTCACGTGCTCGATCACACCGTTGCGATAGCGGTGATGGTTGCCCGCGGTGCTGCCGAGGTCGTTGGTGTCGACGTTGCCGCCGTTGGACGTGAGCACGTTGAAGAAGTCAAACACGAAGACGTTGTGGTGGGCGTAGCCGTCGAGCCAGTCGTTGACGAGCCAGTTGTTGAAGGCGCGGGCGTTGGCCGCCGCCTCGGGGCTCGTGTCCTCATCGCGCAGCGGCGGGGCGGCGATGACCACGAAGAGCTTCTCCTGGTGGGCGGTGAAGTAGGGGAGGAGGTCGTTGTAGATCCCCTTGGCGTTGGCGACGGTGTGGTGCTCGGAGCCCGAGTCCTGCCCCCGCAGCGGGTTCGAGCCGGTAGTGGGCAGGTCGTTGGGCTCACCACCCAGGTTGGAGTTCGGGAAGCACGACTTGAACATGACGATCTGGTTGATGCCGGCCGGCGTCGAATCCATGCGCGTATAACCGCAGCTCTGGTCGGTCTGGGCGTAGAGAGCGGACATCACAGCGTCCCGGGTCGGCCCGACGAACCACTCCCACCAGTTGCCGATGTCGGTGCGGTCGCCGATCACGTCGCCGCCTACCATCCAGCCGTAGTTGGTGTCGGAGACGAAGTAATTGTTGGTGCGCAGGGCGAGTCCGAGCCCGCCGTGGTCGTCCCCCAGCCATGCCTCGCCGGTGGAGTGGTGGATGAACACCAGCCGCACGGCGCTCGCCGGCGGGTTGGGGTTGAGCGCCAGCACGGCCTGGGCTTCCAGAGGCCCCTGGGCCTCGAGCCAAGGCACGAAGAGAAGGGTGATCGCGGCGATGGCGATCGAAAGGGACCCCTGGACGCGACAGTGGTGGGCTCCTGCGCTCATCTTGGACCTCCCCGGCTCGGACGTCTGCAGCGTGCTTCGACTCTTGCCTACGTGCCTTCCTTCATGCTAGGTCCTGACGCTCGGGAGTCAAGGGAAGGCGGGTCGTCGACGAGGCGGCCGACGGCCAGCTCCGCGGGTTTGCCGAACGCCTCGGGGTGGAGGTAGAGCCCGCGCTCGGCCTCGGCCTTGTCCACCTCGACCGGAATCCGGTTGGTGTTGGCGAAGGCGTCCTGGCGGATGCCGGTGACCATCCACGAAACCTTGAGCCCGGCCCGTCCACCGTCGATCCGGAAACGATTGCCAGTGATCTCCTCGGCGATGTACACCGGCGCGAAGCCACCGATGCAGGTGAGCTGGTAGCGGAAGTCGCGGTTGAGCGCCTCGAACCACTCCGGCAGCTCGACCACCGTCTCACCGTTCTCGTCCAGCACGACGTTGCCGTTGTAGACGTTCATCATGTCCGGCGACTCGACGAACGAGTGGTAGAGATACTTGTTCTCCGGGTCGAGCGGGTGGTCGATCTTGAACGAGCCGCCGCCCTTGGAGATGGTGCCAATGATGTTGAGGTTACCGCTTTCGTCGAGTGTCATCACGAAGCTGTGGGCCCCATTGAGGACCTTCAGGGAGGAAGCACTGTTGTTGTCATAGTCGAGCCAGAAAACCTGATCGTGATTGGACTTGAAGCCGAGATAGCTGCCGGTGAAGGCGGGGTCGGAGCCGATCATCCCATCCGACCCGGGTACGCCTGAGGTTCCGCCCAGGACGAGGTCAGGAGTCAAGTTGTTTCCAGCGGCGGCGAACACGCCGCTTCCCGAGTCGTTGGTGAAGTGGCCCGCATGGCCGGTAGCGGAGGAGCTCGCGCCGACGACGCCGTTGCCGCTGCTGCTGCTCCCGTAGACGCCAGCGGCCGTGGCGCCGGTGTCGGCAGCCCCGAACACCCCGCGCCCACCGCTCTTGGCTGAAGAGCCATAGACCCCGTTCGCCCCTGCAAGGGAGCCGGTCGTGCTGGCACCGGTGTTGGTGCCGAAGACCGCGTAGCTGGTGGACCCACCAGTCGTGGCGTCCACGGCTCGCCCGGTGTCGCTCAGGGCCTGAACGCCGACGATGCTCCCATCACCCTTTCCCCGGATGGCGGCCTGACCTGCCAAGCCGTTCGCGTAGATGGCATAGTCCTGGAGGCCGATGG
>Ga0116170_10005237_pt1 | contig 11665 bp, 11 predicted proteins | sample AD_JPNHW1_MetaG_FD_89797 | JGI IMG/M metagenome (GOLD analysis project Ga0116170, IMG submission 89797) | Active sludge microbial communities of municipal wastewater-treating anaerobic digesters from Japan - AD_JPNHW1_MetaG | ecosystem: Engineered > Bioreactor > Anaerobic > Digestate | place... | reverse complement strand
CTTCCGTTGCCACTCTTTGGGGTTGTTTGGACCATTCTCAATCTGACTGTCGGATTTGCTTCAATTTTCTCCTACCAAATCGAAAAAGCTTTTAATGAAAAGCAACTCACCGGGTTCATTTACAGTTCAATTGCCATCGGGTTTATCGTGACGGGGCTCGTTTTTTCCTTCTGGATGTTACTATTTGTTTTCCTGATCTACATCGTCAGAGGAATTGCCACTCCGGTACTGAAAGATTACATACACGAACTAATTAACTCTGAAATAAGGGCTACCGTACTATCGTTGAGAGACATGGTCATTCGGATCATTTTTGCAGTAACAGGCCCCATTTGGGGATGGGTAATTGACCATCAGGGATTGAAAGCCGGCTTTTTTGCGGCAGGGATCTTTTTCTTCCTTTCAGGAAGCATCTTATATTACTCATCCTACCATTATAAATCAAGCACCAAACCATCGTAGGCAAGAAAAACATTTTCAGGCAATTCTGGCGAAATATCCTGATAGGTGCCCATCTGGTGCCCAATATGAGTGAGAAAAGCCTGGCGGGGAGAAATCTTTCCGATAAGCGATAAAGCCTCACTCAAGGTTAAATGGGAAATATGGCTCTCCTTTCTCAGGGCATTAACAACCAATGTGTCTAACCCGTCCAACTTTTTTAATTCACTATCGTTAATTGTTTTAACATCCGTCAAATAAGCAAAATTCCGAATCCGATAACCCAAAACCGGCAACTTATAATGAAAGCCCCGTATGGGAATCACTTTTGTTTTCCCAATCGAGAATGGTTTTTCGGTAATTTCATGCAATGCCATTTGAGGAACACCCGGATATTTCTCGCTGGCAAACACATAAAAAAAAGTCCTTTTTACCGACTGAAGGACCCGCTCTTCGGCATAAATATCGGTCGGGCATTGCAAAACCCAGTTAAAAGCCCGGATATCGTCTAGCCCGGCAATATGATCATAATGTTCGTGGGTGAGCAAAACCGCCGAAAGATTAGTTTGCTTCGCCCGAAGCATTTGCTGCCTGAAATCGGGACCGGCATCAATAACCACCACATTCTTGTCCGTTTCAATCATCACCGAAGCACGTAATCGTTTATCGTGTTCGTCAACCGACTGACAGACTTTACAAGGACAAGCAACCACCGGTATTCCTTGTGATGTCCCGGTTCCTAAAAAAGTAACTTTCAAAACTATTGGTATTAAGAATACACAAATTTAGTGTACCGGGGCTATGATTGAACCTTTATTCATGTATTTTTGAACCAAAATTCATATCATGATCGGAAAACTTTACCTGATACCAACCACTCTGGGCGATGAAAACCCGTTAAATGTGTTGCCATCAACCATAAAAACAATTGTTTCAAACATTTCGCATTTTGTTGTGGAAGATGAACGAACCGCCAGAAGATTCATCAAGAAACTGAACCCGGATACCGATATCGACAAACTACAATTCAATGAGCTAAATAAACGAACCCGGTTCGACGAAATGAACCAGTTCCTCGATCCGATCAACGAAGGGCAGGACATTGGGATCATCTCGGAAGCTGGTTGCCCGGGTGTTGCAGATCCCGGAGCGGATCTTGTTCGAATTGCCCATCAAAAAGGGATTGAAGTAAAACCCCTTGTCGGACCATCCTCTATTCTTCTTTCTTTAATGGCTTCGGGAATGAATGGCCAAAGTTTTGCTTTTGTAGGTTATATCCCGGTAAAACATCCTGCACGGGGAAAAACCATCCGTTTCCTGGAACACCGGGCCTTTCAGGATGATCAAACCCAAATTTTCATCGAAACACCTTACCGGAATAATACATTATTTGATGATCTGGTAAAAACGTTGGATGAAAAGACCCGGCTGTGCATTGCCTGTGACATTACGCTCGAAACAGAGTTTATCAAAACCCGAAGCATCAGAGAGTGGAAAAAAGAAAAACCCGATTTGCATAAGAAACCAGCCATTTTTCTGATCGGAAAATAGTGCAACATAATGGTTCTTCAATTATGAATAACCAATCAAAAGATGTAATTATGTGCAAAAAAGATTTTTTCATCAAAACTAAATAACACACCTACAACATCAAGAAATGGAAGAGGGACAAATTCTATTAAAAAACTACTTTGAGAAAAATGCGCTTAAACGAGACAAATGGATCCGGTTTAATCGTTTTTATCATAAAACCATTGAAAAGCAATATTCGTTTATTATTCCTGAGAATTCGCGGGTGCTGGAACTTGGGTGTTCTACTGCAACGTTGCTAAACGCCGTTAAACCCTCTTATGGCCTGGGCGTCGATTTTTCGGAGACCGCAATCAAAATTGCCCAACAAAAATACCCCCATTTACATTTTCAGGTTTCCGATGTAACCAACTTTACAACAACCGAAGTATTTGATTATATAATCATTTCCGATTTGGTCGCATCGCTCTGGGATATACAAGCTTTTTTCAAAAATCTGAGGAAGATGGTTACCCCGTCGACAAAAATCATCATATCCACTTATAACTATTTGTGGGAACCAACCCTCAGAATTGGAGAAAGCCTACGATTAAAAGCCCAACAACCCCTTCAGAACTGGCTGTCAATAAAAGACATCGAGAGTATTCTCAAGCTGGAGGATTTTGAGCTTATCAAAGTGGAGAAAAAAATCCTTTTCCCCAAATACATCCCTGTTTTCAATTTCATTGTCAACAAACTAATTGCCAATCTTCCGGGCATAAATGCCCTCGACTTAATCCATTTCATTACAGTTCGGCCAACACCGGTTAACCTGGAAAGCAAAGAATACTCTACGACCATTGTCATACCTTCCAGAAATGAAAAAGGGAATGTAGAAAATGCTATTATCCGTACTCCGGCATTCGGTTCTCATCAGGAATTCCTATTTATTGAGGGAGGCTCCCAGGATGGAACGTATGAGGAAATGCTCCGGGTTCAGAAAGTCTATCCGGATAAGGACATTAAAGTAATGAAACAGACCGGCAAAGGGAAAGGTAATGCCGTAAGAGAAGCATTTGACGCTGCATCGGGTGACATTTTAATGATCCTCGATGCCGACCTTACAACACCGCCGGAAGATATGCCAAAATTCTACCAGGTACTGGCCCACAACAAAGGGGAATTTGTGAATGGATGCCGGCTGGTTTATCCAATGGAAAAGCAGGCCATGCGCTTTCTCAATTATTTGGCCAATAAATTCTTCGGATGGTTTTTCTCTTTTATCTTAGGACAAAGGCTGAAAGACACGTTATGCGGCACCAAAGTATTATTCAAAAAGGATTATGAATTGATCAAAGCCAATCGAAGCTATTTTGGCAATTTTGACCCGTTTGGCGATTTTGATCTTCTTTTCGGCGCAGCAAAACTCAATCTGAAAATTACCGAAGTGATTGTGCGATACCGGGACCGGGAATACGGTTCCACACAAATCAGCCGGTTCAAACATGGATGGTTGTTAATTAAAATGAGTGCTTTTGCCGCAAAAAAAATTAAATTCAAATAAAAAAATATTATAAGTTTGACCCTGAATAATCGGTTTATTCCGATTACAACAAAAACCTTCAGAAACTATTAACTATGGCTAAAAAGAAACAAGTCGAAAAGAGTCTTTTCGAAAGGATAGAACAATTTCTGCAGTCAAAGTCGAGCATTGTTTTGATTGCATCCTTACTGATCTCCTTATTGTTTTCAATACTCCTTTTCAATAAAGACGTATCCAGTGGAGGCGACGATTCCGGATACATCCGAAATGCTTACCAGTTTGCAAAAGGGTTAGCTTTCCCTGGATGGCACAGTTCATTTTATAGTATGGTATTATCGCTTTTTGTGCTGATCTTTGGGGTCAACATGGTCATGCTGAAAACAACCTCTTTATTGTTCAATCTGGCATCCTTCTATTTTATTCAACGCCTTTTCATTAAATATACAAACCACACAACCACAACATTTGTCCTCTTAGCCACCGCCTTTAGTTACCTGATTTGTTACTATTCGAGCACCACCTATACCGAATCTTTTTTCATCCTTTTTCAAATAGTCTACATCTATTATTTCCTTGAAATTGCCCACAAATTTGAGGACTCAAAAGAATCCATAAAAAAATCATGGAAATATTTCATGGTACTGGGAATTGCTGTCTATTTATTGTTCCAGACAAAAACGGTTGCACTCTCCATTCTTGTTATTTCCATTGTCTATCTTCTGCTCAACAAAAAATATCTGGGCACAGCAATCTATACCTTATCGGCCATTGTTACCCATTTCGGTTTTTCGTTATATAAGTCGGTCGTTTGGAATGTAAAAAAAGTTGGCTACGAAGAACAACTTGAAACAATCCTTCTGAAACACCCCTATAAACCCGATCAGGGGAACGATAATCTGATTGGTTTTATCCAACGAATCTGGGATAATTCTGAATTGTACCTTTCAAAAACGTTTGTGAAGATGCTTGGTTTCTTTCCTACCGAATACCGGAAAACCAGCGCAATACTTACCATCCTTTTACTTATCCTATTCGCCATTTCTGGTTTCTATGCAGTAAAAAAGAATAAGAAACTCCTTTTCCCCGTTTTGTACCTTGTCGGAATGATTGGAGCAACATTTGTTTCAATTCAGAAAGTTTGGGATCAGGACCGGCTCATTATGATCTATTTCCCATTCTTAATCGGGATTGTTGCCTACTTCCTTTACACGTTATTCGAAAAACAAAGCTTCAAAAAGCTGCAGATCCTTCTTATCTCCTTTTTTGCGTTGATTCTGATTACCATTAGTGCTCAAAGCATAAAAGAAGTTGGCAAAAAAATGTCGTATGACAAAGCGAACACCGAAGCATTCAACTCATATACCCCCGATTGGCAAAACTACATGTTAGCCAGTAAATGGGCCGGAGAGCACCTGCCCTCCAACGCCGTGGTATTATGCCGAAAACCCGACATGTCGTGGATTGCCAGTGGTGGAAAAAACTTTTTCAGTGGCGTTTATAAACTCGAAGCCAACGCCGATTCGGTATTGGCATTAGTCAAAAGAACCCATGCGACCCATGTAATTATGGCGAATCTGAGAGGTATTCCAACGAAAAAAACAGACAAGACGATTAACACCATCCGAAACAACCTGATTTACCTAACTTCGATTAAACCAACATGTCTTAAAACAATCAAAGAGTTTGGCACCGATGAAAAAGCATATATCTTTGAAATCAACCTGGCCGATCAGACTCCAAAAGAGGAATATATCCAGCGGCTCTCTGCGGCCCTGATTGTAAACCCCAAAAATGTAAATCTAAGCAACGAAATCGGAGCTTATCTTCTTTCACAAAACAAGCCTCAGGAGGCGTACAACTATTACGAATTTGCATTGGAGTATGTAAAAGATGCGGCTTTGTACTTTAACAGAGGACTTTGTCTCTTTCAAATGAAAAAATACAAAGAAGCTTCCGCCGATTTCAAGAAAGCCTGTGAAATGAAAGCCAATTTTAATCAGTCATGGTATAACCTTGCCCTTTGCTACTTATATGTAAATGATTTTACGAACTCAAAGGTTGCCCTGAGCAAAGCAAAAGAAACCGGGTTTGCCGATTATGAGAGTTTGGAAAGAGAACTGATGAGACACTAAATCAGAAGATTTGGTCTTTCAGATGAGTTTGGTATTCCCATTCAAAATTGGGAGTGAATATTCCTTTACCAAGGTTTTGTTCAATCTGTTTCTGTGTCCAGAAACGTCCCTCTTTAACTTCTTCGGAATGAAGATGAATAGTTTTATAATCGTAACTCAAAAATGAAAAAACCATCTCTTTTTCAATTTCACTCTCAAAGATATAATTACCGACAGGCCTCGCACTAAAATCTTTCATCCCAATTTCTTCATACGCTTCACGCTGAAGAGCCACTTTTACATCTTCACCAAAAGCGATATGCCCGCCAACAGCTGTATCCCACTTTCCGGGTTGAATTAATTTCGTTTCGGGGCGCAACTGCAGGAAAAGCTGCTTGTGTGGGTTCATCACATGAAGGTGAACCACCGGATGAAGGATTTTGCTTCCGCTATGACATGCCGAACGCAATGCCTTCCCGATGACCTGCCCCTGGTCGTCAACAACCGGAAGCCACTCCTCATCCTCTGAAGGCAGGACAATCTGCTGCTTTTTGATTTTCCTTTTTTGTTGAACGAGTTCGAACAAAAAGTAAACCCCGAACAAGATATAGAACAAACCTCCGCTAATGAAAGCCCAAGCCTCTTTCGACATGCAGAAAGCCGAATAAACAACCAGAAGGGTATGTGCCGTAAAAATCCAGAACAACACTTTCAGCGTCTCTTTAAATTTACGCTGAACCGTTTCGTCCATTTCAATTCCCTTCATGTACCGTTTTGACATTCCCCCAACAATATCAATCCGGGTAAAAGCTGAAACGGCCAGGATGACACACAAAATGGCTTCAATGATTGCCGGTTTTATTTTGAAAAAAATATCATTATCGAGAAGGAATGAAATCCCCCCCAGAGCAATCAATAGCGCAGTGTCAAGGATAATAAATTTATCGAACCGTTTTTCTTTAAAATAGGTATAAAAAAACTCAGCAATCCCTACAACAACGGCCACAACAAGCCCCACTTTGGTGCCCCAAATTTCGTCGGCAGCAATAAATACAAACAAAGGAATGAAACCCGGAAGTAACTTCTTTAGCAGTTCTGATCGTTTCAAAATCTATTGATTAAAAACAGTTCAACAATTCATCGCGATACTCTTCAAGCAACGCTTCAAATTTGGATACACTTTCTTCCAACGATTGAAACGATTTTCCGCCCGAAGCGTTGATGTGGCCTCCCCCATTAAAATGTTTCCTGGCAAAATCGTTGGTCGAAAAGTTTCCCTTCGACCGGAAAGATAATTTGACCAAATCATCCTGTTCCGAAAACAAGACACAAAAAACGACACCCCGAACAGACAACGGATAATTCACCAGCCCTTCGGTATCGCCGGGTTGATAATTGAACATCTCGAGTTCTTTTTTGCTCAAGCTAATATAGCCGGTCCGGTATTGCGGAAGAATCACCATTTTTTCCTTTAAGGCATGTCCAATCAAGCGCCAACGATCTTCCGAAAAAGTGTGAAACACATTCGAATGAATCAGGTCCCGGTCGATCCCTTTTTCCAACAACTTGGCGATGATGTGATACGTTTCGGGATCGGAAGCATTGTAACTAAAATTACCGGTATCGGTCATTATGCCGGTGAAAACAGCATCGGCAGCAGGCCGGTCAAGATAGTCGAGTAACCCAATCCCCTCTACAATCCGGAACAAAAGCTCACCGGTTGAGCAAACCGACGGATAAGAAAGTAAAAGATCACATTTTGCCATCGGCCCGGGATGATGGTCGATCACAACGGTTGTCCCTTTGAACTCTGACAAGTAATTTTTCAACCCTTCCGTTCGTTCAAAATCATTAAAATCGAGGCAGAATAAGGTCTCGGCCCGATCAAAAATTCCATCGACCTTTTCAGGATTTTTTTCAAAATCAATCACATCATCAATGCCTTCCATCCATTGAAGGAATTCAGGAAATTCATTGGGAGTTATTATATTTACATTTTTACCCATATTTTTCAAAACCCGGCTTAACGCAATGCACGAACCAATTGCATCACCATCGGGGTTTACATGGGGAATAATTACAAAATAATCGGAAGACAACATGATTGTTTTGACTTTTTCAAGAAGCGTTGGATCGATTAAAGTACTCATGCCATTATAATGAATTTGTTAAATGCTATTCTCCTGCCCTAACCTTTTTATGGATTAATGAGAAAGATTCTTTTATTTGTTAAAACAACTACGAACAAATATAAAATTTAAGTATACGAAATAAACAGACAATTAATTGAAAATATTAAAAAAATAACAATGAGAACAGACCTTACCTTCACCATTGTAAAGCCTACCGCTTTTAAAAACAATTATCTTGGCCCGATCATCGAGTTATTTAATCGAAATGGTTTTAAGATTCTTGGGTTGAAGCTCATCCGGATAGAGAAAGAAAAGGCGGAACTTTTCTACAAAGAACATGTTGAAAAACCATTCTTTGGCAGTTTAATCCAGTACATGACATCAGGCCCCGTTGTGGTCGCGGTGCTTCAAAAAGAAAATGCAGTGGCCGACTTTCGTGAAATGATTGGAAATACCGACCCGTTGAAAGCTAATTTTGGCACCATCCGCAAGATGTTTGCCGAAGATAAAGAGGCTAATGCGGTTCACGGATCCGACAGTAATGAAAGCGCGGAAAGAGAAATCAGTGTATTTTTCAGCCCCGATGAGATTCTGTTTTAGAGATTTCTCTTAATCGGTTGTTTCATTAAAAGAAACACGGTTCCTCTTTGTTGACCCGATTGGCTGGTTCAACAAAATGACACATCAATTCCATAACGGTGATCAGATAATAAAATCAGATGACCTTCAATGTTGTTTTCAATTCTCCCGATATACCGGACACACCGTTTGATCGACAAAATGACTCGCATTAAATTTTTTAGCGAAAAATTCCTCTCCGTTGGAAAAAAAGGAACGATTGATCCGGCAACCCTATTCACCAGTACAAAAATTCGTTGGATCCGATCGACACAGGCAAACGATTCTTGTATAAATTCTTAATTTTGCATCCGATTGTTTTTCGGAACAGATAGGAATCTTCCTGTTCATCATTAACACAAAACATAAAAATGGATAAAAACCTGCTAAAAAACATTGATACATTAATCGAAGCCGGCCTCCAGGAAGATGTGCTTACTGGCGACATAACAACCAATACGCTGATCCCGGCATCCGTTCAGTCAACAGCGGTGATGATTGCCAAAGCCGATGGGGTGATCGCCGGATTGTTTGTTGCCGAAGCGGTTTTTAAAAAGCTTGATAACCAAATCGAATTTATTGCGGAGGTTTCTGAAGGTGACAAGGTTAAAAAAGGAGACCTGATATGTACGATTAAAGGTTCGTACCGGGCTTTGCTTACTGGCGAACGTTTGGCCCTGAATTTTTTACAACGGATATCAGGAATCGCTTCCGAAACGGCAAAATATGTTGAAGCCGTAAAAGAAACCAAAACCTTGATCCTGGATACACGAAAAACGGTTCCCGGTCTCCGGTTGCTCGATAAATATGCGGTAAAAGCCGGAGGTGGCACTAACCACCGAATGGGATTGTTCGACATGGTGATGATCAAAGATAACCATATCAGTGCTGCCGGAGGAATAACCAACGCAGTGAAAGCAATACGCCCGGCCATTTCTCCTGAAATCAAAATTGAAGTCGAAACAACCAACCTCGATGAAGTAAAAGAGGCGTTGGATGCAAAAGCCGATATCATCATGCTCGACAACATGGACAACGAGACGATGAAAAAAGCGGTTCGCCTCATCGACGGCAAGGCAAAAGTTGAAGCATCGGGAAATATGAACCTCGAAAGGGTGAAAGAAGTTGCAGCGACCGGTGTCGATTACATCTCTATCGGAGCATTAACCCATTCGGTCAACGCACTGGATATTAGCATGAAATTTAAATAGGTGTGAAAAATCTGGTGGTCGATATTGGCAATACCCGCACGAAAGTTGCAGTTTTCGAACAAGAGAAACTGCTGATCAACCTTCATGCAGACACTTTCACCTCCGATGATCTGGACCGGTTATTGGCAGAACAACCGGGCATTGACAACGCTATCGTTTCAACGGTAAAAGAGAGACCCGACTCCCTGTCCGACCGGTTGGAAAAGTGTATGTCGTTCTTTATCGAATTAACCCACCAAACCCGACTACCCATCAAAAATGGCTACCATACGCCCGAAACACTGGGGAAAGATCGCATTGCTGCCGCCGTTGGGGCCAATCGGTTATACCCCGACAGGAACATTTTACTCATCGATGCCGGAACAGCAATCACCTACGATTTCATTACCAGCGGGAACGAATACACCGGTGGGTTCATAACCCCCGGGCTAACAATGAGATTCAACGCATTGCACCATTTCACCAATAAGTTGCCTCTTTTGGCACCCGATATGCCCAAATTCTATGAAGGCAACCACACCGAAAATTCCATCCGTGGAGGTGTGCAATATGGATTGAAAGGCGAAGTTGAACAAATGATCAGCTACTATCATAACCGGTATGGCAATTCCCTGATCCTGCTTACCGGAGGCGATGCTCCCTATTTTGAAAAGTTGATTGAAAAAGACAATTTTGTCGTACCGGAAATCACACTGATCGGCTTAAATACAATTTTAGCGTTCAATAATAGTTTAAATTGTATCGTGTAAACAAGAAACCGTGGTTCAGAACATTTTTTGCTAAAGAGAAAAAAGGAACACCTATGTCAAGCGACTCTACCATAAAATCAACAATTGGATGCATCACAGCCATCCTTTTGTTCACACTCCTGACCTTCTCGTGCAAAAACAAGAATGTCGAACAAATCAAAGCCTTTTCACATCCTCCTGGTTCGCCCGAAGTAGTTGCCGATAACCTCGATTTGCTCTATTCCGATTCCACCGTTATCCGGTTCAGGTTGAAAAGCCCGAAGCTGTTGGTTTTTCAGGATGAAGAAGAACCGTACAAAGAATTCCCAAACGGTTTTGAAATCCAGCAATACAACCGAAATAAGGTAATTACTTCGAGTATCAAAGCGTCGTATGGCAAATACTACGAGAAAAAGAATTTGTGGGAAGCCAAACAAAACGTGGTTGCAGTAACCGAAAAAGGCGATTCGTTAAAAACCGAGCTCCTGTATTGGGATGAGAAGAAAAACACGATCCACACCGATCAATTTGTTAAAATCATTCAAAAAGAGCAGATTATTACCGGCATTGGGTTTGAATCCGATTTACAGATGAAAAAATGGAAAATCATTCAACCCAAAGGAACGGTGGTAATCGAAGTAGATGAATAAACGATGCCACTACTAATTACCATCCTGATTACCCTGGCATTCCTGGTTTTTTTCACCGGGATGAACGTAGCTTACCAATCGGCCGACAGGATGAGCCTTGAAGTGAACAAACAAAAAGGCACCTTCACCTCGGCCATTATCAACATCTTCGCGTCCAACACCGAACAATACATTGCAACCATGCAAATCGGGAGCATCCTCTCGGTGGTTACCTATGGAATAACGTTTGTTCAGCTGACTCAACCATTGTTGCTGCCCTATTCGACCTCTCCGTTTATCCTCCTCTTTTTCCAAATCCTGATTTCAACCATCACCATCTATCTCGCAGGAGAAATAATTCCCCAAACCCTGTTCCGAATCAATTCAAACAGTTTCTTAACGTTCTTTGCGATCCCGGTTCTTATATCGTACACCTTGTTTTACCCGCTGGCCTTTTTACTGACAACTTTTCAAAAGAAAATCATCAAAAACATCGATCCCGAAAACGAAAAAAATGTTTTCTCGAAAGTGGACCTTGATCACTATGTAAACCAGACCGATTCCTCACCAAACGATGAAAACAGCGACGGGAACACCGAAATTGAATTATTTAAAAATGCACTGGATTTTTCAAAGGTCAAAGTACGCGATTGCATGGTGCCCCGAACCGAAATTGAAGCCATCGAACTCAATGCGTCCATTGACGAACTCCGGACAAAATTTGTGGAAACAGGCTATTCCAAAAT
>Ga0116170_10005235_pt1 | contig 11666 bp, 7 predicted proteins | sample AD_JPNHW1_MetaG_FD_89797 | JGI IMG/M metagenome (GOLD analysis project Ga0116170, IMG submission 89797) | Active sludge microbial communities of municipal wastewater-treating anaerobic digesters from Japan - AD_JPNHW1_MetaG | ecosystem: Engineered > Bioreactor > Anaerobic > Digestate | place... | reverse complement strand
CGAGCGCCGTCGCGGTCGCGGGGTTCGCCTGACCCTTGGAAAGCTTCATCACCTGGCCGCAAAGCCAGCCGGCGACGTTCGTCTTTCCCTTCTTCCAGTCCTCGAGGGCCTGGGGATTCGCGGCGAGCACCTCGTCGACGATCCGCTCGATGGCGCCCGTGTCGCTTACCTGCGTCATGCCGCGCGCTTTGATAATCACTTCGGGCATCGAGCCCGTCTCGAGCATCTCGGCGAAGACGTCCTTCGCCTGGCGGCTCGTGATCGCGCCGTCGGCGACGGCGTTCACGAGGGCGGCGACGTGGGTAGGCGTGATCTTGAGGTCGGCGAGGCTGAGCCCGCGGTCGTTGAGGACGGCGAGCACCTCGGCGAGCACCCAGTTCGCGGCCTTCTTCGGGTCCTTCGATTTTGCGGCGGCCGCCTCGAACCACTCGGCAAGCGCGCGGTCCGTGGTAAGGGTATTCACGTCGAAATCGGAAAGGCCGAATTCCTTTTTGAAACGCGTCCGCTTTTCGGCGGGGCGCTCCCCTACCTTCGCGCGCGCGGCGTTTATAAATTCGTCGCTCAGGGTAAAGGGCTTGATGTCGGGCTCGACGACGAAACGATAGTCGATGAAGGAGTTCTTCGTGCGCTGCACGATGGTCTCACCCTTCGCCTCGTCCCATCCCATCGTCACCTTGAAGCCCTGGTTGAATATCTGTCGGTCCTCGCGGAATTCCTTCAGCTGCCGGCCGATCTCGTAGGTGCACGCGTCGCGGATCGCCTTGAAGGAGTTCATGTTCTTGATCTCGGAGATCGGGGTGCGGTACTCCTTCCCGTTCTCGACCACGCGGAGGTTGATGTTCGCGTCACAGCGCATCGAGCCTTCCTCGAGGTTTCCGTCGGTCGCGCCGATGTACTTGAGGTTCTCCCGGATCGTCTGCATGAAAAGCGAGGCTTCCTCGGGGCTCGACATGTCGGGCTTGGAGACGATCTCGATCAAGGGGACGCCTGAGCGGTTGTAGTCGATGTAGCTGTGCGCGCCCTCGATGTGGAGGCTCTTGCCAACGTCTTCCTCGAGGTGGATGCGCTCGATGCGCACCTTCTTGAGCTCGGGCGCGGCGTCGGAAGGCGCGAGGTTGATCATCACGTGACCATCGGTGCACAGGGGCAAGTCATACTGGGTGATCTGGTACCCCTTCACGAGGTCGGGATAGAAGTAGTGCTTGCGGTCGAACTTCGTGAAGCGCGAGACGGTACAGTCGAGCGCGAAGCCCGCGATGGCGCCGAACTCGACGTATTCGCGGCTGACCTTCGGCATCGCGCCGGGAAGGCCGAGGCAAACCGGGCACACGCGGGTGTTCGGCATCCCGCCGTAGCGGTTCTCGCAGGAACAGAAGGCCTTCGTCTTCGTCAAAAGCTCGCAGTGGATCTCGCAGCCGATGATCACTTCGTATTGCAGGGCCGAGGCGCCCGAGCCGTCGGTATGGACCATGGCGCCTGCGTTAAAAGTCTTCGGTGTATCGCTCATTTCGACGCCTCCCATGCCTTGGCTACCTTGAGTATCTTTTCCTCGGCGTAATGCGCCGCGCAGATCTGAACGCCGACGGGCAGCCCGGACGCAGTCGTCCCGAAGGGGACCGACAGCGACGGGATGCGCGCGAGGTTGACGAAGGTCGTGTAGAGGTCCGAAAGGTACATCGCGAGGGGATCGTCGACCCTGCTCCCGAGCGGGAACGCCGTCGTCGGGCTCGTCGGGCAAAGGAGGATGTCGTGCTTTTTCAAGACCTCGCCGACGTCCTTCTGGATGCGCGCGCGGACCGACATGCCCTTTTTATAGCAATCGCCCGAGAAGTGGGTCGAAAGCACGTAGTTACCGATGATGATGCGCCGCTTGACCTCGGCGTTGAAGCCATCGCTTCTCGTCGCGACGTAGAGCTCGTCGTACCCCTGCCCTAAATCCTTGCGAAGGCCGTAGCGGATGCCGTCGAAGCGGGAGAGGTTACTCGCGGCCTCGGAAAGCGCGATGACGTAGTAGCAGCCGATCGCGGCCTCAAGGACCGGGATCGAGACGGTCTCGATCGTGGCGCCGCGCGAGCGGAACCACTCGCAGGCCGACTCGAATATCCGGGCGATCTCGGGATCGAGTCCCTTCGCCTCCATGAACTCCTTCGGAAGGGCGACCTTGAGGCCCTTGATCTCGGCGGGCGAGAGCTTCGCGAGCGCGGAGAAATCGAGGTCGGCGCTCGTGTCGTCATGTTCGTCCTTTCCGGCCATGACCGAAAGGACGAGGCCGATGTCGTCGACGTTCTTCGCGAGGATGCCGACTTGATCGAGCGACGAGCCGAAGGCGACGACGCCGTAGCGGCTTAAGGTACCGTACGTGGGCTTGAGCCCGTAGAGCCCGCAATAGGACGCGGGGAGGCGGACGGAGCCGCCGGTTTCGGTGCCGAGCGCGATCGGCGCCTGGGCGCCGGCGACGACCGAGGCCGAGCCGCCCGAGCTTCCGCCCGGGACGAGGTCGCGGTTCACCGGGTTGCGCGAGGGACCGTAGCAGGAATATTCGGTTGACGAGCCCATCGCGAACTCGTCCATGTTGGTGCGTCCCATCGGGACGGCGCCCGCGGCGATGAGGCGCTCGGCGACGGTCGCGTTGTAGGGCGCGACGTACCCCGCGAGGATCTTGCTGCCGCAGGTGCAGGCCTTTCCCCGTATCGAGATATTATCCTTCACTGCGAACGGCAGGCCCAAAAGCGGCCGTCGGTCGCCCGAGGCTCGCGCCTCATCGGCCTTGCGCGCGGCGTCGAGCGCGTCAGCGTAAAACTCGACGTATCCCTTCAGGGGCTTCTTCGCCTTTTCGTCGGCCTCGTACGAGGCCTTGTACGCCTCGACGATCTTGAGGCTCGTCAGCTCGCCCGATTCGAGCTTCGCCTTAAGCTCGGTCAGGCTCATATCGCATATATTCATGATCGTATCCTTACTAAACGCAAGAGTGATCGCGGGCCGTTACGGCACGCTCATGTATGGCGAAGCGCGTTACGCCCCGCCGCCCAAGACCTTCGGGACGCGGAAATACCCGTCCATGAACTCGGGGGTTATCTTCTTGAGATCGCCCGGCTCGAGCGACTTGACGACGTCGCCCGCGCGGAGGGACTCTACCGTCGTCGCCGGGTACGCGTCGTAGGGATTCTCGTCCCCGGCGTATTGCGCGAGCACGTCAAAGTAATCGACGATCTGCCGGACCTGTCCGGCGAGAATTTCCACGTTCGAGCTTTCGGGGGAAAGCCGCGAAAGGTAGAGGAGATTTTCGAAGGTCTTCGCGTCTATCGCGTTTTTCTTCTCGTCCATAATCGTTCCTTCTTTTTGCGTGCGTTGACGGGAATGCCGCCGTAAGCCCGTTGCGTTATCGTTCAGTCCTCGACGAGGAGGAGGTTCTTCGCCTGATACTTCGGCATGAACCGCTTCTCGCCGCCCGATTCGAACATGACCTTGATGATGAGTTCGCTTTCGGCATAAAAGGATGCCGTTATCATACCATAACCGTAATCGTCATGGAAGAGTTTACGCCCGACCTTCCAGCGCTCTGACAAACCGTCCGAGACGATTCTCCCGCCGGCAGCTCCGGACTGCGACCGAGAACCGACGAACGAGGCGAAGGTCCGCGGGGCGCGGCCGAGGATCTCGAGGGAAGAAGGTTCCATCTCGAAGAGAAAGCGGCTCGGCTCCATGAAGGCTGTTCGCCCATAGAGGCGGCGGGCCGCGCAGCTCGTCAGGTAGAGCTCGTCCATCGCGCGCGTGCAGCCGACGTACATGAGCCGGCGCTCCTCCTCGAGGTCGTCGCCCTTCTTGTCCTCTCGGGGGAATACGCCCGCCTCGAGCCCGGTGATGACGACTCGGCGGAACTCGAGGCCCTTGGTGTTATGGACCGTTATCAGGGTTACCGAGTCGGGATTCTCCTCCTCGTTGGCCATCGAGCGGTCGAGCTCGATATGCTCGAGGAATTCGGTGAGCCCCGCCCGGTCGAGGGAGTAGAGGCTCGCCGCGTTCACGAGCTCCTGGAGATTCGCGACGCGCTGGGTCCCGGCGATCTCGTCCTGCCCCTGATGGTACGCGAGGAGTCCCGACGACTCGACGAGCCGGTCGACGAAGGCCGCGAGCCCGATCGCGCTTTTTTTCCGCGCGCGCTTTCCGGCGCCCTGAACCGCGCCGTCGGTTGCGGCGGCGCCGTCAGGTTCCGCGGCGGCGGGTGCACTGCTATCGGCTTGGGCCGAGTCGACACCAGCGGCCGAGTCGGCCGTCCCGGTGGTGTCGGCTGCGCCGGAGGATGCGTCTACGGGGGAAGCGATTCCTTCCACGGGTTCGTCCGCGGCGGCGCGAGTGGCATCGCCGAGCGCCAAGCGGAGGGTTTCAACCGTATGGATAAACTCGGAAAGCCCGGCCTTTGCCTTTTTCGGGAGTGTATCGAGAAGCCGCCGCGAGGCGGAGATGAGGTCAGTCTGTTCGTCGAAGTCGAGCGCGCCGTCAGATACCCGCGAGCCATCGAAAAGGATGCGCCGGGCCTCGTCGACGATCTTGTCCTGCGTCACCTCGCCGAGGCCGCGGGCGGGCTTGTTGACGACACGGCGGAACGCGACCTCGTCGCGGCCGTTCGCGACGAGCGCGAGAAACGAGAGCGCGTCCTTGATCTCCTCGCGCTCGTAGAACTTGAGCGAGCCGACGACCTTGTACGGGATCTTCCGGTGGAGGAACTCGGTCTCGAAGCCGAGGGACTGCGCGTTCATGCGGTAGAGGACGGCCCAATCCTCGAAAGGGCAGCCTTTCTTCCGCGCGTTCAGGATGAGCTCGGCGCAGAACGCCGCCTCCTCGTCCTGGTTCGCGAGGAAGACGAGGGTAGGCTTCTTGCCGTCGCCGCGCTCGGCGAGGAGGGTCTTGCCGAGCCTGCCCTCGTTATTCGAGACGACGTCGGAGGCAATGCCGAGGATCGGGGCAACCGAGCGGTAGTTGCGCTCGAGCCTGATGACCTCGGTGCCGGGGAAGCTCTCCGAGAAGGTTAGGATATTCCTGACCTCGGCGCCGCGGAAGCGGTAGATCGACTGGTCGTCGTCGCCGACAACGCAGAGGTAGGTGTTGGGCCCGGTGATCGCCTTGAGGAGCTCGAACTGGGCGACGTTCGAGTCCTGGTACTCGTCGACCATCACGACGCCGAAGCGCCGGTGGATCCGGTCGCTGACCTCGGGATGCTCGCGAAGGAGTTTGACCGGAAGGAGGATGAGGTCGCCGAAGTCGAGGTTTCCCGTCTCGCGGAGACGCTTCTCGTAGAGGGCGTAGACCTCGGCGAAGTCGGGATCGGGGTCGATCTCGGCGAGAAGCGGGCTGTCGGGCGAGAGGCAATAATCCTTCGCGCGCGAGATCTTGTGCACGCACGCGGAAACCTGCTGCCGGGTGAGCGCGGGGAGCGCCTTCGAAAGGAGGGTTACCCCGTCGTCGTCGTCGTAAATCGTGAAGTTCGAGTCGAGCCCGGCGAGGGCGGCGTTCCGCCGTAAAAGCCAGGCTCCGAAGGAATGGAAGGTACGGAGGATGGAACGCTCGGCGCGCGGCTCCATGCGGGTGGCGCGCTCGGCCATCTCGCGGGCGGCCTTGTTCGTGAAGGTGACCGCGAGAATGGACTCGGGCTCGACGTTCCGCTCGGCGATGAGCCAGGCGATCTTCGTCGTGATTACCCGCGTCTTGCCGGAACCGGCGCCGGCGAGTATGAGAAGCGGGGAACCCTCGTGGGTTACCGCGGCGCGCTGCTCGGGATTAAGGACCTCAAGCCAGGAATCGGAGGTCATCGCGCCACCGCTTCGACGTCTACCCCGTTTATCGCCATCACGACCGCGCTCACGACGGAACCCGGCGCGATCGGTCGTCCGCTTATGTCTTTTTGGTTATCCTCGTACTGAAGGACGACCGAGCCGTCGACCTCGGGAGCTTGAAACCAGGCCCGGCCGAGCGCGAGCCGAGAGGCGGGTATCGCGACGCCGCCGTCGAGCCCTGCGTCGCCATGGTCTCCGGCGCCTTCCGCATCGCCCTTCGCGGGTTGCGCGGGTTCCTGAATCAGCTCCTCGACGAGCACCTCGATCGGCTTCCCGACGAAGATTGCGAGCTCCTCCGGGGTAATCCTGATCTGAATCTCCTTGAGGGTATCGAGCCGTTTCTGCGCGGCCTTTTTCGTCACGCGCTTTTTCATCGCCGCGGCGGGGGTTCCTTCCTCGCACGACCAGGTAAAGGATCCCGACCACATACTCCGGATGTCGGCGAGAAAGCGAGCCGTCGTCTCGAAGGATTCGTCCGTCTCGCCGGGAAACCCGACGAGGATCGTCGTACGGAGCGCGACCGTGCCATAGGGGCTTTTTGCCCGGGCGAACGCGGCGCGGATATCGGCGACGAGCGCGCGGTACAGGTCAGCCGAGCCGCGCCGGTTCATCAGGGAAAGTAGACCTGAGTCACCCGACTGGAAGGGTATGTCAAAATACGGGAGGAAGCGCGAATCGGCGGTCATGACCGGAAGGATGTCGCGTGGAAAATGGTCCGGATGGATGTAGAGAAGCCGCACGCGAAAATCCCCCGGGAGCGCCGAGATCGCGGAAAGTAGCCGGGAAAGCGGGCTTTTCGGAACGCGAGCAACATGATTATTAATAGAAGATTCTTGCGCGGAATCGGGAACGGGAGAACCCTCGCCTACCCCGCAGCCGAAGGCGGCAAGGTCTTGCCCGATAAGGTTCAGTTCCCACACCCCGCGCGCGATAAGCGCCTTGCATTCCGAGACGATATCGTCTATCGAGCGGCTCCGCAAAGCGCCCCGGATGAGCGGGATCGCGCAAAAGGAACAGCGATTGTCGCAGCCTTCGGTAATCTTGACGTAAGCCGAGCGAGGAAAGGAGAGGAGTTCGGGCCGCAAGCCCCCGCAAACCCCTTTTTGCGCCGGGACGAGCACCGGCCGCTCCGTTTCGGCGGCTTTTTTTGGCGTATTGGGAAAAAGCGCGGAGATAACCTCGGGAAGGCGGGATAGGTCGCCGTTCCCAAAGAAGGCGTCCGCCTCGGGGAGGGTGTCGCGGAAATCCTCGGCATAGCGCTCGGCGAGGCAACCCGCGAGCAGCACCTTCGCCTTGGGATAGGCCGCCCGCGCGGTCATGACCGCGTCGAGGGATTCGGTCTTGGCCGATTCGATAAAGCCGCAAGAATTAACGATTATCAGGGAAGCGTCTTCGGGTACGTCGGTTTTAACCCAACCGAGCCCCCGGAGAATCCCGATAAGGAGTTCCCCGTCGACTTGGTTCTTCGCGCACCCGTGCTGGTCAAGGAAGAAGGCGTTCTCAGTCAATATCCATCACCACGAATTTATACCGTCCGGTAGAATCGTCCTTAATCCACTTCAGGTCGCGGACGAGTACCTCTCCGGGCTTGCTAACCTCGAGGTCGACCGTCTTGCCGCCGGCGATCATCTGGATCTTCACGGAGTTGCCGTTGGACGCCCAGATGCGGATGCCGTTATTCGCCTGCACGGTCAGAAGCTCGGATTTCTGGTAATAGCGTTCCTCGCGGTTGGTGCGGTCGGACTCGAACCGGAAAAGGCAGTAGCCGCGGAAGGTTGCGTTGAGGGTAACCGGGTACGCCGAGCCGCCCTCGAAAAGGACGGTTTGCTTACCCAAGGCGGCGGGACCGGCTGCGGGAGCGACGGTGACGTCGGTCTGCGCGGTGCTCGAGGCGGCAAGGTCGCCCGAGGGAGCGACTTGAGACGCGACGCTCGCGTCCGCCTGAATCCTAATTTCGGCTCCCTTGGAGGGGTCGTTCTTGAAAAGGTCTGAGACGAAAACCTTGACGTCGTTCTGTCCGTCCGAGTTCAGGTCGATGAGCACGTCCTGCCCGAGCTCGATGACGCGGGCTCCGGCGGGGGTGTCGAGCTTGAGGGCAGGCGCGGTCTCGAGGACCGTCATCTTGGAAGCGCCCGAGGGAAGCGTGACGTTCAGGACGTCGCCGATATACACGCGCTGGCGGAAATCGGCCCCGGAAACCTCCCAGGTCGCCGCGGGTCGGGCTTCCTTCACGACGGCGGGCCTTGACGCCGACGACGCGATCTTTCCCCCGATGAAAACGCCGAGCAGGATGACGATGAGCGCGGCGAGCGCGATTCCGCCAAACATGATGAACTTACCGGTATTCGGCCCCGAAAGGAGGCGATCGGTGATCGGGCGCTTCGGCATGAGCTCCTTAAGCGGCACCGGTGTTTCCTGGATTTTCAGATGCTTGTACGCGCTGATGATCTCGTTGCTGTTCAGCCCGAGATAATCGCAATAGTTGCGCAGGAAGCCTAACAGATAGGGCTCCCCGGGGAACACGCTGAAATCCTCGCGCTCAAGCGCCTCAAGATAGCGGCGCGTAATGTTGGTTTCCCGCGAAACCTGGTCAAAATCCAGCCCGCGCGCGGTGCGCGCCTCAGTAAGTTTGTTTCCGAACGCTTCCATACTTAGTATATCTCCAGTTTATTCATTAAACAAAAAATCATTGAACATGTTGGCCGATGCCGGAGAATCGTACGAGAAGCGGTTCTCGAGTATCCCTTGATTCAGCGCATACCCGGTAAAGTCAAAGCGGATCTGGTCGCCGGCGATCGAGCGCGCGTCGATGCGGCGGATGAGCTTGGTATCCGGAGAGATCATGAGCCTGATGGTCCGGAACATTTCCGTCGTCGACTTTCGCGCGAGGGTCAGCACGATAACCTTTTCCGGTGAGGTCTCGTCAAGCTGAACCGGGTCGGAGCCGGTTTCGTACGCGATCGAGTAATAGCGCTTAAGGAGGCTTAAGCCCTGGGGGGTCGCGATCGAGGCGCCCGAAGCGCCCGAGTTTTTCTCGACGGCCTGGCTGAGCACGACGTTGTACGACGGGAGGTAGATGGTCAGCGTCTCGCCGTTAAAGACGATGGTCTGGCTATCGGGATTCGAGAAATCGATCCTGAGAAGGTTGGGTTTCTTGAAGATGACGCGACCGGTCATCGCGTCGCCCTTCGAGGTCGCCGAGGAGCTGATCGAAAGGTTCGCGGAATAATCCTGCAAGGAGGCATATGCGTCGGAAACCGACGTGAAAAACGCGTCGGCGGTCGTGATGGTCTGTGCGGATAGGTTCAGAGCGGGGAAAAAAGCGATCAGAAGCGCCGCGAAAAGGCAGCGCACAATGGACTTCTTCATCCTTTCAGTAAAGCAGAAAGCGGATATTCCGTCAATTGTTTTGAAGGCAAGCGCGCTACAGAGAACGCGATCGACGCGATCGAACGCCGAATCGCGCCGCCTTTCGCGAAAAAGACGGCGCGATCCCAATCGTTACGCTTCCCCGATGCCGGAACCGCCGGGAACGTTCGCGCCATCCGAAACATTCGCGCCAGAGGCGGCGCTCGGTACGGCGTTGGCGCCTGAAGCCTCGGTCGAAAGCCGCGAAAGGTTTCCCTCGGCGGCGACGATATCGGCGAACTCCTTCCCCTCGATCGTTTCCTTCTCGAGAAGGCGGGCGGCGACGTACTCAAGGAGCGCCTTCTTCTCGTTCAGGCGCGCGAGGATGACCGCATACCGGTCGTTGACCGTTCGGGCGATCTCCTCGTCGATGTATTGCTGGGTGCTTTCCGCGTAATCGCGCACGAGCTTCGGGTCGCCGGAGCCATAGCCGGCGCCATGCTGGCTCAGCGCGACGTTTCGGAAGCGGCCGCTCATTCCGTAATCGGTAATCATCCGGCGGATGATATCGGTCGCGCGCGAAAGGTCGTTCGAGGCACCGGTGGAAACCTGGCCGAACTCGACTTGCTCGGCGGCGCGCCCGCCCAGAAGGACGTCGACCTCCCCTAAAAGCTCAGGCTCGGTCCTGAGGTACCGGTCTTCCTCCGGCATCTGGAGGGTATAGCCAAGCGCGGCCATCCCGCGCGGGATGATCGAAACCTTATGAACCTTGTCGGACCCGTCGGTAAAGGCGGCGGTGAGCGCGTGCCCGGTCTCGTGGAACGCGACGATCTTGCGCTCGTCTTCTTTTATTACGCGGCTCTTCTTCTGAAGTCCCGCGATGCTCTTCTCGACCGCCTCGTTGAGGTCCTCCATCTGGACGAGCTTGCGCCCGGCCCGAACGGCGAGAAGCGCGGCCTCGTTGATGACGTTAGCGAGATCGGCGCCCGAGAAACCGCTCGTCGTGCGGGCGATCGCCGCGAGATCGACATCGTGGCCGAGCTTCACGTTTTTCGCGTGGATCTTGAGGATCTGCTCGCGGCCCTTGACGTCCGGACGGTCGACGACGACCTGACGGTCGAAGCGGCCGGGCCGTAACAGCGCGGGGTCAAGGACGTCGGGACGGTTCGTCGCCGCGAGGAGGATGAGCCCCGAGCCGACGTCGAAGCCGTCCATCTCGACGAGGAGCTGATTGAGGGTTTGTTCGCGCTCGTCGTTCGAGCTCATCGAGTTGATGCGGCTCTTGCCGATCGCGTCGAGCTCGTCGATGAAGACGATGCACGGCGCCTTTTCGCGCGCTTGCTTAAACAGGTCGCGGACGCGGCTCGCGCCGACGCCGACGAACATCTCGACGAAGTCGGAACCCGAGATGCGGAAGAACGGCACGCCCGCCTCGCCGGCGACCGCGCGGGCCAAAAGGGTCTTTCCGGTTCCGGGAGGCCCGACGAGGAGGACGCCGCGCGGGATCTTTCCGCCGATATCGGTGTACTTCTTCGGGAATTTCAGGAAATCGACTACCTCGACGAGCTCTTCCTTGGCCTCGTCGACGCCGGCGACGTCCGAGAAGCGGGTCGTGACCTTCCCCTCCTCGACCGCCGCGGTCCGAGCCTGCCCGGCCGAGAAGATGCTGCCAAGGCCGCCCATCCCGCCCGAGCCGCCGCCCATCCGCTTCATCAGGAAGCGCCACATAAAAAAGAAGATGACGAACGGAAGCACCCATTGGAGGAGGATATCTACGATGAAGTTCTTCTGCTCGGTATGGATCGAGTAAACGACCTGATGCTCGTCAAGCAAGGCGAGGAACGACTCGGTCGGGAGGCCGACGGTGCGGTACACCTTCCCCTCGGGAGCGCTTGTCGGCAGGAGGCTAAAAACGGGCTGCTTCTCGGCGCCGCCTGAGGACGGATTCGAGGTATAGCCGGTGAAATTGGGGGAGGAAAGCTCCACGCGCACGATCTCGCCCGAGATAATCCGCTGCCTGAACTCCGAGAACGGGATCAGGGAATCGGATTTCATCAGGGTAAAGTAGTTAAAAATCGCCCAAACCGCGAAAACGGCAAGCAGAATTCCCCACAGAGGGATTCGCGGGAATGAACCGTTTTTGTCCGATCCGGAATCAGGACTCAGCTTGAAAAAGTTAAAGGGATCGTCCGGATCTTTCCGGTCTTTCCCGTTTTGGTCGTCGGCACTCATAGCGTATGGAAACCACCTTGTATCTAGTACTTCTATAATAAGAAAAAACCGCCTGAAGGGCGAGAGGTTTTCTTGGTTTTTCACTGGCATTTTCCCCTGAATTCCTCTAAAGTAGTTAATAACGCTGCCGATAGGGTAACCAGGGGTGTCAGCTACCGAAATCATTTTGGAGAACGAGGGGGGCGTTGTGAGTTACAATCAGGCATTGAGCGCGTATCGCGAAACGAGGGTCAGGACGGCAAGTCAGGGAACCCT
>Ga0116170_10005234_pt1 | contig 11667 bp, 8 predicted proteins | sample AD_JPNHW1_MetaG_FD_89797 | JGI IMG/M metagenome (GOLD analysis project Ga0116170, IMG submission 89797) | Active sludge microbial communities of municipal wastewater-treating anaerobic digesters from Japan - AD_JPNHW1_MetaG | ecosystem: Engineered > Bioreactor > Anaerobic > Digestate | place... | reverse complement strand
GAGTGGGACCGTTTTTGGGCCGGACGCTACCGGGCGGCACCGGGCATGCTGTACGACATTCAGAACGAGCCGGGAACCGCGCTGAACAACGAGGCGGTGCTGCGTCCTCTGTACGAGAGCTGGCTGACGGCGCGCTACGGCTCAATGCCTTCGGCGCTGGCGGCATGGCAGGCGTCTGGGTCAAAGCCCGTGATCGATTTCAAAGCCCGTGCGGCGGGTTGGAACGATCTGCGCGTGCGCGACAACGAGCGCTTCCGCGCCAGGGTCTACGCGCGCTGGCAGCGCGCCAACGGCGAGGCGGTCAAGTCGGTCGCGCCCGACGCGCCGGTCACGGTGGGGCACTTGCAGAACCTCACCGCTTCGGAGAAGGTCCTCGATACCGCCGGCGTTGATTTCGTCAACGTGCACCACTACGGCGCGGTGGACAATCTGCGCGGCGTGCTGAAGCTCATCGACCGGCGGTTTGAAGGCAAGAGTTTCTCCCTGGGCGAATTTGGCTCGAAAGTCGCGCACACGGCGCGCAACAACGGCAGTCTGGGCGATCCCGCAGCGGCATCGGTCAGTCACTATTTGGCTGTCGGCCACTACGCGCTGGGCATGGGCGCATCGTTTATGGCGAACTGGAGCTGGAAGGACTTTCGCGACTGCGTTTTCCCGTGGGGTGTCAACCACGCCGATCTGACGCCCAAGCCGGTGGTGGAGGCCTATCGGAATATGATGCTGCTTTTCCGCACGGCCGAACCGCGCTACGAAGCGCCTCGACTCTATCTGGTTCTGCCGGACAGTTTCCGCTTTGGTGCTGAGCAGGCCCGTATTCACGAAGCGATTCGGCGTTCGGCGGATTGGTTGCTGACGGCCAATGTGGCGTTCGGTGTGATTAACGAGGAGTCGCTTGACCGCCTGCCCGCCTCTGCGCAGGTGCTTGTTTGGCCGATGGCGGTCTGCCCCAGCGATGCGGCGTTTGACCGCGTCGTACGCTTTGTGAAGACGGGGGGACGGCTGCTGTTCAGCGGCGATCCGCGTTTCAACGAGGACCGCACGCCGACGCGTCTGGAGCGTTTGGCCGCATGGGGGCTCGTGCCTGTCACGCCTGCGCCCGAATCGCCCTTTGGCCTTAACAACCTGCGTCCAGATGCGTCATCATACCGTCTCTCGCCTGACGGCCGCGTCTGCTGGTTGCCGCAGCCGGTTGAACTTTTGGACGAGGCGGGCAAGGTCGGCCCTGCACTGTACCGGCGTTTCCTCGACGAGGTGTCGGGCGTTGCCCGCATCCGCGCCTCGGTGGACGACGGAAGCATCCTGATTTTCGATGTCGCGCTGCGCAACGGACGCGCACTGACGGCGATCAACATGTCCGACTCTGCGCAGCGCGTGGAGATTCCCGCCCATGCGGGCTATCCGAGTGTCCGCGCCGGACTCGCAGCCGGCCGCACGCTCTATCTTCAGCTCGACGCAGAAGGACACGTAACGGCTGCCGCAGCGCAAGAGGGGGTTGCGGTCGATGGCGCGGACGTGATGCGCGGTACCGGCGACTGCGCTTGCCTTGCACTGGACGGGAGAGACTTGCGCGTCTCTGAGCAGGTTGCGGTACTGCCGTTTGGCGCGGGACGGTTTGCGCTTGCGCGTTCAAACGACGCCGCGGCATTGACGGGCGAGGTCGGCGAATTCCGCGCCGGAAAATGGACGCCGCTTGAGACCCAAAACCTCGCGTTGGAAAGGGGGGCTCTGCAGGGTGACGCGGATGCGGTGACGGCCTACGATTTGCGGTTGTTGACCACATCGTCCCGAGCAATGCTTGCACGCGAGAACATGGAGCGGCTCTTGCGCGTACAACCGCTGCGGAACGAGTGAAGTTAACCCGCGTCTGGCGGTGTAAAGGCTCGCAGTGATCGCTCAGGCGATCAAACGCTTGGCCAGCTCTGCGGCCGATGCGGCATCCGGCGAATAGCCGTCTGCTCCGATCGCGTCGCAATACGCCTGGGTTACCGGTGCGCCGCCGATGATCACCTTGGCGGAGAGACCTGCGGAGCGGATCGCCGCGACGGCGTTTTTCATGCTGGGCATCGTGGTCGTCAGCAAGGCCGAAAGGCCCACGATTTGGGCGTTGTGCTCCTTGGCCAACGCCACGAATTTTTCGGGGGCCACATCGACGCCCGCATCGACCACGGCGAACCCCGCGCCCTCGAGCATCATGATGACGAGGTTTTTACCGATGTCGTGGAGGTCGCCTTTGACCGTGCCCATGACTGCCGTTGCAAAGGCTTGCACGCCCGCCTTGATCAAATGGGGCTTGAGTACGGCCACGCCCGCCTTCATCGCGCGCGCCGCGATGAGAACCTCCGGCACAAAGACCTCATTCAGTTTGAACCGCTGTCCAACTTCGGCCATCGCCTCCAGCAGTCCTTTTTCTAAGATGTCCTGTGCCGACGCACCTTCCGCGAGCAGGCTCTCGACCCGCTTGCACACGTCTGTGCCCCGGCCGCTTTTCACCAGTGTTTTCAACGCTTCGAAATCAGACATAACATGACCTTTCTTTTCATCGTTCAGGCGAAGAGCGAGCGCACAAAGTTTGCGTTGCGCTTCGCGTCCGCCACGGCGTTTTTGGAAGGGCTTGACGTTTCGAGCACAATCCAGCCTCCGTAATGGATGTCCCGGACCGCGGCAGAAATCGCCTCAAAGAAGGGCTTGTCCTCATCGAGGTACTGCGCCCCATTCTTGTAGTGGATTTGTGCGATGCGGTCTTTCAAGCGGCGGATCTCGGCGGGCGAGTCATAGCGTTGCGTCTTGCCGGTGTTGTAAACATCGTAATAGAGTCGGACGGAGTCGTGTCCAATCTCCTCAAGCAGCCGCAGGTTCTGGTCGGCGCTCAGCATGTTTTCAAGGGCGAGCGTGACTCCCGCGTCTTTCGCACGCGAAGCGACGCTCTGGATCCGCTTGACCACGGATGCGAACTCGGTTTCCTTGAGTTGGTGCCCATTCAGGAGGTCGCCCTTTCCAAAGAAAGCGACCAGAATATTTTTGGCGCCCAAATCCTTGGCGGCATCAATCGTTTGCGCGAGCCACGCGGGCGCACGCGGATCGGTGGCCAGCGGAAAGTTGTTCAAGAGTCCCATCATGATCGAGCGGATGGGGAGTCCCGTAGCTTGCATCTGGTTTTTATATTTGGCGCGTGTGGCGGCCTTGAAAATGTCCAGCTCATCGGCCGCATCGCCGGCCCGGACTTCAACGCCGTCAAGCCCGGCCTGCTTGGCGGCATCGAGCCCAACGACGCAGGCGCCCACTTTGATTTGTGACGTGGCGTTTGCGCGCGCGCTGAGCGGAAAGAAAGCGCTTGTCGTCAGCAGTCCGGCGGTTTCGGCCAGAAAGGATCTGCGCGTAAGGTTCATTTGCTTCTCCTCCAACGATTGCAGGTGTGGCGTGATTCAGAACGAAAGCAACATTTGCCAGATGAACATCGCTCCGTTGGCGTCGGCCGCCTGCCAAACGCGTTCCGCCAATTCTTCGCTGCCTTGGATCGGTCCAGCCAATTCCGATTTGCGTTCAGCCCACGGGACGCAGACGCCCGGTGCCCGACCGCTCGCGACAGGGATTTCTTTTGCGGCTGCGCCGCTTTCGGGCGTGACGCGCAGCGGGGCGGGCGGAAGATCGGGCGAGTCGTAGCAGCCAAACTCATGCGCTGCTTCGACGAGCGCACGCATATTTTCTGGAGCGGTATCGTTCTGCGTGATTGCGCTCGCATCGAGGATGTATCCGCCCTCTTTCCCCAAGGTTTCGATCAGCGTTCTCACCTCCTGCCGGACCTGCTCGGGCGTGCCGATCGCAAGCGTCACATTGTTGACGCCGCCGCTCAGCGCAAACTTGTCGTGCAACGTGCGGTGGGTCAGAAGCGGATCGCCCCGGTCGATGTGATAAACGATGCTGCGTTCCGGCAACTCGCGGAAAGTGGTGAGATGCGCATCCCATTTGCCCTCGGCATAAAACAGGGTTTGGTGTCCACCGCGCCAAAGCTCCTCGATGATCGGTTTGATCGTCGGCCAGTAGTGAGAGGCGAACTGGTCGGGCCGCACGAAAGGCACGCACCCGCGATGCATCCAGTAGCCGATCGGAAGCTGCGAGGCCGGATCGGCCGTCGCGGAGGCGACCCAATGCATATGCGGCATGAGCGCCTCGCATGCCTTCAGCACTTTTTCCGGCTGCGAGTACATGTCCATCGTCAAACCCATGTAGCCGCGCAGTTTGTCGCCGATAATGTCAAACGGGGCCTTCAAAATGCCCGCGATCGCACCGGGGGTGCCAGTCTCGCTGCGCAGCCGTGCGCAGTGCGGTCCAAAAGCGTTAAAGTATTGCGTCATCGCCATGGCCGACGAGACCAACGCCACATTGTGCCGGAGCGTCACGGGCTCGCCCGCAGCCGCGATCTTGCGCGTCGCACGCGGCAACCAGACCTCGTAAAGAAACGCGGTGGGATCTTCGATCAACCGATCGTACTCGTCTTCGCGCATGAACGCCGCGTCCTCGGGCGGTTCGCGGTACTGAAACCCGTTGTCCGGGGGAATATCCACGCCCGGCACGCCGTAGTAACGGGCCGTTGCCGCATCGGTGATGCCGGTCCAGACATACACCATGGACGCAGGCACCGCATCCCAGTCGTAGGCCTTGCAGCACCGGACCATCGCTTCGAATGCATCGGGATAGTTCTGCGTCAACTGCTGGCAGGTGAAGCCGGCACTGCGTCCCGTAAACTCTGCGGCGAACGGGCGCACAGGCACGCGGTCGGGCCGCCGGTTGTTCAGCGCCGTAACGTAGCGCCGCAGCCGCGCCTGATACAGCGCTTCCATGTCTTGCTTGTTTTCGGACGGCATCGTGCTATTCCTTCAGCCCATTAAGTTTTCCGTCGAGACGCTCGGTGTCCTTCGCGAGCTCATCCCACGTCACGAGTTTTCCGGAGTAGGCGGCTTTGCGTCCCAGGATTGTGATCAAGTTGCTCTGCACGCTCGGCGCCACCGTCAGATTCGCAACGTCACCTTCTGTGACCGCCTTGTGGAAAGCGGCTACGTTGGCGGCGGCTCCCTCGGCGTAGATCTGCTTGGTTGCGCCACCGCGGTAGAAGTTCTCGCCGCGGATCAGCACGTTGCCGCCATAGCTCGTCTCAAGCACGCCCTTTGACCCGAACATGCGGCAGAGGATGCCCTCGGCTGTGCCGTGCCCCTCAAACTGCCTCGAACTGAAGTTCATCGCCACACTGTTGGGATACTGATAGATCACGGAGAAGGTGTCCCAGTTGTTTCCAACGTCGAGGCGCACTTTGCGTGCGCCTGTGCCGAACGCATGCAGCGGCGGCCGCCCGTGCACCCAGCTCATCACGTCGATCGCATGAATGTTCTGCTCGGTGATGATGTCGCCCGAAAACGCTTGGTCGAAGACCCAGTTGCGCACGCGTCCCTCGATGCCCTCGTTCGGCGGGTGGATGTTCAGCCGTCCGCAGTGATAGCTCGCCTCGCCAAAGGCGAACTCGCCGATCGCACCGCCGTGTATGAGACGGAGCGCCTCTTGGTAGAAGGGGTTCACGCGTGTCTGAAAATCCACCAGAAAACAAAGCTTCTTCTCGGTTGCCCGTTTGCCGCTGGCTTCGATTGAGCGACACCCCGGCACATCGACCGCCACCGGCTTGGCCACGTAGGCGTGACAGCCTGCGTCGACTGCCGCCGCAGCCTGCTCGGGGTGGAAGAAGGGGGGCGAGGTCACCACGAGGGCGTCCGTCCTAGCCTCCAGTACGCGCTTGTACCCGCTCAGCCCCGTGAAGCGTCGCGCGGCCGGCACGCCAAACTTTTCGCCGAACGCATCGACACTGTCCTGAAAGTAATCGGCTGCCGCGACGATCTCGTAGCCGCCGTGCTTCTGGAACAGGTTCGCCATGAACGATCCGCGTCCGCCGCATCCCACGATGCCAATTTTGATCTTCGGCCCGCTGAAAGCGGTTGCCTGCTGTCCGAACGCGGGCCTGCTGACGAGCGCCCATCCGGCTGCCGCCCCAGCCCCAGCCACAAACTCACGGCGCGAAAACGCGGCCATCTTCTGCTGCATCTGACTCATCGGTTCTTCCTTTCGTCGTATTCTCAAACGTTACGGCCTTGGCCTATTTTGACTCCTGTTTTCCCCTCTGCAGGCGCAGCAATGCCGCTTGTGCCGCCTCGGGATGCGAGGTCGCCAGCGCCTTGGCTAGCCGCGCAACGGCCTCTTCGGCTTGGGGTCGGACTGCGGGATCGTCAAGCAGAGGTAGCGCCAGCGCCAACGCGTCGGGATGCGCCGCACCGCCCAACACGCTGAGTATCAGCTTTCGATCGTCTGCGCCTCGCGCGCCCGACAGCAACTGGCGGTAGCGTTCGACAAGCCTCGCGTCGGGCGCGGCATCCGCCTCGCTCGCTGCGCGGACCAGCCCGCGCAGCGCCAAGGTGCGCCGAGCCTCATCTCCGATATGGACATACACCTTCGCGAGCGTGTCCCAAGCGGCCAGTCCGCGCCAGGCAGCCATTGCGCGAAGGGCGATCTCTTGTTTCCGGTTGTCGCCGCCTGCCAACGCCTCTTGCAAAACCGCCAGAGCGGTTGCATCGCCGCCGCCCGCGATTCGCACCAGCCCCTGCAAGGCGGCTCGCGCTCGCGCCTCGTCTGATGCGCATCCCTGCGTCAGCAGTTCGGCCGTGGGCAACCGTCCGCCCCGCATGGAAAGCACGGCGAGCAGTGGCAGTTGGTCGTCGCCCGTCCGCGCGCGAAGTGCGTCGATGATTGCCTGATCGGTTGCCTCGCCGCCTTTCAGTGCGGCCAGCGCAGCCTGCGCCACCTTCCGCTCGTCCGGGGTCGGCGACGTCAGCGCCCGCGACAGCACATCAACGGCGCTTGCGCCTTCGCGTTCGCCGATGGCGGTGAGCGCCGCGCACCGCACCGCGGGGTCCGTTGCCGAGGTCTGCGACCGCACGGCCGACTGAGCCGCTGCGTCTTCGCGCGCCGCCAGCGCCTCGACCATCAACACCTGCTCGCCGGGCGGCAGCCTCGGCAAGAATTCGCCGAACAGCTTTGAAACCCCCTCGCCGCGCAGCGCAGGCACGCGGCTGATGGCCACCGCAACCAGCGCCGGATCGGACGGCTTCTCCGAGAGAACGGCCTTGATGCGTTGCGCGCCGAGGTCGCCGTCGTTCCTTAGCAACAGCGTCAGTGCGCCTCGCCGGACGTTCACGGGCCAAGCGGGGGCGAGCAGCTCCTCGCAGACCGCAGCTGCCGCAGTGCGATCACCGCAGACGAAGCTCTGTTCCGCGCCGCGCAGTGAAGCCGCTCCAACAGCCCCGGCCAAGGCCGGTGTGTCTTTGCGGCGTAGAGCCGCCACGGCTGTGCGCGCTTCGCGAGCATCGATGGCGCCCAGCGCGCGCACGGCCGCGCAGGCGAGCGCAGCATCCGTGTCGTTCGCAAGCTGGACCAGCGGTTCGACGGAGGCGGCTTCGGCGCGGGTGCCCAGCGCACTGACGAGTTGCAGGCGGGCCGCACCGCGCGTTTCGGCCAAGGCGGCGCGCAGCCGCTCGCCCGCTTGAGCCGAGCGGAGTCCGCCCAGCGCGAGACATGCGATGCCCACGGTCTCCTCGCGTTTGAGCAGGCGATCGAGCGCCGGAAGCGAGGCCTCAGAGCCGATCACGGCGAGGCCTGAACAGGCGAAGCGTTTCGCCTCAAACGTTGAGCCGTCGTCCAGCAGCCGGAGCAGTGCGGCTTCGCACGCCGCACGCCGTCCGCTATCGCCAGCCGCGTCGCGGATCTGCTGTTCGAGCTGGCGCAGCGAAACACAGTCTCCCCCTGACTCATAAGCCGCAGCAGGCGCAGTCTGGGCAGCCGTATCTGCGGCCTGGACCGTGGACGCAATCACGAGCGTCGCACATGCGAGAAACCTCCATTGTTGACTGAGAACGTTCATAGAAGAGTTCCTTTATACGCACCACGGCGCACGCGGTTCGCGCCACATCATCCGGTTGGCTTCTTCGAGGTCGAACCGCTCTTGAGCGGGGTCCCACTTCAGCTTTCGGCCCAGGCGTGCCGCAATGGTCATCGCGCCCACGATGCTCTGCGCGCGGTGAGCGACTTCGGGATTGCATTGCGTCGGCTGACGGCTGCGGATCGACTTTAAGAAGTTAACGATGTGCCCGCTTGCGTCGCTCCAAGAGACCCCGCCCGCGGGGCGATCGTTGAGGATCGACGCCGGATGTGCAGTCACGGCATCGGTGTGGTCGTCCACCTGAATCCACCCCTCGTCGCCGATGTATCGGATGTAGCGGTCCTTGAAAGCGCCGCGCTGGTAGATAACGCCGTTCACGCCGCTGGCGTAGCGACAGCGGAAGGTGCCTGAAAGGGCGGTTTCGCTCATGAACTGCGCCGGGTCGGGCCAGACGAGGTCGGCGGTATCGAACTCGACCGGACCCGTGTGATCCGTCTCCAATACCCACTGCATTTGGTCGGCATAGTGCGTTCCCATGTCGGTGTGCATGCCTTCGCCTGTGTCCCAGAAACAGGTCCATCCGTTCACCCGTCCCGGCACGAACGGCCGCCACTGCACGGGGCCCAGCCACATGTCATAATTCCATTCCCGTGGGATGGGCGTCGCCTTCTGATGCGGCACGGTTGCGCCGGTCCACACCTGCGATTCCACCGTTTGCAGGCGTCCGACGCGACCCTGCCGCACCATCTCGCGCGCGAAGCGGTAAGACGACGTTGCGCGGCGTTGCGTTCCGGCCTGATAGATCGTGCCGAACCGCTGGCATGTTTCCACCATGAGCCGGCCCTCTCGCATCGTGAGGCTCACCGGCTTCTCGCAGTAGACGTCTTTTCCGGCATGGGCTGCGAACATGGAGGCCATGGCGTGCCAGCGGTTGCCCGTGGCGATCAGCACGGCGTCGATCTCTTTGCGGGCGAGCAGGTCGCGAAAATCGCCGAACGTCAGGCAATCGCTGTTGCCGTAGTGCGCATCAATCATCTCTTTTGCCGACGCCAATCGGTCGGCGCGCGCTTCCGAAACGGCGACCCATTGGACGTCGGGTTGGCACAGGAAGTTCGGCAGAATATGCCGCGCTCGCGGGCCGACGCCGATTGCGCCGAACGCGATGCGGTTGCTTGGAGCCACGCCGCCGTCGCGTCCCAGCACGCGCCCCGGCACAATCAGGGGGACGGCGGCTGCCGCCACACACCGACGGAGAAAGCCTCGGCGTCCCATGCGATTCGGAATTGGGCCTGTCATATCCCCTCCAAGAGTAGTTGGGTTCAATGGCTGCGGATAAAGTGGATGCAGAACTTCACGTCATCCATAACGTGGTCAGTGATGTTCTCGTACTCGACGGCAACGTGCCCCTTGAAGCCTTGTTTTTTCAGCTCTGCCAAGATCCCCGCGATGTTGCCGATGCCTTGCCCGTAAGGAACGTCAATGCTCTCCCGCGTGGCTTCTTTCACGTCCTTCAGGTGCACGGACAGAATCCGCCCCTTCAGCAACTTCACCGTTGCGACCGTGTCCAAGCCGGAGCGGCTGATGTGCCCCGTGTCCAGCGAGAACCCCATGCGAGGGTCGCGGTTGGTCATTAGCCCGGACAGATAAACCGGGTCCCAATTTTTGTACTCCGGCTTCGCGGGGTTCTTCGGGTGGTTGTGGAAGCAGAACTGGATGCCGGTCTCCTTCACCAATTTTTCCACGAGGTCGAGCTGTTCCACCGGCGGCTCGCCGGTCAGTCCCCGTAGCCCGAGCTTCTGCGCAAACGTGAACAGCTTACGCGCGTTGGCCTCGGCCTTTGCCGTGTCTTGAAAAACGGCGTTGTTGAAATAAGCGCTCACCGCTTTCACGCCGGACGCCTGAAGCTTCGCTTTGAGCGCGGCCAGATGCTCGTCTGAGATGTCTTGATTCAAAATCACTTCGGGATGCTCGGGGCTCAGCTTTTGCCACAGAAAGAACTCGATGACATCGCCCCCGCAGGCCTTCGTTCGCTCGATCGCCTCGAAGGCGGTCACGTTGCGGAAAGAATACGTCGCGATCCCCACATCAAAGCCTTGTGCGCAAGCGAGCGAAGCGACCAGTCCGGCCGCAGACAAAAACGTACACGCCCTCGTCATGACCTGTTTCCTTTCCTTTCGGCGCACCCGAGGGAAGCCCCCTTGGTGACAACCGACTCTATTAACGATATTACTGTACCGAGTCTGTCGCGCTAATTCTTGTAGAATCGAGCCGGAAGCTTGTACAATAGCCGCATGATCTCACCTCTACAGTTCCAGCGTCATTTTCTCTCTCAGGTCGGCGACATAGCGCCTTTTCGCCAGCTGTTGGACCTCGTGCCGGATGTGGCGTTCTTCATGAAAGATCGAGCGGGACGCTTTGTGATGCACAACCGCCGCTCGTGCGAGTTCTTTCAGAAGAACCGCGAGCAGGAGATTCTCGGGAAGACCGACTACGATTTCTTTGAGAAGGACCGCGCCGAGCTCTATGTGCAGGGCGATCAAGAGGTCATGCGAACCGGCAAGCCCATTGTCAACGCGCTTGCGCCGGCTCCAGAAAACTCCGACAAGATGATTGTCTACAGCAAAGTGCCGGTGCGCGACAAGAACGGCCGCGTGATCGGCGTGGCCGGCATTCACCGCGTTGTGGATGGCCTGCGCGACACGCCCCAGTGGTATGGACATTTCTCAAAAGTCTTGGATCACATCCACCGGCATTACGGGGAAGAACTGGACATCGGTGCGCTGGCCGCTCTGGCTGCGATTTCGCAAAGTCAGCTCGAACGCCGCTTCCGCCAGCTTCTGGGCACGTCGCCGGGAGAATACATTCTGCGCGTGCGCGTCAGCGCCAGCCGGGCGCTGCTCGAATCGACGGACCGCACGATCGCCGACATTGCGCTGGCCGTCGGATTCTATGACCACAGCCATTTCACCCGCACCTTCAGTCGCCTCATGTCCTGTTCGCCCAAGGATTATCGCAACCGTCATCTCCAACTGGCAACGCAACGCAAGTGAGCCGCACGCGAGTGCGAAACAGAGCTGGGAACTGGTCGTTTTTTCGCACCGTACGTATGGACAATGCCCTTGTGCGGTTCTGCATGGTTTAGTATTGTTTTGAAAGGTATACGGCGTTGATAGGACACGCTTGTACGCGCATTAATTATACAGCAGGGCATCTGGGTGCGTTTCTTTTCGCACTGAGGTTTAACGAAAGGGATGACGATGAAAAAAGGGATCATGCTTGTTTTGGGGTTCATGTCAGTTGCTGCCGTTTCGCAGGCGGCTGAGCCTGTGAAAAATGCGCCGCCGACAAAGACGACGGCGGTTAGCACGAACAAGAATGTTGAGACGTATGCCATTCAGCCGACGCTCAAGGATGTCGCGTACGGCAAACATCCCAAACAGGTGCTGAACTTTTGGAAGGCCGAGTCGGCTACGCCCACGCCTGTGCTGTTCTTTATTCACGGCGGTGGTTGGACGGCGGGGAACCGTTCGAGCGGTTTGGCCGGGTTGTTGCCCGTCATGCTGAAGTCGGGAATCTCAGTCGTTTCCGTCGAATACCGGTTTATCTCTGAGGCCACGCAAGACGGCGTTGTTCCGCCCGTGAAGGGGCCACTCAGCGACGCGGCGCGGGCGCTGCAGTTTGTGCGCAGCAAGGCG
>Ga0116170_10005233_pt1 | contig 11669 bp, 9 predicted proteins | sample AD_JPNHW1_MetaG_FD_89797 | JGI IMG/M metagenome (GOLD analysis project Ga0116170, IMG submission 89797) | Active sludge microbial communities of municipal wastewater-treating anaerobic digesters from Japan - AD_JPNHW1_MetaG | ecosystem: Engineered > Bioreactor > Anaerobic > Digestate | place... | reverse complement strand
TGATGGATATATGACCGATGAAGTTGGTTCCTAAATCTGCAACAGAGGTCACAACCAGATTCGTGGGCGTAGGGGTGATGCTCATATTATACTGCAAGGCAGCTCCGGCGACTTTCAAACCGGTGGCATCTGCGAACGAAAATCCGAGCAACGTTCCGTTATGATTGTTTATAGAGTTAAGATCATATGTGAAGTCATACCGCAGGAAAAAAGTGCCGGTCGTCAGGTTGCTGGTGGCGGCATCTAAAGTGATACCATTCGTCCATATGCCATTTGTACCCGGATCGGAATATGTGCACAGCAGAGTTCCTCTGCCGTCAGTTTCAAGAATGCCGGCTCCTCCAGGCGAAAACCGGGCGCTTCCCGCAGAATTAATGGCATTCGATAAAGTCCTTCCGGCCGGGTCGGAATAGAAATTCCACTCATTAAGGGTGGAAGCCGGTGCGGAGAACCCTGCCAGCACTGACATCACGCCGATAAGATAAATCAGTTTTTTCATTATCAATTCCTACCTTTTATCAAAACCCTTTTCCGGTAAAAAATTAGACCATAAATCCTGTAAAAAATGAAGTCGGAATTTATAGAAACCGCAAATAAATAATTTTCAACACAGTGCGAATTGCCATCTTTTTAATATTCCTGAACCGGCCTTAGCCGGGAGAATTTAGTGTAATACTGGGGCGCCTCTCATTTTTTCATCATTATTTCTGATGTTGTTTAAGAAAAGGGAGGGAGCCGGTTCCAGCGCCCTCCCTTTCAAAACAGCCTAGACAATCGATGCGTCAGCTTATTCAAAAGAGCGGGCGGTATTAATCCGTCCGGTCGGCTCAACTTTCTTTGCTGTCACAAAGATCATCAGATTGCGTTTAACAGCCCGTTCACCCTCGTTACGGAAGAGGCGTCCGATCAGCGGGAGGCTGCCGAGCACCGGAACCTTGTCTTCGTATTTTTCGACATTCTCGCTGATCAGTCCGCCCATGCCCATAGTCGATCCGTCGGCAATCGTAACGTTTGTCTTGATTTCGCGCCGTTTAAAGATCGGCAGACGGGCGGTAACCGTGTCGTGCAGATATACCATTCGAGTAAGTCCCTGCCAGGTGCTGTAGGCGCTGTTGGACGGGGCGATTATATAGTGCTGCCAGCCGAGCAGTTCGCTCACTTTCGGGTTGAGCGCCATCGATATCTGGTCGCCGTCCACTTTCGGGGTTACTTCCAGTTCGACGCCAAGCAGTTTTTCCGAAAAGTCCGTGTATTTGGTATGCAGGATAGTACCTTCATTTCCGCCGACGTCATACGCTGCGGGGAAGTAGTGCACCTCGCCGGCGCGGATGATCGCTTTTTTGCCGCTTTGGGTGACCACACGCGGTGCGGAGAGAACATCGGCGCCGGAGCTTTGATCCAGTGCCGTGATCAGAATGTCCAGCGGGGTCGAGCCGGCTTTATGAAGACGCATATTAGCCGGTGTATCGCTGAAGGTGTCATTGAAGCGGACTGCATTCCAGTCTCCGGGACCCGCCGAAGACATATTGAGATCCCGGTTGAAAGGAATCTGAGCCCCGTTGACATTCCCCGGGCTTCCGCGCAGTGAGTCATCGAAAAGATATTGACCGTTCGGGATGTTTACGCCATGTCCAAGGTCAATTTGTTCTCCAGCTGTGCGCCATTCAAAGCCCAGCTGTTCGAGCGTGCCTTCGGAGACTTCCACGAACTTGGCTTCAATTTCGACCTGATCTACGCCGGATGAGAGCTTGGCAACATCCATTGCAACAAGAATTTCTTCCAGGACTGTCAGATTTTCAGGAGTATTGCGCACAAACAGTTTTTCAGATTTCGGCTGGTAAACAGCAGATGCACCCTCCGGGAATTTTACTTCCGGAAATTTCATCGTCACATCGACGGAGTCTTTACCTTTTTCAAGACCCATCTTGGTTGCAGCTTCAGCAGATATCGCGTATGAGCGAAGCACCAATCCGGTTTTCCACGAGCTGGTGACCGCTTTCATGCCGTTTATTTCTGTTGTGCGGGGATCGCGTTCGAGAATTTTTCGCAGATACATGCGGGCAACGATATTTTCCGGATCCTTTTTGATGACTGCTTCGAACCCCCGTTGTGCCTGTTCGAATTCGCCGACGGAATAAAGCTCGCGGCTGGCTTCCAGCGTCGCAGGAACATCTACTGCCGCCACTGCCGCGGCAGGAAGCTCATTATTTGAAACGGCTGTTTCAACAGGTTTTACCGCTTCGGCAGGCGCCGTTTTCGGGGAAACGGCGGCAGATGAAGAAACGACGGTTTCTTTATCCGCTTTGCGCCAGAATTTCCAGCCCCGTGACGATTTGGCCGCCGCAGGCGCGGTTTCAATCGCTGCCGGTGCCGGTTCTGCTGACGTCACAGTCCCGGCTGCGGACGCCGGCGTTTCAATCGCTGCCGGATTAGTCGCCGGCGCTGCAGTGCCTTGATATCCGCCAAGTTCTTTCAGAACACTTTCGACGCTCGCGGATTTCTCCTGAGCGGTGACGGTGCCGGCGATCAGCGCGCCAGCCATCAGAAATTTAAATACATTTCGCATAGGTTTTCTCCTTAAAAACAATGTTATTTCTTCATTGCCAGATCGGCGGCCCGGCGTCCGTTCACGTCTACCTCGGTGGCGGTCACGAAGATCATCAGATTACGTTTTACGGTCTTTTCGCCTTCCGAGCGGAAGAGGCGGCCGATCAGCGGGATGCTGCCCAGAACCGGAACCTTATCTTTATAGGTTTCCTTTTTGTCATAAATCAATCCGCCCATGCCAACCGTGCTGCCGTCGGCAACCGTCACTTTGGTTGTCATTTCGCGCAGACGGAAGTAGGGCAGCTGACCGAACAAGTCGGGGAGAGGTACATTGGTTGCGATCGTCGTATTTCCTACCGCCATTCGCGTGATTTGCGCATTGCCGGGGGTAATCTGATAATTATCGTATCCGACCAGGTCGATCACTTTTGGTTTGAGATCCAGATCAATCAGCCCGCCTTTGCGCAATTCAGGAGTCACTTCAAGCTGAACGCCCATAAGATCCGAACTGAAGTCGCTGTGTTCGATGTAAATGCTGGTGTTTTGTTGTTTGGCTGCAAATGATTTCGGCACCGAACGCTGTTCGCCGACCCATATATTGGCCGTTTTGCCGTCGCGGGTGGTGATACTCGGAGCGGAAAGCACGTCAGTGCCGTCGGACTGTTCGAGCGCCTTGATTACCAGAGTCCAGTCAAGGCGGCCGTTTTTAACAAATGCGAGAGAGTCAGAAGCGGTGCCGGCGCCGACCGCGCCTGCTGCTGTGCGAAGACCGGTCCCGAAGATCGATTGACCTGCAGGCAGTGATAAATTCTCGGCAATCTTCATGTCGCCGCCGTTCAGGTTGTCAAACGTCCAGTTGAAGCCCAGTTCGTTCAGGGTGTTTTGTCCGACTTCAATGAATTTAGTTTGGATTTCAACCTGCTTGCCCATCAGTTCGCGCTTGGCATTGTGCTGTTCAGCCAGTGCATCTTCGATAGAAAGCATGTTTTGAAGGGTCTGGCGGACGAAGAGTCGTTTGAATTCAGGACGGTACATCGCGGATGTGCCTTTCGGGAATTGAATGCCGGAAAAATATCCGGACACATCGACGGTTGTTCCCGGTGCAGCATCTTTTCCTGTTGTCAGTTCGGTACCGACAGCCTCCGACACCTTGTAGGAACGAAAGATTACATCGTTGGAGGAATCCCACGCATCGGCGATTTCAAGCGCTGCAGCTTTTTCATTTTTTTCAATCGGATCGGCTCTAAAAACAGCTTTGACTCCGTTAACCGCAGTGGCTGTTTCGTCGCTGACCATCTTCACGGCATCACCGACCATATTGGCCGTGTCCTGCGGAATAGACTTCACCTCTCTTACGGCGCTTTCCAATACCACATCGCTGTCTACTGCATAGTCCTGCGCGGTCGTCACTAACTCGGCGTTCCCGTTCTGCAGGGTAGCCAAGAGCAGAGCCGTTATCCCCATCACTGCCTTTCGCATGCTTTCTTCTCCTTTTTCTGTGTCCGATTGCTTTTGCCTGAGGTTTTTCTTCCGACTCAACAAGCTTTTTGCTGTTACGTAAACCGTATCGTGTCGGCTGTAAAAGCAGTTGAACGTATATTAAACCTCTCTGCGCTCCATACTAAAAACTCAGTAAGTATCTGTACATTTTAAACTATTGTCAAAAATAAATTGCCACATCTTTCCGTTCAATCGGCGGAAGGTTGTAAATTTAACTGCCGCAGTTGGAAGTCCCGTGTACATCTGTGTGATCGCCTGAGGTTAATAACCGCTAGAGAAATGTTCAGTCAGCAGCCGGTCGTATGAAAAACTTGCTCCAGTTGCGGTATTTTAATTTACAGTCTGATTACGTCTTTCCGTTTAGCGGATATAAACGGCTTTTTATGCCGTAAGAGCCTGTCAAACCCCTTGCTTCCAGTGATCCTTGGCTTTTATGTGTTCTTGCCCTTAAATCGACAAAAAAAGAGTGCCGTTTCCGGCACTCTTTTTTCTTCATCCGCTTTTATTTCCAGGAGCAGAGATCCTGTGCTTCAAATTTTTCCACATTGAAAACTACAAACGGCGTCATGCTTCGATCCAGCAGTCCGCATGGGTTGACTAGCATATCTTTCCACCAGTTTTCCGGCGAGCGTTTGTTTGTTTCGACGGCTACCTGTTTGCCGTCTACCAAAGCGACGACTGCGTAATTAATGGTGCCCCGCTTGTAGTGGCGCGCATAGCTGTTGAAGTGCATATACATCTCGCTGAGATGCTCGCGATTTTTCGGGATGTCTACATAATTAATCACGCCCTTTATCACGTTTGTCTCGTTCGGGAAAAGGATGTAGTATTCAAGTGTCAGCCGATCCATCCAGTCCGTATCGGTCGAGTAGTTTACAGAAATCCGGAACCATTTTTTCCCAGAGACGGCTGTCTGCATGAGTCCTTTAATCTGAATGGTATCCACTCCTTCTTCAGTCTGGTAGATGGGGGTGGTAGGTTCGGTGAGCTCAACGGATTCTATTTTGACATCCTGGGCCGTTGCGGCGGTGCATCCCAAAAGGGCGGTTACCGTCATAATCCGAATACACTTTATCATAATGCCTCCTCCTGTTTTTGAATAAAACTACATTTGGAATACAACTAACCTTTGCAATATAACGGGTGATCACAGCAGCATCAATTAAACCGCCTGTTTTTATTCTGAAAAACCGGTTTTCCTCTTTATGAATACGAAGACAGCTCGCGCCTGGATCAGCTTTTTTTTATGTTTTTTACTTCCGGTGCTCTGTGTTTTCAAACCATTATCGCTCAATGCTCGACCTGCTTTATCCTCGCAACTGTACTTACTGCGGAGTGCCGGATCACGACCCGATGAAATATCTTTGCTGGGATTGTCTTTCTGACACACCGAAAGTCGAACCTCCGTTCTGTGCTGTTTGCGGCGATCCGGTTGCAGGCGATATTCAGCACGACTATACCTGCTTTGCCTGTGCCCGAGAAACCCCGGCTTTCGACCGCGCCCGTTCTTCAGTCCGTTATGAAGGTGCTGTCGGCGAACTTCTGCGTGCTCTCAAGTATGGAAATGCTTTATGGGTCGTACAGGATCTTGCCGGACTGCTTTCTGCCTGTGTGCATGCTGAATACCCTGACCAGCCGTTTGATGTGGTGACAGCAGTGCCGCTTCATCCTCCGCGCCTGCGTGAACGAGGCTTTAACCAGTCAGCTGTGCTGGGTGCTGCGCTCGCCCGGCGGCTGGGGCTTCCGTTCAGAGGGGGGCTTGTCCGGCGCGTTCGCCCGACGGTGACCCAAACAGGTTTGACAGCCCCCCAGCGGACAGCTAACGTGTGCGGCGCTTTTCGGGTTGGGCTTTTTGCCCGTCCGGCGGGCCGGAGAATTTTACTGGTTGATGATGTAATGACCACCGGTGCCACGGTCAACGCTTGTGCCAAAGCGCTCAAAACGGGCGGGGCGGCATCGGTGCATGTGGTAACTGTTGCGAGAGGATAAGAAAGATGGAGTGATTGGATGACGGAGCAGCGGAATACGGATTTCCCAATGCTCCAATGTTTCCGGCACTCCAGTAATCCAAGGAATTTCTATGGCTTTACGATTCGGTAAGAAAAAATATTCGACAGTTCAGGTCCGCAAACGGGACGTTCCGGACGGTCTTTGGGAAAAATGCCCCGGCTGCGGAGAAATCCTTTATGCCAAGCAGCTCGAAGAAAGCCTTCAGGTCTGTTCCAAGTGCAGCCACCACTTCACCCTCGGACGGCAGAAACGCATCGAAATGTTTGCCGATGAAGGCACGTTCGTTGAGTGGGACGCCGATATGATTTCCGCCGACCCGCTCGGTTTTACCGGGAAAGATTCCTACATCGCCAAACTGGAATCCAATAAGAAGAAAACCGGATTCAAGGACGCCGTCACGTGCGGCGCAGCTAAGCTCAACGGACGTGACATCGGTCTCGGTGTGATGGACTTCTCTTTCCTCGGTGCCAGCATGGGCAGCGTCGTCGGCGAAAAAATAACCCGTCTCATCGAACGCTGCACGGCCGAAAAGCGCCCCTGCATTCTGGTTTGCGCCTCCGGCGGAGCCCGCATGTACGAAGGTCTTTACAGTCTGATGCAGATGGCGAAAACCAGCGCAGCGCTGGCCCGCCACGCCAAAGCCGGCCTGCCGTATATTCCGGTGCTTACGCATCCGACCATGGCCGGTGTCATGGCCAGCTTCGCCACGCTGGGCGATATTATCATCGCCGAGCCCGGCGCGCTCATCGGCTTTGCCGGTCCGCGCGTCATCAAAGAAACGACGCAGCAGGATCTGCCGGAAGGCTTCCAGCGCGCCGAGTTTCTCGAAAAACACGGACTCATCGACATGGTCGTTCCCCGCAGCCAGCTTAAAGCCCGCGTTTCTCTGATCCTCGACTATATGACGGACAAATGAGCACAACCGGTCTTCACTCCGCGGTTCAATCCCTGTTTGCCCGCACAGCGCACGGCATCAAGCCCGGTCTTGAAGTTACCGAAGCCCTGCTTGAAAAACTCGGCAATCCGCAGCGCGGCCTGAAATGTATCCACGTTGCCGGAACCAACGGCAAGGGCTCGGTCTGCGCCATGATCGAAGCGGTGCTGCGCGCTTCCGGTTTTAAGACCGGTCTCTACACCTCGCCGCACCTTTTCCGCTTCAACGAACGCTTCCGCATCAACGGGCGTGATATTCCCGATCCGGTGATGGAACAGCTCATTGCCGATGTCGAAGCCGCTGCGCAAAGTCTCGACACGCGTCCGGCGACTTTCTTTGAAATCGCCACGGCGATGGCCTTTGAATATTTCAAACGCGAAAAGGTGGACTACGCCGTCATCGAAACCGGCATGGGCGGACGCTGGGACGCCACGAATGTCATTCAGCCGCTGCTCTCAGTGATCACCCGCATTGACTTCGACCATGATGAATATCTCGGCAGCGAAATCGAAAAGATTGCCGGTGAAAAAGCCGGCATCATCAAGCCGGGCGTACCGGTCATCTGCGGTCCGATGCCGGTCGAGGCGGAAGCTGTTATCTATAAAGAAGCGCTGGAGAAAAAAGCTCCGATTCTCGGAAGCGACGATGCGGTGTTTTTCAAACTGCTGGAGAAACGGCGCGACGACCAGCTCATTAATATCGAAGTCAGCGGACGCGAATACCCGAATATCCGTCTGCCGCTCGCGGGCAGCTTCCAGCTCGAAAACTGCGGCATAGCTGTCGCCGCGCTCGAAGACCTTGCCGGGGCGGAGAATATCCGTCTTCAAATGAAACGGGGACTCGAAGCCGTTAAATGGCCGGGGCGCTTTCAGCTGATTCAGCAGAAACCGCCGGTACTTTATGACGGCGCGCACAACGTCTGCGGTGCCCGTGCGCTTTTTGAAACTCTGGGCGAAACCTTTCCGGGATTCGGAAACGGCTTTTTCTTCAGCTTCATGAAGGACAAGGATGTCGAGGGAATCCTCAAAACGCTTGAACCCGCCGTTGAAAAAGCCTGGGCGTTTACGCTGCCCGGCGACCGCGCGATGAAAGCGGAGGAAATTGCGGAGATCGGCAAACGGATCGGGCTGGAAATTACGCCGGCCGCAACGCCGCAACCCGTCCTCGATTGGCTCAATGCCGGTAAAAAGCGGCTGGTCTGCTTTACCGGTTCACTGTATCTTCCCGGAGAACTTAAAAAATACGGATTTTTCAAATGAGTGAAAACCTGCATATCGCCATCGCCTGCGGCGGCACCGGCGGCCACATCTTTCCCGGCCTCGCCACCGCCCGCGTCCTGAGAGACCGCGGACATCACGTCACCCTCTGGCTCGCCGGAAAAGGCGGCGAAAACACCGCTGTACAGGGCTGGGAAGGGCGGATTGTCACCATTCCTTCGGAAGGATTCCAGTTCGGCGCATTCCGGTCTGTGCTGACTGCAATCCGGATTACGGGTGCGGTGCTTCGCTGCTGGTTTATCATGCTCCGCCACAAACCGGATGTCGTGCTGGCCATGGGCAGTTACGCATCGATCGGTCCGTGTTTCGCCGCACGCCTGCACGGCATTCCGTACATTCTGCACGAAGCCAACGCGGTGCCGGGCCGGGCCGTCCGGCTGCTGGCTCCGAAAGCGCGGGCCATTGCCATCTGTTTTGAAGAAACCCGTTATCATCTCAAGGGAATGAATGCGGTTTCCGCCGGAATGCCGTTGCGTTCGGAAATTCAGCGGACGGAAAACAGAGCACCGAAAAGCGGATTTAATCTGCTCGTTATGGGCGGCTCGCTGGGCGCTCACGCGATTAATGAAATTGTTTCCGAGGCGATTTGTGCGCTGAAGAACCCGGCGGTAAGCGTTACGCATTTGACCGGTCCGGCAGATGAACCGGCCGTAGCCGAACGTTACCGTGCTGCCGGAGTAAACGCCGAAGTTCATGCGTTCACGCATGACATGACATCGCTTTACGAAAAAGCCTCGCTGGCCATCTGCCGTTCCGGCGCCTCTACCTGCGCGGAGCTTGGCGTTTTTGCGCTGCCTGCGCTGCTGATCCCGTATCCGCACGCGGCCAGCGATCATCAGACCGCCAACGCCCGCGCACTCGAAAAATTCGGTGCTGCCGACGTAATCCGGCAGAGCGATATGACGGCTGAGTGGCTCAAAGACTATCTGGCCGCGCAGATCGAAGATCCTTCCCGGCTTGAAAAAATGAGCGCGCGTTCCGCCGCGCGTAACGTTCCTTTGAATGCGGCCGCAATCCTTGCCGGGGTGGTGGAAGAATGCGCCCGCAAATAGACAATATGCTTTCAGAGCACCGCCGTATTCATATGATCGGTATCGGCGGAATCGGAATGGCCGGCCTCTCGCTGCTGCTGAAAGAACGCGGACACCGCGTGAGCGGCTGCGACGAACAGGAAAACCGCCAGACCGCCTGGCTGCGTGAAAAAGGTATTCCGGTGCTCATCGGGCATAGCCGGGATCATCTGAAGGACGCCGAGTGGATTATTCGCACGACGGCCGTGCCGGACGATCATCCTGAAGTGAAGAACGCGACCGTTCCGGTCAGCCGGCGCGGCGAAGTGCTGCCCGCTTTGCTTCGCGACCGCATCACCATCGCCGTCAGCGGAACGCACGGTAAAACCACGACAACGGCGATGATCGCGCAGATTCTCGGCTGCGGATACTGCATCGGCGGCGAAGTGCCCGGCTTTGACGGCGTGGCCAAAGACGGCGAAGTCATGGTGGTCGAGGCCGACGAGAGCGACGGAACCGTCGCGAACTATCATCCCGACATCGCGGTCATCACCAATATTGAATACGACCACATGGAGCACCACGCCAGCGTCGAGGCCTTCGAAGCGTGCTTCAAAAAATTCATCGCCAATACCAAGCAGAAGATCGTCTATTGCGCCGAAGATCCGGCCGCGGCGCGCCTCTGCACCGGCAATCCGAAGGCGGTGTCGTACCGATTTTCGCCGCTGCGCATTGCACTCTCCGGACGCCACAATCAGCTCAACGCCTGTGCCGCGCTGGAAGTGGCGAAGCAGTGGAAATCCGAAGCCGCAATTTTTGCCGCATTGGAAAAAATAAAGCCGGTCCGGCGGCGCTTCGAAAAGGTTTTTCAGGGCGACTGCACGATTATTTCCGACTATGCCCACCATCCGACGGAAATCCGTACGCTGGTTCAGACCGCGCTGGAAACCCTCAAGCCGAAGCGCCTGCTCGGCGTTTTTCAGCCGCACCGCTACACCCGCACCAAAGCGCTGATGGCGGATTTCCCGCCGGCGTTTGCCGGTATTGATAAACTGTGGCTGCTGCCGGTTTATGCCGCCTCGGAAAAACCGCTGGCAGGCGGAACCACCGCGGATCTGTTCCGGAATTTTCCGCCCGGCGGGAAGCCGGATGTCGAAAATTGTGAATCGCTCGACGCAGCCTGGCTGGATATTCAGCGCGAACTGCGCGCCGGCGATCTGCTGCTGATTATCGGCGCCGGCGACATCGAACAGCTGGCAGAACGGGCGAGACGATGAGATTTGTGCTCTACAACATCCGGTACGGTACGGGCGGGAAAAAGCTGCACTCGCCGCTGAACGGCTATCTGCGCCGCACCGGTAAAAATTTAGACCGGATTACGCAGTTTCTGCAGGATCTGAATCCCGACGTGGCCGGACTGGTCGAGGTGGATGCCGGTTCCTACCGTTCAAAAAAGAACAACCAGGCCGAAATGATTGCCGACCGGCTGGGGCATCATCACGTTTACCGCTCCAAGTACGGTGAAAATTCGCTGACCCGCCATTTGCCGATCCTCAGCCATCAGGGCAATGCCTTTGTGGCGCGCGACAGTGACCATAAGGAAACCTTCCATTATTTCGACCGCGGCGTGAAACGGCTGGTCATCGAACTGGAGATGGAGAACGTCACCTTTTTTCTGATCCATCTGGCGCTCGGTTCGCGCCTGCGCCACCGCCAGCTCGGCGATCTGTATGATCTGCTCCAGACGGTCAAAAAACCGCACATCGTGGCCGGTGACTTTAATGCGCTCTGGGGCGAACAGGAAATCCGCCTGTTTCAGGCCGCGACCGGTTTGAAGAATGCGCATGCAGGAAACTCGCCGACGTTTCCGAGCTGGAACCCCAAGCGCCACCTCGATTTCATCCTGCACAGCCCCGGTATCGACGTTGAGCGCTGCTGGATGCCGGAGGTCTGCTTTTCCGATCACCTGCCGATCGTCTGCGATTTTACGGTTGCGTAACAAACCGGTCGTGAGACCAAGGCGCGGCGGGCGACGGATCGTTGATGCCGGCCGCATGGAAGAAATTGATGACTAACAAGAAGTTTTGGGTGCTTTGTTTGTTGTTGTTTATTTTTGGGTTTATCTTGCCCCTTATACTTTTGGTCAGAGGATCCTTTCTGGGGTTAATTTGGTTAGTGGCTGGTTGTTGCTATCTAGAATCTTTTTGCGTGAACCATTGCCCTCAGATTAAAGGGTTGAGCAATCGAAGATTCTTGATGTACAGCTTCGGTTTCTTTTTTGTTATTTTGACAATACCTTGTTTGTTTCTTTATCTTGATCTGATTTACGGCATCGTTCTTCTGCTAATGTGGCCTATCTGGCTTGGATCAGTATTTCATGGAGGAAGTTCG
>Ga0116170_10005232_pt1 | contig 11672 bp, 8 predicted proteins | sample AD_JPNHW1_MetaG_FD_89797 | JGI IMG/M metagenome (GOLD analysis project Ga0116170, IMG submission 89797) | Active sludge microbial communities of municipal wastewater-treating anaerobic digesters from Japan - AD_JPNHW1_MetaG | ecosystem: Engineered > Bioreactor > Anaerobic > Digestate | place... | reverse complement strand
TTGTCCTGACAGCGGCGTGGGGAGGTTGAGAATGAAAAAAATTAGAAAATCAAAAAAGGCGCCATCGGCGTTTCCCGACGCGGAAGTGTCGGGACTACTTCTTTAGATGTTCTTATTTTTTTCAGAGCGCGAAGAAGCTTTCGACAGGAATGTACTTTTTTGCTTTACTTTTTTGGACACGCAAAAAAGTAAAAAAAGAATAATAATGGCTTTTTGATCTTATGTACAGCTATAATTCGAAGATTTTTTTTATAAAGTCAGTATAATTTCTTTCGGCATTATACTCCGTATCCCAGGTCTCATAAGCATTTTTACGCATCTGTGTTTTTTCTTCATCACTGAGTTGCCGGAATTTTTTAATTGATTCAGCCACATCTGCAGGTGACGGATTAGGCGGAAGAAGAAAACCATTAAATGCATCCTTAACAATTTCTGAATTTCCGCCGACATGGGTTGCAATTACAGGTATTCCCAACGACATGGCTTCCATGATGGATACCGGGATTCCTTCAGATAAGCTGATATTCATGAATAATGACATTGGTGTGGCGGAGAGAAAATGTAAAACTTCCTCATTAGGCAGTCGCCCGGTAAATCGGTATTTTCCGGGAATGTTTTTTTGAGCCGACTGCTCTAATTCCGCTTTCTGTGCCCCATCCCCGATGTGATACCAGGTGAAATTAAAATCAAGACAGGATAAAGCAAGAGAAAGTGTAATGAGATTCTTGACCGGAATAATACTGCTGATGGTAATAATATTGAAATCATGAGCAGGATTTGTATATGTCTGCTTATTTACCCCTAAACGTGAAATGTTAAGGTTGTTGAATTGCCTTGAAAATAGATGTTCCATATACCGTTTGCCATCCGAAGATATAGTAAAAACCGCATCCAGTTTTTCAAGGATGGGCAGCCTGTATGGTAAATATTCAGAAGGGTGACGTTCAAAATATACATCCCAGCCATGAGCACGGCAAAACATCCTGGCTTTGGGTAGCCTTGCTTTTAGTTGAGATAAAGCAAAAGCAGTGTCGTTAGCCCAGTAAGAGTAACAATATATTTGCTCATCAGCGGTGCTGTGCTTTTTTATTATCCGTATGAAGTTTTTACCAAAAACCTTCGATTTTCGTAATGAAATCAACATGGTTTTGAAAATAACAAAGCTGGTTTTTTTCTTGTAACCGGACTTAATGGTTGAGTATTCTTTCCAAAATAGCGGAGAAAACAATCCAAACAATGATAATAGGGTCTGGAAAAAATTCAATTCGTATGGGAACCGTTCAATCGTTGATTTTGCAGGGATGGTCCGTGTTTGATTGTTTTTACAATTATTTGAAATGATCATAATCCTGTCAAATGCTTTTTCAAGATAAATCATTTCATTTTCTACAAAAGTCTCTCCGCTTCCAAACGGGTATTCTGCCGTAAAAAAGAAAAGTACTTTTGCCATTAATTTGTATTTTTGTAGGTAAAGGTACTACTTTATCAAAAGAATATTAATCATATCTTATTTTTTTCCCCCGTCAAATTTTGCCGGGAGTTACCGTGTTTTTTCATGGGCAAAATACCTTCATAAATTTGGTTATTTCCCGGTTGTAGTCACCCGCAAATATGATTCGGCAATTAATAATTTTGACGATCTGTCGGTTAAAACATCACCAGGCATTGTGCACGAAAAAAATGAGAATTATGAAGTGTACTATTTGCCATATAAAGGGAATCTGAAAGATCAGCTTCTGGTCAAATCCGGAAAAAACAGATGGGTGTTCTTACGGAAAATTTTAAGTTTTTCCGAACTGGTTTTGCAAAACTTTTTCGTTCGGGCAATTCCTTACAGCAACCTTTATTATTTTTCAAAAAAACTGATAAAAACCGAAAATTTCCAACTGATTATTTCATCAGGCAAGCCCTATATTTTGTTTAAAATATGTAAAATTTTAAACAGAAAATTTAAAATACCCTGGATAGCGGATTACCGCGATCCATGGAGTACCCACCCCTGGTTTGTAAACAGGGGCATATTGTCTGTTCTTGACCGGCACTTTGAAAAAAAATGGGTAGGGTCTGCTTCTGCAATTACAACCTGTTCGCAATTATGGAGCAAAGAAATAGGCTCTTTTGTAAAGCGGCCTGCTTATGCCGTTTATAATGGATATGAAGAGTTTGAAGAAATGAACATAACAACAGAAAATGATTTCTTCACGATTCTCTATAACGGGTCGCTTTATGATGATCAGCGGATTGAATTATTTGCAGGCGCATTTAAAGAGTTTTTAAATGATGGTAAAACAAAGAAAGTAAAACTTTATTTCCATGGGTTGTCTATTGATCCAACGCAGCGAGAAAGAATCTCAGGATTGTTTGGGACAGTAAAAGAATATTATGAAATAACCGAAAGAATAGAAAAGAGCGCCCTGGTACCGATGATGAAACAAGCCCAACTGTTATTACTGATTGGCCACCGAAATATTAAAGGATGGTATCCTATAAAGGTTTTTGATTATTTGTCGGTACAACAACCGATTTTATTATGCCCTTCTGATGATGATGTTTTGGAAAAAATTATTACGGAAACCCGTTCCGGATATGTGTTGAACGATAAGGAGAGTATTGTTCGGCTGCTGAACGAAATGTATGATAAATGGGAAAAGGGGCAACCCTCCAAACTGGATATTGAGCAAAGTAAAATTCTTTATTATTCAAGGGAAAACCAGGCAAAAAGACTTGCTGAAATCGTGGATGAGATATTGGAGAACAAGGTGTGATGAGGCGGTATCAATTATATTGAATCCTGTTATCCAAACATTTATTTCAAACCGACCGCCATCAAATCAATGACACCAAGGCATTTCAATAGGGGATTATACCAATTGTCTTTATTTTTTAGTCCAAAGACAAAAAATAAATTACAATGGTAAATGCCGATACTACATGAAAATAGTATCCAATAAAATGAAATCGCAATTGGATACTATATTGAATGTGTAATCGGTATTATTCCATCCCGGAAATAATACCAAATTGAAATATCAAATAGTCCAACAAGGGGTTTGATATTTCTCATTTGGTTATGCCGATGGTAAAAATAAATTGTACAAACGAGTGAAGTGAAGTTTGGACTATATTATTTTTCCAATCGGTATAATATCAGCAGTTTTCCTTATCAAATCTTTAATTTCATGCGGATGGTTTCCGATATAAAGGCCGTTTGTATCGAGAAGCTCTGCATTAGAAATTTTTCCTGCAACAGAATAATCGTAGTATTTTAATACGGGGTTTTTTAAAAAATTTCCCGAAACAATAGGCCGGCATTCTATTTCATTTGATGAAAAAAGTTTTATAATATCTGCCCGTGTAAAAGGGGCGGTTTCCTTAATAATCAGTGAAAAGCCAAACCAGGAGCTTTTTTCAATTTCTTTTTGAATGATAATATCGGGATGATTATAAAACAATTCTTTAAAATAGTTGGCATTTTCTCTCCGGGCTTTTATAAATGCCGGCAGTTTTTTCAATTGTTCGATTCCGATTGCACCATGCAGTTCTCCGGGCCTGACATTATAACCCGGCAACACAAATTTATAGGACTCTTCAAATGAATTATCTGATTTTTGCCCGGTAACATGATTTGTTCCTGGCAAATTGCGTGTCCAGCCATGTGCCCGCAGCGATAATAATATATGAAATAACTCTTCATCATCGGTAACAATCATTCCTCCTTCCATAGTTGATATATGATGGCTGAAGAATGAGCTGAAAGTTCCCATAATGCCAAAAGTTCCGGTCATTTTCCCTTTATAGCTTGCGCCCATTGATTCGCAATTATCTTCCAGCAGCAAAATATTCTTTCCGTTTATAATACGGTTTATTTCATCGAAATCGTTTGGATTGCCTAAAAGGTTTACAGCAAGAATTAACTTTGTTTTATTCGACACAGCCTGACGCAGCGCTTCCAGGTTGTAATTTAGTGTCTCAATGTCGATATCAACAAACTTACAATGTAAACCATATTGTTGTAAGGGATGAAAACTCGTCGACCAGGAGACTGCAGGAACGATGACCTCATCGCCGGGCTTTAAACCATTATGCTGCCTGAAAAATAATGAAGCGACGGCCAATAGGTTTGCTGAAGACCCTGAATTCACCATGATTGCATACTTGCTTCCGAAAAATTCTGCAAAATTCCGTTCATACGTTTCCACTTTTTTTCCCATGGTATAATTGTCCGAGTGGATAACCTCCATCATGGCGGCTATTTCTTTATCGTCCCAACTGCTGCTTGCTAAAGGATATTTCATTGTTCAGTGTTGATTAGTGTTAAAAAATACTCATATGTTTCACGGATTCCTTCTGTTAAGGAGTACCTCGGAAGTAATCCCATTTCTGTTTGTTTTGAATTGTCAACAAGTTTTTGCTGCATGCCTACAGGTTTGCTTGTGTCGTAAACAAAACTTCCGGAATATTCTATGACTTCTTTGACAGCCTCATAATATTCTTTTATTGTATAATCTTTCCCAATTCCCAGGTTCATTAATTCCGGCATTTTATCAAAATCCCCGACGGACCGCCAAATGATAGTTGCCAAATCCTTTGCATACATAAATTCTCTTCTTGCAGAGCCGTCTCCCCATATTTCTACAGTGGGGATGGACGCCGTTTTTGCCTCATGAATTTTTCTTATTGCAGCCGGGATCATATGCGACTTTTCGGCTTCAAACTTATCGTATTTGCCATATAAATTGCACGGGATAACCGTCTTGTATGCAAACTCGGGATATTGCCTGTTTATATATGAACATAACCGCTGTGTGAAAATTTTTGCCAGTGCATATCCTTCGTTTGTGGGTTCAAGCTCTCCGGACAAAACAAGTTCTTCCCTGAGCGGATTTTTCGCATAACGGGGATACATACATGATGAGCCCAGGTTTAATAACCTTTTTATACCGGCATTGTGTGCTGCCCAAACGATATTGCGCCCCATGTCGGTGTTTTCAATAAGGAACTTAACGGGTTGTGCTATATTGGCTTGTATGCCGCCAACAATCCCTGCTGCATGTATGATGAAGTCGGGGTTATGAGAATTCAGATATTCAAGCGTCTTGTTGTAATCCAACAAATCAAGCTCGGATATATCAGGGGTAAGCAATTCATATTGTGGAGGGGCAGATTCAACCAAATTGCTGCCAACCATACCGTTGGCCCCACAGATCAGGATACGTTCCATAATTATTCAAAATAGTTTTTAATGTCGAATCCGCCTTTTTTTAAGAAATGCTCTCTCTTCATCAAATCCAGATCTGAAAAAACCATTTCTTTGATCAGTGCGTCTATATCATATTTAGGCTTCCATCCAAGTTTTTTTAATGCTTTGGCAGGATCGCCAAGTAAAAGGTCAACTTCGGTAGGCCTGAAATAGCGCTGGTCAATACTCAATACTTCCTGCCCGACAGGAATTTGAAAATCCTTGTGGTGACACTTTTTGACTTTGGCAGTTTCCTCACGTCCTTCACCCAAGAATTCCAGTTCTATGCCAACATTCTCAAAAGCCCTTACAACGAATTCTCTTACGCTGGTCATTTTTCCTGTTGCTATTACATAATCTTCGGGTTTTTCCTGCTGTAATATCAGCCACATAGCTTCCACATAATCTTTGGCATGTCCCCAGTCTCTTTTGGCGTCGAGGTTGCCGAGGAATAATTTTTCCTGAAGACCCATGACAATTCTTGCAACAGCACGTGTAATCTTACGGCTGACAAATGTTTCGCCGCGGATGGGGCTTTCGTGATTAAATAAAATACCGTTACAGGCATACATATTATATGCTTCGCGGTAGTTAACCGTAATCCAGTAGGCGTATAATTTGGCAACAGCATATGGGCTGCGCGGATAAAAGGGCGTTTTTTCATTCTGCGGTATTTCTTGTACCAGCCCGTACAGTTCACTGGAACTTGCCTGGTATATCTTTGTTTTGCTTGTTAAATCCAATATTCTGACCGCTTCAAGCAATCTAAGCGTTCCCAGGCCGTCAGCATCCGCAGTATATTCAGGTGTTTCAAAACTCACGCGGACGTGAGACATGGCTCCGAGATTGTATATTTCATCAGGTTTTACATCCTGTAATATCCTTATCAGATTTGTTGAATCGGTGAGATCCCCGTAATGAAGATAAAAATTGGATTTTTCATGCGGATCATGGTAAATATGGTCAATCCGTTCAGTATTGATAAGCGAACTGCGCCTTTTTATGCCATGAACAATATATCCTTTGTTTAATAAAAATTCAGATAAATAAGCGCCATCCTGGCCTGTAACACCGGTTATTAATGCAACTTTCTTCATGTGCGGATTCTGATTAAAAAATTCAATATCAATTTAATAATTAACAAAACACTATGTCAATGACATTTATATTAAACCTATCACAATCAAATAATGGTAAGCATATATAAACAAGCAAAAGTACGAAAAATGAACGTGTCAAAACTTCTGGATTTGCTATGAGAATTTTATTGTAAGCTAACTTGGAAAATTAAAGCAGTTAGGGTGATTGATTGTTTTTGTAAACTTTATACTTATCCAGCATAATGAAAACACTTGCAATAAAAAATGGCATTGCAGGAATTCTGTATCGCACCAGGGCGCCGAAGTTTGCCGAAGCTGTCCCGACGGCAAACATGAAGAAAATTGTGAAAATCATTGAAAACAATAATATCGGATCAGAAAAGATAAATCTGATAAATTTTACAAGCTTTAACCGGATAAGTAAATAAAAGGTAAGTATTAGCAAGATGAAATTTTCAATTCCCGAGATGATCATAACCGGGTTTCGCGCCTCCCAGAGAAATGGACGGTACATTCCGGCAATTATCGCCATAGGGGCAACTTTTAGCATTCCCGCCGGCGTCCCTTCAATCTTTCCGACATTATACGAATTTGATCCGTATTGTTCCGATCGTAAAAGGTCTTCCTGAATGGTCTGTGCCTGTTTTACAGCGCTGTCGAAACTTCCGTATTTTCCCATTTTGCTCTGTAAAGAAGAAAAAACAACAAGCATTAATCCAAAACCAATTATAATCATAAAAGGCATAATAAGGGTTGCCATGGCTTTGTTCTTAATATCTTTAATTTTTCGGAACAGCGCCCATACAATAATACCCGGAAACAAGGCCATGAATATATAGGGCTTGATAGAGGTTACAACAATTACATTGATAATACCCAGGAATATATTCACTGGGATTTTCTGTTTTTTGAAAAAAATCATATAAATGTTATATACAAACCATGCCGATCCTGCAAATGTATAGGTGTCTTTCATTACTCCCGAACCCCAGAACAATACCGATGGTACAAACAAAATAGCAATAGCCATTTGTTTGGTCAGGTGTGGAAAGAAATCAGTAAAAAACAGATAAAGCTTCCAGACGCCCAGGTATGAAAATGTTGCAACAAGTAATGTGGTCGGGAAAAAGGCCCTCATGCCGAGAGTATTGGAAAAGCTTGTCAATGCTATTACAAATCTCGTATCGCCTCCTTTCCACATATAATGCGGCGGCCATCCCGTGGCTTCATTAAAAAAACTCCATGAAGTGTTGAAATCGGCTTGCTGAAAAAGTATTGTGAAAAATGATGAGAGATTATGGAAAAACAATTTAGACATTGCAATACTTCCCAAAATGTAATTAGTCGTATCTCCCCCGGCATAATATTCTATGTATACAAGCAAAAAAATAATTGATGAAAATAATTTTACCGCCAATCCTGCTAAATAATATTTATATACATGATTCTTTTCAATCATTTTTTTTTGATGAAGATACCCGATCATCAAAATAATAATTATTAAAACAGGGGCATATAGAAAATCAATAAAGGTATAAGAAATGCTTCTTACATCAGTGATTTGGAGTATAGTTAATAATTTCATGCGGATTTCTGCTAAAACAAAAATACTAATTAACTTAATTTGTAAGGCCAAAATGTTTTGATTTTACATATCTATAGCTGAGATGAGGGCCGGGTTTTAAATAATAAGCTGCTACCAAAATAGCCATCACTGCAATAGCTGAGAACCGAAAAGATCATGATAATAATGGATAAACGGTTTGTTGCCATGTAAAATCCTTATAGAAATTAATGTTTTATGTGTTTTTAAAAAAATTGGAAAGTTATTGGGAAAAAATCATTTTAATAAGTAATTTTGGCCGCCAATAATAATTATTTTTATGAAAGAAAATTCAGATTCCAGGCTCAACTACGAAGAAACTAAAAACGCAATAGGATATGTTCCCCTGAAAGATGCTAAACAGGAAGATTGGAACCGTATTAGTTTTATGTCCGGACTCGAAGTTCATCAGCAGTTAAAAACCAGGGAAAAGTTATTTTGTCATTGTCCTGCAGGAATATACCAGAAAAAAAATCAATACGACGCAGAATTAGTAAGGCATATGCGCCCGACATTGAGTGAGTTAGGCGAATACGACGGAACAGCCCTGATGGAATTTAAAACACGTAAAGAGATCATTTACAGGATTAAAAATGAAACGGCCTGTACTTATGATGTCGATGATACACCTCCTTTTAAACTTAATAAGGAGGCTCTGGAATATGCTCTTGAAATTTCCCTGTTAAGTAAACTTAATATTGTCGGGGAGGTTCATATTACCCGAAAACAGTACCTTGATGGCAGTATACCTACCGGATTCCAAAGAACGGCCATCCTGGGGGTTGAAGGTGAGTTGCCATTAAAAAATAAAAAAATACGATTGATTCAATTAAGCATAGAAGAGGATTCATGCCGCGAAATTTCAGATATCGGCCATACACGCATTTATTCGACCGATCGTCTTGGAATGCCGCTCATCGAAACAGTTACATACCCTGACATGGTCAACCCTTACGAAGTGAAAGAAGCTTGTGACTATATCCGTTTTTTAAACAGAAGTACTGGCAGGGTAAGGACCGGAATTGGTGCCGGACGCCAGGATGTCAATGTCAGTTGCAAAGGCGGAACACGAGTGGAAATAAAAGGAGTTGCACATATTCGTTGGATACCCAAACTCACACATAACGAAGCCTTCCGCCAATGGGCGCTTCTTCATGTACGCGAAATATTAAAGGCCAAAGCAGGCGATGGCAGTGCTTGGAAAATGAATTATGAAAAAATTGGTTTAAAAAATTTCCGTTTTTCAAATTTGCCGCTGACAGAAGAACAAAGGAATTCATATGATTTTTACGCGATAAACCTGCCGGGATTTAAAAAAATACTTTCACATTTTACTCAACCGGGCCGGATGTTTGCCGATGAAATTAGTGAACGACTGAAAGTGATTGCTTGTATTCAATTACCCAACATGACTCATTCTGAAGAATTTGAACCCCTGATCAGTGAAGATGATTTTTCAAATATCAGAAACATACTCGGCGCTAAAGAAAATGATGCACAGATAATAATTTGGGGGCCACAGGCCGATATGAAAACAGCCCTGGAAACTGTTGAAGAAAGATGTTTATGGGCATTTAAAGGGGTTCCGAACGAAACCAGAAAATCAATTGAAGACGGAACAACGATCTTTGAACGGGTACTTCCCGGTGCAGACCGTATGTACCCCGATACCGACTCTGTTCCAATCCCGTTACTTGATGAATATATTAAAAAGCTGCAGGGAAATATACCAACCGAAGTAATTTTCCGCTATCATCAGCTTAAAAAATGGGATATTCCCGAAGATACATTTACCTATATCTTTAAGAAAAACCTGTTTCCTGTAATTGAAAAAATTATAAATGAAATACAAATTCCGTCAAAATTTGTTGGAACATTCATGGGCCAGACACTGAAATTTGTAGAAGGGCAGTATGATATATCTCCGAATTTTAACCATGGAATGATTTATGATTTATTTGCTTTTATTAAAGAAAATAATCTGGATTTACTGATTGCCAAGCAAATGCTGCCGGTACTTGTTGAACATCCGAAAATGGATTTTGAATCTATTTTAGCAACAATAAAATTCAAAAAAGTACATAAAGACGAAATACTCTCCAATATCCCATTCATGAAAGAAAAATTTCGACAGATCAGAATTTCAGACAGGCCGGATGTTGAAGTAAACTGGATAATGGGCGGGTTGCGAAAAATGGCTACCGGAAATATAAATTTATCAGAATTGAAAAGTGTTATTGAACTCAATAATTAATCGTATTTAAATATTTATAAAAATGAGCGAAGATTTTTTTCAGGGATATAAGGGTGCTGCACTTGAAATATTAAAAAAATATAATGTAAGGGTTTGGGGACAGGCTGAAGCAGAAACAACACGCGGATTATTTAATGGAACTGTTTTACCCAGGGCTGAAAATGACGACGATAAGCATATTGTCCTGAAAGTATCAACAGGATACAATATCGGGATAGATATTATGACTATTCTTTCAATGAAGGAAATAGGATACAAAAAAGCCAATTATAAAATCCCTGAAAAAGAATTTCCATATACGCCGGGCCTGCCTAAGGTGAAGTTAATCGGCACGGGTGGTACCATTGCATCAAGGCTTGATTATAGGACAGGTGCTGTAATTCCGGCATTTACTCCTGGTGAGCTATATGGTGCTGTTCCTGAACTGGCCGACATTTGCAACCTGGATACCGAGAAACTTTTTGCGGTCTTCAGCGAAAATATGGGCCCTGAACAATATAAAAAACTTGCGATCGCAATAGGGCAAGAGATAGAGAAAGGTGTCGATGGGATTATTATCGGGCATGGAACGGATACATTACATTATACGGCCGCAGCATTGACATTCATGGTGCAAAACCCTCCTGTACCTATTGTATTGGTGGGCTCGCAGCGCTCTTCCGACAGGCCGAGTTCAGATGCTGCATTGAACCTGATGCATGCCGCAACAGCTGCCGCATATGGCGATATAGCCGAGGTTGTGGTTTGTATGTTCGGGCCAACTTCAGATGAATATGGGTTTCTGCACAGGGGAACCAGGGTGAGAAAAATGCATTCGTCATATCGTTCAACATTCCGTACTATTGGTGATATACCTGTAGCAACAGTTACCCGCAAGGGGGTGGTCCCGCAAAAGCCAATTTATAATCATCGCCGCAAAGATAACAATGTCAAGATTACACCTGTTTTTGAGGAAAAAGTTGGAATGTTGTATTACTATACTAATATGCAGCCCGATATGATCGATTCAATGGTAGACAATGGCTATAAAGGAATCATCATTATCGGAACAGGTCTGGGACATGTTAATAAACCAATTTATCCCGCCATTGTACGCGCCGTTGAAAAAGGTGTGGCAATTTATATGACAGTACAAACATTATGGGGTTATGTTCATATGTTTGTTTATGATACCGGCCGCGACCTGATGGCAAAAGGAATTATTCCTGCTGAAAATATGCTACCGGAAGTAGCATACATAAAACTAGGCTGGGCTTTAGGTCAAACCAACGACCTCGAAAAAGTGAAAGAAATCATGCTTACTCCTATTAATGATGAAATTACACCAAGAGAACCCTATAATGGTTATTTGATTTACCAGGGAGGAGTAAAAGAAGTAGAAGAATTTATCAAGAAGGTTCACAAATAATATAAAAGAAAAACCGTAGCATAAAACTGCTTAAAAACTGTATGTGTTTTTTAGCAAAACAAAACAGA
>Ga0116170_10005231_pt1 | contig 11673 bp, 12 predicted proteins | sample AD_JPNHW1_MetaG_FD_89797 | JGI IMG/M metagenome (GOLD analysis project Ga0116170, IMG submission 89797) | Active sludge microbial communities of municipal wastewater-treating anaerobic digesters from Japan - AD_JPNHW1_MetaG | ecosystem: Engineered > Bioreactor > Anaerobic > Digestate | place... | reverse complement strand
GCACGCGAGCTGGGTTCAGAACGTCGTGAGACAGTTCGGTCCCTATCTGTTGTGGGCGCAGGAAATTTGCGAAGGTCTGACACTAGTACGAGAGGACCGTGTTGGACGAACCTCTGGTCGATGGGTTGTTCCGCCAGGAGCACTGCCCAGTAGCCACGTTCGGTTAGGATAAGTGCTGAAAGCATCTAAGCACGAAGCCATCTTCAAGATTAGATTTCCATTGAGGGTCGTCGAAGACTACGACGTTGATAGGTTACAGGTGTACAACAGAAATGTAGAGCCGAGTAATACTAATTGCCCGATAGCTTTTTTGAAATCCCTAACCTCTAAAGAGGAATGAAGGAAAACCAACCGCTCTTTATAACATTTTCTCTCTTTTTTCTTTCAATTGTCTTTATAAAACCTATAACGGTTCTTGAGTTCCCCCTTTAGGGGGTTAGGAGGCCGACGATATTTAGGTGGTTATAGCGACAGGGTTCCACCTCTTCCCATTCCGAACAGAGAAGTTAAGCCTGTCCACGTCGATGGTACTGCTGCAAAGTGGGAGAGTAGATAGCCGCCGTTTTAAAGCCCTCAGATATTAAGTTATCTGAGGGCTTTTTTTCATTCTCATATTTTTAAGTAGGTAAATTTTTTATCGTACGTTTTAGATCGGTATTCGTATTTTTACTTAACTTTACAACCATATTTAATTTTATTCACTCAAATGTTTCATATTATGAATAGAATATTGGTTTTTTGTATTTTACTTTTCGCTCAGCTAATTATTAGTGGTCTATCATGCCAAACTATTCAGATAGAACGGAACTATGTAAACTCAATACTTCAATCACCTACTACAAATGATTTTGATAGAAGCGATATTGTAAAGAAATGGAGTAAATTCAGTAGAGAATATGTATATCCTGTTTTAGAGATCGATACTACAAAAAGCGAACTTCAATTTTCTCAAATCATTGAAGTTGATAGTTTAAGCAAAAAAATAATCTTTGAAAGATGTGAACAATGGTTTGTTCTTTCTTATTTTCAGGTGCTCTATTCAAACTTTGAAGCAGGAAAAATGATTGCTACAGCTTCTGCAAATATCCCTCATAAATTTGAAACAAATTCTTTTGGAAATAAAGCGTTGAAGAGTGTAACTACTAAAACAGATTATGTTTTGACGCTTACTATTAAAGAGAATAAGATAAAATATGAAATATCGGATATGAAATACTATGTTCAATCATTAGAATCTGAGTACGCAACACCTGTCACTTCGTTATTTCCTATTGTTTCGAAGGATAGCAGTGAGTGGTTGAAAAGTTTGACTTATTTTCAAAATCTGAACAAAGTATTGATGGTAGATTTGCAACAGACGCTTAAGAATTACATAGAAGAGTATAAGCAAGATTATTTGTTTTGAATTTTTATTGTGTGGAATAATTTAGCAAGTCCTTAACAAAATTATGGAACTCTACTTTATTCGGCTTAAACATATAGAATAAAAGTAGTAACTTTGCATTAATAAAAATTATACTAAACATGGAACAACAAGACGGACAACTAAACATTGAACTTTCGGCAGAAGTAGCTGAAGGTACGTATTCAAATCTCGCAGTTATATCGCATTCTACATCTGAGTTTGTAGTCGATTTTATTCGAATAATGCCCGGAACACCTAAGGCAAATGTAAAATCCAGAATCATATTAACTCCTGAACATGCTAAACGTTTGCTTTTTGCTTTGCAGGAAAATATTGCCAAATATGAAAGTCAAAACGGTAAGATTAAAATTCCGGAAAATTCATTTGTTCCACCTGTGCCAATGTCTTTTGGGGGTGGTGAGGCATAATTTACATGTATTAAAGCATTAATGATTTAGATATGAAAAAAGTAATTTTAATGCTTTGCTTGTCAGCCATCTTTCAGGTTGGCAATTCGCAGGTAAAACCCAACGAAACATTAGTTTTCTCAGGTTCGTATGAGTTAGGAGGGATGATGACCAGTCTGGCACAGGTAACTATGCGTACTGAGCCTGTGAATACAAGTAAGAAGTCATATCTTAGATTATGTATAGAAGTGGCTACTTTTGATAAATGGGATTCCTTTTTTAAAATACGCGACTTGTATGAGTCTTATGTAGACCCGATTACACTTAAGCCGAGCCTTTATAAAAGAAATGTGCTTGAGGGTGGCTATACAAAGACTGAGATGTACACTTTTTCTGCTGCCGGAACTTCAATTACAAGTGTTGCCAGGCGTATGAAAAGAGCTGAAACCAAACGTTCATTAAATGTGTCAGCCAATGCAAGCGATGTGGTTTCGATGGTTTATAAGTTGCGAATGATCGATTTATCTAAAATTAAGGCAGGTCAGTCATTGCCATTTGTTATAGTTTTTGATGAAAAGCAATTGCCAGTCTGGGTAAAGCTGATCGGAAACGAAACAATATCGGCGGGAAATTTAGGCAAGAAAGTATGTTATAAGTTATCGATTTCGGCCAAAACGGATAAATTGAAAGGGGCTGATAAGAATCTTATCTGGATAACGGCCGATAGCAAACGTGTGCCTTGTTTGATTAAATTCAGTATACCTGTAGGCGTGGGTCAGGTCTCACTTTTGAAAGCTACGGGAGTTTAAATTAATTCAAAAAAATGAGAAAAGTATTTATAGTTTTAGCATCGTTATCTTCAATAACAGCACTTGTGTTAACTTATTTACCTATGGGTACTATAGCGTTGATTCCGGTTGCATTGGCTGTTGTTTTTTCGCTTTTAGCAATGACAAGAGAGAAAGAAAAATCTCAGGTTTTCCCCAAGGTTTTATTTTTTCTTTCTGTTGTAATTTTTCTGACAATTATTGCAAAAGATGTTTTTGTTGAAGATAAAATAGTTGATGATCAGCAATTTATTCAGGAGAAGCAAGAGTCGGTACAGGATGCAAAAATATTATTGGAAGGACTTGACAGCGTGAGATAAAGCTGAGATAAATTGAATGAAAAGCGGAAGAGTGCTAAGGTGCTTTTCCGTTTTTTTTTTATTGTAAAGTGAGGGTGATGTTCATTTTTTATTGGCTATGAATCTCCACTGTTTGTTTTTCCATTCATCGTCGGCGTAATCGATACCCACGCGAACATTTGTGCTGAAATCAGCTAACTCAGGTGCATCTTCTATCCATAACCTATGTGAAGATTCTAAGTTTTCTCCATAAAATGATTTGTCAATTTTAAGTTCGCGTCCTACTTTTCCTGATCCTGTTATTTGGTTTAAGCCCCGTATCAAAACTGCTTGAGGATGATTTTCGGCTCCACTCACTATGTTGAGCATCCAATACATACCATAAATCAGATAAACATATATAAATCCGCCTTTTGCGTACATAATTTCAGTACGTGATGTGCGTCCTTTGTTTGCATGGCAGGCGGCGTCTTCCTCTCCAAGGTACGCTTCTGTTTCGGTAATGGTGTACCTGCTTTCCGAACCGTCGTCCCAGGTGCGCACAAGTGTTTTTCCGAGAAGTTTTTGAGCCATTGTAACTGCATCTTGGGCGAAAAAATCAGGACCTAGTCGATTCATGTATCTGGGGTTTTAATGGGTTTTGGCTGCAAAAACAGATGATTTGCATTTGAAAATTTAAGAAATTGTTTTTTTTTGTTCGCTCAAAAATATATGCGTTTTGAGTTGTATTGCAAAAATACTCGTTTTTTATTAATTTTGAATATTGGAAAATATTTATTTGTAACTCTTTGGTAATCCAAAGAAAAACTGTATTTTTGCAGTCCGTTTATTATCCCAGTGTAATAGTTCGTTGAGATAGGTGTATATATCCTGTTTTTGTGCCGATTAGCCTCATTCAAAAACTGCGGTTGAACCCATTGAAACGACAATTTATTAATTAAAAAACAATTCTATTAAAGTGGATACGTTAAGTTATAAAACCATTTCTGCCAATAAAGCAACAGTGCAGAAAGAATGGGTAGTTGTGGATGCTACCGATTTGGTATTGGGACGTATGGGCTCGAAAGTGGCAAAACTTTTGAGAGGAAAATACAAACCAAATTTTACTCCTCACGTTGATTGTGGTGATAATGTGATTATTATCAATGCAGATAAAGTACAACTAACAGGTAACAAGTGGAATGACAGAGTATATCTTAGTCACACAGGTTATCCGGGTGGACAGCGTGAAATTACACCGGCTAAATTGTTGGAAAAAAGCCCTGAAAAACTGATTAAGAAAGTAGTAAAGGGTATGTTGCCAAAGAACAAGTTAGGTGCAAAACTTTTGGGTAATCTATATGTATTCGGCGGTGCTGAACACAATATGCAAGCTCAACAACCAAAACAAATCGATTTAAACACACTTAAATAATCAATATGGAAGTTATAAATGCCTTAGGAAGAAGAAAAGCAGCTGTTGCCCGCGTTTTCGTAAGCGAAGGAAGTGGTAAAATCACCATCAACAAACGTGATCTTACTGTTTATTTTCCATCACCACTTTTGCAATATGTTGTTAAACAACCATTGAACAAATTAGGTGTTGCTGAAAAATACGATATTAAAGTAAATCTCGATGGCGGTGGCTTTAATGGTCAGGCTGGTGCATTGCGTTTGGCGATTGCACGTGCGCTTGTGAAAATCAATGCTGAAGATAAATCTGCATTGAAATCGGAAGGTTTCATGACTCGTGACCCACGTGAAGTGGAACGTAAGAAACCAGGACAACCAAAAGCTCGCAAGAGATTCCAGTTCTCGAAACGCTAAAATTATTTACCATTTTTCTATTTACAATTTACCATTTTTCTACGCGGCTTAATTCGCAAACAGTAAATGGTAAATGACTAAATGGTAAATGGTTAGGTTTAGTATCTAAATTTGCAGGACTCATAGACACTGGATGGCTACCTGCAAATTGAATTCTGAAAAAAGAAGAAAGTAAACAAATTAAAAAAACAAAAATGTCAAGAACAAATTTTGAACAATTATTAGAAGCTGGTTGCCACTTTGGCCACTTGAAACGCAAATGGAATCCTGCTATGGCTCCTTATATTTTTATGGAGCGTAACGATATCCACATTATCGATTTGCACAAAACAGTAGTTAAAGTTGATGAAGCAGCTGCAGCTTTGAAAAATATAGCTAAATCAGGTCGTAAAATTCTGTTTGTAGCTACAAAAAAACAAGCTAAGGATGTTGTTGCCGAAAGAGCTCTTTCAGTAGGAATGCCTTATATTACTGAGCGTTGGGCTGGTGGTATGTTGACCAACTTCCCTACTATCCGTAAAGCGGTAAAGAAAATGGCTACCATTGATAAAATGGCTACCGATGGAACTTTCGAAAACATGTCGAAACGTGAAAAACTTCAAATTTCGCGTCAGCGTGAAAAACTGGACAAGAACTTAGGTTCTATCGCCGATTTGACACGTTTGCCATCTGCTCTTTTCGTTGTTGATGTAATGAAAGAACACATAGCTGTTTTGGAAGCACAACGTTTAGGTATTCCTGTATTTGGTATTGTTGATACAAATTCAAATCCAAACGGAATCGACTTTATTATTCCAGCGAATGATGATGCTACAAAATCAGTGGATGTAATTCTTACAGCTATGGTTGAAGCAATTCAGGAAGGACTTGAAGAACGCAAAGTAGAGAAAGTTGATACTGAAGCATCTGAAGTTCCTGTAGCAAAAGAAAAGAAATCACGTATCAACAAACGCCCACGCACTCATAAAGAGGATGAAGAAGCGTTGAACGCAAACGTAGTGAAGAAATTCATTAAAGAAGAAGAATAAAATAAACCTGCCCTCAAAAGGGGAATTGGTTACTAAAGTAAAGGTTACGCGTTATGATTAAATTGTAGCTTGTAACCTTTTCTTTAAAACAGACTATTTAAAAATTAAATAACACTGACACTTCAAAACTCTCCTTTGAGGGTTTTGTGGTCAAAAAAAATAAAATATTATGGCAGTAACAATGGCAGAAATTTCGAAATTGCGCACCATGACCGGAGCCGGAATGATGGATTGCAAGAATGCTTTGATTGAAGCAGAAAACGATTTCGATAAAGCAATTGAGATTATTCGTAAAAAAGGACAGGCAGTAGCTGCAAAACGCAGCGATCGTGCAGCTTCCGAAGGTTGCGTATTGGCCGAAGCAAAAGACGGTTTTGCAGCTATTATCGCGCTAAAATGTGAAACTGATTTTGTGGCTAAAAATGCTGATTTCATTGCACTTACAAAATCAATTCTTGATGCAGCAATGAATGCTAAAGCAGGTTCTTTAGAAGCTGTGAATGCATTGACTATTGATGGACGTACCATCAGCGAATTAGTTACCGATCGTTCGGGTGTTACCGGCGAAAAAATGGAACTTGATTACTATGAGTTTGTTGAAGGAGGTTCTACTTCGGCCTATATTCACCCCGGAAATAAATTGGCTACAGTGGTAGCATTTGCTGAAGAAAACGCAGGACACGAAATTGCACGCGGCGTAGCAATGCACATTGCAGCAATGTCGCCTGTGGCTATTGATGAATCAGCAATACCTCAAAAAGTAAAAGACAATGAACTTGCAGTGGCTGTTGAAAAAACAAAAGCTGAACTTGTTGCAAAAGAAGTTGAAGTGGCATTGAAAAAAGCCGGCATAAACCCTGCTCACGTTGATAGCGAAGCCCATATTGAATCAAATATGTCAAAAGGATGGATTACTGCTGAAGTGGCTGCGCAAGCACGTGAAATAATAGAAACGGTTACTGCAGAAAAATCAGCTTCTTTACCAGAACAGAAAGTAAACAGCATTGCTGCCGGACGTATGGCAAAATTCTTTAAAGAATTTACTCTTTTAGAACAAAAGTACGAAGGAGGCAGTGAAGAAGCTGGGAAAATTACAGTAAAAGAATTGCTTGCAAAAAAACAGTTGACTTGTGTAGGTTTCAAACGCGTAACTTTGAATCAGGAATAAAATGATATTTTGCTGATATTTGAATGTTCAAATTCAGAAATATATATGTATTGAAAAACTTTGGGGCTGTTGGTCTCAAAGTTTTTTTTTGCCTCAATCACTTCTTTGAATAGAAGAGAATTCTTTTGTAAAGTATATGTAATCTTCTTTTTAGTGCTGTATTAAAAAAAAAATCTTATCTTTGTGCTATTCGCAAAATCAATTAGCTGACAAATTATTACATTATTATAGTTTATGGAAATAGAATCTCTTTTTCACCTGAAATCAAAATTTGTAACCCGTGAAGTGGGGAATGAGTTGATTGTTGTTCCTTTAAGTGCCAACGTGGCTCAGATGAACGAATTGTTTACCCTTAACGAAACTGCAAAAGTGATATGGGAAAATCTGAACGAAGGTGCTGATATGTCAGCATTAATTCAGACGATTACAGATACTTTTGATATAGATCGACACACTGCCGAAAAGGATATTGCAGTTTTTCTGCAAACTTTGGAAGCTATGTTGAAGAAATAAAAATATACAATGGATGCACAAGTGAATTCTATCTGTTTGGCTATTGGCGGATTTAGTATCCGGCTTTCTGCCGATCGCAAAATACAACTAGAAGATGGCTATCTGCCTTTTGTCGAAAATCAGAATGTTGAGAATCCGGACTTTACTATTCGTTGTGTTGAACATTTGCCGAGTATTGGCTTTGATGCTTCCGATCTCTTGTTTCAGGCTGAAAATGAGTTTCAGAAGTTTTATTCAATTTATAGAAATGGAAACCAGTTGGCATTTGTAATTTACAATCAGCAGACAAATAACGAAGTTCAGCAAGTCGCTTTTTTGGATGAAAATTTTAAGCATTGGACGATTCATTGTGAAGTTACAGATGGTTTGTTTCTTCCGCTTCGTTATCCTATGGGGCCCATCGTAATGCATTATATTACTCTTAAAACCAATGCGGTGATGATGCATGCTTCCTGCGCTTACGATGGGAAGAAAGCACGCTTGTTTACCGGTTTTTCGGGAGCAGGTAAAAGCACGATGTCGATGCTTTGGTCGAAAGCTGGCCGTCAGATAATTAACGACGATCGTTTGATAGTGCGTAAACAAGATGGTGTTTTTTTTGTGTATAATACGCCCATGTATTATAAAGATATACCCAAGAAGGCGCCTCTATCGTCCATTTTTCTTATAAGTCACTCTCCCGAAAACAGAATAAAAAAACTTTCAGGCGCTATGTCCATAACTCGCGTAATGGCTTTTAGTATTCAGAACAATTTCGACCGTCGATTTATCGAAGGCAGACTTGATTTATTCACAGAATTGTGTTCGCAGGTTGGGGTTTACGAACTTGGATTTGTACCTGATGAAAGTGTTGTTAACTTCGTTTTGGACAATGAATAATGGATTTGTAAATAAAAAACTGATTGTAGATTTTGCTGAATCAATATTAGAAAACAATCATACGCTAGGCATTCGTACGACTGGTTACAGCATGTATCCTGCACTTCGACCGGGTGACATTGGTCATATTGAAAAATGTATGCCGACTGAAATTAAAGTTGGAGATGTTGTTGTTTTCAAATCGAATGGTAAGCTTATTGCACATCGCCTTGTGGCAATAGATGATGTAGCAGGAACATTTCTAACCAAAGGGGATAAAAATAAATTCTTTGATACTCCGTTTGCCACAGATGCTTTTGTTGGAAAAATAATTTCGTTCGAACGCAGAGGTGAAAATAAAACAATAGAAAGCCCCGGGATGAACGTTTTTCGATACTTGGCATTACATTTTTCGAAACAGCTTGTCGGATTTTACGATTTTGATTTAAAAATCAAACTTAAAATTAAATCGTTATTTTCAAATTTTCGATCGCTAAAAAGCAATCTGACGATTATTTCCAAGGGTTCGGGTAAACTATTTTTTATCAATGCAATCATCTCCTTTTTGCAGGGAGTTATTCCATTTTTGATTATACTGCTTATTAAATTGCTTGTCGATGAACTGAGTGCATCCTCTCTGCGTGATTCACAGCAACAGTACTTTTTTATCGCTTTGTTGGCAGGTACGGCATTTGTTTTTTTGCTGAACGTGTTGCTTGCCGAGCTACGAACTTATTTTTCCGAAAAGCTGTCGCAGTCGGTTACCCGACACGTTTATTCACTTCTTCAGGCAAAACACAGCGTTCTCGACTTGTCGAACTACGAAAATCCCGAAAAGCAGGACAGTTTGCATCGTGCTGTACAGGAAGCATCATTCCGTCCCGTAAAGATTCTGAATGCTTTGCTCACCGGGATAAAAGCTTCGGCTTCGGTGCTGTTTCTGCTCGTTCTTTTTGCAAGCATACGTTGGTACCTGGTGCTGATACTTGTGTTTGCTGTGTTGCCCGACGTATATGTGCGCCTAAAATATTCGAGGAGGCTTTACAATCTTAAAGACTCGCAAAGCACTAAAGAACGTGAAATGTATTACTATAATCGTATCCTGACTGGATTTCCTTTTGCCAAAGAGTTGAAACTTTTCGGATTTTCGGATTTTTTTCAGCAACGCTTCAATAAAACCCAACAAAGAATTTTTGAAGAAAAAATTGAACTTCGAAAATCAGAACTCCGATTAAGTGTTCTTTCGCAGACTTTTGCGGTAGTTTTAATTTTCGCGAGTTTAGGATTTATTTCATTTCTGAAAATAAATGGAGCCATATCAATAGGTACAGTTGTTTTATTTTTCTTTGCTTTTCAACGTGGGTATTCGGTGCTCAATGACTTTTTCCGTTCGCTTACTCAAATCATCGAAGACAATACTTTTTTGAAAGATTTTATTCAGTTTCTCCATCTTCCTGAAAGTAAAGATGTTGTTGCATCTGGTGTTGACTTTTCGTTGAAGAATGAAATCAGATTCGAAAATGTAAGTTTCAGGTACGAAGCCAGTGAGCGCAATGCATTAAAAAATATAAATCTGGTATTGCCAGCCGGAAAAACTATCGCATTTGTAGGTGCCAATGGTTCCGGGAAAACCACACTGATTAAATTGTTATGCGGATTTTACAAGCCTCATCAAGGGTGCATTACTTTTGATGGCAAAGATATAAATGAATTAGGACAGAAAAAAATACTAGAAAATATAAGTGCTGTTTTTCAGGATTTTGTACTTTATAATATACCGGCCATGGATAATCTGGCTTTAGGAGATATAAAGAAAATTCCGGATAAAGAAAGGATAAGAAAAGCCGCTCAGGCTGCTGGTATTGACGATGTACTTGACCGATTACCTCATGGTTACGATACTTTGCTTGGAAATCTTTTTAAAGGCGGCGAGGAGCTGAGTATTGGTCAGTGGCAAAAAATGGCGGTGGCCAGGGCTTTCTATCGCGATGCGCCGCTGCTGTTGTTGGATGAACCATCGAGTGCGCTGGATGCTGTTTCGGAATTACAAATGATTAAAAGTCTTCAACAATTGTCGAGTAATAAAACGGCTGTCATTGTAAGTCACCGACTCACTACCATTCAATGGGCCGATTTAATTTATTTGTTTCACGAAGGAGAAATTATTGAGTCGGGTGATCACAAGGAACTCATGGATTTGAAAGGAAAGTACTACAATTTATTCCAGAGTGTTAGTTTACCAACAGGATTATAGCATCGTTTTTTTTGCAATTCAAATTTATTTATTGAGGATATATGTTTTTTGCGTAAATTTGCAGCTGCTTGCAGCAGGCAAGTTCTAAATTTTTTATTAAAATGAACAGAAGAGTCAGAGTGCGATTTGCACCCAGTCCCACAGGACCTTTACACATAGGCGGCGTACGTACCGCATTGTATAATTACCTTTTTGCAAAACAAAATGGCGGCGATATGCTTTTGCGTATCGAGGATACCGATTCGGCACGCTTCGTGCCCGGTGCCGAGGAATATATTGTTGAAGCCCTCAATTGGCTAGGAATTACGATTGACGAAGGAGTAGGGGTGAAGCAGCCCGGAAAACATGCGCCTTACCGCCAGAGCGAACGTAAAGTCATTTACAGGAAATATGTGGATCAATTGCTTGATGCTGGTCTGGCTTATATCGCTTTCGATACCCCCATCGATTTGGAAGCTAAACGTGCCGAAATTGCCAATTTTCAATACGATGCCAAAACACGTGGACTAATGGCCAATTCGTTGACTTTACCTGAAAATGAAGTGAAAGCGCGCATCGAACGTGGCGAACAATATGTGGTTCGCATAAAAATAGAACCGAATGAAGAGGTTAAGGTTCAGGATTTGATTCGCGGTGAAGTGGTTATCAATTCATCAGTTATCGATGATAAAGTTCTGTTCAAATCGTCCGACGAATTACCGACTTATCATTTGGCTAACGTTGTGGACGATTATTTAATGGAAATTTCGCATGTGATTCGAGGCGAAGAATGGCTACCATCGGCTCCGCTTCATGTTTTACTTTACCGTTATCTGGGTTGGACTGATGTTATGCCCGAATTTGCACATTTACCGTTGTTGCTGAAACCGGACGGGAATGGAAAATTGAGTAAACGTGATGGTGACCGCCTAGGTTTCCCTGTTTTCCCAATGAACTGGAAAGACGCTAAAACTGCTGAAACTTCATCAGGCTATCGCGAAGCCGGTTATTTTCCCGAAGCTGTTGTTAATTTTCTTGCGTTGCTGGGTTGGAACAGCGGAACCGAGCAGGAAATTTTTTCGATGCAGGAACTGATTGAGTTGTTCGGCCTCGACCGCGTTAGTAAAAG
>Ga0116170_10005226_pt1 | contig 11674 bp, 9 predicted proteins | sample AD_JPNHW1_MetaG_FD_89797 | JGI IMG/M metagenome (GOLD analysis project Ga0116170, IMG submission 89797) | Active sludge microbial communities of municipal wastewater-treating anaerobic digesters from Japan - AD_JPNHW1_MetaG | ecosystem: Engineered > Bioreactor > Anaerobic > Digestate | place... | reverse complement strand
GGCGTAGTGACCATCAGATTGCGCGAATGATAATCGCGATGCACCCAGACCCGGGGCTGCTCCAGGGCATTATCCGCCAGCCGGGCAAACGCCTGATCCAGCACGACCTGCTCATCGGCATCCAGTGTCAGGCCCAGCAGTCGCCCGAGGAACCACTCGCGGAACAGCTCCATTTCCCGGTGCAGCAGTGCCGTGTCATAGGGCGGCAGCAGCGGTGAGCCCGGATCGCCACCGGTCTGCAAGCGCGCCAGGGCCTCCAGGGCATCGCCATAGAGCAGCTGCACGGTCCCGGCATCGAGCGCGCTCAGGTACTGGCGCGAACCCAGATCGCTTAGCAGCAGCAGGCCCTGATCGAGATCCCCCGCCAGCACCTCGGGCGCGTTTAGACCCAGGCCACGCAGCGCGGCAGCGATGGCAACAAATGGCCGACAATCCTCCTTGTCCGGTGGCGCATCCATGACGATACCGGTCTGGCCGTTGTACCAGACCCGGAAATAACGACGGAAACTGGCGTCACTGGACGCCGGGGCGAGGCCGGCCAGCGGCGCCGGCAGCACCGTCTCCAGCCAGATCCGCAATAACTGCTCACGATCATTCACGAAACTCACGCCCTCCCGGTGCGATTGCAGCAAACCCTCAATGTGTGCGATGTTAGGGCACTTCCATTCATGCGTAAAATCCGTTCCGTGACGCCGTATCACCGCACGCTTCTCATCGGCGCCGCACTGGCCCTGTTTCCAGTGGCCGGCGCGTGGGCGCAGTCCGCTGATCTGCCCGGTCCCTGGGCGCGCTGCGAAACCGATGTGCTGGCCAGCGAGATCGTTCCGGCTACGCCAGACACGCCGCCGGCCGGGCAGGCACCGCTGCAGGCCGATGCCGAGCAGATCGAGTCTTCCGCCACGCAGTCGCTGCTGGAGGGCAACGTCAACCTGACCCGTGGCGAGCAGCGACTGCGCGCCGAGCGCATCAGCGTCGACCGCGAGGCCAACCGCGCCCAAGCCACCGGTGGGTTTGTCTATGGCGATTCGCGCCAGGCGCTGCGCGGCCAGGAAGCAGATATTGATCTGGCCAGCGAGAGTGGCTCGTTCAAGGAGGTCGACTATTATCTGGCCGAGCGCAACGGCCAAGGCTCGGCCAAGACCGTGCAGGTGGATCGACGCCAGCGCCGCAGTCAGTTGCACGACGCCACCTACTCCACCTGTCCGCGCAGTAGCCGTGAGGACTGGGAATTGCGCGCCGACGAACTGCTGCTGGATGAAACCACCGATCGTGGCACTGCACACGACATCACGCTGGCCTTTCGCGATACGCCGCTGCTCTACTCTCCCTACCTGTCATTTCCGCTGAGCGACGCGCGCCAGTCCGGTTTCCTGTTTCCGCGTCAGGGCTACGCCAGCGAAACCGGCGTTGATATCACGGTGCCGTATTACTGGAACATCGCGCCCGACCGCGACCTGACCTTCACGCCCCGGATCATGACCGAGCGCGGCATTCTGCTCGGCCTGGAATACCGCTACCTGGAACCCAACCGGCGCGGTCAAATCGGCCTGGAATATATACCCTATGACCGCCGCTACGGTGGCGAGCGCGGCTCGTTCCGGATCAGCGACCGCGACGCGCCGTTGCCTAATACCTACACCGACCTGCGCTATGAATACGTCTCCGACGACAGCTATCTGAACGATCTGAGCAACAACCTCGATTTTCTCACCGTCAACTATCTGGAACGGCACCTCGACGCCCGCTATTACGGCGAGGGCTGGCAGGCGCTGGCGCGGGTACAGGGTTTCCAGGTGCTCAATCCGGCGCTGTTCGCCCTCTCCGGGAATCCCTATGAACGGCTGCCGCAACTGCTGTTCAACGGCGACTGGCCGGCCACTGCAGCCAGCGGGCTGCGCTACCGGCTGCATGGCGAGGCGGTCAACTTTTACCAGTCCGATGCGGTTACCGGCGTCCGGATCGACCTGTGGCCGAGCGTGAACTGGACGCTGGAACAGCCCTGGGGCTATCTCAAGCCCGAGCTTGGCTTCCGCTATACCGGCTACCAGCTGAACGATACCGCTGCGGACGCCAACGATGCGCCCTCGCGCAGCGCGCCGATTCTCAGCCTGGACAGCGGACTGATCTTCGAGCGACCGCTGCAGGCCGCCTGGCTGGGCGTGAATGGCGGTACCCAGACCCTGGAGCCGCGACTGTTCTATCTGTATGTGCCCTATCGTGATCAGAATGACATTCCGCTGTTTGACAGTAGCGTGATGGATCGCGATTTCGACTGGCTGTTTCGCCACAATCGCTTCACCGGCGCCGACCGGCTCGGCGATGCCAACCAGTTGACCGCAGCGCTGACAACCCGCCTGATCGACGGACCCAGCGGCCGCGAGCGGCTGCGCGCCAGCATTGGCCAGATCCAGTATTTCGAGGATCGGCGCGTGACCCTGGAGCCGGATCTGCCGCCGGAAACCGCCGCCAACTCGGGGCTGATCGCCCAAGCCGGTCTGAACCTGTCGACGCGGTGGTCGATACAGGGTGGCGTGCAGTTGGAGCCGGATAACAGCGACGTGCTGCGCACCGGCTTTGATCTGCGCTACTACGCCAACCCCCGGCAACTGTTCAACCTGACCTACCTGCTGGACCGCGACCAGCCGGATATGAATCTGGACGATCAGATCCATGCCGTGGATGTCTCGGTGCTCTGGCCGCTGAGCGCCCAATGGCGGGTGATCGCGCGCTGGAATCAGGCATTGAACGTCGCGCGCAACCTGGAAACTCTGGCTGGTTTTGAATACGACGACTGCTGCTGGGCGGTGCGCGCCGTGGCCCGCAACTACCGTAACAGCCCTACGGATACCGATGCCCAGACAGCGTTCTACCTTGAGCTGGAGCTGAAAGGCCTCTCGCGCCTGGGCAGTGGCCTGGAAACCCTGTTGAGCAATTCCATTTTCGGCTACCAACCAATCCGCTATTGAACACTGAGACCTGCACGATGGCCCGCTTGAAGACACTGTTTTTCACCCTGTCGCTGGTCCTGCTGCTCGCCGGTCCAGCGACCACCGCGCGTGCGCAACTGGTGTTTGGCCCTGGCCCGGAAAGCCCGGCGAACAACCTGGATGCCATCGTCGCCGTGGTCAACGATGACGTCATCACCCGCCGCGAACTCAATGCGGCGATGGCCACGGTCGAGCGGCAGTTGCGCCAGAAAAAGGTAGCGTTGCCACCGCAATCGGTGCTGGAGCGCCAGGTGCTGGAACGACTGATCCTGGGCAAGCTGCAGGTGCGTGTCGCCGAACGTAACGGTATCACCGTCGATGACACCACGCTCAATGCCGCTATCGATAATCTGGCGCGGCGCAACAACATGAGCCTGAGCCAGTTGCAGCAGAGCGTCGAGAAGGACGGCGTCAGCTTTAGCCAGTTCCGCGATGATGTGCGCCGCGAGATCCTGATCGCGCGCCTGCGGCAGCGGATGGTCGAGACTCAAATCCAAATTTCCGAGCAGGACGTGGAGAGCCTGCGCGCGCAACTGGCCGGCAGCCCGGAAATGAGGGCAGGCGGCGCACCCGGTGGCGAGGGCCCCCGGCCCACGGGTGGCGAGGGCGGCGGCACGAACCGCCAGTATCACATCGCCCAGATTCTGATTGCCGTTCCGGAAAGCGCCTCGCCCGAGCAGATCGCCACCGCCAAGCGCCAGGCCGAGGACGTGCTGGCCCGCTTGCGCCAGGGTAGCGATTTTCAGGCGCTGGCGGTCAGCGTTTCCGCCGATCAGCAGGCACTGCAGGGCGGTGATCTGGGCTGGCGCAGCGCCGACCAGCTCCCGACCCTGTTTGCCGAGGTGGTGCCGAAGCTGCAGCCAGGCCAATCCAGCGGCCTGATTCGCAGCCCGAGCGGCTTTCACATCGTCAAGCTGCTCGAAGTCCGGGGCGGCGGGTCAGCCGCCCGTCCCGCCGCTGCCCCGGGCACGCCACCGGCCAGCACCACGCCCACGACCGCCGCGATGGTAACCCAGACCCACGCCCGTCACATCCTGCTGACCACCTCGGGACAACGTTCCGACGCCGAAGCCCGCCAGCAGCTCGAACAACTGCGCCAGCGCATCAAGGCGGGGGCTGACTTCGCTGCCCTCGCCCGCGCCGATTCCGACGATAAGGCTTCCGGTGCGCGTGGCGGTGATCTGGGCTGGGTGATGCCCGGCATGCTGGTACCGCAGTTCGAGCAGGAAATGGACCGTCTGCAGCCCGGCGAGATCAGCCCACCTTTTCAGACGCAGTTTGGCTGGCACATCGTCCAGGTGCTGGAACGCCGCCAGGCCCAGGGGAACGCCGACAGCGAGCGTGCCCGGATCCGTGAAGCGCTGTTCCGGCGTCGCGCCGATGAAGAGTGGGACCTGCAGTTACGCCGCCTGCGTGATGAAGCCTATGTCGAGATCCGCCTGCCGCCGGCCACTGCGGCACCATGAGCAACGCGCCGCTTCAGCACCGGCCGCGCAAGCGCTTTGGCCAGCACTTTCTGCATGATGCAAACGTCATCACCCGCATCGTCGCGGCAATCCGGCCGCAACCCGGCGAGCCACTGGTGGAAATCGGCCCTGGACTGGGCGCACTGACCGGACCCCTGCTGGACGCTGCCGGCAGTCTGGATGTGGTCGAACTGGATCGCGATCTGCTGGAGCCGCTGCGGGCACGCTGCGCCGGGCGTGGCCTCCTGCGCGTGCATCACGCCGACGCGCTGACGTTCAACTTCGCGATGCTGCGCGGCGACGGCCCGCCGCTGCGGGTAGCCGGTAACCTGCCCTACAACATTTCCACGCCGCTGCTGTTTCACCTGCTCAGCCAGGCTGGGCATCTGCGCGACATGCACTTCATGTTGCAAAAGGACGTGGTTGACCGCATGGCCGCCCAGGCCGGTGAGGATGCCTATGGCCGGCTGTCGGTGATGCTGCAGTACCGCTGCCGGGTCGAGCCGCTGTTCACGGTTGGGCCGGGCGCATTCCAGCCACCGCCCAAGGTGTGGTCGGCGGTCGTGCGTCTGGTTCCACGTGAAACATCACCGGTGGCGGTACCCGATGAGCAGCGCTTTGCTGAGGTGGTACGGCTGGCGTTCGCGCAGCGGCGCAAGACCCTGCGTAACAGTCTGCGTGGTCTGCTGGATGCCGAGCAGATCCGCACCGCCGGCATTGACCCTGGCGCGCGCCCGGAAACCCTCGATCTGGCGGCATTCGCTGCGCTGAGCCGCATCGTGACCGCACCGCCACCGCTATAGACCTGTGCGGGCACAGGCACGGATCGCCGCGAAGGTGTATAAAATACTCGACGAATTGCCGTGCGTGCACATTTCGCAAACCATCCCTGTGGCTTAAACGATTGACTTTACTTGCGGAGAAGCCCGATGAAGCGTAGCGCGATCCTGATCGCCCTGGCGATAGGGCTTGGTCTGAGTGGCTGCGAATCCAGGGAATGCCACTTGATTAAAACCATTAAGGGCGACGAAGTCTGCGAGGAGGATTTGCAGGAGCAGCGCGAACAACGCCTGCAACGTCAGGAAACAGCCGAGCCGGGCTGGAACGGTGAGCGTGGTGCTCGAAAAACCGAGTGATGACGCCCCGGCCACGCTTCCAGTTGCCGAGCACCCGACAGAACCGCCTCATTGGGCTTGGCGCCGACGGGTATCACGCTTGCTGTTTCTGGCGCTGGCTTATTTTCTGAGTGCCCGCCTGGGCCTGGAAATGAGCTACACCTTTGACTCGATCTCGCTGTTCTGGCCGCCGACCGGGATTGCCATTGGCGCACTGCTGCGCTGGGGCCTGGGCTACTGGCCGGGTCTTTATCTGGGCGCCATGGCCGCGACCGGCTTTCACGGCCTGGGTACGGCGGCACTGATCGCCATCGGCAATACCCTCGGGCCAGTGCTGGCTGCTGCGCTGCTGCGCACCCTGCCCCTGGATCCGGGCTTCCATAATCGCCGCGATGTGTTTGGCTTCCTGCTGATGGTACCGCTGGCGATGACGATTCCACCTACCGGCGGCCTGCTGGCTATTCTGCCCGCGACCGAAATCGCCAGCCCGCTATTCCTGACAGCCTGGATCACCTGGTGGCTGGGCGACACGGTCGGCGCGCTACTGTTCGCACCGCTGATACTTGGTTTTGACCGGGCGGTGCTGCGCCGGGCGCTGCGCGAACAGGGCCGCGAACTGTTCATCCTGCTGCTTGCGACCGTGGCTGGCGGTGGAGTGGTGTTTTTCAATCCACTGGCCACCGGTGATCACGCCGTGACCCTGCTGCTGTTGCTGTTCCCGATGCTGGTTTGGGCCGGTCTGCGTTTTCCGCTGTGGATTGTGGTGCTGACGGCGGCGCTGCTGGCGGCATTGGCGGCACTGGCGGCGCTGCAACAGGCCGGCCCCTTTCGGATGCTGGGCCACCGGCCCGGCTATGAGCTGGTCTGGCTGTTCACTACCACTACCACGGCTATTGCTCTGCTGGTTGCCGCACTGCAGGGCGAGCGCCATCAGTTCGAGCAGGATCTGCACGCCTATAACCGCTTCTATCGCTCCGCTACCCTGATCACCACCCGTCTGGCGCAGGCGCCGCTGGAGCAACTGGATCAGGCCATCCGCGACATGCTGGTGCTGCTGGGCGACTATTCCGGCGCCGACCGGGTCTATGTCTTCGATAACGACTGGCAGCGCCACGAATGGAACGACCGCTACGAATGGTGCGCGCCCGGGATCACGGCACAGATTAACCAGTTGCAGAATGTCCCCTTCGACACCTTTCCTGGCTTGATCGACCGGTTTCAGCGCGGCGAGATGTACCTGCTGCGCAACCTGGACGATATGCCGCCGGAGCATGCTTTGGCACGTCCACTGCTGGCGGAACAGGGCATTCAATCACTGGTGATGTATCCGCTGCTGGCAGGCGGTGTGCTGCTGGGTTTTTCCGGTTATGACGCCGTGCGTGCCCCCCGTTTGTGGAGCGAGCAGGAACTGGCTCTGCTCAAGCTGGCTGCCGACACCCTGGCCGAGGCGCTGCAACGCCAGCAGCAGCACCGCGCATTGCAGCTGACCCAACACGACTTGCGCGAAGCTAATGCACGGCTGACCAGGGCACTGGCCGAACTGGAATGCCTGGCTGACACCGACAAGCTGACCGGGCTGTGGAATCGCCGCAAATTCGACGCCCTGCTGCACAGCGAGGTCGAGCGCTGCCATCGCTATCATCAGCCGCTGGCACTGATTCTGTTTGACCTGGATCATTTCAAGCATATCAACGACAAGCACGGTCACATCATCGGCGATCAGGTGCTCACCAGCGTCGCCCAGACCGTCACCAGACATTTACGTGCCTCCGATACCCTGGCGCGCTGGGGCGGCGAGGAATTTGTCATCCTCACCCCGTTGCGCCTGAACGCGGCGGTTGCGCTGGCCGAGAAGATGCGGCAGTTGATCGCCGATCAGCCGATACCGCCAGTCGGCGCGATCAGCGCCAGCTTGGGCGTGGCCGAACTCAACAGGAGCGAGAGCGGCGAGGATCTGTTGCGCCGCGCCGATGCCGCGCTGTACCGAGCCAAGGCCACCGGTCGTAACCGGGTCGCGGCGGCGGGCGACTGATTCACCAGCGGAACTTGCTACAATCGATGGCACATCACCGATTTTCTTTTTCCACGCCCGCTGCCCAAGGACATCGCCATGCCCCACGCCAATCCACTGCGCCTGCTCAGCGCCGCCGGCCAGAGCGTCTGGTACGACAACATCCAGCGTTCGATGCTCCGTGATGGCACGCTGGCGCGGTTGATCGCCGAGGACGACCTGCGCGGCATCACCTCGAACCCGACCATCTTTGAAAAAGCCATTGCGGGCAGCGCCGACTATGATGAGGCCCTGCGCCAGGAACTGCGCCGCAACCCGGAGCAATCCAGCCGCGAGCTGTTCTTCAGTCTGGCGATTGAGGACATCCGCGCTGCCGCCGAAGCGCTGCGCCCCACCTATGAAGCCAGCGCGGGTGTCGATGGTATGGTCAGCCTGGAAGTTGCGCCTGATCTGGCCCACGATCTTGAAGGTACCGTGCGCGAGGCGCGCGCACTGGTTGCCCGGCTGGATCTGCCTAACGTGATGATCAAGGTGCCTGGCACCGTGACCGGCCTGCACGCAGTCGAGCGGCTGATTGCAGCGGGCATCAACGTCAACGTCACCCTGCTGTTTTCGGTGGAGCGCTACGTCTCAGTGGCCGAGGCCTATCTGCGCGGGCTGGAGCGGCGTCGCGCCCTGGGCCTGCCGCTGGACCGGGTGGCCTCGGTCGCCAGCTTCTTCATCAGCCGCATCGATACCCTGCTCGACCCACTGCTAGCCGAACGCCAGCCGGAACTGCAGGGACAAATCGCCATCGCCAACGCCCAGCTCGCCTATCAGGAATACCAGGAGATTTTCGGCAGCGCCCACTTTGCCGCCCTGCGCGCGGCGGGCGCCCGACCGCAGCGGCTGCTGTGGGCCAGCACCAGCACCAAGAATCCGGCCTATCCCGACCTGCTGTACGTCGATCGCCTGATCGGTCCGGATACGGTCAACACCATGCCCCCAGCCACCTACGCTGCGTTCCGCGACCACGGCACCATCGCGCCAACCCTGGAACAGGACGTGGAAACGGCGCTGGCACGGCTGGCGGCCCTGCCAGCGCTGGGCATCGACCTGGGCGCGATCACCGATCAACTGGAAATCGACGGCATCAATGCCTTCATTCACTCGTTCGACACCCTGCTGGCAGCACTCGACGCCAAGCGCGCTGTTTTGGCCTGAATCCACTTTTCCCGGAGCTCCGCCATGGCCACCCCGAAACGCTACGATATCCAGGTCAGCGCCGAATCCTTCTATCTGGAAGAACAATCTGACCCGGCGCAGAACCGCTATGTCTTCGCCTATACCGTGACCCTGCAGAATCAGGGCAGCGTAGCTGCCCGGCTGCTGGAACGACACTGGATCATCACCGATGCCAATGGCAAGATTGAGGAAGTGCGGGGTGAGGGCGTGGTTGGCGAGCATCCGCACCTGCGGCCCGGTGAGGGTTTCCGCTACACCAGCGGCGCGATTCTGGAAACCGTGGTCGGCAGCATGCGCGGCAGCTACCAAATGATCGCCGATGACGGCACCCGCTTCGATGCCGAGATTCCGCCTTTCGTCCTGTCGATTCCGCGTACCCTGCACTGATGCGCCGGACCCTGTTGGAGCTGCTGGACCGCTGCCTGTGAGCCTGCGTCATAGCTATACCCTGTTTGCGCCGATTTATGATGTCCTGGTGGCGCCGTTCACCCGGGCCGCGCGCCGTCAGAGCCTGCGTGCGCTACACGACGAGCTGCCGGCCGAGGTGCTGCTGGTGGGTATCGGCAGCGGCCTGGATCTGCCGCTGCTGCCGCGTGGACCGCGCTATACCGGGCTGGACCTGACCCCGGCGATGTTGACACGCGCGCAGCGTCAGGCAGCGGTTTTGGGGCTGGATCTGCGACTGGACACCGGTGATGCCCGCCAGTTGCCCTATGCCGATGCCTGCTTCGACGTGGTGGTGCTGCACCTGATCCTGGCGGTGACCGCGCATCCGCAACAGGTGCTGGCTGAAGCGGCGCGGGTGTTGCGCCCCGGTGGCCGGGTGCTGATTCTCGATAAGTTCCTGCGCCCCGGCCAGAAGGCGCCCCTGCGGCGCCTGCTCAGCCCGCTGCTCGCTCGGCTGGCGACACGTACCGACGTGGAATTCGAACCGCTGCTGGCGGCACAGACCGCGCTGACCCTGCTCAGCGATCGGCCGGCGCTGGCCGGTGGCTGGTTCCGGTGCATCGTACTGCGCAAGGTGGGCGGCCCATGAACCCGTATCCAGTCAGCATCTTTGCCTGGTATGGCTATAACGAACCGCTGCGGCATCGCCTGCGCCACATTCAGGACGCTGGCTTTGACTCGATCATGCTCTGGTGGGGCGATTCGCTGGCTTTCTATGAATACGACAAGGACAGCCTGATCCGGCTGCTCGCCGCGCACGATCTGGCGATTGAAAACATCCATGCCCCCTATCTCGATGCCAGCCGGATCTGGTCACCCGATGCTGCGGAACGGCAGCGCACGGTCGCCGCGTATCTGGAATGGCTGGACGATTGCGCCCGTTATGGCATACCGACCTTGGTGATGCACATTTGTGACCGCTTTGACGACATCCCTTCCGGGGCGCTCGGTTACGGGCTCGGCTGCCTGGAAACCCTGGTCAGGGCTGCGGAACGGCTCGGGGTGCGCATCGCCGTGGAGAACACCAGCCACCTGCACCTGCTGCAATACCTGCTGGATCGTATCGACAGCGCCGCCTTGGGGCTGTGCTACGACAGTTCGCATGGTCGACTGTATGAGGAGACGCCCTTCGCGCTGCTGCGACAATACCCGACCCGTCTGTATGCCCTGCATCTGTCTGATAATGATGGCGTTGAGGATCGGCACTGGGAAATCGGCAAGGGCCTGATCGACTGGGATGGTTTCGCTGCGGCCTTTCCAGCGGGCCTGTATCGTGGCCGGCTGTCCCTGGAAATCATCCAGGATGATGCTGGTGAAGATGAGGCGCACTTTCTGCGCCGGGCGCGGCAGTGTATCGATGCGTTGGGTGCGCAACTGCCGACACCGCCCGCCGCTGACCTGGACGCTCGCTGAGCGGCAGGCACCGGCGGCGTCTCAACTTCAGCGCGGCCATTCCAGGAAAAAAGTCGCACCAGTCCCGGGGCTGCTCTCCGCCCATACCCGTCCGCCCATGCGCTGCATGGCCTTGCGGACAATGGCCAAGCCAATACCGGTACCCGGATAATCCTCGGCGCGCTGCAGGCGCTGGAAAATCTCAAACAGCCGGTCATGAAAGCGCATGTCGAAGCCGATGCCGTTATCGCTCAGGCTGAGCATGACCCGCTCGCCCTCGCTCCAGGCACGAATCTCGATGCGCGGCGGTCGCTGGCTAGCGCTGAATTTAAGGGCATTGTCGAACAGGTTACGCAGCACCATTGCCAGGCCATTTGGATCGGCGCGCACGCTCTCGACCTGGATATCGACGCTGACTTCGGCACCGCAAGCCTGCAACTCATCGCGCTGCTCGGCCAGCAAGGCCTCGACCCGCACCCGCAGATCCACTGCTACCCCCGCCTGCAAGGGGCAGCGCTCCATGCGCGAATAGTCCAATAGAGCATCGATCAGCGTGCGCATCTGCCCGACACCGTTGCGGATGCGCGCCAGGAACAGGCGACCCTCCTCATCCAGTTGCCCGGCATGTTCAGCCAGCAGCAACTGGCTGTAGCCGTCGATACCGCGCAGAGGCGCCTTGAGGTCGTGCGACACTGAATAGCTGAAGGTTTCCAGCTCCTTGTTAGCCGCCATCAGCTCGGCGGTACGCGCGTGCACCCGTTCCTCCAGTTCGGCATTCAGACGCCGGACCTCATCCTCGACCTGCTTGCGCACGGTGATATCCAGGCAATAACCGATATAGCCGATGAACTGTCCAGCCCGGTCATAGCGCGGGCAGCCATCATCCTGAATCCAGCGGTATTCGCCATCGTGACGGCGCAGGCGGTAATCCATGCTGAAGCGCTCGCGGCGCTCGAAAGCTCCCAGGTAGATTGCGGTACAGCGTTCCAGATCGTCCGGATGCACGCCCTCGACCCACCCCATGCCGCATTC
>Ga0116170_10005225_pt1 | contig 11674 bp, 10 predicted proteins | sample AD_JPNHW1_MetaG_FD_89797 | JGI IMG/M metagenome (GOLD analysis project Ga0116170, IMG submission 89797) | Active sludge microbial communities of municipal wastewater-treating anaerobic digesters from Japan - AD_JPNHW1_MetaG | ecosystem: Engineered > Bioreactor > Anaerobic > Digestate | place... | reverse complement strand
GTGTTTCGCCGCGCAGCCCGAGATAGGTCTCTCCGCCTTGGGCGGCAGCGATGCGCACTGTTCCGCTGACGCGGGCCAGATCGTGCCCGGCAGTCAGCAGGCCATTATGCAGTTCAGCGATGAACATGGCCTCTACCAGGGCAGCCACACTGGGAATGGCCTTGCCTTTCACTGCCACCGATTTGAGCTGCCCCAAGACGTGATAGGTTTTATCAAAGGTGCGGTAATAACTGGCATAGGCTGGCAGCGGCCCCCAGCCAGGCAGCGCCGCGGCGTTTTCAGCACCAAATTGAAGGCGCAGTTCACTTTCAAGCGCCTGTTTACGGCTTTCCAGGGGCGGGCACAGGCTTGGGTTGCTGACATTCTGCAGCGCCAGAAATCCAGCTTGAGCGCCGGGCCAGCGTGCGGACCAGCTTGGGTCGGCTTCAATCATTGGGATGCTCCTCCATCTTGCGGACGCCAGACCAGACACCAGAAGGGCAGTTCATAGGACGGCGTGATGACGCGCTCAAGGCATTCGAAGCCCAGCGCTTGATAATAGGACACGTTGTTCTCCGTGTGCGTTTCCAAATAGACCGGTACCTGCTGCGCGGCAGCTTTTTCCAGCAGCAGTCTCAAGAGAGCCTTGCCGTAGCCGCGTCCTTGCGCCTGGGGATGCACCGTCAGGCCCCACAGGTAGTAATGCGGTTGAGTCTGCATCCAGCGCGTGTGCGCCTCGCTGACCGCTTCCTCGCAGGCCTGCGAGCGGTAAAAATCGCGCAGACCCAGCACCAGCGGGGCCTTCCAATAGCCGCTGCGGATAAACACACTCAGCGGAAGGTGGGTATGTTCAGGCGGCAGGGCAAAGGCAATCCCCTGGAGGTCCTGGGTGGCCTGGACATCGCCGTATTCGAGGGCAATCTTAATCGCGTTGCGGACGTACCAGCGGGTTTTCCAGCGGCGCTGCTCCGGGTTGGGGAAATAAGCCGTAAACATCGGGTAACTGTAAAAGGCGGCTGCGGCGGTTTCAGCCGCCGCGTCAAGCTGACTGAGTTGCAATGGAGAAATCGGCAGCATTGGATTGACTCCTTTACAGGACGCGTTCCTTGCCATAATTGTACGCCCATTTCAAGGAAGGAAAAATCACGCGCGGCTGTGCCAGCCGGTTTGCGCCTCAGCGAAGGCCCGAGCGGCGCATTCAGCCGGTAAAGCGGTATCCCCGGCCGGGGATGGTCTGCAAGCGCTGCGGGTGAGCCGGATCGGACTCGATTTTCTGGCGAAGGCGCCGTACCAGTTGCGCCAGACTGTCATCGCGCACGCCGGTACTGTAAACGCGATCTTCCGGCCAGACTGCGCGGATGAGGTCATCTTTACTGCACACCTGCTGCGCGTTGATTAAACCAACGTCCCCGCGAAGCGTAGGACTCGCGCGGGGACGTTTTGATTTAACCAAAGGAGACAGTTTATTCGCCGGCTTTTTTGAACACCCAGCCGGCCAGGGCGAAGGTAGCGGCGGCATAGGCACTGAGGATCAAAGCCGGCTGGAGCGCCGCGCTGAAGCTGAGGCCGCGGATGAGCATGTTTTGGAAACCGGTCATGGCCCAGGCGCTGGGCAGGAGGCCGCCGATGGTTGCGAACAGCCCGCTGCTGATTTCGAGCGGAAACCAGCAGCCGCCGAATGCGGCGAAGAAAAACATCGCGATCATCGAGAACAGCACGACCTGCGAGTCGCTGCGCGCCAGCGCGCCAATCAGCAGCCCAAGCGCGGCAATCCACAATCCCAGGGTCAGGCTGATCAGCAGAACGGCGGCTGCCTGACGGGCATAATCTACGCCGAGCGCCAGTTGACCGAACAGGACCAGCAGCATTTCCTGGCCGAAGACCAGCGCCAGCAGCGCCAGGCTATGCCCGGCGGCTACCTGCCAGACGCTCAGCGGTCCGCTCAGCATGCGCTGCAAAGTACGGGTTTTGCGTTCCTGCATTAAAATCTGGCCGGAAGTGACCAGTCCGAACAGCGTGAACTGGACCAGGATACCCGGTGAAGCCTGGTTGTAAGGGCTGCTGCCGTACCAGGCGGCCGGGGCGCTGCCGGCTTCAAAGCTGACCCACTCGCCGGCGCTTTGCCAGCGATCCAGCGCGGCCGAGTATGCCTGGGCTGAATCACCGCCAGCGGAGCCGCTCAGAGCGGCGATTTCCTCCGCGCTGGCCAGGCGCAGCAGGGCATTGCGGACTGCGGCTGCCAGCACCTGGCCGGCGCTGGTGGTTTCATCGACGCTGAGGGTCAGGCTTTTGTTCGCCTGGCTGCTGTTCAGGTGGAACGCAGCCGGGACGGTCAGGGTCCCGGCCGGTGTAGATTGAGTCGCGTCTTGCCGTTCCACGACTTTGATTGAATCGTCGCTTTCCAATAAAGCGCGCAGGCTAGCGGCCGCGGCGGATGGTTCAGCGCAGTCCCAGACCAAAACCGGACGGCTGTCGCCGGTGTCTGGCGTGCTTCCGCTGCGATAGGCGAATCCCATGAAGAGCGTAAAGGCGACCGGCATGGCGATCAGGAATAACAGGGAGCGTTTATCCCGCAGCACCTGCTGTAAATCTTTGAGGGTTATCGCAAGAATTTTCATGATCTTCTCTTAAGTTGCAAACAGGTCAGGCAAACCGGCGGTTGAAGCGCCAGGCTCCGGCGGCAAAGAGGGCCAATCCGATGGCGGTCAATACGACTGCCGGGAGAAGCAAATCTGAAGTGGCATGCCCATTGAGGGCCAGTTTCCAGGCGGTCAGCGCCCAGCCCTGCGGGGTAAAGCGACTGAGCATGTCAAACCCGGCCGGCATGTTGATATTGGTGGTGAAGAGTCCGCTCAGCATGCCCATAGCGGTCAGCAGGCCGCCAAAGACAGGGCCGGACTGGCGGCTGGTCTTGATTAAGGCCACCAGCAGCACGGCCAGGCCGACCGCGGCGATCATCTGTCCGCCGAACGCCAGTGCGATCGCCCCCGGCTGCCCCCAGTTGACGCCGAAAAAGAAGCGCCCGGCTGCCAGCAGAACCGCGCCCTGCAGGATGACCGTCAGCAGCACGGCCAGAAACTTGCCGCTCAGAATGAGGATGCGCGCGGTGGGCGTGGTGAACTGGCGCGCCAGGGTGCCTTCTTCAGCTTCATGCAGGATGGAGAGCATGGCGTAACCGCCGGTGAAAAAGGAGAAGAAGATCATTTGCCCGGCCAGGATCAAGGCAATGCTGCTGGGCTGCGAGCTGCTGTCTGCGCTTGCGGGGGTAACGATGTGCAGCCAGGCTGGGCCGGCGGCCAGTTCAGATTGGGCCTGTGCGCTCCAGTCCGCGTATTGGGCAGCAGCGGCGGCTGAAAGAGCGGGGTCCTGAGTTTGCGCGCTCAGAATTTGCAGCGCGATCTGGGCGCCCTGCATGCTCTGCATGGCATTCTCCAGCAAGGTGCGCAGGATGACCGGGGTTATGGTCAAAGCGGGATCGTAAACAACGCGCAGCGCCGTGGGTTGAGCGCCCTGCATGAATTGAGCGCTGAAATCCGCCGGAATATAGAGGACAGCGTCAATTTGTTGAGCGTCCAGCGCAGCCTGCGCCGCGCTGGCATCGCTGTAAGCGCGCAGATGCAGCCAGGTGTGCAGATCCTCACCAGACAAAGCCTGACGCAGGCTGGCTCCCAGGCTGTTTTCGAGCGAAGCTCCCGCCGGCAGTTGATCAGAATCCACGATGCCCAGCTCGATTTGCGGCAGGGCGCTGCTGTCGCTTGACTCCATGCTGCCCAGGGCAAAAAACATCAGCGCGGTAATCAGCAGCGGCGCGACCACCGCCATGCCGATCAGAAACAGGCTGCGCGTGGAGCGCAGCAGATCTTTCCAGGCGATTGCAAAAATTTTTTTCATGAGTTTTCTCGTCAGTCGCGCAGCGCCCGCCCGGTCAGGTGCAGGAAAACCATTTCGAGGTTGGGTTCGCAAATTTCAACCGCGGTGATGTGCAGCCCATTGCCGGCGGTGCTTTCAAACAGCAGCGGCAGCAGGGTATTGGCGTTTTCTGTCAGCAGACTGACCTGGTTGTCTTTAGCGTTGACAGCGCTGACCCCCGGCATGGCCTGCCAGGCAGACAGCAAACCATCCACGCAACCGTTCAGACTGATTTCAACCCGGGTCTGACCGCCGACCAGGTGAATCAATTGGGTGTGGCTGCCGCTGGCGATGATTTGCCCTTGATCCATAATGGCAATCTGGTCAGAAAGCTCGGCGGCCTCTTCCATATAGTGTGTGGTGTAAAGTACAGTCATGCCCTGCTGGTTGAGGGCTTTGACGCTGTCTAGAATATGGCGGCGAGACTGCGGGTCGATGCCGACGGTCGGCTCATCCATAATCAACAGCTGCGGACGGTGCAGTAAGGCCGCGCCGATATTGACGCGGCGCTGCATGCCGCCGGAGAATTTGCCGACCAGATCATTCTGCCGGTCGCGCAGGTCAATCAAATCCAGGATCTCGTCCACGCGCGTTTGCAGGGTTTTCCCGCCCAGCCCGTACATTTGCCCCCAAAAGCGCAGGTTTTCTCTGGCGCTCAGGTCAGGGTACAGCGCGATTTCCTGCGGCACAATCCCCAGCACGGCTTTGGCTTGCTGGGTTTGGCGGATTATGGAATGTCCAAAAATCACCGCGTCTCCGCCGCTGGGGGCCAGCAGCCCGCTCAGCATGGCGATGGTGGTGGATTTCCCCGCGCCGTTCGGCCCAAGCAGGCTGAAAATTTCTCCGGCTGGTACGCGCAGGTCAATTCCCTGGACGGCTGCCCGCGCGCCAAAATTCTTTTTAAGTTGGAAGGTTTCGATTGCGTTCATGGTCTCTTTCTGCCAGATTGACGATGGAATGGATCTGGCACTGGTTTTCACAGCCAAGTATAGGCACAGTCAGAGACGGCGCCTATTGCGCTTTGGGGCGGTGCGTTACTGGACGAGCGTACATTGTCCTTTTGGACAATGGCGCGGCGGATATTCTGGTTTAAAATGAATGCAGAATGATGAAGAACAGCAAATTCCATTCCACGCAAGTTGAAAGCGATCCGCGCTATTTTGTCTGGTTCATGACTGTGATCGCGGTCGGTGTTACTGTGCTGGCTGTGGTTGAACGTCCAGATTTGCAGCGCTGGGATATGCTGGCGCTGATCGCCGCGTTGTTAACGGCGCACTTAATCCTGCATTGGCGGCTGGAACGGCTGGCAGAGACTTCAGCGGGGACAGTCGTTTATATCCTTGTGCAGAGCGGGCTGGCCCTGGCGCTTTCCTGGCTTACCGGGCATATCGGCCTGGCTTCGGCTTTGTTTATGGCTTTGCTCGGCGAGGCAATCGGCCTGTACGGCTGGTCATTGCGAAGCCTGTTTTCTGGAATGGTGTATTTAATACTGCTGGTCGTCGTCATTCAGAAATTTTCTGGTTGGATCTCCCTGGGGTGGCTGCTGCTGGCCATTCTGGTAATGGGTACCTTTGTGGTGGTGTACGTCACTTTATACATGCGCCAGAACACGGCCCGTGAGCAGGCCCAGCAGCTGGCGGCTGAATTGGAAGCCGCCAACCGCCAGCTGGCGCAGTATGCGGCGGAGGTCGAGGATTTGACCATTGCGGATGAGCGCCAGCGAATGGCGCGTGAGCTGCACGATACCCTTTCGCAGGGATTGGCCGGCATCATCTTGCAGCTGGAGGCCGTTCAGGCGCATCTGGCCAGCGGACGCACCGAACGGGCACAGACGATTATCAGCAGCGCCATGCAGGAAGCGCGCGCTACCCTGGCGGATGCGCGCAGCGTAATCGATGACTTGCGCAGCGCCGGCAGTCTGAATCTGGCGGATTCCTTGCGGCGCGAGGCGCAGCGCTTTACCAACGCCAGCGGCGTACCCTGTGAATGCCGCATTCAAGATATTGACCCGCCGGCGCCAATCAGCGAGGCCTTAATCCGTACGGCAGCGGAAGGATTAAGCAATATCAGCCGGCATGCCGCGGCAAAACAGGCTCACTTAATTCTGGCGGCCGCGGACCAGCGCCTGGTTCTGACGATTTCTGATGACGGCTGCGGTTTTAATCCGCAGGTTGTTCCATCCGGACACTACGGTTTGCTGGGGCTGCGCGAACGGGTGCGTATGGCCGGCGGCCAGGTGGCGGTTGAAAGCGCTGCTGGTCAGGGTACCTGCCTGACGGTCAGTTTTCCCTGGAAAGCGGGGCAGGCATGATCCGACTGGTTATTGCGGATGACCATTTGATTATCCGGCAGGGTCTGCGCCTGATTTTGGAAACCGAGGCGGACTTTGAGCTGGCGGGCGAGGCGGCGGACGGCGCAGAAGCGCTGGAATTGTGCGCGCAGCTGCGCCCGGATGTGGTGCTGATGGATCTGCGTATGCCTGGCATGGATGGCCTGACGGCCATCGAACGCCTGCGCGCGGAACAGCCGCAGATCGCGGTGGTGATTTTGACCACTTTCAACGAAGACGACCTGATGCTGCGCGGCTTGCAAGCCGGTGCGCGCGGATATTTATTGAAAGACACCGATCGGGGCGCTTTGTTTAATACCATCCGGGCCGCGGCGCGCGGCGAAACTTTGCTTAAACCTGAAATTCTGACCCGTTTGTTAGGCCAGCACCCGGGCGGAGCGCATAAATCCACGACTGCTGAGAGCGGTCTGACAGAGCGCGAACAGGAAGTGCTGGAAGCGGTGGCGCGCGGCGAGCGCAGCAAAGAAGTGGCCCTGCGTCTGGGCATCAGTGAACGCACGGTAAAGGCGCACCTGGCCAGTATTTATGGCAAATTGGGCGTGGATTCACGCGCGGCAGCCATCGCCGCGGCGGCGCAAAAGGGTTGGCTCCAGCAGACGGATTAAGCTTAAATGCACCCTCCGCGCCGGCTCCGCTGTGTGGCCGGCTCTTTTGTCGGTCGCTGAGCGCATAAAGCCGGTTTCATATTTTTTCTACGCGCGATGATTTCCAAAATTCACCCGTTTTTTATTGGTAAACAAGTGTTTTTTTAATCATTCCTATGTAAAATGAATGTAACCGATTTTGGGACAAACCAGCAGAAATATAATTTGTTTTGATATTGAATTTCAGAAAATTATAAAAACAATAAAGGTCAGCTCCAGGTTCTTGCTCAGGTCTGCGGGGGTCGAGCGAGCACTATCAGATTGGCTGTTAATTCTTAAAGGGGGATTTGAATGGAGAATAAATTTCGTTTATTGATTGTTTCTGTAATCATGCTCCTGACATTGGCTGGCTGCCAGATGTTTCAGGCGGAGACGCCTGCGCCGACTGTCACACCGCAGCCGGTGAAAATTGGGACGCCCATCGGCGGTAATACCCCGACCAATGCACTGGATGCGCCGGCGGCTACCCAGGTCCCAGCCTTGCCTGTGATTTTAACCTCTGATATTTATATCGATGGCAGCTATTTTCTGGTGCGTATGCCAGATACCTACAAGACCAAAGCCGCCGCGAATGACGTGCGTTCAGAACGGGCGGATAAGCTGGCATCCATCGCGCTGCTCTCAAATGTGGATTCTCAAAACCGCACCAGTGAGCAGATTCTGGATAATATTCTTAAATCCCTCTTTCCGGGCAGCAAAGACAGCTTTGACTCCAATTTCCGCGGTACGGTGATTATCAACGGGCGGGAGGTTGTGGATTACGATATTCAAGGCGTTAACCGGCAGAAGCTGTTTCACGGGCGCGCCGTTCTGGCTGAACTGGAGGATCATCGCTATGTAGCTGTTTACGCGCTGGCGCTGGTTACGGATGAAACTGACGCCTGGTTGGGAGGCGCTGACCGGGAGTTCGCGGCGGTGATCAAATCCGTTGAGTTTATCAACCCGAAGCAGGAAAAGCCCAGCTTTTGTGAGGTGTCGGCTGATGAGACTTACGGCTATACCTCCGAGAATCCGATTCAGGTTGGCGGCAATGAGGGCAGCGGTCCGCAGCGGGCGCAGTCGTATTTGAAGAACCTGACCGGGCCTAATGGCGAACGGCTGACCTACACACAGGCCGACCCGCTGATCGATGGCGAGCGTATGCTGGATGTGTATGTGCTCAGCGGGCTGACCGACGATCTGACCCTGTATGTGGATAATTATTCCTTCAGCGCGCCATACGCGCCGAAGGGCCTGTATTGTTACGCTGATTTTTCGCTGCAAGCCCCGTAGCCCGACCTGAATGCCGCAAGCATGTGAACCGCGGCGGCAGATAGTGACCGCAATAAGAAACGGAGCAGCAGATGCGATCAGCCCATCTGCTGCTCCGTTTGTTTTTTTATTACTTGTGGCGCTTATCCGTGCTCGTAAGCCCGTTTGGCCAGGGCCAGGGCGTCTTCAACGCGTAATTCTTCAGGATTCATCATGGCGGATCCGTCATTGATCGCCAATTTGGCGATATCTTCGAGCTGTTCCGGTTTAACGCCAGCTTCCTGCAGGCTGCGCGCCAGCCCGGTGCTGGCATGCAAATCCTCTTTCAGCCGGCGCACCTCGGCGATTGTCTGGCGCGCGCGCTGGTCGGCCGGCGTAGCGGCATAGACATCCGCGCCGGCCAAAGGCAGCAGCAAGTCGGCGATCAGGTCGGCGCGCCGTTCCAGGTTGAACTCCAACCCAAAGGGCAGAAAGATATTCATGGCGATGCCGTGCGGAACATGGGCTACCGCGCCGGTGGCGTGGCCCATGGAATGTACACAGCCGACCATGGAATTGGAAAAGGCGGTTCCGGCCATTGTGCTGGCGTTCGCCAGCGCCAGGCGTCCTTCCTGGTCAGATGGATTTTGGGCGACATTGCGCAGGTTGGCTCCGATCAGGCGGATGGCCTGCCAGGCGAAGGCGTCGCTGAGCGGGTTTTTCTGGATGCTGATGTAAGCCTCCATGGCATGGGTCAGGGCGTCCATGCCCGTGGCGGCGGTCAGTTTGGGCGGCAGGGTCAGGGTCATGCGCGAATCAATAAACGCCGTGCGCGGCATCAGATACTCCGAAACAAACAGCATCTTGACGCCTTTTTCCGGATCGGCAATAACGGCCGAGTTGGTGACCTCTGAGCCGGTTCCGGCGGTGGTTGGCGCAACAAAGAACGGGCGCAGTGGGCCAGGCAGGGTTTCTGCGCCGCGATAATTGCGCACGTCGCTGCCGCCCAGCGAAACGAGAATATTAATGCCTTTCGCCGTATCGATGACCGACCCGCCGCCGATGGCGATAATGGTATCGCATTCACGCTCACGGTAGAGCGCGGCCAGTTGGTTGACCACCAGCGTGGATGATTCGGGCGGTACCTGGTCGTAGAGCGCGCCGATGGTCAGACCGCTTTCCGCGAAGGCATCGATCACAATTTTTGCCAGACCGGCTTTGGTGACGCCCGGATCTGAAACGATCAAGGGCCGCTGCACGTTGGATTGGATCAGTTCGGCTGGTAAATTGTTGAGTGCGGTGTGTCCGGAAATAATTTTGACCGGGAATGAAAATTCATAATATGAAGGCAGCATGAGGTTCTCCTTGATTTATTTACCGAAAGCAATGCCAAGCAAGTACGTGCGGATGCGCAGGTAGTGTTTGCGAAAACCGGGAATTGGCGGCAGGCGTTTCATCAGCCGGCGCGACATAAAAGCCGGGAATAGATACGCTTCGGTGATATTAAGCACGCGTACCACCGATACGGTATAAGAAAGATCCCCGCGCGCGCACATCCCGTGCTGCGCGTAGGCGACATCAATGCCTAACTGCCCGGTGAGCATGGCAAAGGCGGTTTCAATAGACTTCAGGTAGATCACTACATCCGCCTTGGATTCATCGTAGTTTGCGCCCAGATAGCGCAGATGACCGGTGGCTGTGCGTGTAACGGCCATCGCTCCGCCATCCGGCCGGATGCGCAGCATCAGGGTGAAGTCATGCGGCCAGCCGGCGACCTCATGCTTGATCAATGGGTCCCGGCGCGAGAGTGACTGCAGGGACCTTCCTAGAACAAATAGGACGGTTTTATTGAGCGCCCGTTTAAATGGTTTTCGCGCGGGTGCAATCGGTTGATACGCAGCGGTGTCCAAAATTTGCCTCCTGGAAAACAACTACCCTGCCTGCGGCAGGGTGATCAGAGCCGCCATTTCGGCGGCCAGCGCTTCTACGGACAGGTTTTGCCTGCCCACCAGATTTTGCAAAACAAGCCCATCCAAGGCCGCCAGAATGAGCTGGGCCAGCACAGTCCGACGGCCAGGCTGCGGAACATAAGCGGCTATTCCGCTTTCGATCATCTGCTGCCATTCCTGGTATTTCTGGCCAAAGCGATTGCGTACGGGCTCGTTGCAGCTGACGGCTTCTTCCACCAGGTAGTGGTGCAGTTTCCCGCGTTCGAGGTCGTTGATGATGGTGGAAAAGACCACTTTCAAAATCGACTGCAAGTCATTCAACTGCTCAGCCGCCTGAGCCCATTCAAACAATCCGGCGGTGACTTGATCAAAATGCTGGTCGGTGACATCAAAAATCAATTCTGCTTTGGATGGGTAATAATAGAACAACGTCCCTGGGCTGATGCCAGACGCGCGGGCAATATCTTTCAAACTGGTATTATCCACGCCGTGCTCGGTGAAGAGCCGGCGGGTTGCCTGCAAGATCGTTTGCCGGGTTGATTCAGAAGAGGTATCAGGTTTGTTGGTCATTATTATTCAGTCGGTTGACCGACCGATTTAATTATGTCAGGCCAGAGGCAATTTTTCAAGGTCATAATTTGGAAATAGGACGGGGTGAATTTGCGGTCACCCACGGCCGCTGCCCAGCATGCCGGCCGCGCAAATGCGCACCGGCATTGCAATTTTTCTGCAATGGTCGTTGTTTGCGGTCAATCAACTGATTAAAACGAAACAAGAAAGTATTTTGTATAGGACTTACGCAAAACCGGCGGTGAACTTGACGAGAATAGAGGAAATCCGGTATGTTTAATGATAATGAAACAAAAGGAACCCACTGTTACTCGTCTGGATTATTGCCAGTATTTGCTGAGCAGTCAGATTAATTATACGGTGACCAATTTTGCCGATCACACCGACAAATTCAGTCATGACACGATCAACCGCTATTTGGCGGGAGAAAAAATTACGCCTCACCTGGTTTGGGAAAATGTGAAAGGTCAGGTAAGGCAAAGCCCAAACGGGTACATCGTGTTCGATGACACCATCGTGGATAAGAACTTCTCGTTCAAAATGGATTTGGTGAGACGGCAATGGAGCGGGGATGCTCATGGGGTCATCAAAGGGGTAGGTGTGGTGACGTGTGTCTACGTCAACCCGGATATCGACCAGTTCTGGATCATCGACTATCGCATTTATGATCCGACCGGAGATGGCAAGACCAAGTTGGATCATGTGCAAGACATGCTGAGAAATATCGTCTATTCCAAGCAATTGGTCTTTTGGGGCGTGTTGATGGATACCTGGTACGCCACCAAGGAGATCCTGCTGTCCATTGAAACCTTGAACAAGGTCTATTATTGCCCGCTGAAGGACAACCGCCAGGTGGATGATTCGGGTGGAACACAACCCTATCAGCGTGTGGATCGATTGTCATGGACGGAGACGGAGAAATGCCACGGCAAAATCATCAAGATCAAAGGCTTTCCCAAAGACCATAAAGTGAAACTGTTCCGAGTAGTGCTGTCCCCTCAGCACACGGACTATATCGTGACCAACGATTTTACTCAGGATTC
>Ga0116170_10005224_pt1 | contig 11674 bp, 11 predicted proteins | sample AD_JPNHW1_MetaG_FD_89797 | JGI IMG/M metagenome (GOLD analysis project Ga0116170, IMG submission 89797) | Active sludge microbial communities of municipal wastewater-treating anaerobic digesters from Japan - AD_JPNHW1_MetaG | ecosystem: Engineered > Bioreactor > Anaerobic > Digestate | place... | reverse complement strand
GGATAGTAATCTTAGAGGCGACCAGCGGGATGAACCTGCCTAGAAAAATCCGTCCGATGCTCACGCTTGACGATATTGCCGTCGTCACTAAAATTGATTTAATTTCACAGGCCGAGCGGGAAGTTTTTAGGGCCCGCATTGCCAGTGCTGCGCCCGGAATAGCCATCTGTGAAACCAATGCCCTTTACGGTATCGGCATTGATCCGGTAGTCACAAAAATACAGGCATCCGCTCAGCTGGGCTACCCTTTAATATTACGCGGCAATCCTCCGGTTGGTACTTGCACGGTGTGTGTTGGTAAAAAAGAGATCGGCTGGCAGCAGCATTTTGGCGTTGTGCGTCCTTTGGAGGGCGATATTTTTTACCGGGGAGAATAACCGATGTTATTTAATTAGTATAAAGGAGTGATATTATGAATAATCCGGGTTTTTCAGTTAGTCAAATTGCAAAACAACTGCCTGGTTTAAATTGCGGTTTATGCGGGGAAAAATCATGTGAGCGGTTGGCGCAAGTTATCCAAAATTGTCCCGCAGAAATAAAAAAATGCATACATTTAAGCAGCTCGGGGATGAAAACGCTCAACTGCCAACCGCCTGCCAGCTTAGAGGCCTGCCGGAAGTGTAATGAAGTTAAAAGTTCCGAAGTTATTTCTTCCTGGAAAGATGCTCTTGGCCGGGAATTTGATTTTATATTGGATAAATTCATTAATGAGCCTGGCCCCCGCGAAACCATTCTTCCTCATAACCCCGCCAGGACTAAAGAATTGGATGTGAAGGTAGGCGATATTATTATCGGCAGGCCGATGGGCATGTCCTGCGGGTGTCCGATCACGCATTGCGGGATTGTGATGCAGGCGGATCTTGCAAACGGTGTGATTGTATGGTGTGTTACCGGCCCTCTTGATCCGCGTTCCCGGGAGCATAAAGATATCGGTTATTATTCCGCGCAGGCGTATGAAGGTATGGTTAAGACTTTCCATAAGGAATTAAAGATCGGGATGCGGTATTGGTTCCTGCCGCATCAATGCATGTTACAGTGGCGCCACAGCGGCTTGATAAATTTTATTAATAAAAGAGAGGATGGTTTTCAGATCCGGATCGAAGGATTATTTATTGGATAAAAATTGCCGTGTAGTCTTGATAATGGTGGATTGGCTTTAAGTTGCTTTGGGCAAGAGGGTAAAATAAAAAATACGGGTGGAGTTTGATTTCCTGATCTTCTGTGATAAGATAACAAACAGGGAATATGTTCTGGCAGAGGATAGGAAAGAATATGGAAATAAGGATTCCGGTTTACGGAATAAAAATATTTGTTTTGATTGCGGTATTATTCTTGAGTTTGGTCTCTGTTTATGCGGGCAGCGCTGAAGAATATTTGCAAAGCGGCGATTTTTACCTTAAGCAGGGAGATTTAGAACGGGCGGTTTCTGATTTTAGCGAAGCCATTAAAATGGACCATGGCCTGTCAAAGGCCTATTACAATCGCGCGCTGGCTTATGTCCAGCTGCGCAATTTTATCCAAGCGATATCTGATTATACCAATGTAATTAAAATGAAGCCCGAATGCACAGAGGCCTATTATCAGCGCGGGCTGGCCTATGTTCAACAGGGCAATTCTTCTCAAGCCATCTTTGATTTTAGCCAAGTTCTTAGAATAAAACCTAACCAGGCAGAGGCCTATTATCAGCGCGGGTTGGCCTATGTTCAACAGGGCAACTTAGTTCAAGCCATCCACGATTTTAGTAAATCCATTGTTTTAAACCCCAATCCCCGGCTTAATCCTAACCTGGCAGAGGCCTATTATCAGCGCGGGCTGGTTTATGACAAACAAGGTGATTTTGCCGCCGCTATTTATGATTATGCGATGGCGATTGAAATAAATCTTAAACATGAGAAGGCTTATAATAGCCGCGGGCTTATTTATGCTAACCAGGGTAACATTCCTAAAGCCATCTCTGACTATACCAATGCCATTGAAATAAATCCTGATTTTGCGCCAGCTTACTATAACCGCGGGGTTGTTTATTATGCCGCTTTAGAATTTAATAAGGCCTGGTCAGATATACATAAAGCTGAGCGATTGGGATGGAGCGTGAGTCTGGATTTTCTTACCCGGCTTAAAAGGGATTCCGGGAGGGATAAGTAAGTTTGCCTGATTTAAATTAGAAAAGGAGGGGGATTTGAAGAAAATCATTATCGCTTGCTCATTTTTCTGCGCGGTAAATATTGCCGGTTATTGCGGGCAGGTAAGTAAAATTGAATTGGTTGACGGCAGCGTAATTAATGGCGAAATAGTTTCTTATCTTAACGGTGTTTACACAGTAAACACCGCTTCCGTCGGAGAAGTAAAAGTAGCAGGAGATAAAGTTGCTAAGATTGAAGCAGCAAAATATGCTTCATCCGGCACCCTGACTACTGATCTGGTTGTCAAGGCCGATGATCCGGCCTCATCTCAAGTTTCGGCTTACGGGAAAAAATTAATGAAAAATCCGGAAAATGTGGCAGTGATCAAAAATGTAATAGGTGATCCCAAGCTCCAAGAAATAGCTCAAGATCCCCAGCTTCAAGAAGCCGCCCAAAAAGGCGATATCCAGGCTTTGCTGAAGAATCCTAAATTTATGGAGATGGTAAATAGCCAGGAAATGCAGGAAGCAGTTAAAAAATTAAAGAAATAGTTCATTAACTTGAATGAGCGGGAATAATCATCCAAGTATTTTATAATTTTAAGGAAAAAAGTTTATTAATCAAAGGTGATTCCAGCAAACAAATGACTGAAACAGGGAAGAAAGCTCTGGGAATTATTATTATCGGAGGATTATTAATTGGCGGTTCTTTTTTTGCTTATTCGTATTATGATCAGATAAAGCAAATTAAAAAACAAAAGTGTATTCTCCGGCAAAGAAAAGCTGACTGGCAAATACTCAAACAGAAGTTAACGCGTGAGGTGGCAGGGTTTAAGGGGCAGGCGGGTATTCTGGTCAAAGATTTGCGGTTTAACTGGGAGATTTCCAGCAATAAAGACCGCCTGTTTCCTTCGGCTAGCCTGGCTAAGATACCGATTATGGCGGCGTGTTTTCTTGCCGCTGAAGAAGGCAGGATTAAACTGGACCGTCAAGTCGTTTTAAGAAACAGCGATAAATTGTCCGGTTCGGGGGTATTAAAAGATATCCGGCCGGGTGTTATTTTTACCGTTGAAGAATTGATTGGGTTTATGATCTGCGATAGCGATAATACTGCGACCAACATGCTTACCAACCTGCTGGGTATTGATTATTTAAACAGTGTTTTTCGTACTCTGGGATTAAAGAATACCAATCTTTCAAGACGGATCGCCGATTTTAAGTTAAGGGACCGGGGTATTGAAAATTATACCACGGCCAAAGATACTGCTTTATTGCTGGAGCAGATTTATCAGCGCAGCTTGATCAGTAAAGCGGTCTCGGAGAAATGCCTTAAAATTTTAAAGTTACAACACGTTAATGACCGGATTCCTAAATATTTACCGGTGAATATCACGGTTGCGCATAAAACCGGTTTAGAACGTAATGTCTGCCATGATGCGGGAATAATCTTTGGCTGTAAAGGTGATTTTTTAATTTGCGTATTGACCAAACATGCCAATCCTAACGCAGTTGCCTCCAAGAATTTTATTGCCAGAGTGGCGTTACATACTTATGTTTATTCTGAACAATCGTTGTAGATCAATTTTTAACAAAAAAGTGTAAATTAAGCATATTCAGCGCTCAATAAAACATTTTGTAACTATTCGGGTTAAATATGAGTTTATTAAAACTAAGGCGGGATTTAAGGAAGTGCGGCAATAAAAGGCAAGCTAAGCTGTTGCAGAGGTTTTTTAAAACCGGGCCCGGAGAATACGCTCAAGGCGATATCTTCCTGGGAGCAAAAGTCCCTAGCTTAAGAAAGCTGGCGGATCAAAATCAGGATCTAGCATTCCAGGAAACCCTGGAATTATTAAAATCCCCGATTCATGAAGAGAGATTGCTGTCCCTGCTTATACTTATCATAAAATATGAAAAATCGCTCCCGGCCGGCAAAGAAAGGATATATAAGGCATATTTGAAGCATTCACGTTATATTAATAATTGGGACCTGGTAGATATTACTGCCTGGCATATTGTCGGGGATTTCCTCGCGCATCGGGATAGAGCGGTGCTTTATAAGTTAGCAAATTCTGATGCCTTATGGGAGAGAAGGATCGCGATTATATCCACATTTTATTTTATCAAGAATAATGATTTCCGGGACACCCTGAAAATCGCAAAAATCTTAATGGCAGATCCGCATGATCTAATCCACAAGGCAGTCGGATGGATGCTGCGGGAAGTCGGCAAAAGGAAAATAAATACGGAAGAAGAATTTCTGAAAAGATACTGCCGGATCATGCCCAGAACTATGCTCAGATATGCCATTGAACGTTTCCCGGAGCCTAAACGCAAGGCATATTTGGCGGGGAGACCTTTAAATTCCTGGCCGGCTTAAAGCTAAATCCTGTTGACAGGATGATGGAGAAGGGTATAATTATCATCATCCTAATATCTAAAAAAGAGTAAAGAAGACAGAGACAATATCGGTTCGTTGGTGGAAATAACGGCTCCTTAGTGTATTTTCGAAGTTATAGTTTAAAAGTCCTGCCTTTTCTAAACAATCTTCTATAAACAAATGGAAAGCCTGAATTTTACTTTATTGCTCGATCCGCTCGGGTTATTTTTTATATCAGTTATCCTGCTGATTTCTTTGCCCTCGGCGGTTTATTCTTTAGGTTATCTCAAAGGCGAATATTCCTCCGCCAAAAAAGCTCTGGGCTGGTTTTTATTGGTTTTATTTATTGCCTCCATGACACTGGTAGTCAGTGTCAGTAACGCCCTGGTTTTTCTGATCGCCTGGGAGCTAATGTCCCTGGTTTCTTATTTTCTGGTGGTTTTTGATACTGAGCATGAAAAATCAATTCAAGCCGGGACAATCTATATTGTGATGACGCATTTGGGGAGCGCATTTCTGATGGCTGCCCTGATGATCATGTATAAATACGCCCATACATTTGATTTTTTTGCGATAAAAAATGCCTGCCTGTTAATGCCTGCCCAGGTAAAAAACATTGTCTTTTTATTATTCTTAATCGGTTTCGGGACCAAAGCCGGGATTGTGCCTTTGCATGTCTGGCTGCCATACGCGCATCCGCAGGCACCCAGCCATATTTCAAGCATTATGTCCGGGGTAATGATCAAAACCGCTATTTATGGTTTGATCCGATTCGTAATATTTTTGCTTGGCGTAAACTCCTGGTGGTGGGGCGGATTGATTTTAGTTTTAGCGCTGATTACTTGCCTGGTCGGAGTAATCTATGCGCTTATGGACCGCGATCTCAAAAGGTTGTTGGCTTATTCCAGCGTGGAGAATATCGGGATAATCTTGTTAGGGGTGGGGCTATCTATGTTATTTATAGCTAAGGATATGCCGTATTTGGCTATATTTTCATTGATTGCCGGATTATATCATTTAGTAAACCACGCTATTTTTAAAGGGCTTTTATTTTTATGCGCCGGCAGCGTGTATAAAGCCTGCGGCACCCGGGATATTGAGAAACTGGGAGGACTAATTAAGAAGATGCCTCAAACTGCCGTTTATTTTTTGCTGGGAGCGATGGCCATATCCGCGCTGCCTCCTTTGAACGGTTTTGTCAGCGAATGGTTAACCTTGCAGGCATTCTTTCTGGGCGCTTTTAAGCTGACCGGAGGCTTAAAACTATTTTTAGGAATTTGCGCCTCCTTATTAGCTTTAACCGGCGGTTTAGCCGCGGCCTGTTTTGTTAAAGCTTTCGGTATAGTTTTTTTAGCTCTCCCCAGGAGCAATTACGCCAGCCAGGCCAAAGAAGTATCCCTGTCGATGCGGATAGGGATGTTTTTTCTAGCTTCTCTTACGGTAGTTTTTGGATTAGCCGCGACTTTTATTGTAGGGTGGTTAGCTAAAGTTGCGGCGGCAGCTACCGGCATTGATATCAGCAGGATGAGTTTTGCCTTGAATAATTTAACCTTAAGCCTTAAGTCCGTAAAAAATGTATATTTGTCCAGCCCGCTTTTGGCGCTTATTTTAGCCGGGCTGGGATTTACCGTATTTATTGTTTACCGGTTATTGAGTAAAGAAAAAACGCTAGTTGATAATACTTGGGATTGCGGTTATTACAAGATCGGCCCGCGTAACGAATATACCTCAACAGCATTTTCCAAACCCTTTAGAATCGCTTTCAGTTTTTTTCTTCTGCCTTATCGTAAAACACAAAAGATCAGGGAATCATTCTATCATGTTAAATCTTTTGCCTATGAAACCTATACTACTCCGGTATTCAAGAAATATATTTATAAGCCTTTGTTGACTTGGGTACTCGGGAGCGCCAGATTGATGAGGAGGCTTCAGCCTGGCAGTATTCATTTGTACCTGACATATATATTTTTGGCGCTCTTATTATTAATTATTTTTATGCCTAAATTTTAAGATGATAAAAATTTCATTAATTATATTACAGCTGCTCTTTTTTATCGGGGTGGCTCCGTTACTCAGCGGTTTAATTACTAAGTTAAAAAATAATCTCCGGATGCGCCGGGGCATGAGTATTTTACAGCCGTATTATAATTTGATTAAGCTGTTTGCCAAGGGGCAGGTAGTTTCCGGAACAACTTCCTGGATATTTAAAATTACTCCGGTTGTCGTGATTTCTTCTGCTCTGGCTGCGGCGCTGCTGGTTCCGGTGTTTATTTTTTCCACTCCTTTGCATTTTACCGGAGATTTTTTAGCCTTAATATTTATTTTTTCCTTAGGAAGGTTTTTCCTGGCCCTGGCAGCTTTAGATACCGGAAGCGCTTTCGGCGGGATGGGATCTTCCCGGGAGATGTTTATTTCCAGCTTAGTGGAACCGGCGCTTTGCCTGACGGTGTTTTCTATATTTTTACAATTCGGATCAACGGATATTTCGGTTTTTAAAAGCAGCACGCCAATCTCCGTTTCTTCAATTATCGGGGCAATCGCTTTATTTTTAGTGGCGATTGCCGAGACCTCCCGGATACCGGTGGATAACCAGGAAACGCATCTGGAGCTGACCATGATCCATGAAGCAATGGTTTTAGAGTATTCCGGCGGCGCTTTGGCTTTGATTGAACTGGCTGCGCATATCAAGCAGATGATCTGGTTTTTACTGATCGCGCAAATAATCTTTCCGGTGCAGGCTGTGGATTTAAGCAGTCCAGGCGGCCTGTTCTTTTGGACCGGCTGGCAGATAGCCAGGGTGCTTTTGATTGCCGGGGCTGTGTCTTTGGTTGAAGTTTCGGTTGCGAAAATGCGTCTTTTCAGGGCAATTGATTTTCTAGGATTTGTTTTTGTGTTAGGGATTATCGCTTCGATTTGCGCTATCTTGAGGGTTTAATATGCAATTTACAATTCTATTCGCGGTTTTGATTTCAACTTATTTAATGGTGATCGCCAAAAGGATGCCGGCTTTAATTCGTGCCTTTCGTTATCAATCTTTTTGCCTTTTTCTGGCAACCTTTCTGATGGCCATAAAACAATCCGAGCCGGATCTCTACGCCGTCGCCGCTCTGTTATTTATCTTAAAAGTTATTTTTATTCCGCAATTATTATACCGGACAGTAAAAAAGATCAAAGCCAAAGAAGATCTGGGGTTATTTATCAATCCGCAGTTATCTTTATTGTGGGCTTTAGGTTTTACCTATTTATCCTGGGAGTTTAGTACAAATTTTATCAGCCAGGGGAATGAGGTTAAAGCCGTTATGCTGACGATTGCTTTTTTTGTAGTTTTGGCGGGCATATTTTTGATGGTCTCGCGGATGACGGCTTTGGCCCAGATTATCGGGCTGCTGGCGATGGAGAACGGGATTTTTCTGCTTGCCGCTGCGGTTACCGGAGGAATGCCGTTTTTTGTGGAGATTGCCATATTTTTTGATGTTTTGGTGAGTGTTTTGATAATGGGTTTTTTTGTGTATCGCATTAACAAATTCTTTACGCATATTGACGTGAATAAACTTTCACGTTTGCGAGGATAACCGATGATAATATTTTATATTCTAGGGATTCCGCTGTTGTTGACCGCGCTATGTTTATTGATTAAAAAACCAAAACTTCTGGGTTTGGTTAATTGCGCCGGCTATTTTGCGGTTCTATTTTTTAGCAGCATACTTTTTAAACAGATAGCTTTATCCGGGGTTACGCTATCTTTTTTTAACTTTATCTGTTTGGACACTTTAAGTGTATTTTTTGTTTTAGTGATTTCCGTAGTGGTTTTTGCCGCGGCATTATACTCGATAGGATATATCAAAAGAGATATCCGTACCGGTGCGATCTCCGAAAAAAAGGCCTGTACTTATTACCTGCTTTTTAATTTATTCTGCTGCTCGATGTTTTTAGTCCCGGCAGTCAATAATTTGGGGATGCTTTGGGTGGCCATTGAAATGACTACTCTGGTTTCGGCGTTCTTAGTCGGGTTTTATAATAAAAAAGAATCCGTAGAAGCGGCCTGGAAATATATTATCATTTGTTCCGTAGGGATTATTTTTGCTCTTTTGGGAACGATACTTTTTTCCTATGCTTTCTCAATCTCCGGGCTTTCCAAAAGCTTGAATTGGTCGGATATGGCGCCGGTGGCCCATATCCTGGATAAAAATATTTTAAAAGTCGCTTTTATTTTTATTCTCGTCGGTTACGGGACAAAAGCCGGGCTGGCTCCGATGCATACCTGGTTGCCTGACGCGCATAGCCAAGCGGTAGCTCCGATCAGCGCGTTGTTGTCGGGGGTTTTATTAAAAACCGCCATCTATGCGATTTTAAGATTCGGTTTTATCGTGATCAAAGGAGTGGGTTTTGCGTATTTTGCGCATTTAATGATACTCCTGGGAATTATTTCCCTGATCGTTTCCTGTGCTTTTATCCTGGTGCAGAAAGATTTGAAGCGGCTTTTAGCCTATAGCAGTATTGAGCATATCGGTATTATTGCCATTGGTTTTGGCTTAGGTACGCCTTTAGCTATCGGAGGGGCGCTGCTGCATGTTTTTAACCATGCTGTGGCTAAATCTTTCATGTTTTTCGGGGCGGGGAATATCGTCGCTATTTATAAAACGCATAATATGCGCACGATCCGCGGAGTGCTTAAGGCGATGCCTTTTACGGGTTTGATGGTGATTTTAGGAGTATTTGCGCTCACCGGATGCGTGCCTTTTTCCATATTTTTCAGCGAACTATTAATTATCATTTCTGCTTTTGTCAAAGGTTCGTATTTTATCGCGGCATTGCTGCTTTTATTATTGGCCATTATTTTCGGGGCATTTATCTATCATTTTGGAAGAATGCTTTTCGGCAATCTTCCTAAAGGAATGAAGCCGGAGGGTGAGCCCTTGAGCGGTAAACTAGCGTTTTTATTCTTGTTAGTGTTGATTTGCGCGGGGGCTTTTATGTTTATATTTATAAAAAAGGATTGGTTATGGATGGGGCAGAAATTATTTCAATTATAAAAAAGAGGTTGCCGGATTTTAACGCCATATCTGTTGTTCAGGATTATCCGGACGAGATTTGTATTAAAGTCAAGCCGGAGGTTTTTAAGGAAACCTGTTTAACTTTGCATAAGATGCTGCTTTCTCCCGTGATGATGCTTTTTGCGCTTGATGAACGCAAAACCAGGGAGGTTTTTGCGGTGAACGCGGTGTTTATAAATTTAAAGCCGGGCCAGTGGATTATGGTTAGCATGGATATTCTTCCGGAGGATTGCAGTTTTGATTCTTTGGCTAAAAATATTCATTCCGCTGCCCTGTTTGAACGCCAGATCGCCGAGATGTTTGGTATACTACCCCAGGGCAATCCGGATTTAAGGCGGCTGAATTTGCATGATGAAGTCTGGCCGCAGGGGGCCTTTCCTTTGCGTAAAGATTTTAGTAAGATGGCGCCGGGTAATTTAAATGAGTATAAGTTTGAGCGTGTGGAAGGGACGGGGATATTTGAAGTTCCGGTTGGCCCGGTGCATGCCGGGATCATCGGCCCGGGGCATTTCAGGTTTAGTTTAGCTGGGGAGCCGATCGTGAATCTTGAGATCCGTTTGGGTTTTACACACCGGGGGGTAGAAAAACTTTTTGAAGGAAAATCCTGTTTTGATGTGCAAGGCTTGGTGGAATGTGTTTGCGGGGATTCTGTTTTTGCTTATAGCTTGGCTTTTGCCCAAGCCGTTGAAAAAATTTCCCAGGCTGCGGTACCTTCCCAGGCCGCTTATCTAAGAGGTATCTTTTTGGAGTTGGAACGGATGTATAATCACGCCAATGACATCGGCGGGATTGCTTTAGATGTTGGTTTTAGCTTTCCGGCCGCTTATGCCGCGTTGATTAAAGAGGCTGTCCTGCAATTAAACGCTAAACTTACGTCAAGCCGGTATCTTAAAAAAGTAAATACTGCAGGTGGCGTTTTAGTGGATTTAGATGAAAACAAAAAACAGATGCTGTTGGATTCGATCGGTAAAATAAGAAAAGATTGCGCCGCATTGTCAACGATGTTGAATTCCAGTGTTTCTTTTATGGACAGGGTAGATACAACCGGGGTTTTAATCCAAAAGACTGCCCGCGACCTGGGAGTGGTCGGTCTGGCCGGCAGAGCTTGCGGGATTGCTGTTGATTTAAGAAAATGTTTTCCGGGGATTTACGGAGAAGTTAAATTTAGAATGATAACCCAGGAAGCAGGAGATGTCCTTTCCAGGTTAAAGATGAGATTTTACGAATTTGAAGAGTCCTGTCGTTTGATCGAAGAATTTACGGCTAAACTTGCGTCGAATCGGGAGATTAAAGTTAACCCCGGCAAAAAAGCGGCCAGCAGTTTGGGCTATGCGGAGGGCTGGAGAGGCCCGGTTTTATGTTACCTGAAGACAGATCAAAATGGTTTGATAGAAAGGTGTAAATTCGTGGATGCTTCAAGCAATAACTGGCTAGGCCTTAAATACGCGGTGCTTGGAAATATTATACCGGATTTTCCGGTTTGCAATAAAAGTTTTGATTTATCTTACCCGGGGAACGACTTATAAGCTATGATCTATATACTGAAAAATAGAATTTTAAAAGGGGTTCTCTCCCGGCATATTGATTCGGGATTATCCCAAGAGGTTGAATTTTCCGGCCAAGAATTGAAAGCCTTGATCCGGAAAAAATTCGGCAGGTCTTTGCATATCCGCCAGGTGGATACCGGTTCTTGCGGAGGTTGCCAATCTGAAATTATTTCGGCGAATAACCCAATTTATGATTTACAGAGGTTTGGGATCAATTTTGTCGCTTCGCCCCGTCACGCGGATGCGCTTCTGGTGACCGGGCCGGTATCTAAGAACATGCTTTTAGCGCTTAAGAAAACTTATGCGGCAATGCCGGAGCCGAAATTTATAATTACCTGTGGCGAATGTGCTTTGGATGGGGGAGTTTTTAAGGAGTCTTATTACATTCAAGGCCCGGTAAATGATATTCTGCCGGTTGCTTTGCATATTCCAGGTTGCCCTCCGGAACCCCTGTCGATCCTTAAAAGCCTGCTCTCTTTTTTAAAGCAATGATCGCGTAATAAAAACCGGATCAAAGCTATGGTTACTGACGGTATTTGTAAATAAGATTAATTTCAAGCCTCCTGCCCGTTTT
>Ga0116170_10005223_pt1 | contig 11677 bp, 6 predicted proteins | sample AD_JPNHW1_MetaG_FD_89797 | JGI IMG/M metagenome (GOLD analysis project Ga0116170, IMG submission 89797) | Active sludge microbial communities of municipal wastewater-treating anaerobic digesters from Japan - AD_JPNHW1_MetaG | ecosystem: Engineered > Bioreactor > Anaerobic > Digestate | place... | reverse complement strand
ACGTGTCGAAATTTTCAATCTTCCTGTTGGATAACATCGTCTTCTGCAGCAGGTTGTCTTCCTTGAACAGGTCGGTGCGGGGCGATATGTTCAGGTCGATAGCCTTTGCCATCGCCTTTACCAATACGCTTTCAACCCACTGCTGCAGGTTGTCGATATCGTCCTGTTTGCATACGCCCGCTTCGATGAGCTGGGCCGCGAATGTCTTTATCGGGTCTACTTCCTGCCAGGCTTCGACTTCTTCGCGCGTACGGTAGCTCATTGCGTCCGACGGGCTGTGGCCGCTGAAGCGGTAGGTGATGGTGTCCATCAATACTGGTCCTTCGCCGCGGGCGAGGATTTCCTTCTTTCGTTCGATTGCGTCTATGACAGCCAGCGGATTGAAGCCGTCCACCCGCTCTGCGTGCATCTGTTCCGGATTTATGCCTGCGCCCAGGCGAGCCAGAATTTTGTAACCCATCGTTTCGCCGCAGGTCTGGCCGCCCATGCCGTAGAAGTTGTTGAAAAAGTTCAATATGAACGGCAGGCCGCCGCGGTGGGCTTCATCCCAGAGGGTCTTGTACTGGTCCATAGTAGCCAGGCAGAGGCCTTCCCATACCGGCCCGCAGCCGAGCGAAGCATCGCCGATATTGCCGATGACTATGCCGGGCTTTTTATTGATTTTCTTGTAAAGTGCGGCTCCGACGCTGATATCGCCGCTGCCGCCGACGATGGCGTTGTTGGGCATAAGGCCGAACGGCGGATAAAAAGTGTGCATCGAGCCGCCCATGCCTTTGTTGAAGCCGGCTTTGCGGCCGAAAATTTCCGCCAATGCGCCGTAAACGAGATAATCTATCGCTAACGCTTTCGTATCGCCGGTTGCGTCTTTTTCGACGACTTTCAGGCATTCGCCGTCAAAGTAGTTTTTCATTATGTTCAAAAGTTCGGCATCGCCGAGTTTCTGAATGGCGGAGAGGCTTTTGGCCAGAATCTCGCTGTGGCTGCGATGGCTGCCGTAGGTGTGGTCGTCGACGCCGAGCAGATAGGATTGGCCGACGGCGGCTGACTCCTGGCCGATGGACAGGTGCGCAGGGCCGCGATGATTGTATTCCAGGCCGGCGTATGAGCCTTTGGTCTTGATTTCGTTCAACATGTTCTCGAATCCGCGGAGCAGCATCATATCGCGCTGAATGCGGATGAGGTCTTCCTTGGTGAACTTGCCGGACTTGAGTTCCTGTTTCACCGTGCGATTGTATTGATTTACCGGAATTGGGGTGAAATCAATCTGGCCGGCTTTGCGAACTTCCTTTGGATCTACGAATTGACTTTTAGGCATCGTTATTCTCCAACGTGTTACTGTTATCTTCCATATCGGGCCACGCCAGGTCTATCTCCTTGCGGGTGAAATACTCTATCCACTCTTCCGGAGGCTGCCTGTCGGTTATGACCCGGTCTATAACTTCAAACGATTCGATTTTGAAAAGCGACGGGCTGAGGAACTTGCTGTAGTCCACCAGCAGAATCCGCTGGCGTGCGTTCCGCAGCGCGAGGCGATATATATGCGCGCTTTCGATATCTCCAGCCGTCATGCCGAAATCCATGCTCAGCCCGTCTGCGCCCAGGAACGCCTTGAACCCGCGAAGCTGGTCCAACGCCGCCGTAGCCATCGGGCCGACGGTGTCCATCCTGTCAGGCCGATACTGCCCGCCCAGCATTATCACGCTGACGTTGGTATTCTCGAACTCCAGCGCCAGCCGGGCTGAATTGGCGATAATCGTCACATTCCGCTTGTTCTGCAGAAACGGAATCATCTGGAAACAGGTTGTGCCGGAATCCAGAAAAAGCACTTCGCCGTCGTGTACGAACTCAGCCGCCAGCCGGCCGACGGTGCGTTTGGCTTCAACGTTCCGCATCTCCTTGGAGTGGAACGAAAAATCACTGCGATTCGGCAGAGTTGCGCCGCCGAATATCAGCTCAAGTTTGCCGTCGGTAGCCAACGATTTCATGTCACGCCTGACCGTAGCCTCACTCACGCAAAGGCGGTCAGCCATTGTTTTTATCATAACTCTCCCGTTTTCATATACTTCCGAGAGAATTAGTTCTCGTCGCTGTTGGCCGGTCATACTCATATCGAGTCTATCAAACTACGATTCACGCAAAAAATCAACAAAATTCTGAAAAAAAATTTCAATTTTTTGTCATAGTTTTGCAATATCATGCTTGACTATTTCATCGAGTTGGAATAATTTAGACTCAGGTTATTGCGAAAAAGTTTTCACACACTGTAACATATGAGGTATTGAAATGCAGACCATCACCATGCCCAAAGCGGGCAAGAACTCCTCTGGAACGATAAAAAAGTGGCTAATTGCCGAAGGTGCGTCCTTTAATGCCGGCGACGTGCTCGCCGTGGTTGAATTTGAAGATTCGCTTGGCGAAGTGACGGCATCGTCGGCTGGCCGGCTGGCGAAGATACTCGCCGGCGAAAAGAAGACCGTCGCAACAGGCGAATCGATAGCCCAGACTGATTCAGCAGGCAAATCCGCACCGGCGGCCAAGTCGTCTGCTCCGGCGGTAAAACCTGCCGCGCCGCTCAAGGGCAATCCTGAGGCGGTTACAGTCATAATAATGCCCAAACGCAGCAACGACATGGAAGAGGGCACTATCGTCAAGTGGTTGGTTAAGGAAGGCGACAAGGTCACCAAAGGCCAGCCGATATTTGAAATCGAAACCGACAAGACTTCCGTTGAAATAGAGGCGGAAGTCGACGGCAGAATTGCAAAAATAATCATCGGCGAAGGCGCGTCAGCCCCGATAACCGCACCGGTTGCACTCATTTGCGATAAGAATGACGATGCGGCGGCATGGCTGGCGGTGAATTCCGCCCCAGCCGCTCAAGTTGAAGAAGCTTCCACAGCACCAGTGAACATTGAACTGCCCGAAAACGTCACGACAATTCTGATGCCGCAACGCAGCAATGATATGGAAGAGGGTACAATCGTCAAGTGGCTGGTGAAGGAAGGCGACAAGGTCACCAAAGGCCAGCCGATATTTGAAATAGAGACGGACAAGACTTCCGTTGAGATAGAGGCGGAAGTCGACGGCAAACTCGCAAAAATACTTTTGCAGGAAGGCCAATCGGCGCCGATTAAAACCGTCGTAGCGCTTGTTTGCGATAACGTTGCCGATGCTGATAAATATGCCGCCGGCTTGGCTGCGCAGGCTGCGGCGGAAAAACTTGCAGTTGCAAAACCGGCAGAATCTGCAGAAAAAACTGTCGCTGCTGCACCGGCTCAGGCAGTTGTCCCGACAACACCTTCTGTTGCTGCGGCGCCGGCAGTACAGCGCATGGCTGCCCAGGTTGTCGCAGGCAGAGTGAAGGCATCGCCTGCGGCTCGCAGAATTGCAGCCCAGCGAGGCGTAAACTTAGCTGCCATATCAGCCGGCTCAGGCCCGCATGGCCGAATCATTTCGACCGACGTTCCGGCTGCACCGGTTGCCGCCGCGACTGTAACCGGCAAGCCGTTGCCGGCTGCCGCACCTGTCGTTACGGGTCCCGTCGGCGAAGTCACCGTCACGACGATGAAAGGCATGCGAAAGGCTATCGCCACGAATCTCACGAAATCCAAGCAGAACATTCCGCACTTTTATCTGCGTTTTACCGTCGATGCCGGCCCGATGCTTTCGTTCTACAAATCGCAGAAGGCGATGTTCAAGTGCAGTGTGAACGACGTTGTGTTGATGGCTGTCGGCAGGGCGATGCATGAATTTCCGGCATTGCGGTCGCGGCTTGAGGGCGATAACGTGGTCGAGTATCCGACAGCCTGCATAGGCATAGCGGTCGGCCTGGAAGGCGGCCTGGTTGTGCCGGTGCTCAAGGATGCAGACCGCATGACCTTTGCTGAAATAGCCGCCGCCAGCCGTGATCTGGCGACGCAGGCTCGCAACGGCAAGGTCGTCAATATGGGCAAGGGCTCGTTCACCATTTCGAACATGGGCATGTTCGGCGTTGAGGAATTCGGCGCGATTATCAATCCGCCGGAAAGCGGCATTTTGGCAGTCGGCGCGGCACGCGAAGGCGTTATCGTCGAAAACGGCGCAATGCGAATCGGCAAAATCATGACCGCGACGATAAGCTGCGACCACAGAATTGTCGACGGCATGCTTGTGGCCCAGTTCGCCGGCCGCCTGAAAGAACTGCTCGAAAACCCGCAGGTGATGTTGTAAAATCTGAAATCCGAATTTGTTTCGAATTTCGGGATTCGTATTTCGAATTTATTTGAGGAATAATGATGTCAAAGCATTTCAATGTTGTCGTTATCGGTGCCGGCCCTGGCGGATACGTTGCCGCGTTAAAAGCCGCATCGATGGGTGCAAAAACAGCAATCGTCGAAAAGCATTTTCTCGGCGGGACGTGTCTGAATTACGGCTGCATTCCGTCCAAAGCGCTGCTTGCGTCGGCTGAGTTGCTGCATAAAATCGAACGTGCCGCTGAATTTGGCGTAAAGGTCAACGGGGCGTCGTTTGACTGGAAGGCTATCCAGGCTCGTAAGGACAGGGTACTCAAAAATCTTCGCAATGGCATTGCCGGTCTTTTCAAGGCTCGCAAGGTCGAACTGTTCGAAGGTATGGGCAGACTCGCCGGCCATGGCAAGGTTGAAATCGAAGGCAAGGAAACCATTACTGCCGATAATATAATCCTGGCGGTCGGCTCGATTCCGGTTCGCATTCCGGTCTGGCCGCAGGATCCGAACCTTGTCTGCACGTCCGACGAGGCCTTGCACTGGAGCGAACTGCCCAAGAAACTGCTAATCGTTGGCGGCGGTGTCATCGGCTGCGAGTTTGCGTGCATGATGCAGAGTTACGGCGTCGACGTGAGTGTTGTTGAAATGCTGCCGAGCCTGCTGCCGGGCATGGACGAAGACCTTGGCGCGGAGCTCGAAAAAGCTCTCGCGAAACGCGGCATAAAGATTTTCACAGCTACGAAAGTGGAATCAGTGGAAGCCGCCGGCAAAGGCGTCAGGGCAGCCATATCCAATGCAAAAGGCAATCAGTCGCTTGAAGTTGACAAAGTCCTTGTGGCAGTAGGCCGTCGGCCCAATACCAAGAATATCGGCCTTGACAGCGTAGGCATGGAACTTTCACCCAAAGGATTTATCCAGGTCGACGATACCATGCAGACTGCGGTCAAAGGCATTTACTGTATCGGCGACGCCAATGGCCGTTGTCTGTTGGCGCACGCAGCCAGTGCCCAGGGCATATGCGCGGTCGAAAACGCGCTCGGCCACAGACGCGAGTTCCATTCGCCGATTCCAGGCGCGGTTTACACGTATCCGGAAATCGGCGGCGTAGGGCTGACAGAGTCGCAGGCTCGCGAAAAAGGCCTGCCGATATCGATAGGCAAGTTCCCGATAGGCTTCCTCGGCAAGGCGATGGCTGTAAATGAAACAGAGGGTTTTGTCAAAATCATCCGCAACCGCGAAACGGACGAGTTGCTTGGCATGCACATCCTCGGCCACAATGCCACGGAAATCATAGCCGTCGGCGGTGCGATGCTCGGCATGAAAGCTACCGTTATGCAACTGGCTGAGACGGTGTTTGCACACCCGACCATAAGCGAAGCGGTTATGGAATCCGCCGAAGACGCTCTCGGCCAGGCACTGCATATGCCGCCGAGGAAAATAATCAAATTGAATGTGTGAAATGTGTAAAATCACTCTCACGTTTCTTGAGGAATTTTATGAGCAAAGCACTCGACCTCGTCAAAAACATTGCCACGGTTGACCAGATGCGTCAAGCCGTCGCGGCAGGCCTTAAACCGGAACGCCGGCTAAAGACGAATTCGCACATTCATCTGCCGCCGAATTTCTCCGCGTTTGAAACTGTCGAGCAGGCTGTCACGCTTGCCGACGAACAGGACGTTCGCGTTCTTGGCGTCAGCAATTATTATGATTATCGCGTTTATGATACTTTTGCGGAACTCGCCGGCCGGAAGAATATTTTTCCGGTTTTCGGGCTTGAGATAATTTCGCTTGTCGACAAATACGTCAAGGACGGCTTGCGTATAAATGATCCTGGCAATCCTGGCCGCATGTACATCTGCGGCAAAGGCATTACGGGTTTTGCGTCGCCGTCGTTGCGGGCGGCTGAACTGCTGGGCACAATCCGCAGCCGTGACGAAAAACGCATGGCTGAAATGACGGCGAAAGTTAATGCCATTTTCACCGCTGCCGGCGTAGCCGTGAACATCAGCGATGCCGATGTAATCGACATGGTCGTAAAACGTCACAAGTGCCCGAAGGAATCGGTGACGCTCCAGGAACGACACGTTGCGATGGCGTTCCAGCAGAAATTTTTTGACGTGGTTAAACCTGCCGGCCGCGCTGCCGCGCTGTCAAAAATTTTTAACTGCCAGTATGCCGGCAAAACCGATAACGACGTCGCCGTACAGGGCGACATCCGCTCATATCTGATGAAAGCCGGCAAACCCGCCTTCGTTACCGAAACATTCCTCAAATTTGAAGAAGCATATGAACTCATCCTCGAACTCGGCGGCATTCCGTGCTACCCAACGCTCATCGACGGGGCAAAAACGCTCTGTGATTATGAACGTACGCCAGAAGAACTTGTTGCCCACCTCAAGGAAAACAATATCCACATGGCGGAACTGATTCCGATTCGCAACAAGACCGACATGCTCGGCAGATACGTCCGCGCCATGCGGAAAGCCGATATCGCTGTAGTCGGCGGAACGGAGCATAACACGCTCGACCTGCTGCCGCTTGAGCCGCAGTGTGTCGGCGGCGTGGAAGTCGAGGACGACGTCAGGGAAATTTTCTTTGAAGGCATGTGCGTAGCTGCGGCACATCAGTATCAGAGGCTTAACGGCCTGGCGGGATTTGTTAATTCGCAGGGTAACCGCAACGCAGACATAAAAGTGTTTGCCGATGCAGGTGCCGCGCTGATTGCAAAATATTTTAAAAAGTACTGTTAGTAATATCATCGCTGATTACAAAATATTTTAAAAAATACTGTTAGCAATATCAGAGATAACTGCAAAATATCTCAAAAAGTACTGTTAGTAATATCAGCCGTCCGCGATGATTGCGGCGACGAGGAGATTAAAATATATGGCAAAGATTGAATGGCCTGATTTCAAAGGCGAAACGGCAATAGGCGCACTCGTGAAACTGTCGCACTTTTACGGAAGTGACCCTGCGATAGTGCTTGCCGGCGGCGGCAATACGTCGGGCAAGATAGACGGAAAGTTGTATGTGAAAGGTTCAGGCCATTCACTGGCGACGATACCGGTTGAGGGGTTCGTGGAGATGGACATTACAAAGCTGTTAGCCCTTCTCGACGCGCCTGTGCCGGCGGATGTCAACGCACGCGAAGCCATGTTCAAGACTGCGTCGCTGGCTGCCCGTCTGAAACCTGAACTTAACCAGCGGCCCAGCGTGGAGTGCGTGCTTCATTCGCTAGTGCCTGGCAGATATGTGGTTCACTCGCACGCCACCGCCGTCAACATGCTCACATGCTGCCTTCAGGGCAAAACGATAATAGAAGAACTTTTCGGCGACGATGCTCTCTGGATTCCGTACATAGACCCGGGCCTGACGTTAGCCCGCAAATTACGCGACGAACTGACTGCATGGCAGAAAACGACGAATCGTAAATCGCCGATGGTAATTTTCATGCAGAATCACGGCATGATAATCGGCGGCGATACGCCGGAAGAAATACGGGAAAAAACCGACGCGATTCTTGCGAAAATAGATAAAAAACTTTCAGCTACGTGTGGCTGTGATATTTTTGGAAAAGTTGAAAAGCTGCCGGCTGAGCGTTGCAGGGAATTGCTGATGTGCGTTGCTCCTGCTCTTCGCGGACTGCTCGGCGAAATGAACGGAGAAAACGTCAATCTGCCGGTTGTGACTTTTGACGACGGCGAAATCGCGATGAGCATTGCGGCGGCGGACAACGGTTCAGCCGTTGCGGCGGCTGGCCCTCTTACGCCGGATCAGATAGTGTATTGTAAGTCGCTTCCGCTGTGGTTCGCGTCGAATGATGAAGAATCGTGCACCGAAGTAATCGACAGGCTGACCGTGGCGATGTGCGAATATAAAAAGGAATTTTTATTCCTGCCGAAGGTTGTAGTGCTTCAGAACGTCGGCATATTTTTCGTCGGCAGCGATCTTGCCGCGGCGAAGACCGTCCGTGATGTCTATCTTGATGCCGTAAAGGTGATGGCTGGCGCGAAACGGTTCGGCGCAATAAGCCACCTCTCGAAACGTGACCGCGAGTTTCTCGAAAACTGGGAAGTCGAGAATTATCGGCGCAAGATTTCCGCCGGCAGTTCAGCCGCCGGCAGAGTCGATTCCAAAATTGCGGTCGTTACAGGTGCGGCACAGGGTTTTGGCCTTGAAATTGCCAAAAATCTTGCCATACAGGGCGCAAGCGTTATTCTGGGCGATATCAATGCCGCAGGTTCACAGGCTGCCGCGGATGAAATCGTAGCCGCGACGAAGCCTGGCCGCTCGCTTGGTATGGCCATGAACGTTACGGATGCGACATCACTGGCGGCGGCGATGGAACTCATCGTTCGGACATACGGCGGAATAGACGAATTTGTCTCGAACGCCGGCGTAGTGCGTGCCGGCAGCGTCAAGAATCAGCCGCTGGCTGATTTTGAATTCGTTACGAAGGTGAACTACAGCGGCTATTTTCTGTGCGTGCAGAATGTCGCACCGATAATGGCATGGCAGTACAGGACGTGCGACAAATGGCGCGGCGATATCATTCAGATAAATTCCAAGTCCGGCCTGGAAGGCAGCAATCGCAACGGAGCTTATGCCGGCAGTAAATTCGGCGGCATAGGCCTGACGCAGTCGTTCGCGCTGGAACTTGTCGGGGACGGCATAAAGGTCAACAGTATCTGCCCTGGAAACTTTTTGGACGGCCCGCTGTGGAGCGATCCGGAAAAAGGCCTCTTTGTGCAATATCTCAAAAACGGCAAAGTTCCTGGCGCAAAAAGCGTCGCCGACGTAAAAAACTTTTACGAATCCAAAGTGCCGATGCATCGCGGCTGCCGCACTGCGGACGTAATGCACGCGGTGTTCTACCTTATAGACCAGAAATATGAAACCGGCCAGGCTGTACCGGTTACCGGCGGCCAGGTAATGCTGAAATAATAAAATACTGAAAACCGTTTTATAACGCCTCTTTCATGGCGAGACCGCATTTTTTTAAAAGAACGGCCTTGATGAATATGACAAATAAGAGGTCTGAAAACGGTTTAAAAGAGTGTGGATAAAAACTGTATCAATCATGGAGCAAACAATGTCAAAAATTCCTGCAACGCAATGTGCCGTCCAGCTCGTCGGGCCGGACCAACTCAGACTTAATCGTGAAAAGCCCGTTTACAAGCCCACCGACCACCAGATACTGGCGAAGGTCGAAGCAATGGGTCTGTGTTTTTCCGACCTGAAACTGCTGCACCAGTTTTCCGAACATGCCCGCAAGGGTGAAATCGTGAGCGGCATTGACGGGGCTATTCTCGATGAATATCCGGCGTATCAGCCTGGCGACAAGCCGACAGTTCCAGGCCATGAGTGTGTATGCCGAATAATTGAAATCGGCAGCAAAGTCAAGAAACACAAGGTCGGCGACCGCTGCATCGTGCAGTCCGACTGGCGGAAGATTTTGACGGCTGCTTCGAATGGAGCGTTCGGGTACAACTTCGAAGGTGCTCTTCAGGAATATATATTGTTCGACGAACGCATAGTCATCGAGCCAGGCACGGGCGATAAATACCTGATTCCTGTCGACAGCGAATGCAATGCCGCCGCAGCCGCTCTTGTCGAGCCGTGGGCCTGTGTGGAATGCTCATATGTAAACGTGGAACGCCAGACCCCCAAAGCCGGCGGCAGGATGCTCGTTGTCGTCGATGCCGGCAGGAAGGTCAAAGGCCTTGCCGAAGCGATGACTGCTGGCAAGCCGGCTATGATAGATGCAATCGGCGTATCAGCCGTCGAAGGCTTGAGTGTCAATCCGTTGTGCTGCTGTGGCGAGTTGGCCAGTGAGGCATATGACGATATCGTTTATTTCGGCACGAAGGCTGAGACGATAGAAAAACTCAACGATGCCCTGGCGCGTAACGGCATTATCAATATAGTTCTCGGCGGCGGGAAAATAGACCGCGAGGTCGAGGTCGGCGTCGGCCGTTTGCATTACGGTTTGACGCGGTGGATTGGCACGGCTGGCGACAACGCCGCTGACAGCTATAAAATAATTCCGGCTAACGGCGAAGTGAAAGCGGGCAATTCCGTGATAGTCATAGGCGCCGGCGGCCCTATGGGCCAGATGCACGTTATTCGTGCGTTGTGTCTCGGATTCAATGTAAGAGTCGTCGGCACGGACTTCGACGACGGCCGGCTGGCGGCGCTGTCTGCGAAGGCTAACCCGCTTGCCGCGAAAAACGGCTGCGAATTTGAAGCCGTTAATACCGGCAAAACTCCCGTAGAAGCCGGATTCGATTATTATAGCATCATGGCTCCTGTCGGCGCATTGGTGGCTGACGCGATTGTTCACGCCAAGCCAGGTGCATTAATCAACATCTTCGCCGGCATTCCGGCGCCGGTCAAGCAGGTGCTCGACCTCAACGCATATATCAGCAAAGGTCTTTTCATGTTCGGCACGAGCGGATCGCTCATCGGCGATATGATAATCGTCCGCGACAAGATGGAATCCGGCCTGCTTGACACAGGCTGTTCGCTGGATGCGGTATCTGGTATCGCAGGTGCGATTGACGGCATTGAGGCGGTCAAGAATCGGACGATGGCCGGCAAGATTGTGGTTTACCCGGAGCTATCGAATATGCCGCTTATCCCACTAAATAAACTGGCGGAAAAATATCCTACTGTTGCCGCGAAACTAAAACACGGCATGTGGACTACAGAGGCTGAAAAGGAACTTCTCAAGGTTGCCAAATAGTTTTTAGAACTATTCCATATGATTCTTAGAAGTGTTTTATGATTGAAAAGCCCAATAGGTGTCATTCCGAATGAAGTAAAGAATCTAAGCCGGTATTGAATACAAAGGGTTTGGATTTTTTGCGTTATTTTAAGAATGACACCTATTGGACTTCTTGTTTAAATTACCATCGTTTTCTTGATGCCACCGTTATAATTCCTCCAATACTCAGCAGCAGTATCGTAGCCGGCTCGGGAACAGACGATGTCGAAAAACCAACCAGTGATACGTTCGAAGCTATAAGATTGTTGCCGTTATCGTTATACCGGCCATTTACCGTATATACATCTTCTGACAAACCGGTGAATAACCCGGCCGCGCCGGCAGCTCCATAGTCTGAAATGGCGGAAAGAAATCTTTCATTTTCCTGCGTATCTGAAATTGGCGAACCATCTAATGCCAGCTGCAAATCAAACAAACCAGTACCTGAGCCGGTATTTTGCGGCCGTCCTGTTACACTCATTGCCGCCACGACACTGCCTGAATCGCCTACTTCGATAGTATCGCTTGCTCCGGGAATCGTCAAAAAGCCAGTCTCTGTATGCGTCCCACCGTTGCTTGTAACGGCAAATGTCGGAAACAGGCCACTGCCGTTTTCATCGTCGTAGCTTAATGCGACGGCTGCCAGCGTGCCGTTATTTGTACTGAGTGTATTGCCGTTATTTGATTT
>Ga0116170_10005220_pt1 | contig 11680 bp, 7 predicted proteins | sample AD_JPNHW1_MetaG_FD_89797 | JGI IMG/M metagenome (GOLD analysis project Ga0116170, IMG submission 89797) | Active sludge microbial communities of municipal wastewater-treating anaerobic digesters from Japan - AD_JPNHW1_MetaG | ecosystem: Engineered > Bioreactor > Anaerobic > Digestate | place... | reverse complement strand
CTGGTGCAGGCGGTGGGTGAAATCCGAGCTGCCCTTGGCGACAACCCGCGTGACCCCCGCTTCATCCAGACCGTGCACCGGCGGGGCTATCGGTTCATCTGCCCGATCCGGACCGAAGCGGACGACGGCACGGTCATTGGTCCGCCTGCCGAGCCGCCGTCGAGAGGAGTTGCGAAAGGCCGCCGCTCGCCGGTCCGGCGTGCGGCCCCCTGGATGGTCGGCGCCAGCGCAGCCCTCATGCTGCTGGCGGTGGGATGGGGACTCTCGCGCCGCAAGGGGCTCGGCGCAAGCCCGACCCACCCGGCAGCGTTCGAGCGGCTCGGGGGACAGCCGGCCGGCGCGATCAAGCCGACCTGCTCGCCGCGCGGCGAGCTCGTGGCCGTGGTGGCTCCCGCAGGGGAGAGCGGCCTACACGCCCTGTACCTGGTCCGGCCCGGTGTCGAGGCACCGCTGCAGCTCACCCACGGCATCGATGTCCGGGGCGCGACGCCGGCCTTCACCCCGGACGGATCGGCCATCTACTTCGTGAGCTTCCGGCAGGATCGGGAGCTCGGCGAGGTTCCGGATGTCTGGCAGGTGCCACTGTTCGGTGGGACCCCGCGGCGGGTGCTGGAACGTGCATCGGCGCTGGGACCGGCCCCCGACGGCGGCCGCCTCGCTTATGCCGCGGTGCTGTCGGGTGGGACCGAGGTGCGGGTCAGGGAGGTGGACGGCCACGAGCACGCGGTGGCATCTGAGGGGTTCTGGCCACGCTGGTCCCCCGATGGTGCGTGGATCGCGTACACCACATCCAATCCGGAGGGGGGCGACGGGGTTCTGGAGGTCGTGCGTCCGGACGGCGGCGAACGCAGGCAGCTCACGACCTCTCCGAGCCAGCTCTACGGCCTGGCCTGGAGCCCCGACTCGCGCTGGGTCCTGTACTCCAGCGACACCAACGGCGCGTTCAACGTCTGGGCGGTGCCGGTCAGCGGCGGCGACCCGGTGCAGGTGACGTTCGGTCCCGGGGTGTACGTGACTCCCGAGATGACGCCGGATGGCTCGCGCATCCTCTTCGTCGCAGCCCAGGGGGCCAGCACCCTGTTGCTCTCGGCGCGACCAGGCGAGCGTCCGACGCCGGTGTTCCTCGAGGAAGGGCTGGAAGCCGCCGCCATCTCGCCGTCGGGAGACACCCTGGCTTTGGCCCTGGGGGGACGGGGACGGGACCCCTCCCTCAGCGTCGTAGGGCTGGGCAGTCGGACGCGTCAGGTTGTCGCGCGGTGGCGCGTCCAGCGCGTGCGGTGGACACCGGATGGGAAGCAGCTCCTGGTCGCGGCGCCCCCGCCGGACGGTGGTGCGGCGTGGATCTGGCTCTCGCCCCTGGACGGCCAGCTTCCGCAGGCGCTGCTGCGGGACGAGGGGGTGTGGGACTGGCCCGACCTGAGCGCCGATGGCCGGGTGCTGGCCGCGGTGCACCGCACCGGCTCCGGAGCCGAGGTCGTGGTGGTCGAGCTGCCCTCGGGGCACCCGCGGGTGTTGGCCCGCGGGACGGTCGTGGAGGGCCTACGGCTTGCTCCGGACGGGCAGTGGGTGGCCTGGGACGGTGGTGAGAGGCCGATCGGGGAGGCGAGCGGCGGCATCTGGCTGGGTGCCACGTCTGGCGGTGAGCCCCGGCGGCTGGCGGCGGATGGCATTCGTCCGCTCTGGAGCGCTGACGGAAGACGGCTGATCTTCGCGCGCCATCACACATGGGCGGGGTTGTGGGAGGTCGAGGTCGCGGGCGGCCAGCCACGGCTCCTGCGTGTAGCCGAGCCTGACGTGCGCGACCTGCGCCTGGAGGACCTCGACATCGCACGGACCAGCGGTGCGGTGCTCGCGACCTACATCCACGGGACCTCGGTGGTCTATGCCCTAAAGGGCTTCTCGCTGCCCTAGCCCGCATTTCTCACCAGTCTTCTGCTGCGCGGCCGGATCTTGCCGCGCTGGCGGGCGTACTCGGGGATCGCCCCCTGCGGCGTACTGACAGTACACCTCGGGGTCTCACCCTTCCGTGCGCCCACCATCATCGGCATCTCCGCCCGCTCGCAACGAACCCCGGTGAGAAATGCGGGCTAGCTCCTCACGTTCGGAAACTCTCGGAACTCGGACTGCATGCTTCGGGACTTTTCGTCTCCCCGGGGCGAGGCTTGCCCTGGAGGCGATGGTGACCCGACGGGACGCAAGGGACGGATGTCGCAAGGGGCTGGCGGGCACACAACCAGTGCTCGTCCTGACCGCGGCCCTGGCCATCGGGCCAGGCTGGGAGGTGCCGGCACCGCGGGCCCCGGGGATCGAGTCGTGTCGCGTCGTCCACATCACGAACCCGGGCCCGGGCGTGACCGCGGTGGAGCTGTCGCTGCCGCGCCCCGATCTCGATGCTGACCAGGCGAGCACCTTTGTCGACCGGCTCGCGGCCGGCCGGACCCTGCATCTGGTCAACCCCTGGTCGACGCTGTTCGGTGGTGTGGCCCCAGGGTCGGTCCTGCGGGTCAGGGCCACCGGGCCGGTGGTGGTGGTGTTCAGGCCCTGTGCGGGTGGGCCCTGGGTGCGGGCACCGGTTTCTGCTGCCCAACCGGGAGGGCCGGGACGTGGCCAGGTGGAAGGAAGAGAACGCTGAAGCAAGGATGGCCGGACAGAACAGGCGGCCGTCGGTCGAGCAAGGAGGCTCAGATGCGAGTCGGGGTCAGGAGTTTGGGGCTGCTGGTGGTCTTGACGCTGGTCGTGGTGCCGGCGTGGGGATCCTTTTCGGGCACGGATGTGGTCCTGCCGTCGGTGGGGCGGGCCCCAGGGTCCGCTGGCTCCCAGTGGTACACCTGCATGTGGATCCACAACCCGCAGGGAGGCCCGGTCAATGTTCAGGTTCAGTTCCTGGAGCGCGACAAGTCGAATTTCAACCCACTGGTGTGGAACGCCACCATTCCAGCCGGTGACACGCAGCGACTCGACAACACGGTCGAGGCGCTCTTTGGCGTGTCGGGCAAGTTCGGGGCGCTGCACATCACGTCGTCGGACAGGGTGCTGGTGGTAGGACGCATCTACTCGATGCCCCAGGGCGGTGAAGTCCAGGACAGCGTCGGGCAGTTCTTCTCGGCCGTTCCCACCAGCTTCGCCATCGCCAGCGGTCAGTCCACAACCCTGCTCGGGGTCTACCAGACCAACCCCCAGACGAGCTCGGAGTTTCGCTACAACTTCGGGTTCGTCGAAGTGGGAGGTGGCACCGTCACGGTCAAGGTCACCGCTCTGCAGCCTGACGGGACGACGGCGGGCAGCAAGGGCTACACGCTGGCCGCCTGGGAGCCGCGGCAGTACAACATCACCGACCTGCTGCCAGCGGTCAATGCCGCCAACCTGCGCCTGAAGGTCGAGGTGCTCTCGGGGAGCGGGAAGGTGGTGGCGTTCGGCTCGGGCCTTGCCAACCGCTCCAACGACCCGTCGACGTTCGAGATGAGCTTCTCGGACGAGCTGCTGGGTGGTGGTGGAGGGCTGCCCAGCGTTACCCACGATGCCTCGCTGACGGGCAACGGTACCACCTCGACGCCGTTGGGCGTGGCCCCTGGGGGCATCCAGACCTCCCACCTGGCGGACGACGCCGTGACCACCTCCAAGCTCGCCGCCGGTGGCAGCAACCCTGGGCAGGTGCTCACCTCCGACGGGACGAATGTCGTGTGGCAGACCCCTTCGTCTGGAAGCGGAGGTGGGCTCACCTCGGTCGTCCACGACACGACGCTGTCCGGCGAGGGCACCGTGGCCGTGCCGCTGCGCCTGGCCGACGGCGCGGTCGGGAAGGTCAAGCTTGCCGCCGTTGGTGGCACGTCAGGACAGGTGCTCGGCACCGACGGAACGACCCTTGTGTGGCAGACGCCGTCTGGCTCCGGAGGTGGCGGTGACATCACGGCTGTCAACGCGGGGACCGGCCTCTCGGGCGGTGGCACGACGGGCGATGTCACCCTGCAGGTCGCAACGGGCGGAATCGCCACGACGCTGCTGGCCGATGGCGCGGTCACGGGCGCCAAGGTGGCGAGCGGCCAGGTGGTCAAGGGGCTCAACGGACTGCGCGACGAGGTGACCCTGGCCGCCGGGGCCAATGTCACCATCACTCCTTCGGGCAGCTCGCTCACTATCGCCGCAACTGGAGGTGGTGCCGGTTCGGGCGTCACCAATGTCAACGGCATCACTGGTGCGGTCACCCTCGCCGGCTCGGGCGGCACGACCGTGAGCACCGCGGGGAGCACGGTGACCATCAGCTCGCCCACGGGCGGAGGGGGAATCACGGGCGTGACGGCAGGCACCGGCCTCGGTGGTGGCGGCACCAGCGGCAACGTCACCATCGGGATCGCCGCCGGTGGGGTCGGCACGACCCAGCTCGCCGACGGCGCAGTGACGGACGCAAAGATCGCGAGCGGTATCGCCTACTCCAAGCTCGCCGGCGTGCCGGCCGCGCTCCCCCCGAACGGCCTGGCGGGAGGGTCGCTGGCGGGGACCTACCCGAACCCATCACTGGCCGGGAACGTGGTGGGGACGGCCCAGCTCTCCGACCTGGCGGTCACCAAGGGCAAGCTGGCGGCGCCTGGCGGCACGTCGGGCCAGGTTCTCGGCACCGACGGCGCCAACCTGGTCTGGCAGAGCAGCGGTTCGGGAGGTGGTATCACCGGAGTGACGGCAGGGCAGGGGCTTACAGGTGGAGGGTCGAGCGGTGCCGTGACGCTTGATATCGGCGTCGGCGACGGGCTGGCCGCCGCCGCCGACTACATCGCGATTCTCGATGGCGGTGTGACCTCCAACAAGATCGCCAACGACTCCATCAGCAGCGCGAAACTGCGGAGCGGGGCGGTGACCAAGATCAAGCTGGACGCTGGCGGCGGCGCGGCCGGGCAGGTCCTCGCCGTGGCTGCCAACGGCGCCGACCTGGAATGGAAGCCAGACAACACCGGCGGGCTGACGCTCCCCTACTCGGGCTCCGGGTCAAGCGGGACCTTCGTGTTCCAGCTCACGAACAACGCGGCCGGGCCAGGGATTGCGGCCACATCGGCCGGCAATGGCGTGTCCGGGTTTTCCTCGGGAGGGCACGGGGTGTACGGGCGTGCGGGCAGCGAGACTCCATTTCTGCCCAACCACGCGGCCGGGGTTTTCGGAGAGAGCGCCAGCGGGTACGGCGTCGTGGGCTTCTCGACGAGCGCTGCCGGCGTTCAAGGCGAAAGCACCTCGGGCTACGGCGTCGAAGGTCGCAGCACCAGCAGTCTCGGCGTGTATGGCGGAAGCGGCTCGCAGGTCGGCGTCGAGGGCGGCAGCGAGACCGGCGACGGCGTCCTCGGATCGACCTCCGGATCGACGGCGGCTGGCGTCCGAGCCATCAACGATGGCAACGCCACGAGAGCGTGCCTCGCCTGCGGGCCGGGGGGCACGGCGTCGGCCGGCGATTTCACCGGGAACGTCTACGTGCACGGGAACCTCAATGTAAGCGGGAGCGTGAGCAAGGGCAGCGGGTCGTTCAAGATTGACCATCCTCTCGATCCCGAGAACCAGTACCTCTCCCACTCCTTCGTCGAGTCCCCCGACATGATGAACATCTACAACGGCAACGTCGTCACTGACGACCATGGGCTGGCCGTGGTCGAGCTGCCGGCGTGGTTCGAGGCGCTCAATCGCGACTTCCGCTACCAGCTCACGGTCATCGGCGGAGGGACGTGGGCGCGCGCACGGGTCGCCCGGGAGATCGACGGCAACGCCTTCGTCATCGAGACGGACGTGCCGCACATCCGCGTGTCGTGGCAGGTCACAGGCATTCGTCACGACCCCTTCGCCGAGGTGCACCGGGTCCCGGTGGAGGAGGACAAGCCCGAGGGCGAACGGGGCCGGTACCTGCACCCGGAGGCATATGGCCGGCCCGGCTCAGAGGCAGGCACGTCCGGGCGGTAGTCTCAGGTGGAGGGGCTTCGAGGTTGGGGCGGCGCCCGAAGCGCCGCCCTTCTCGCATCTACGGTTGACTCTACAATTCCCTGTCATGGATCGAGTGACCCGTCGCGCGGCCTTGGCGCTGGTCCTGCTTGTGCCGGTGCCGTCGCTGGCGGTAGCGCTCGCCCACTGGCTTGCGCCTGGACCGGTGGGGCAGGTGGGGTTCGCTCTGGCCAAGCTCTGGCTCGTGGCGCTCCCCGCCGGGTGGTGGCTGGGGGTCGAGAGGGGGCGCTGGAGCTGGTCCCCAGCGCGTCAGGGTGGTCTTGGGATCGGCCTGCTCGTGGGCGTTGCGATGGCGGCCGCGATCGTGGGCGCGTACCTGACATTCGGCCGCGGCTGGATCGACCCGGCCCAGGTCCGGGCCATGGCAAACCGGGCCGGCATCGGGACGCCACTGCGCTACCTGGCCGGCGCCGCCTACTGGGTGCTGCTCAACTCGCTGATCGAGGAGATCGTCTGGCGATGGTTCGTGTTCAGGCAGTGGTCGACCGTGCTCGACCGGGTGCTCGGCGGGCGGGCCCTCGCGGTGCTCGCTTCGGCCGCGTGCTTCACTGCGCACCACTCCCTGGCACTGGCGGCCCAGGCGGGCCCGGTGCTCGTGGTGACGGGCTCCCTGGCGGTGCTGGCGGCAGCAGCGGCGTGGTCCTGGCTCTACCTGCGCTACCGTTCGGTGTGGGTTCCTTGGGTCGCCCACGTGCTCGCCGACCTCCCCATCTTCGTCATCGGCTGGCACCTGCTTTTTGGCGGAGGCGGGTGAGGAGAGATCAGTCCCCGTGGCGCCACGGCCCGCCACGCGAAAAGCGAAGGGACAGAACGCGGCGCCGGCGGTGGCGTTGCCGCCACCACCGCCGCCAGGATAGGAAGGAGGAGGTTCACTCCACCCCTTGAGCAAGCCGCGTGCCAGAGCCGGCGCAGCGATTCGAAGAAGGGGGGCCAGACCGTCGTGACGGACGTCGGAGGGCCTGCCGAACTGACACTCGGAGGTCGTGGATCTTGGCGCGACGCGGCGGGGCGAGTAGGCTGGCGGGCGCGCATCCCGATGAATGCGCAGGGAGTCGGACATGTCGAATGGCAGATGGGCAGTGGTGACTGGGGCGTCGAGCGGGATCGGCGAAGCCACGGCGCGGGCGCTGGCGGGGGCGGGGTTCGAGGTCATGGTGGGAGCACGGCGGATGGGCCGGCTGGACGCCCTCGCGGCCGAGATCGGTGGCCAGGCCGCGCGTCTGGACGTAACCGATCCGGCCTCAGTGGAGGCTTTCTGCGCGGCGGTGCCCGCGGAGCTCGCGGTGCTGGTCAACAACGCCGGTGGCGCCCTGGGTCTCGAGCCGATCGCCGAGGCCCGGGACGAGGACTGGACGGCCATGTACCAGTCCAATGTGCTGGGGTTGATGCGCGTGACCCGGGCGCTGTTGCCGCGTCTGGTGGCCGGGGGTGGTCACATCGTCAACGTCACATCCATCGCCGGGCGCGAGGTGTACCCGGGGGGAGCCGGCTACACGGCCGCCAAGCACGCGGCGCGTGCCGTTACCCAGACCCTGCGGCTGGAGCTGAACGGTACGCCGGTGCGGGTCACCGACGTCGCTCCGGGTCTGGTGGAGACCGAGTTCTCGCAGGTCCGGTTTTTCGGCGACGCCGAGCGGGCGAGGAAGGTCTACGAGGGGCTCACCGCCCTGACCGGGCAGGACATCGCGGACTGCGTCGTCTGGGCGGTGACACGCCCGGCGCACGTCAACGTCGACGAGATCGTCGTCAAGCCGGTGGCCCAGGCCGCAGCCACGGTGGTAGCCCGTCACAAGGGTCTCTGAGGACATCCTGACGGTCCGCTCCTCCGAAGATCCCGACCGATCGTGAGCCGGCTGGGAGTCGAACTCAGGTCGACCCGGAACTGATCTGGGAGAGCGACAACGAGGGTTGTCGTTGGTTGCCCTTGGTCGGAGTGCCGGGGAATTCCTGTCCGCACGGAGAGGGTTTGTTGAGATGTTGTCTCACTGGTGCTGTGAGACCAGGCCTGCCCCCCCGGCGCAGTGAACGGCATCAAGGGTAACGAAAGGGACTGACCCATGAAGAAGTTACTATTGGCCTCACTGGTAGTTGGGATCCTCTCCGTCGGACTGGCGAGCACTCCCGCCATGGCGGCGGGCTCGGCGTTCGTGAAGATCCCGTTCAATTTCTTCGTCAAGGACAAGGAGATGCCGGCCGGCCGCTATGAGGTCCGTCTCGAAGGCGAGCTGGGCAACCGCGTCCTCCTCCGGGACACCGCCGGCGGTGGGACGTCACTGCTGCCGATCGTGACGCGGCTTGCCGACACTGGCGCCACCATGGTCCAGGTTATCTTTGACACGGCGGAGGGGAAGAACTTCCTTTCGGAGATCCACTTCCCCGGGAACGACGGGTTTGCCCTGGCTGGGGCGCCCGGGATGCACACCCACACCAAGGTGAACGCCTCGGAGTAGGAGGCGCAACGTCGCGGCGCGGATACTGTGGGCCGGAGTCGAGCCTGAGCTCCGCTGCCCGTCGCCGCCCCGGGCCTGCCGATGCGGAGTATGGCGCCGGGCTGGAACCTGGAATCCCCCGCCCACTTCGGGTGGGCGGGGGAGCGGAACGCTCAGCGAGCGGCGGACAGGCGCTGGCGGAGCGAGGCGAGCTCGTCGCGCAGTGCTTGGGGGAGTCGTTCGGCGAATCGGGCGTAGTGCTTGTCGATCTGCTCGCAGTTGGCGAGCCACCCGTCCCGGTCGATACGTAGCAGCTCCTCCATCGCACCCGGGGCGGCGTCGAGGCCGACCATGTCGATGGTAGATGGCGTCGGCAGCATGCCAATGGGGGTCGGCACGGCCTCGCTCTTGCCCTCGCAGCGCTCGAAGATCCACTTCAGGACGCGGCTGTTCTCGCCGTAGCCGGGCCACAGGAACTTCCCGCTCTCGTCGCGGCGGAACCAGTTCACGTAGTAGACCCGCGGCAGCTTGTCGGCGCTGGTGCGGCCACCCATCTTGAGCCAGTGGGCGAAATAGTCGCCCATGTGGTAGCCGCAGAACGGCAGCATGGCGAAGGGGTCGAAGCGCAGCTCGCCGACCTTGCCGGCCGCTGCGGCCGTGGTTTCCGAGGACATGATGGAGCCCAGGAACACCCCGTGCTGCCAGTTGAACGCCTCGCACACGAGAGGCACCACGCCGGCCCTGCGGCCGCCGAAGAGCATGGCCGAAATCGGTACGCCCTTGGGATCCTCCCACTCCGGCGCGATGACGGGACACTGCCGCGCCGGGGTCGTGAAGCGGGCGTTGGGATGGGCCGCCTTGCGCCCGCACCCCGGCTGCCACGGCCGCCGGATCCAGTCCGTGAGGGACGCCGGCTCGTCGTCGGTCATCTGCTCCCACCACACGTCGCCCTCGGGGGTCATGGCGCAGTTGGTGAAGATCGAGTTGGCGCGGGCCGTGAGCAGGGCGTTGGGGTTGGACTTCATGGAGGTGCCCGGCGCCACGCCGAAGAAACCGGCCTCGGGGTTGATGGCATATAGCCGCCCGTCGGGGCCGAACTTCATCCATGCGATGTCGTCGCCGATCGTCTCCACCTTCCAGCCTGGCACCGTGGGGATGAGCATCGCCAGATTGGTCTTGCCGCAGGCCGAGGGGAAGGCGCCGGTGATGTAGCGGACCTGGCCCTCGGGGCTGGTGAGCTTGAGGATAAGCATGTGCTCGGCAAGCCACCCCTCATCGCGCGCCTGCACCGAGGCGATGCGCAGGGCGTGGCACTTCTTGCCGAGCAGTGCGTTGCCGCCGTACCCCGAGCCGTAGGACTGGATCTCGCGGGTGTCGGGGAAGTGGATGATGTACTTGTTGGTGGCGTCGCACGGCCACGGCGAGTCGGGTTGTACTTCCTTGAGCGGGGAGCCGACGGAATGCAGTCCGCGGACGAAGTGGGTGCTGTCACCCAGCACATCCAGCACCCTGGTCCCGACCCGGGTCATCGTGTGCATGTTGGCGACGACGTAGGGCGAGTCGGTGAGCTCGACGCCGATGCCGGCGATCGGCGAGCCGACCGGACCCATGCTGTACGGGATCACATACAGGGTGCGACCCTTCATGCAGCCGGCGTAGAGCTGGCTCATGATGGCACGCATCTCATTCGGATCCTTCCAGTTGTTGGTCGGGCCGGCATCGGACTGCGAGGCGGAGCAGATGAACGTGCGGTCCTCGACCCGCGCCACGTCGCCCGGGTCGGAGCGCACGAAGATGCTGCCGGGGCGCTTCTCGGGGTTGAGCTGGATGGCGGTGCCGGCCTGGATCATCAGGCGCAGCATCTCCTGGTACTCCCCGGGCGAGCCGTCGCACCAGTGAATGCGATCGGGCTGACAGTGCCGTGCGGTCTCCTCGACCCACCGCGCGAGGGTCGGGTTGGATGCTGGGCTACCGGTCGTCGGAATAGTCATTCGGAGCCTCCTTCACCATGCCGTTGGGCATTAGAGCCTGCGCGCGCCGTGGCGTCAACCGCGTGGCAGGCGCCGGCGTACCACTCCTCGAAGGGTCAGGGCTCCGCTCGACGAGCAGCTCTGGCCGGAGGCCCGCACGGTCAGATGCCAGGTGTAAGTGCCCGGTCGCTCATAGGAGTGAGTGGCCGTGGCGCCGCTGCCGGCCGGCGATCCGTCGCCAAAATCCCACGCGTAGGTCACCGGTGAGCACGCCGGTGTCTCCGCGACACGCAGCGTCACGGTACGAGTCGACGGCGCGAGGGTGGTCGTCACGGCAGGGCACGGATCGAGGGTGCAATCGGCGAACGTCACCGGCACGGCGGCGGCACGGGCGCCGCTGGGATTGCTGTGGACGAGCAGCAACAGCCCACCAGAGCCACGCCCGGTGAGCGCCTGGCGATCCACCCGCACGGGCAGCGGCTGCCCGGGCGCCAGCGGCAGGGGTGGCATGCCGTTGGCCGGCGAGAGTCCAGGCCGGGCGACGTCATAGGTGAGCGTCGGCGAGGTGGAGGAACGCGTGGAGTTTGGCAGCGAAACGCCGACCGTGAAATCGAATTGGCTGGCCTGATCGGTGAGCCCCAGGGCGCTGGCCGGGAGCGCCAGGACCATCACCTCGGTGCCGAAGACCGACATCGCACCGGTCCCTGGAGGCACCCGGTCCCGGGTGACGAAACTCAACGGCTCAGAGGTGAGAGGATTGGACAGCTCGGCGCCGAAGACGTCCGACTTCCGTGGGTTCTCCTCGCCCCTGGAGACGATGGCGCCGTAGTCCGTGGTCGCCAGTCGCCACTCCGGGACACGGTCCTGGTTGGTATCGATGCCGATCGAGATGTCGACGTCCCGTGGGGACGGCCATGGACCGTGAACGGCGAGCCCGAAGAAGACGGTGGCGTTGGCCACGCCGCCCCGCTGCGGAGCGTCACTGGTCACCCCGAGCCACCGGATGACGCCGAAGCGGTCCCGACTCGGAGGCGCGGCCGGGTTGGTCCACACCAGCTCCAGAGGCGAGACCATGGCCACCGCAGCCGTCGGATCGGCTCCCGGCGTGCCCAGCGTTTGACCGGTAAACGTCAGGTTGGCGGTGGTCGCGGACGTGCCGACGGTCAGACCCGCGGGTGGAACGTCCAGGGCGAGGGAGCTGGTCGGTCGGATCACTGCGTGGAGTGGTACCTGGGCCTGCTCGCCTTCGCCTGTGGCGACGACGACGTGGCCGCTCTCCTCGACCAGGTAATGTCGTGCCATCCCGTCCTG
>Ga0116170_10005218_pt1 | contig 11681 bp, 6 predicted proteins | sample AD_JPNHW1_MetaG_FD_89797 | JGI IMG/M metagenome (GOLD analysis project Ga0116170, IMG submission 89797) | Active sludge microbial communities of municipal wastewater-treating anaerobic digesters from Japan - AD_JPNHW1_MetaG | ecosystem: Engineered > Bioreactor > Anaerobic > Digestate | place... | reverse complement strand
GCCGTTCCTTATACGGGAATGATCGTTTCCACAAGAGAATCTCAGAAAACAAGAGAAAAAGTCCTTAATCTCGGCATTTCTCAGATAAGCGGAGGCTCAAAAACCAGCGTCGGCGGATATTATGAGCCTGAAAATGAAGATGAAAATTCTGCACAGTTTGACGTAAGCGACACGAGAACTCTTGATCAGGTAATAAAATGGCTTTTGGATCTCGGATATATTCCAAGCTTCTGTACCGCTTGTTACCGTGAGGGAAGAACTGGCGACAGGTTCATGAGCCTTGCAAAAGCAGGAAATATTTGTAACTGCTGTCTGCCGAATGCACTTCTCACACTTGCGGAATATTCATTTGACTACGGTGACGATGAATTTAAGCGCCTTGCATTCAAGGTTATTAAGGAACAGACTGAAAATATCAAAAATCCTGCGGCCAATGCAAAATTTCGGGAGTATTATGAAAAAATAAGAAACGGCGAGCGCGATTTCCGTTTCTGATATGGAGGAAAAGTTATGGTATCTGAAATAAACAACACGCCCAAGGCGTTAAGACTTCATATAGGAGTTTTCGGCTCGACAAATGCAGGAAAATCCACACTTATTAATTTGATTTCTGGGCAGGAAATTTCGCTTACTTCCCCAATAGCCGGAACGACCACAGACCCTGTTTTTAAGCCCATGGAGCTTCTGCCGTTAGGTCCTGTTGTTTTTATCGATACCGCAGGGCTTGACGATAATACAGAACTCGGCACTCTCAGAATGAAAAAAACCTATGCACAGCTTGAGGCCTGTGATGCCGTGATTTTTGTGGTCAGCTCAGAAGAATCCGACCTTGAAAGAATAAAAAAGCATATTGAACGAATTAAAAAAATGCAGTTGCCACTGATTATTATTGTGAACAAAATGGGGGAAAAAGAACCGGGTTTCAGCTTGACCGATTATTCACAGAATGTGATTTGCGTGGATTTAAGTCTGAAATCATCAGCCGATAAAATAAAAAAGATGTTGGTTTCGGTGCTTGAGGATAAAATTGAAGAGCCTCCGCTTACCGCCGACCTTGTCAAAAATGGAGATGTTGTTCTTCTTATCGCTCCTCAGGATATTCAGGCGCCAAAAGGACGGCTCATTCTTCCCGAGGTTCAGACGATAAGGGATCTCCTTGATAACGAGTGCATTGTTATGTCAATTACATCGAATAACATTCAGAAGGCGCTTGACAGCCTTTCACAAAAGCCTTCGCTTGTAATTACCGATTCACAGCTTTATAAAAAGGTTTCGGAAAGTATTCCGAAAGACATAAGACTGACATCATTTTCAATGCTTATGGCAAAAAACAAGGCGGACATAGTCCGCCTTGTAAATGGAGCAAGAGCAATTGATAAACTTTCCGACGGCGATAAGGTAATGATTCTCGAAAGCTGTTCTCATCACCCGATGGAGGGCGATATTGCAAGACAGCAGATACCTGCGCTTTTGAGAAAATATACAGGGAAAAAGCTTGAAATCGTCAATGTTTCCGGACAGCTGATTACTGAAAATATTTCTGAATATAAGCTTGCAATACATTGCGGTGGGTGTATGGTAAACCGAAAAGCAATGCTTTCAAAACAACAGAAGTTTGAGGATTCAGGCGTTCCGCTCACGAATTTCGGAGTTGCGATAGCTTATATGAACGGAATTATCGACAGGGTATGCTACTGATTTTTGATTATAAACTTGACATTATGCTCTTTTCCATCAAGCTGAATTTCCTCGCATTTTAAATTGTTGTCATATAATCCCGGGTCATCACCTTTTGAAATCTCAAGGGTGATGACTGTTTTTTTATAGATAAGCCTATTGCACAGTATGCTTTTGAATCACTGTTTCTTTCGCGGCGTGTAATAATAACCGTTTCGGTTGACTTGTCATACTCGATTGAAAGGAATAATTTCATAAATGCAGGGTGAGCTTCAAAGTCCAGAAAATTAATCAGTATAGGTTCAAAATAGCACATTAGCGAAATCTTTTGATTTTGTGAAGTAAGGTTTTTTACAGCAAACTCCCTGAATTCACAGGGGAGAGAGCCGTGAAGAAAGGCTTTCATACCGAGCTCAAAGTATTCTGAATTTGAATAATAATTTACGTAGTGTTCTTTAAATTCGGCTGACATTTCACTCTCCGAATAAGAGGGGAGATAGGTGAAATACTGCGTTCCGAAAACCGACGAAACAGCAAAATAACATCCCTGAGGACGCCTTAAAAGATCAGTTGTGCGACAAAAAACATCTTTCTCCTGATATATTGATACCGAGGTTCCGAGGTCGGTGAGCGCTAAAGTATAGTCGCCGTTAGTCAGAAGCTTAACGTTAGGGTTTGATACGGAAAAATAATCAATAAATTCATCATGGGCATTTTTGCTGTCGTTTTCTCTCGGCTCATTTTCCTGAACGTCGTCATAAATTGCCGAGCCGCTCAAAACCTTTTCTTCGAGGAGCTCTGATGCACTTCCCATATAATTGTCGCGCATAAATCTTTCCTGCATCCGCCCCTTTAAGAGAGTATTATTAAGTGCGACTATGCTCATTCCGATGTGGTGAGCCATATAGCTTTTTATTACAGTTGAATTTGCTCTGTCAGAAGTGAAGTCTACCGCCTCATAATGCCCGTAAGGACCGTAAGTGCCATATTTTTTCAGTGCTTCAAGATTTGAATATGCGCTGTCAAAAGCAATCTGCATTGAAAGATAGGTTGAATAAGGTGATACCACAAGCTCAAGGTCAAGTCCGCGTCTTATACCTGAATTTTGTACGCCGTGGGCTTTATACTGGTAATTTAATTGGTTATCAAAGGCATAGAACGCACTTTCTGAAATTCCGAACGGAACATTTTTTGACCTCGCCCTTGAAATCTGACAGTGTATACAGAATTTCAGACTTTCATAACAAAGCGAGCCAAAACGGCTTTTTAAAAGAAGCTCCGGCATGAAAAATTCAAACATTGTTCCCGAATAGGAAACAGAGCCTGAATAGCTGCCCTTTCTTTTCATTGTTCTTGCAAGGCTTCGCCAATGTTTTTTGGGAACAATTCTTTTTGCGATGGCGAAATATGAAAGCATTCTCGATTCGCTCATCAGCATATCGTAATGATTCGGACAAAAGCTGCCGTCTGTCGGGTCTATTCCGATAGTGAAAAGATTTTTGGTGCTGTTATAAAAAATGCCGATATCAGTTGAATCAATCAGATTTTCAATTCTTGAAATTATTTCTTCAAGGCGCTGTTCGTGAAACTGATATTCACGCAGTCCTTCCTTTAAGGTTACAAGACAGCACAGGAAATTCCCGCTGTCTACCGATGAAATAAAGGGGTTTGGGGAGATTTTTAAGGTCGGCGTATCATACCAGTTATATAAATTCCCGCAGTATTTTTCAAACTTTTCAACCGACGAAAGCGTACGGTCAAGCCTGATATAAAGGTCATGGGCGTCAATAAGGTCAAAATCCTTTGCGGTCAGAAGAGATAAAAGCATCATTCCGATATTTGTGGGAGAGGTCCTCTGGCATATACGATAAACAGGCGAAAACTGGACATTGTCCGGCGGAAGAAAGTTGCTTTCTGAATTTGCATAATCCTCATAATACTGCCACATTGCAGCTATATCTGCGGAAAGTGTAGCACGCTTTTCCGTTGCAATTTTTTTCTGTATTTTAATATAAGGCTTGTTGCTTAAAAAAATCACAAACGGCATAAGGCTTAAAAGCATTCCCACAAATCTTGTCACGGGGAAAGCTGAAAAAAGCATAACTCCCAGACAGATTATTTCAGCGGGAGCAAAATAAAGCACATTTTTTAAGCGAGAGCCTATTTTTGTATCGGTCTGTGCGGCTGTTGTCCATTCCAAAAGCTTTTTCTTTGAAACAAATCTTCTCCAGAGGGCGCGTATTACTGCGTCGAGTGAAACGATAGCCTGCTGAGGAATAAGCATAAAGTTAAAAAACATCTGCGAAAGGAGAGATTTTGTCTGAGAAAGCGCCGCTGAATAATATTTCCTTGAAATAGAATAATACCCGTTTGTGCGTACCGACTCAATAATTCCCCATATGAATGGAGTAGTTACCGACAAAATCGAAATTATTATTGAAATTAATGAAATTTTAAAACTTGCAAAAAAGCAAATAATGAAAAGTAGAAAATTAATTATCGGCGTTACAGCACGTCTGACATTATCAAAAAGCTTGAAGCGGTTTGAAGACGAAAGTGGATTTTTTGTAAGGTCGGATGTCAGCATAGCTGATTTTTTTATAAATACCGAATTTTGAATGTCGCCCCTTATCCAGCGATGAGCCCTTTTAAAATAGCTTATAACGGTAGCAGGGAAGCTGTCGCTGAATTCAATATCACCCGCAAAAGCCGTTCTTAAAATGCTTCCCTCAAGAATGTCGTGGCTTAAAATACTGTCGTCAGGAAATTTTTTGTAGCATAAAGCATAGTACATGTCAACGTTTATAAGTCCTTTTCCAGCAAAAATGCTTTCATGGAAGCAATCCTGATAAAGATTACCGCACATAACGTCATATGCAGATGACGAGCCGACACCTCCGAAAAGCTTTGCAAACGGTGACTTCAGCGAGCTTTCAAGCTGTGTTGAAATTTTAGGCGCAATTATTCCGTATCCTTTTGTTACCGTGTTATTGCATACTTCGGGGGCATTAAGAGGATGCTCGGCAATGCTGATAAGCTCCGATGGAGTATCCATAAGTGGTTTTGTGTCATAATCCAGTGCGATAAGGTATTTTGTTTTATCAAATCCGCTTTTGCTTCCGATTATAATAATATTTTCCTGATTTTTTTCTTTGATATAGCCTATAAGCTGTTCAATAGCGCCGCGCTTTCTCTCATAGCCTATAAATTGATTTTCTGTTTTTGAAAAGGTTCTTTTTCTTATAACTGCGTTGAAGCTTTCGCCAAGCTCTTTATTTAAAGAGTCAATAACCTTTGTGAGAGATTTTAAAAGCGCGCTGTCCTCCGGCATTTTCGGACTGTCAGACGGGAGAAAATCACACAGCAGACATATTTTAAGATTTTCTGTATGACATAAAAAATATAAGGATTTAAGCTTGCTCCGTATCTTTAAAATATCTTTCGGCGAAGTCAGAACAGTCGAAATAACCAAAAGAGAAGCGGCGTTTTTCGATATTTTTCCTTCAAAGTTCATTCGGGGGAGATAGGTTATTTCAGAGGTTCGGGATGAGAAGTAATCCACAAATGTCTTTGTTATTTCCCATATCGGGAAATACAGTAATATTGAAATCCAGAAGCTTTTTGCCAAAAAAGAAAGCGCTAGGGAAAAAATAGCCGGAAGTATAAACAAAAGCTTAAAATATACTGTTTCTGAAACGGATTTTTTCAGCTCGCCATATTCCTTATAGATATAGCTTCCAACGTGACAGTCTTTTGTGAATAAATTATTTTCAGCCGCCTTTTTAGCTTTTCTCAGTATTTTTTCAGCAACTTCAGATTCGTTTTTATCTGATTTCAAGGCAATAAACGCAGTTCTTTCACGGTACAGCCGCCTTGTTGCCGTATCCATTTGTGAATAAATACCGCACGGATCTTTACGGTAGATATTTTCAATTGGGTTTAGGGTTTCAATGTATTTCATCTGGCTGAGCACGTCGCTTTTGGCTAGAAGAGCTATAAGCTCCTGAGGCGAAAAAACGCACTTGAAATCCGAAGAAAAAAGCTGTGAAAATGTCAGTATGACGGTGTATGAAAATTCCCATTCCAAAAGCTCAAATTCCGTGTTGCTGACATATCTTTGTTTCTGAATTTCTGAAATTACTTCAAAAATTTTATCCTCTGACGGAAGAAATTCTTTTTCGCAGGAATTCAAAATAGCTTTTCCTATCTGAGTTGATAGAATATTATCTGTTACGACTTCAAGTGATTTCTGAAATTTTAGCATAATCTTAATTCTGCTGTCGAGGATATAATAATTATTATAAATAACTCTTTGAAGTTCGTCTGAGTTTTCTTCCCTAACCGATTTTTCATAACAGGATTTAAGGAATCTATGGACATTTTTAAGCTGTCCCATAAGCGTTTTAAGCTTAACGCGTTCCAAGTGTTCGTTATCTTTTGGCTCAAACATAAAAAGCACCTTCCGTAAATATAGATATTTCTATTATTTACATAAGGTGCCGAAAAATTCATTATTTGAAAAAGCTTTTTATAAGAGAGAGGACAAGCTTAAAATAAACCCCGAGATATACCGCCATAGTGACAAAAATATTATATTTTTTCAAAAAATGTTTTTTATAAAATAAAATCATTGATTTATGGAAATGAAAAATAACCTTTCTGTTTTTTGAATTAAGTCCGCTCTGTCCTTTTAGGTGGGTTATTGATGCGTCAGGATAATATATAATCTTAAATCCCGCTTGCGAAATGCGATAGCATAAATCAACGTCCTCACAGTACATAAAAAAGTCCTCGTCAAATCCGCCGATTTTGTCAATGACTTTTTTTTCAAGCATCATAAATGAGCCTGATAAAACCTCAACCTCGTTTATCTTGTTTTCATCGAGATATGTTGCGTGATAGCGTGCATATTTCGGGCTGTCGGGATATTTATTATCAAGCTTCAATAAATAATAAAGACTTGCCGAAGGGGTGGGCAGACCTCTTTTACAGTTGTGGTCAAGCGTTCCGTCAGCTAAAATCGTTTTACACCCCAAAGCACCTATATTTTCGTGGGAGCTCATATATTCGGCACATTTGTCAATTGCCCCGTCGTGAACGATTGTGTCGGAATTAAGCATAAGATAAAAATCACCCGAGGAGTTTTTCATACCTATGTTGCAGGCATGACCGAAGCCTTTGTTTTCAGCGTTTATGACTTTAACAAATGGACTGTCGCTGATATATTTTTCTTCAGGCTTTGAGGAATTGTCTACAACGATTATTTCAAAGTCACATTTTGTTGTATTGATAACAGAAGCTATGCATTGCTCTGTCAGCTTTTTTGTATTAAAATTTATTATAACGACTGATACTTTCATATTGTTATCCTTTGTTTAAGTTATTTTAAAACGTTATTCTGCTGCTCGCACATACTGCTCAAATTTTTCTATACTTCCGTTGAATACATTTAAGTCAATGAATTTTTCTTCTCCGTTATAGCCCTCAAGCTTTCCGCGGTTTGAATACTGCCAGAATAACCATTTGTCATCGCTTAGTCTTGGAGCTTTATACACACTTCTTATCCAAATATTATAATCATCATAGTAACCGTCAATATAAAGATTATATGATTTTTCAGTACAATATATAATAGGCTTTTTTCCATAGTGATCTTCAAGAGCGGTTAACATATTATTAAGCTCGGTATGCACTGCTTGTGAATCTTTTGAGCTTTTATTATAATCCCCATAGAATTCTAAATCCACAACCGGCGGGAGCATATTTTCTGTATTTGGAACGGTATTAATAAAATTATCAGCCTGCGTTTTTCCGCTGCTGTCATAGCTGAAAAAGTGATAAGCGCCGATTAGTATATCTGTTTTTGCCGCTTCTTCATAATTATATGCAAATTTTTCGTCTATAAAAGTACTGCCTTCAGTTGCTTTAATAAATGCAAATGATATATCTTGCGATGAAATGACTTCCCAATTTATTTCACCTTGATATGACGAAACGTCAATTCCTCTGACAGGATAATCTTCAATAGAGGGATTATTGAGCAGGATAATTCCGTTATAAATTAAAAAACCAAATATAATTATTCCGATAACTGAAATTGATGTTATAAGGAGAATAATCTTTATTTTTCTTGGCATACTCATCCTCACAAAAGACAAATTATTACACATAAAGTCTGACAGAAAAATTATATCATAGAAAATTGTCAAAAACAAGCGGGCGGTTAATAAATGCAGTTCAAAAGGTTGAAAAATAAATAAAAAAGTGATAAAATAAAATAATAAATTATTATGTGAGGAAGCATTATATGAAATACGCAGTTTTATTATGTGACGGAATGGCGGATTATCCCGTTGACGAACTCGGCGGAAAAACTCCGATGGAATGTGCAAAAAAGCCTAATATGGACAAGCTTTCAAAAGACAGCCTTGTCGGTCTTGTTAAGACGGTTGCCGACGGAATGAAGCCGGGTAGCGATGTCGCAAATTTATCGGTTCTCGGATATGACCCTGAGGTTTATTATACCGGTCGTTCTCCCCTTGAGGCGGGAAGTATAGGAATTGACATGAAGCAGACGGACGTTTCGTTCCGCTGTAACCTTGTTACGCTTTCAGATGAAAAAAATTATGAGGATAAAACTATTCTTGATTATTGCGCAGATGATATTTCATCCGAAGAAGCAAAAATTTTAATCGACTATCTCGGAACATATTTTAATAATGACGAATTCAAATATTACAGCGGGGTTAGCTATCGCCATTGCCTCATTTGGGACAATGGAACGCTTGATATAGGCACGCTTACCCCTCCGCATGATATAACGGGTAAAAAAATTAAGGAATATATACCTATTCACGAGAATGCAAAAAAGCTTTATGAAATGATGGTTAAATCATATGATTTATTAAAAGACCATCCTGTTAATAAAGCGAGAGAAGAAAAAGGACTTCGCCCCGCAAACAGCATATGGCTTTGGGGAGAGGGAAAACGTGCGGAATTAACGCCGTTTTTAGAAAAATTTGGATTAAAAGGCTCGATGATATCTGCGGTAGACTTATTAAAGGGAATCGGCAAATTTTCCGAAATGAATGTTGTCAACGTCAAGGGAGCAACGGGTTATATTGACACGAATTTTGAGGGGAAAGCCGAAGCTGCTATAAAAGAACTTGAAAACGGACAGGATTTTGTCTATATTCATGTTGAAGCACCCGATGAATGCGGTCACAGACACGAAATTCAGAACAAAGTAAAATCGATTGAATTGATTGATGAAAAAATCCTTTCAAGGCTTATTGATGCGTTTGAAAAATTTGATGACTATAAGATTTTGATATGTCCCGATCATCCGACACCGTTAAGGCTTAAAACTCATACTAACGATCCCGTTCCGTTTTTGATTTATCAAAAAACTAAAAAGCGCAGCGGCGTTGAAATTTTTTCTGAAAAGACAGCCGAAAGCACAGGATATTTGGTTGAAAAAGGTCCGTCTTTAATGAGCTTTTTTATTAACGATTAAAAAATTCCCCCGAAATTGTTACCATAACAAATCGGGGGAATTTATTTTTTATTATTTATATAATCTCAACGTTAAAGTGTCTGAACCATGTGTCAAGCTGAATGATATATGCCAGAATCTGAGGTACTCCCATCAGCTGACCATACCACGGACTTTTAAGCGAATCGGGATTTTCCGAAATATCCTTTACAGTCTGCCAGTTGATAATATCAGACAGTACCGAATTATTATCGTTTTGAATTGCTTTAACCCTGTTTTTGACACACTCCATAAAAATCGGATTATGCGTTTTGGGATAGGGGCTTTTCTTTCTGAAAACTATATCGTCGGGGAGAATTCCTTTCATTGCTTCACGGACAATACCTTTTTCACGGCCGTCAAGGGCTTTCATTTCCCACGGCATATTATAAGCATACTCAACTATTCGGTGGTCACAGAAGGGGACACGGACTTCTAAACCTGTCGCCATAGACATACGGTCTTTTCTGTCATATAAATATATAAAAGTAAATAAGTAATAAACGCCTAAAAATAGTCAGTTTACACATACTTATAAGTAATGAAAACAGGCTGATTTATTGTAAATATATGCTATAATTAATATAGAGGAAATTGATATGACAACTAAAGAAAAATTAAAAAAATACAAGGTAAAAATGAAACTTTCGGATTTATTTGTGTCAATAAAATATTGATAAAAAAATTGGTATTGCGGCGTTTTATACTGCATATATCTTTTTACTTTTGGAAATGTCAGCATTTTCCTCATTGTAAGTATGCTGGAAGCATTTACTACCTTGTATTCTCTTGCTGTTCGTGATGAGTGGAATGCTCCGGAAAATACCGAGGAAACGGATAGAATTGGGGAATTGATTGAGGAGGTTAGTAAAACGAGTAAGATGTTTTAAAATATGCTGTAAAAATAAACAGTTTGATAAATCATAAACTGCGGAGAAAGTGATACATAAAATGATAACATCAAATGTCACTGCCCCCGACGGAAATGTTCATAATGAAAGCGAGGATAATGCGGATTTCGCAAAAAAATGGGTAGATGAAAATCATAAATAAAAAATTATATTATGTATTGACAAATAGAAATTTATAGCATATAATACAATTATTAAATTCTGGGAGCAAAGGCAAGTAATCTTCAAAACGATGTCGCAGAGAGTCGGTCGCTTGGTGCAAGACCGATACACACGCTGAATGATGAATGGATTTGTGAGAAGCAGGGTGAACAGAGTGGAACTCTTAGTAGCTGATGCCGTGAACTTCACGTTACAGAGGTAGGATATTGATACTTTAAAAAGTTGCGTATCTGAAAAAGAAAAACAGGTAATACAGCAATATAAATATAATTATATGCTCTTATTTGTTTTTAAACTTGGGTGGCACCACGAGGTCTATCGTCCCATATTTTATGGGATGGTAGGCCTTTTTTGATTTTCACATTTTTTCTTGCCCGCTCCCGGCAAGGAGGAAATATTATGTTAACACCGGAAATTCAAGAGGTAAAAAGTTATCTGCAAAATTACAGCATGGTTCCTGTATTCTATGAGTTCCTTTCCGATTCCTATACCCCTGTACACATTTATAAGGCTCTGAGCAAAGACGAAGAGGTCAGCTTTATCCTTGAAAGTGTAAACAACGCAGAGCAGTGGGGCAGATATTCTTTCATAGGAATTCACCCCCAGAAGGAAATAAAAATTCATAGCCATAAAGCCCAATATATCATTGGCGGAAAAAAAGAAGTGATAAAAACTGATAATCCCGTTGACTTTATCACAAAGATACTTGATGAATATAAGTCACCGAAGTTTTCGGGAAAGCCAAATCTCACGGGAGGACTTATCGGATATTTCGGCTATGACACGGTAAGGTATACGGAGAAAAAGCTTACGAACATTCCGAATGATGATATTGAGATGCCGGACTGTCATCTTTATCTTTATGACGAGATAGTCGCTTATGACCATTTAAGCAGTAAGGTAATAATCATTTTCAACATTAACCGAAACAGTGATGTCGAAGCGCAGTTTGAGCTTTGTGAAAGCAAGGCAAAACAAATACAAGAAAAAATTATGGATTATAAAGACGAAAGCTATAAAAATAAAAATTCAAAGCATGAAATAACTGTTACATCGAATGTGACACGCGAGGAGTACATAAACAATGTGATTAAAGCAAAAGAGCATATCGTAAACGGAGATATTTTTCAGATTGTACTTTCTCAGCGTTTTGAAATTGAAAATCCCCCCGACAGCTTTGACGTGTACAGATTGCTGAGGGCATCGAATCCCTCGCCGTATCTTTATTACTTTAAAACTCCCGAATACCATATTTCAGGGGCATCCCCTGAAATGCTAGTAAATGTAACGGACAGAATTGTTAAAACAAAACCTATCGCCGGAACGATTAAAAGGGGAAAAACCGAGGCGGAGGACAAAGCAATGGAAAATGCGCTGAATTCCGACGAAAAGGAACG
>Ga0116170_10005217_pt1 | contig 11683 bp, 8 predicted proteins | sample AD_JPNHW1_MetaG_FD_89797 | JGI IMG/M metagenome (GOLD analysis project Ga0116170, IMG submission 89797) | Active sludge microbial communities of municipal wastewater-treating anaerobic digesters from Japan - AD_JPNHW1_MetaG | ecosystem: Engineered > Bioreactor > Anaerobic > Digestate | place... | reverse complement strand
TTTTATTTTCCTCATAATTCAATTAGCTTTTTGAGACAGATTTCCTGCCGAAATTTTCATCTACCTTAATAAATGCTGTAACTGCGATTGTAGAAATACAACATATCATAATCCAGAAGAAGAAGTGTTTGTATCCTATCAACTCCTGCAGCCATCCGGCGGCCATACCGGGAAGCATCATACTCAAAGCCATGAATGCCGTACAAATGGCATAATGGGCAGTTTTGTGTTCCCCGTCCGAGAAATAAATCATAAAGAGCATATATGCGGTAAATCCAAAACCATAACCGAACTGTTCAATAAAGACACAGAGGTTAATTATAAACAGGCTGTCCGGTTGGAAAACACTCAGGTAAACAAATGTTGCGCATGTGAGTGAAATACTCCAGGCCATAGGCCAGAGCCATTTTTTCAACCCGCCTTTTGCAGCAATGAATCCACCAATGATACCTCCGAGAGTAAGGCCAATAATTCCAACTGTTCCATAGACCAGTCCAACTTGTCCTGTAGTAAGACCCATGCCGCCAAGCTCTTTAGGGTCAAGAAGGAATGGAGAAATAAGTTTTACAAGCTGAGCTTCAGGGAATCGGTATAGAAGCAGGAACGCAATTGCAATAAGAACCTGTTTCTTTTTAAAGAACGAAGCAAATGTTTCAAAAAACTCTTTAAAAATTGTCCTTGCAGTAACCTCTTTAGCCGGTTTATCGCTATCCGGTCTTGGAAGTATAAAGCGGTGGTACAACATTATTGCCAGGAAGAAACCTGCAAGAATAAAAAAGGTAATGGACCATGCAAATGAAATATTACCGGACAATCCCTTAAATGTTGCTTCAGTTGCCTTAACAAGTTTTGAGTCTGCCTGAACGAGAATATAGGCCGGTTTTGTCCAGTTCTCAGAAGTAAACTCCACCCTTTCGCCGCTATTAATGAATATACTTTTATCTCCTTTGTCAAGCGAAGTGTTAAGAATTATTTTCTCTCCCGGCGCAGGGGCTTTTGAAAGCTTAACTGCAACCAGTGCAGCATTCCCTGTTACACTATGTGCTTTTGCACCCTCTTTCTTTTCACCGAAATTCCTTCCGATAAAACCGCCAAGAGGCGTTGACACGTTTTCACTCCACCACGACTCATCTCCAGCTTTTACCTTTACTTTCTCTTCAGGGATAAATCCATTAAGAGTATTATGTTCAATTGCATATGCCTTCATAATTGCAAGCGAGTCCACCGGAATTGTTTTTGTACCCAGATGAACTACAGAAGGAGTCATTTCAAACAGATATTCATCACTTTGAACAGCCGTTACTGTCCCGGTGGTACTATCCTCAACAGGAAGCACAATCTGAGAAGAATATTCCGGAGATACTTTTACCTGTAATTCTGCCGGTTTGAGGCCGGACGAAGATTCAAGAGAACCGGCAACAATAATGAGAAGGCCCTGCCCTGCAATGGTAGCGATTCTGTAAAATGTACTTCTTATACCCACATACATAGACTGGGCATGAGTATCAAGGGCAAGCATGTAAAATCCGTCGGCAGCGATGTCGTGAGTTGCCGAACTGAATGCAACGAGCCAGAAGACCGCAAGGGACCACTGGAAGAAATTGGACGCAGGTATTGTAAATGCAATTCCCGCAAGCCCTGCTCCTACCAGAAGCTGCATTGTAACCACCCACCATCTCTTTGTCTTAAGCAAATCGACAAAAGGGCTCCAGAATGGTTTAATTACCCACGGGAGATAGAGCCAGCTGGTGTAGAGAGCAATGTCCGTATTAGATATTCCGAGTCTTTTGTACATAATGACCGAGATGGTCATAACGGCCACATATGGCAGACCCTGAGCAAAATAGAGCGTTGGTATCCACGCCCAAGGAGATCTCTTTTTGTTACTCATTACAAGGTTATATTGAAGATTAATACATCTTATTTATAGTAGCACCAATAAAATAGTGCAGCAGTATCTCTTTATAATTGTATCCCTTTTCACCCATTACTGCAGCTCCTATCTGGCAGAGTCCAACACCGTGTCCCCATCCTGCTCCTTTGAGTGTAAAGGCGAGAGGCGCCTGTTCCGAACCCATCTCTTTCTCAACAAAAAAAGCAGAACTGTACAAATGAGATTCCGAAAGTGTTCTTCTTATTTCAAGCTCTTTCCCAATAATTCTGGTCCTTTTGGTTCCCACAATTTTAAGCTTAACGAGCCTTCCGGAAGTACCTCTTTCAATTGGAACAAGGTCAAGAATATCGCCATAGTCTGTGCCGGATCTTTTTAAGATAAGCTGAGACAATTCTTTCTGAGAGTATTTTACGCTCCACCTGTAAAAGTTTACAGTCTCCTGGTCGTAGTTGTTAAGAACCTGAGAGAGTACTTTTTTATCTGTAGTGTTACAGAACGATTCCGGAGATTCCTTTATCCACTCAACAGCATTTTTTTCAACAGTGAGATCGGGAATTATAGTATCGCTCTTGCTGTCTCTCTGCTTCACAAGATAAGGATATTTCTTATCCTCCCAGCAGTATTGGAATTTTTCAAAAACTCCTCCGCAACTCTTTGAATATCTTGCATCACAAATTTTGCCTTCGGACATTAAAAGTTCGCCTCTTGTTTGCCCTATTGCATCCTTCACAATTGGAGTAGAGGCTCTTGTAATACCCTGATATCTCTGACAATGGTCATCTGCACAAATATCAAACCTGGTGTGGTCCTCTCTGTCGTACCAGCGAATGAGTTCGCCTTCTGACTCTGTCATTGTACTGTATTTCTCGGAAGAATTAGTGATTTCAATGTTTTTATCTATTTGAGCCAGAAGCCATGAACGGGAAATAACAGCATGTGCCTTAAGCAGCTCAAGAGAAGCCGTGGCGCTCATTTCCGATGATATAACAGAAGTGAGGTATTCTTCAACACCAAGGAGGTTAATTGCTGTGATTTTTTCTCCCTCAACAATAAATTTCAGGGAACCTTTGAAAAGCTGATTTTCCTTCCTTTCCCAATGGAAATTAATGCCAATGGTAACGTCTTTGAGTTCAAACGAAGAGATGCTTCCATCTGCCGGTTCGAAAATAAGTTCGTCAAAAACCTTCCCAATCCATTCAATTTTTCCACCGTTTAGTTTTACACTTTGTGACCCGGAATATTCAGCTCCATTGCAAATAAAACCCGAATTGAGAACGAACTCAATTTTTGGCTCGAACATTACACCTACACTAACTTTTGGTTCTTTCATAAATGCTAAAGTTTAAGTTTTATTTTCCTGCACAAAACTTCCAGTTCATCAAAAGAGATACATATCTCGTTTAATATATCCTTTATGTCTTTTGCAGATATTTTTTCAAAATCTTTTTCAAGCGGAGTGATAAAAACGCCTCCCAAATCTACAGATGCAGGGCTGATGAGAATGTTTTCGTCTCCTTCCGCAAAATAGTGCGAAGGCCTGTGTTTAGAGCGGATGAACAGGGCAGTAACCCAGATTCCTTTATCGAACCAGCAAAGAATATTTAACATTGGCTCTGTCTCGCCCTCTTTTACTTCCAGCAGAGAATATATTTTGTAAAAAATATCAATTAGCTCCTTTCTTGAGGATGATTTAACGATAATCAATCCGTTTATTGCAGAAAGAACCTGATAAACTATGCTGTTTCCGTAATGAGAGACCTCTTTTTTCTGAAGTTTGTCCATACAATCTTCAAGCGGAAGAAACCCTCTGTTACCCGCCTGAAAATGGAAATGGTCTGGAGCGGAAGCTCCGCACTTTGGTCCGTTATAGAAAAGCGTATACTCGGGCAAAAGAGAAGCAAGGTCCGCCATTGCATCGAAACGTCCAAGGATTGCCTGATCTTTGTGTGCAAGCAACGGAATGGTAAGGTGTTTTGGAAATATCGGAAATGGATTTACCAGAACTGTATAGATATCGGTACGGTCTCCGTTATGAATATACTCAAGTCCCTTCTGGACAGCAGGTCTGTTCTCGCTGCACAGGAAACATTTTCTCTCCTGAATTGATTTATTATCAACTTTTGCCGCAGAAGAGACAATTCTTGCCGGGTTAAACTGAACTTTAAAGGGAAAACCGTCGATATCGACCTCTTTAGTTATTACCCTCTCAAGTGCTTTATAATTATTTCCGGCCTGTTCCCAAGAAGCAAGCTGTTCGTCAAAAAGGGAGACGAGATTTTCTCTGTTTAACATTGGTTCAGGCACGGTTACTGTTTTTGTTCTGTTTAATCCTTGCCATAAGTTCCCATGTACGTATCCTGTCTTTATACGTATTGTGCGCATTCATCTTTACAATATCCAGCGCAGCATCCGAATTTCCGTCCCAGCGGCGGCAATGGTACAAAACATCATATATCCGTCCAATCTGATACTCTCTTGAAATATTGAGTCCCAATGCATAATCTTCTCCATAGCTTGTATTTGGAACCTTAACTGCTCTGAGTACAGGAGTATAGAAAGCCCTTGGAGCGCCAAGCCCGTTAATTCTGAGGGCATTGTTACGCCCGTTTTCCGGAGTCCACTCCTTATGGTCAATAATACCAGGAGCAATCATCTCCATGTTAAAGTTGGTCATCATATATGTTCCCACTACCATGGCACAGTTTTGCTCATAGAAAGAATCCACAACCTTTTGAAGTGTATTTTCGTCGGAGTAGATATCGTCGCTGTCCAGCTGAACTGCAAATTTTCCGCATTTAGGGTGATGAACTCCTGCGTTCCAGCATCCGCCTATGCCAAGATCTCTTCTCTCAGGAACAAGGTGAACAAGACGGTCGTCGCCCGCAAATTTTTCAATTGCCTCGTATGTTCCGTCGGTAGAGTGGTTGTCAATTATTATAAGGTTGAATTTGAATTTTGTCTTCTGTTTCAGAACAGAAGCAATAGCATCTTCGACTGTCTTTATTCTGTTAAAAACAGGAATTATTACAGATGCCTCAAATTCAAAATTATTTTCATTGAATTCAATATGTCTGAACTCAGGTTTCAGGTATCCGCCTATAGCTTTCAGATGGTCTGTGCAGGCCTCTTCCATTTCAATCTGAACCGCACGGTTTTTTGGATCTACATAATCGAAAATCTTTTCGCCCGACTTGCGTGTATCGTTTTCAACTTCGGTATACATGTATTCATTAACGTGTTCCAAAGATGCCTTTTGAGAGGCTTTTAGCCTTAAATCATATTGTCCTGCAAACTTATAATTGACGGTCATTCTTGCAGCAGCCTCTTTTATGGCAGCCGACTTATAAAGAAGAACCGACCCGAAATTGAAATCGTCCCTTAAGCTTCCCTGCTGATATGTAATAACCGGACTGATGTTCCTCTTTTCGTCAATAATCTGATAATGGTCCGCGTATAGCATTGCGGCACCTGTATCGTTTCCCAGGCCAACCATTCTCTCAAGGGCAAACATACCCATAACCAGAGTAGACTCTTTTGTATAAATAAGTGAATAATCCGAATCTGATTTTGCTGCAATTTTTTTTACAGTTTCGGTAGATTTTAGCGAATCTATCTGAATCATTTCATATCCCGGATACGCCTCTGCATTTTTATCCGTTGCCAGAAGATAAATCCTGTCAACAATCTCAATACCCCTTAACCCGTTAATTGTCTCTGTTACCTGCGCTTTGTCCCTGTATGGAATAAAGCAGTTTACACTTTTTGCCATTTCTTCTCTTTTTACTTAAACTATGAAGCCGCTAAGATACCTATTTGAGAGGAAAAGAGCAAAAATCGAGTTTGATTTACGATATAGGTTTAAAAAGCGTATTTTTGCCGTTTATTAAAAAAAATGCACCAATTCGACTATATAATTGTAGGCAGTGGTCTTGCGGGTTTATACTCATCTTACCGGGCTTCCCGCTACGGAAAAGTAGCACTTGTAACCAAATCCGGCATTAGGGAAAGCAACTCCTATTTTGCGCAGGGAGGAATAGCTGCGGTAACCGACGAAGAAGATACTCCAAAATTTCATCTTGAGGATACAATCGTTGCCGGAAGGGGCCTTTGTGACTATGACGCTGTGAATATCCTGGTTAATGAAGGGCCCGAAAGGATACAAGAACTGATTGCCGACGGAATGGTATTCGATATGTTTGACGGTTCGCTGGCTCTTGGCCTTGAAGGTGGACATCACAGAAGAAGAATTCTTCACGCAGGCGGGGATGTTACCGGAAAAAAGATAACAGACTTCATGATTGACAAGGTGACGGAAAATCCCAATATTTCCATTTTCGAGAATCATTCTGCCATTGAGGTTCTTAATACAAACGGCAAATGTTGCGGGATACGGACATGGAACCTTGCAGGGGATTGCGAAGATGTCTTTCTTGGGAATCATACTATTCTAACTCTTGGAGGAGCCTCTGCCATATACAAAAACACAACAAATCCGCGCACAACAACCGGAGACGGAGTTGCACTTGCATACCGGGCACACTGTCTTTTGCAGGACATGGAATTTATTCAGTTTCATCCCACCGCCATCTTCACGGAAAATGACAAGTCCTATCTTATAAGTGAGGCCGTAAGGGGCGAAGGGGCATATCTTCTGAATGAAAAGGGAGAGCGCTTTATGACTTCTATTCATGAAAGTGCGGAACTTGCTCCGAGAGATATTGTTGCGAGGTCAATTTACAAGCAGATATTAAATCAGGAAAAACCATACGTATATCTTTCGCTGAGCCATCTTAATCCTGAAAGAATAAAAGAACGTTTTCCAAATATTTTTGAAAAGTGCAGGCAACTCGGAATAGATATGACCGATAAAATTCCTGTTGCCCCTGCCGCTCACTATATGGTGGGAGGCGTGAGGACCGACAGCTGCGGGCAGACTAACCTCCCCGGCCTGTATGTATGCGGAGAACTGGCTTCCACGGGAATCATGGGAGCAAACAGGCTCGCATCCAACTCTCTGCTTGAGTGCCTCGTATTTGGGTACCGCGCTGTGGAAGAGTGCGAAAGAGCTTCTTGTGAATCAAAAGAAAAATTTGACAAAGACGGGTATGCACCGCTCTACAGCAGAGACTCCGGCAGGCAAAAGGACTTTACAAGTCTCAGCAACAGGATTTCCGAAATAATGACTGTTCACGCAGGTATTATAAGGAACGAACAGTTGCTTTACGAAGGTCTTAATAAACTTGAAAAAGAGAGAGCGAATTTTGTCCGTGGCACAAAAGAGATATTTGACAGGATGGGCGAAAATCTCATTATTGTTGCAGATCTGATAATCCGCTCGGCAATAAATCGCAGGGAGAGCCGCGGAGGGCATTTCAGAGAAGACTATCCAACAGAGGATAAATCATTTATACATCATATAGTTCAACAAAAGGGAGAGGAAATTTTCACCATTTCTGTGAACGAAAATACTGTAGAATAATTATGAAAAAAGATTATCTGATTGATAAAATCATAGCCCTGGCTATAGAAGAGGACATAGACACAGGAGATATTACAACAAATGCCCTTGTGCCCGAAACTTCGATGGCAGTTGCAGAGATGACAGCAAAGGCCGATGGCGTAATATCCGGAATTGAAATTGCCAGAAAGGTGTTTGAGCAGATTGATAAAAATATTTTGTGGGCTCCTTTTGTAAAAGAAGGAGACCATGTTAAAAAGGGTGACAGGATTGTCCGTATTGAAGGCAGTTTCCGCGCACTGCTCACTGCAGAACGCACAGCTCTTAACATTCTTCAGAGAATGTCCGGAATAGCAACCGCTGTTTCGCTGTATGTAAAAGAACTTGAAGGTACCGGTACAAATTTGCTTGATACCCGCAAAACAGCTCCCGGAATGAGGATTTTGGATAAAATGGCAGTAAAGGCCGGAGGCGGAACAAACCACAGAATGGGGCTGTATGACATGGCACTCATTAAGGACAACCATATAAAAGTGGCAGGAGGAATTCCAAATGCAGTAATTCAGGTAAGAAAATCAATAAAACCCGGTATAAACATTGAGGTAGAGGTGACGAATCTTGATGAAACTCAGCAGGCTATCGATTCCTGTGCAGATATAATTATGCTGGACAATATGAGTACGGCTCAAATGGCTCAGGCAGTTAAGCTGATAAATGGAAGAGCAAAGACAGAGGCATCGGGAAATATGAATCTCTCAAGGGTAAAAGAGGTCGCCTCTGCCGGGGTCGATTTCATAAGCGTGGGAGCTCTTACCCACTCTGTTACTGCATTGGATATAAGTATGAATATTGTACCGGCAAAATAGATATGGGCGAAATTTCAATCGAGACTCTGAAAGGTGAAATCAATCGCCTTAAAAAAGAGAAAAATGCTGTTATTCTGGCACATTATTACAACAGGCCGGAGATACAGGATATATGCGACTATCTCGGCGATTCACTTGGCCTTTCTCAGGAAGCAGGGCGCACAGATGCGAAAATCATACTCTTTTGCGGAGTGAATTTTATGGCCGAAACCGCATCTATAATCTCTCCGGACAAAAAGGTGATTGTTCCCGACAACAGGGCAGGCTGCTCACTGGCCGAAAGTATAAACGGTGACGATATTTGCAAATGGAGGGAGCAGAATCCGGAAGGAGTTGTGGTTTCCTATGTGAATACAACTGCAGAAACAAAGGCTTTTAGCGACATCTGCTGCACATCTGCAAATGCACTTAAAGTTGTGGAAAGCATTCCGGAAGGTAAAAAAATTCTTTTTGTACCGGATAAAAATCTGGGCGCATATATAAAACTTAAAACAGGCCGTGATATCGATCTTTGGGAAGGCGACTGTTGTGTTCACGAACGCTTCGATACAAAAACGGTTATGGAGATGGTTAAAAACTATCCCATGGCAGACATTCTTATCCATCCCGAGAGCAACTGCTCAGGCGATCCGGCGATTCACAAACTTCCGCAGGCATACTTCTACTCAACATCGGGCATGCTTAGTCATGTGAAGAACTCTTCCAAAAATCAGTTCGTTATAATTACCGAAATGGAGATAATCCATCAGTTAAAAAAAGAGAACCCAAACAGGGAATTCATCCCGGCAGGTTCCCGTGCTCTATGCGGCCAAATGAAGAAAAACACACTTGAAAAAGTTCTGCTGGCATTACAAAACGAAGCTCCGGAAATCCGGGTTCCCGATGAGCTTAGAGAGCGTGCATGGCTGCCAATCAAGAGAATGCTTGAAGTTAAATAACTGTTTAAATAAGTAATCCGATAAATATTATACATGAAAAACATACTCTCCCTTGTTCTTTTTATCACTCTATTCATTCCCGTATCGGCTCAGGAGAGCACATCTGCAAACGACTGGTCATATTCATACGATTTCATAGAAAACGGAATCAAGTGTGTCAATATTAAAGGCAAAATATTTAAAAATGCATATTTCACAAGCACCGACGAATCTGGAAATTATGCATTCATCACATGGGATAAAACCAAAGCATATGTAAACATAAATGGGAAAAGGCTCGGCCCCTATGATTATGTAAACGAAAAAAACTTTGCAGATATTACCCCTGTCGTTCTATCTGAAGGAGGCCGCTATGCCTTTATGTATTCCCTAAAAGGGAAGAAATATGTAAATGTTAACGGAAAGATACTGGGCCCCTATCCTGCCATTGACTCCAGGTCAATAAAATTGAGCCCCGGAGGCAATTATTCGTTTACATACCTTGTCAATCAGAACAGCCGGTTCGTAATGCTAAACGCTAAAAAGTACGGACCATTTGCAAACGAGAGAAATATGGCCGCAGAAATTCTTGACGACGGAACATATTATTTTGAATACTCCGATAAAGATGGCAACTACTTTATAAATATAAACGGAAGAGTGCACAAGATGGAAGAGTGCGAACACCTCGGCTATAAAACAATCAAATACTACTCCTTTCTTGAAAAAGGAAAATGGTACCTAAACAATGCAGGCAGCATTCTGGGCCCATACGACTCTTTGGCATTGCTATCGGCCGACCCCGGCAAAAACAGGGTTTCATTTAAATACAAGTCTGCAAACGACTGGTTCATTTCAATCAACGGTAATATCTCCGGACCATACTCTAATATTGAAATTCCCTCAAAAAATCTGTTTCACGGGGATGTTTATGTTTATCGCTTTTTTGCTAAAAAAGGGCAATTTCTCAACATTAACGGAAAGATTTTAGGCCCGTACAACTACACAAAGAGGATTACCGTCCTTGACGAAAACAATTTCGTATTTGCATATGAGACAAACAACCGCTGGTATGTTAATCTTAACGGAGAAAAAGCAGGCAGCTCCTATGGCCTTATAGATGATGTTGCGCTCAATAAAAGCGGCACCTATGCATTTGCGCACAGGGACAAGGCTGATGTTACCATATCACACCTTAATGTAAACAAAAAAGAGAAGGAGACATACCCCGGATATGTTGATGAGGTTTATCTCTCTCCCACAGGAAATATAATCACCCTTGCAAACAATAAATACTGGTATGCAAATGTTTCCGACAAGCACTATGGCCCATACTTCGAAGTTAATTCACTGTATGCACTTGATAGCGGAGAGTTTTTCCTAACCGCAACAGACAGAACGAGGAAGATATTTTCTGCAGTAATAAACGGTATGGAGTTCGGTCCTTTTGAACGTCTTTACGGACTGCACATTGGTGAAGGTGGCAGATACATTTTTATTGCCAGAATGGATGGCAAATTTTTCCTAAACGACACCGGAGAAATAAAGGGACCATTTGAGGAGATATCTCAATTCAGACCTTCGGGAAACTGGAAAATCGGAAATTTTCTAACTCAATAAATCAGAACCTGTAGCTGAAAGCCAGAACTGGCAACAAAACAGAAAATTTTAGAATTCGATTGAGAGAACACATTACAAAAAAAATTGAAATTATTCCTTAAATATAATAAAAAAAGAGGAAAACTAACACTTCTGTTAATTGTCCTCTTTTAGTGGAGAATAAGGGAGTCGAACCCTTGACCCCCTGCTTGCAAAGCAGGTGCTCTAGCCAACTGAGCTAATTCCCCGGCTGAGTGAGTGCAAAGATAACATATAAATGCAAAAGAAAAAGAGACACAGTCTCAAATTTGTCAGATTTTACAAAAAATAAACTTGTTTATTTTTTTTCAAATCTGATAAATTTAAATGAATGCCTTCGCATTCATTTTTCTTTTGCTCCCATGTAGCTTTGCCGAACGGGAGGGGATTCAATGCGTCTCCAAGCGAAGCGCTGCATTAATTCCCGGAACGGGAGGGGATTCAATGCTTAGCGAAGAAAGCGACCGAAGTGAGCTTTTCTGAGCTTAGCGTTAATTCCCGAATTTATAAGAACTTAAAAAGTAGTCCCGAGCGGAGTTGAACCGCTGACCCCTACATTATCAGTGTAGTGCTCTAACCAACTGAGCTACGGGACTATATCAAATTAAATGATAGCATAATAAAGAGTAAAAGGAAGAGAAAAAAACTTCCTAGTTAGAAACAGCTCCAAAAAGGAGGTGTTCCAGCCACACCTTCCGGTACGGCTACCTTGTTACGACTTAGCCCCAGTTACCAATTTTGCCCTAGGTCGCTCCTTGCGGTCACGAACTTCAGGCACCCTCGGCTTCCATGGCTTGACGGGCGGTGTGTACAAGGCCCGGGAACGTATTCACCGCGCCATGGCTGATGCGCGATTACTAGCGAATCCAACTTCACGGAGTCGAGTTGCAGACTCCGATCCGAACTGAGA
>Ga0116170_10005216_pt1 | contig 11684 bp, 7 predicted proteins | sample AD_JPNHW1_MetaG_FD_89797 | JGI IMG/M metagenome (GOLD analysis project Ga0116170, IMG submission 89797) | Active sludge microbial communities of municipal wastewater-treating anaerobic digesters from Japan - AD_JPNHW1_MetaG | ecosystem: Engineered > Bioreactor > Anaerobic > Digestate | place... | reverse complement strand
ATTGAGCATTCTCCGGTTGTTTTATTATTTAGGCTAGAAACCTGTCGTCCCCCTGTTGCCACTCACAACAAATTAGCCCAATCCCGCCTTGAATATAATATTCGCTCCACATCAACGACCTTTTCTTTTTCATAGATGGTAAAAAACGCGGTATAGTTGTTTATATCCACACGGCGGTAACCCATGGATGCAAGCCTGTCATCCCGCAAAAGAGGATAACCACGCGGCATATCCGAAAGTTTTGAGAGCGCTTCTTCAAACGCTTCCATCATTTTCATCGCGGTCACCGGCACAGATAATTGGACTGAAATATACCGCACAATGTCGCGCAAATCTTCTTCCGCCGGTTCGGATATGTCCACTCTATATTTGGCCATCCGAAATCTCCTGCTTGATGTCATTCATTACATCCGTCAGCGGCCGTTTTTTGCCTGCTTTTACCGCAGCCTTGCCTTCGTCAAGCAGGCTGTATAATTCAATCTTACCGTTGAGCTGCTCATAAACCTCAATGCTCATGACTGCCAAGTCGCCTTGGCCGTTTTTTGTGATGAAGACAGGCTCGCGCTTCTCGTGGCAAAAAGCAGAGATTTCGTTGTAACCGTTTCGCAAATCCGTACTGGATCTTATATTTGGCATAGTAGTTGTCCCCCTCTCTTTCTAAAGATATTATACTCGAATTTCTTTAGATGCGCAACATGTTTTTCAAATTACAAATATTTCACCGGGATAACTCTATCATCGCCTTCTATAAAATCGTTCTTCTTGAGATTATTGATAATGTTTATTTTAATTAAATTTTTGTCTGCATGTTCTGCACATTTAACATCCAATATTAGAATTGCTATATATTTTTAAAATTTAACAGGGCAGCGACTGATTTACGCCGCTGCCCTGTATGTATTTGGTCTTTGCGTCAACAACCCCGTGCCCTTGTGTGCGGCTTGGCAGACTTTGTATACTTATTGAAAGGTGAAAAGCTGTTACGCCGAGGTGGTCTCGAACTGTGAATTGTACAAATCGGCGTAAAAGCCGCCTTTTGCTATGAGCTCGTTATGGCTGCCCTGCTCGACGATGTCGCCGTCGTTGAGTACCAGTATCCGGTCCGCGTCGCGTATGGTGGAAAGACGGTGCGCGATAATGAAACTGGTTCTGCCTTTCATCAAATGGTCCATCGCTTTTTGAATGCGGGATTCCGTTCGCGTGTCGACGGAAGAGGTCGCTTCGTCAAGAATCAGCACGGGGTTGTCGGCCAGGATAGCCCGGGCGATGGTCAGCAGTTGTTTCTGGCCGGCGGACACATTGTTCGCTTCCTCATTGAGCACCATATTGTAACCGTCGGGCAGGGACTCGATGAAGTGGTGGGCGTGGGCCGCTTTGGAGGCAGCGATGACTTCTTCGTCCGTCGCGTCCGGACGGCCGTAGCGGATGTTTTCCATAATCGTGCCGTTGAACAGCCAGGTGTCCTGCAGCACCATGCCGAACGCGGAGCGCAGCTCCTTGCGGTTGTATGCCCGGATGTCATGACCATCGAGCAGAATGGCGCCTTCGTTAACATCGTAGAAGCGCATAAGCAGTTTGACAAGCGTCGTTTTGCCCGCGCCGGTCGGGCCGACAATGGCGATTTTTTGGCCGGGATTGGCGACTGAAGAAAAGTTGTGAATAATCGTTTCGCTTTCATTGTAACCGAATGTAACATTTTTAAATTCCACCAGACCGCGGATATCCGACACACTGACGGGATTTTCCACAGTCAGGTTTTCTTCCTCTTCGCTCAAGAACTCAAAGACGCGTTCGGCTGCCGCCGCCATGGACTGCAGCATATTCATAACCTGCGCCATTTGCTGAATCGGCTGAGTAAAGTTCTTGACATACTGCACAAACGCCTGAATATCGCCGATGTTCAGTGTCCCTTTAATGACAAAGAAGGCACCCGACAGGATCACGCCGACATAGCCGAGGTTCCCGATGAAGGTTGTGATCGGGTGCATCAAGCCGGAGAGGAACTGGGATTTCCAGGCCGATTCATAAAGGACATGGTTGGTGTCACGAAATGTTTTCGTCACATCCTCTTCCTTATTGAACGCCCGGACAACCGTTTGACCGCCGTACACTTCTTCCACCTGCCCGTTAACATGGCCGAGGTAGGATTGCTGCGTGCGGAAATGTTTTTGTGACTTTTTAGTGATCAGCCGGATAAGCCCGGCGCTCAGCGGCAGGATGATCATCGTTATGAGCGTCATTAGCCAATTGATGGTAAACATCATGATTGTTACGCCGATGATGGTGGTAACGGAGGTGATCATCTGCATCACGCTTTGGTTGAGGCCTGTGCCGAGGGTATCCACATCGTTGGTAATCCGGGAAAGAACCTCGCCGTAGGTCTTTTCCTCAAAATATTTCATCGGCATACGGTTGATTTTTTCCGAGATATCGCGGCGCAGGCGGTAGCAAATTTTCTGCGTTATGGTCGCCATGGTATAGCCCTGCAGAAAGCTGAAAATGGAACCGATGAGATAAATGATCACCGTGACAATTAATATCTGAGCGATCCTGTCGAAATCCACGCCGCCCGTACCGGCGATTTTCGCCCTCAGGCCGGTCGAAAGCTCCGTCGTCGCCCGGCCCATAATCTTCGGGCCGAGGACATTGAACGCCGTGCTCGTCACCGCGAATATCAACACGAGAATCATAGCGATACGATAGCCGCTCATAAACCGGATCAGGCTTTTGATCGCGCCTTTCATGTTTTTTGCTTTTTCGCCCGGCATCATGCCGGGCGGGCCGAAGCCTCTTTTTTTCGGTTTCATACTTTTATCATGTTCGCTCATTATATGGTCTCCTTCCCGGCAAGGCTGTCGTCAATTTCCTGCTGCGACAGCTGGGACTGCGCGATCTGGCTGTAGACCTCGCAGGTTTCCATGAGCTGCCGGTGGGTGCCAATACCTGCGATACGGCCTTCGTCCAAAACGACGATTTGGTCCGCGTGCAGGATGGTGCTGATGCGCTGCGCTACAATAATCACCGTACTGTCCGCCATATTTAGGGATAGCGCTTTGCGCAGGGCGATATCAGTTTTGAAATCGAGCGCGGAAAAACTGTCGTCAAATATATATATTTTCGGCTTTTTGGCAACTGCGCGGGCGATGGATAAACGCTGTTTCTGCCCGCCGGAGACATTGCCGCCGCCCTGCGCGATAGGGGCTTCATACTGCTCGGTTTTCTCATTGATGAAGTCCTCCGCCTGGGCAATCCCGGCCGCCGCGCGAATCTCCTCATCGTTTGCGCCGGGCGCCCCGAAGCGTAGATTGGACGCGATTGTGCCGGAGAACAGCACCGCTTTTTGCGGTACATAGCCGATCATTTCCCGCAGGTCATGCTGGCGCAGTTTCCGGATATCCTTGCCGTCAACCGTTATCTCGCCGGCGGTGACATCATAGAAGCGGGGTATCAAGCTGACCAGCGTGCTTTTGCCGCAGCCCGTGCTGCCGATAATCGCCGTTGTGCCCCCGGGCTGCGCGGTGAAGTGAATGTCCGAAAGCGTGTTGCTGACGGCGCCCGGATAGGCGAAATCGACATGATGAAAGGCGACGGCGCCTTTCTTTTCCAAAATTTCTTCCACCTCAACCGGGTCCGAGACAGACGGCTCGGTGTCAATGATTTCGTTGATGCGCTTGGCGGCAACGGCCGCTCTCGGCAGTACAACCGACAGGGCGGTCATCATCAGGAAACCGATGACGATCATCAGCGCATAGGTAATAAAGGCCGTCATGGAGCCGACTTCAAGCGTACCCGCGTCAATACGAATCGCGGAGACCCAAACAATGACCACGGCAAGCAAAAACATCCCCATCATCAAAAGCGGCAGCATACCGCTCATAATCCGGTTGACGAACAGCATTGTCTTCGTCAGCTCCCGGTTGGGGTCGTCAAACCGTTCTTCCTCTTCCTTTTCACGGCCGAACGCGCGGATAACCGGCAGACCCGTGAGAATTTCACGCGATACCAGGTTCACTTTATCAACCAGCTTCTGCATGCGCTTGAATTTCGGCATGGTCACCACCAGCAAAATCGCCATCACAGCGAAAATCACACCGAGCGCCGCCGCCACAATCCACCACATATTCGCGCCCGTGCGCGCGACCATGATGATACTGCCGATGGAAAGAATCGGCGCGTACAGCAGTATGCGAAGCACCATGGTCATCATAAACTGCACCTGCTGGATATCGTTTGTGCTGCGTGTTATCAGGGACGCGGTGGAAAACTTGTCGATGTCGTGGCTTGAAAAGCGGACGACTTTTTCAAATACCTTGTCACGAAGGTCGCGCCCGACACCCGCGCCCGTTTTTGACGCCAGGTAGCCAACACCAATGGAAGCGGCTATCATAACAAGCGTCACCGCAAGCATGAGCGCGCCCGATTTCCAAAGATAGGCCGTTTGGACACTGTCCGGATTTTTGCCGATGCGCTCATATTCGGACTTGGCGAATTGCACGGCGGAAGAGTGGAGAACAGACGCCCCGAGGCTTTTTGTTTTTTCGTTCATCATGTCGCGCACCGGCAGCAGTATGTTGCGGAAAACGGGAACCAGACCTTCCGGAATCGAACGCATCATCGCGGCTAAGCTCGATGTGTCAATATTCAAAGCATTCATCAGCGCCGTTGTGTCGATTTTATTGCTGTCAATCAGCGCGGCGGTGTCGAACGCCGTACCGTCTGCCATGCCGAGGAGTGTTTTCGCTGTTGCCGGCGTCGCAGCGCTGAGCACAAGGTCAGCTGTTTCTTTATCAATCCCGAAACGCGATTGTACCTCATCCCACTTGACGGCCGCGCTGACGGATGCGACAAGCTTTTGCCATTCATCATCTGTCATCCCGGAGCGTTCGAGCAGTTCGGGCAAGCCGAGGCCCAGCGCATCCCCCGCCGCCTGAATGTCAACTTTCTTAAAATCAATCAGCCCTTCCATGACGGAAGCGTTCGCGCCGTTGCCCATGGCGGCAGACAATTTTCTCAATTCCTCGGCATCAAGGGTGTTCAGAATATCTGTGAGTGTTTTTTGGTCAAATCCGGTTTTATTCTTCACCGTTTGCCAGTTGACGGCCGGCAGTAAAAGGTCCATGTAGGTCTTGAGTTCTTTGTCGGTCATGCCGCTGAGGTCCACGGGCATGGCGCCGGTACCGGTGACGGCGAATATTGCCGCGTAATCGAGTTTGGAATAGTCAATGCACCGGCTGAAATCCACCGGTCCGGTACTTGCCGTGCCGCCGGAGGCCGTCATCTGCAGCAGCGTCGCCGTGTCTATATTTTCAAGGAAAACGCGGATAGCCTGCTCGGGCATGCCGGTCTTTTGGCTGAGCTTGGCGGTGTCAACAGCCGGCAAAAGCGCTTCGAGCACCTGCCCCTTTTCGGCATCGGTCAGCGTGTTGCCCGAAAGAAGCGAGCCAAAGTCCGTGTTTAATATACCCGCGCCGAGCGAGCCGATGAGTTTACCGTAATTAATTTTGGCGGCATCGATGCAGTCGAGCAAATCCGCTGTGCTGAGGTCCATCGTAAAGTCGCCCTGCATCATCGTCAGGAGCGTTTCCGTATCGAGTTTGTCAAGCAGAACATCAATGACTTTGACGGGCAGCCCTGTCTCTTCACTCAGCGCTTTTCTGTCAATGGCGGGCAGCACCGCGCGCATGAGCGCCTTTTTCTCGGCAGCGGAAAGGCCGGCCATCATCGCGGTGAGGTCCATATTGCCGTTGCCCGACCCGGAAAGCTTCATCAGTTTTTCAACATCCAGCTTGGAAAAATCGATGAGGGCGGCAATATTCAGGTCGTCAGGCTTCAAATTTGACAGTTTCGTCAAAATCTCCGTATTCAAGGCGGTCAGTACCATGTTCACCGTATCTTTATCGACGCCGAGTTTTGAGCGCACAGCATCCATGTCGATGGCCGGGGTAATCACCCGGACAAGGTTCTTCAGACCGTCATCGGTAATCTGATATTGTTCGAGCAGCGCGGCAACATCCGGTTTTTTCATATCGACACCGAAAGCCGCGAGCATGGCGGCAGTGTCCAGCTTGGAAGTGTCAAGCAGCGCTGACAAATCCATTTCCGTATCCTTTGAGGCGGCGGAAAGCCGCTTGAGCGTGTCCGGCGTCAGGCGGTTGAGAACGGTTATCGCCGTTTCTTTATCCAACCCGGTTGATTGTTTCACCGCGTCCCAGTCGACGGCGGGGAGAATGGCTGTGATAATCGACCGGAATTGGCTGTCCGTCAAATCCAGCTCACTCATCAGCGACGGAATGTCCGCGCCGGAAAAGTCCGCGCCCTGACCGGCAAACGCCCCTGTGCCCGATGCCGACGCGTCCGCCTGGCCGATCATGTAGTACACAGCAAGGGCTTGGGTAAAATCCTTTTCCAGCTTTGCCCGGTCTATGCCCGCTTTCAGGGTGTAGGTTCCATCGCTGTCGGGCGCGTAAGCGTCCTTCCATTGGGCAAGTTCATCGTCGGCTAAAACAAGCTGCACCGCTTTATAGCTGTCTTTACTGACGGTTTCGGGCACAGCGTACTCAAACCCGCCGTTTTGAATACCGACATCAATGAGGTCTGATGTATAATTCGGCAGCGCAAGGTCGCAAACCGCCTGCACAATGAGCAGAGCGATAATGACAGCGACATAGCGCTTATATTTCCCGAGACTCTTGAGAATCTTCAGCATTCGTTTTTATTCCCTCCCGATGTTTTGGCTAAAACCGTTGTGCCGGCATCTTTGTGCGGATGGTCACGCTCGATAAACGCTCTCGCTAAAATGTCAATCCTTGCGCAAATCCTCAGGAATTCTTCCGTATCCTTCTCCCCGAGTGCTTCGAGCAATTGCCGCAGACCGTCTATGTTTTCATCATATTTGGCTTTGGCGAAATCGCTGCCTTTGCGCGTAAGGCTCACCGTGACTTTCCGCCGGTCGGCCGTATCATGGGAACGCTCAATGAATTGCTTCTTTTCCAACCCGTTGAGCGTGTTGGCAATCCTCGCCGTGGACAGGTTGAATGTATCGCTGAGAACGGTTGGATTGACAGGTGTTGTTTGAAAACTTAAAAACGCGAGAACAGCCATCTCGCCCTTGGATACTTCCCGTATCCCTTCAGCAGGACCCCTGAACAGAACAATCAAATAGCGGAACAGTTCTTGTGCCGCCTTGGTGCTGTCCATATTCCACCTCCATTAGCTAACAAGTGATAGATACTATTATATAAGAGCAATATTTGTATGTCAATACAAAAAATCGTTTCCTTAACAGAAAAGATCTTCTCGCAAATAAAAAGAAGCCGGAAAAAGCATTGCTGCGTTCTTCCGGCTGTCTTATTACAGTTTATCGACTGCGCGGTACCCTTTACTTATCTTGCTGCAATCAGTTCGTTGTCTGCGCTTCCACAAGCCTCGTCCCGCAGTAAATCTCCCGCAGCTTCGGTTTTTCGATTTTGCCGGTCGGATTGCGCGGCACATCCGCAAAGATGATTTTGCGCGGCCGCTTGTACCGCGGCAAATCGACGCAGAATTCATTGATATCCGCTTCCGTACAGTCCGCGCCGGGTTTGAGCTGAATAATCGCGGCCGCCATCTCGCCAAGGCGTTCGTCCGGCAAACCGATAACCGCCACATCGCAGACAGCCGGGTGCGCGCGCAAAAAGTCTTCGATTTGTACGGGATATAAATTTTCTCCGCCGGATATAATCACATCCTTTTTGCGGTCAACCAAATAGATAAAGCCGTCTTCATCCTCCCGCGCGACATCGCCGGTATACAGCCAGCCATCCTTGAGCAGCTCGGCCGTTGCCTTGGCGTTGTTGAAATAGCACTTCATCACGCCGGGGCCTTTTACCGTAAGCTCACCGACTTCGCCCTGCGCGACCTGTTTGCCGTTTTCGTCCACAATGGCGGTTTCCCAAAGATACCCGGCTTTGCCGATGGCGCCGACCTTGTGGATATTTTCCACCCCGAGGTGTACGCAGCCCGGTCCGCTCGATTCGCTCAGGCCGTAGTTGGTGTCATAATCATGGTTCGGGAATATCTGCTTCCAGCGGCGGATTAAGCTCGGCGGCACCGGCTGCGCGCCGATGTGCATGAGGCGCCACTGGCTTAAGCGAAAGTCTTCCAGCAGTAAATCACCGCGCTCAATAGCGTCCAGAATGTCCTGCGCCCACGGCACCAGCAGCCAGACAATCGTCGCTTTCTCCTCGGAAACAGCCCGGAGTATCCATTCCGGCTTGACGCCGCGGAGGATGACCGCTTTGCCGCCCACAAGCAAACTGCCGAACCAGTGCATTTTAGCCCCCGTATGGTACAGCGGCGGGATGCACAGGAAGACATCGTCATGCGTTTGCGCGTGATGGTTTTGTTCTGTCAAACAGGATGCCACCAGGGAACTGTGGGTGTGGAGGATGGCCTTTGGTTTCCCGGTTGTGCCGGATGAAAAGTAAATGGCCGCGTCATCGTCTTCCGCCAGCGCGACCGCCGGCGCGATGGAGGAGCAGTAATGCACCATTGTATCATAGCTGTCCGCGAAGGTCGGTTTGTTGTCGCCCACATAGAAAAAGGTTTTCACCCCATGCAGGTGGTCAAATATTTGCTCTACGCGCCCGATGAATTCCGGCCCGAACACCAGCGCGTCCGCTTCCGCGAGTTCCAGGCAGTACTTGATTTCGTCCCCGGTATAGCGGAAGTTCAGCGGCACGGCGAGCGCGCCGGTCTTGAGCACACCAAAATATATCGGCAGCCACTCCAGGCAGTTCATGAGCAGTATCGCCACTTTGTCGCCCTTTTGTATGCCGCGGGTGAGCAGCAGGTTGGCAAAGCGGTTTGCCTTGATGTCAAATTCCTTCCAGGTCATTTCCCTGCGGTATTTTTCGTTTGAACCGGACTCGATTAAATTGTATTCCCGCCAGGTGACCGCGTGGTCGGGCTGGTTGGCGGGATTGATTTCCACAAGAGAAACCTCATTCGGGTAAATTCTGGCGTTTTTTTCCAAAAAATCGGTGATGGCCATTTTTTTCATCCTTTCAGCATATACGATACATACGGTTCACCGCTTTAAAACTGTGAACGCTTAAATTTTCGCGTTTATTGTATTTTATGCGCGCCGTTTTGTCAAGCAAAAGCTGCCCGGCAATTCAACACCCCGCAGCCCAAAGCTGCAAATGTATGAATTCCCGGGCAATGCTCAAACGGTTATTCCGCTATTCTTCGGTCTCGATTTTTCTCGCCTCAATCTCCGCGAGCATATTTTTATAGGTTTCCTCGTCGATTTTTACTTTTTTACGGATGACAATGTATGCCGCGTAAATCAGCACAATCGGCGCGACGACCATGCTGACCCTCAGCCAGAAGGTGATGCTCGGCGGCGCGGCGGCAAGGATATCTTTAATCCGCTGCGTCTTTTCCAAATCGGTTATCTCTTTGAGGTTCGCCTGCTTTTCCACTGCCGATATACCGTTGGTGATGCTGAGCATCCCGATAACCAGGTAGGCGACCGTGATGATGGCCTGCTGCAGGGCGCTGCCCATTTTTGCCATAAACGGGCGCAGGGAGAAAATAATGGCCTCGTCGCGTGAACCGGTCTTATACTCGTTGTACTCGATGGTATTGGTGAGGTAAATGGTGATCACCATGTAGATGAGCGACTGGCCGAAGCCGATGATAAACGCTTCCAGCAGGATGACGGCAAGCTGAACACCCGCCGGCGCGCCGATGGCGGGCAGCAGTGTGCCGAATACCATAAACATCAAATAACCGACCGCGGTGGTTACCATGGCGAGGGTGGACATTTTTCTGCGTGACATTTTCGCCGCGAGGCGCGGGTACAAGATGTTGATGGCGACGGAAGCGAGCGCGTACAGCGCCACGAACAGGGTGACATAAGTGCCGTTGTAACCGAACGAAAGATACATATAATTCACGCCGAACGCGGTCAGCAGCGCGCTGCCCACATTGTACAGCAGCATCACAAGTGCCACCCACAGGAGCTGGTCGTTCTTAAAAATAACGCTGACCATTTTTTTCAGCCCGATGTGCTCGTCCTTTTCAAGGTGCGCCGTTTTGTTTTCCCGCACAAAAAAGTAGACGACAATTTGGCTTACAGACAATGCGACCGCGATAAATATGGCAACCGCTCTAAAGCCGCTGATGGAACTGCCGCCGATCGCGCCTTCGCCGTTGGTCAGCATGGGGATAAGCCCCATGGCCAGTATCGCGCCGATCATGGCAAACAGGTTCGCATAGGAAGTGAGTTTATCGCGTTTTTTCGGGTCGCTCGTCAAGGACGGCAGCATGGACCAATAGCCGATATCGTTCATCGTCCAGGTGATGTCCCAAAACAGGTAGAGCACCGCAAAAAGAATGACAAAGTTCCAGCCGTCCACACGGTTGCTGAACATAATAACCAGCACAACAGCGTTGAGCAATGCCCCGATAATAATCCACGGCTTAAACTTGCCGACCTTGGTGCGCGTGTTTTCAATAATGCCGCCCATAACCGGGTCGTTCACCGCGTCCCATATGCGCGCAATGACCAGAATCGTGCCGATTGCCCCAAACTGCTGTGTTGTTAAACTGCGGGTGAAAAGAACATAGGTCAGTAAAAAGTTTGCAAACAGATTGTACGCCATATCACGGCCCATGCCGGGGACGGTATAGGTCCATTTGTTGCGGTTGAATCGTTTTTCTTCCGTCAGCTGAGTCACAAAAACACCCTCCTTCTAAAATCTGTATAGGACAATTAAATTATAACATATACAGGTGAATATACAACATCATTATTTTGTCCGGCAAATCAAAATGAGCGGCCTTCCGCTATTTGACACCGCGGCGCGGTGTGTGGTAAAATATCGTTGTTTTGGCAGGAATATGATTGGAAGCGAGAGGTTTTTTATGAAAAAGATTTGGAAAAAATTGCTTGTTATTTTTATGGTTGCCCTTTTCGCGCTCACGCCGGTTTCGCTCGCCGCCGAACCCCAAACGCCGGCGGAAGCGGCGCGCCTGAGTTTCGGCGCCGACAAAAAGTTTACCGTTATGCAGGTAACCGATGTGCAGGACGGACCTGGGCTCGTACTGCCGACGGCAGGATTTCTGCAAAAAGCACTGGCAGAATTGAAACCGGACCTGGTTGTGCTCACGGGGGACAATATCTCCGGCGCGAAATCTCCGACGGATGCGTTAACCGCGGGAGCAATCGACAAATTCATGCGCATTTTCGAAAAGGCGGGTGTGCCCGTCGCGATGGTTTTCGGCAACCATGATGATGAGGGCAAAACCTCCAAAGAAGCGCAAATGGCCCTGTACATGCGTTATAACTGCTATATCGGTTATGACGAAGGCCCGGCGATTTCCGGCGTCGGCACTTACAATGTCCCAATTTATTCGAGCATAGACCCGCAAAAGGTCGCCTACAACATCTGGATGGTTGACTCCGGCACTTATGACACCGTAAACGGCGGCTACGCGCATGTGCAGCAGGACCAAATTGACTGGTATGTCCAAAAAAGCAACGCGCTCAAAGCGGCAAACGGCGGGGTGCCGGTGCCGTCGCTGATGTTCCAGCACATCGTTGTACCGGAGGTTTACGAGGCGTTTAACGAGGTGTCGTTCGGCACCCAGGGCGCTGTCGCGAAATACGGTAAATATTTCGTGTTGAACCCGGCCAT
>Ga0116170_10005215_pt1 | contig 11685 bp, 6 predicted proteins | sample AD_JPNHW1_MetaG_FD_89797 | JGI IMG/M metagenome (GOLD analysis project Ga0116170, IMG submission 89797) | Active sludge microbial communities of municipal wastewater-treating anaerobic digesters from Japan - AD_JPNHW1_MetaG | ecosystem: Engineered > Bioreactor > Anaerobic > Digestate | place... | reverse complement strand
GGCAGGATACGAGGTGCCCGACAGCGTCTATTCGCCGTGGCTCGCGTATCAGAAAGAAAGGGCCCAATCGTGGACCGAGAGCAAGGACACCGACTCCATCCAGGCATATCGCCTGTACACCCTCGCGCTCGCGGGTTCGCCGGACCTCGGCGCGATGAACAGGCTCATCACGATGAAGGACGCATCGCCCAACGCGCGCTGGCTGCTCGCGGGAGCCTACGCGCTCGCGGGTCAGCAGCCGACGGCGGAAACCCTCGTCGCGAAGCTTTCCGCGGAAGGCATCGCGTACCGGGAATCCGGCAACACGTGGGGATCCGATTTCCGCGACTCGGCGATCGCGCTCAATACATTAAGCATCATGAAGGACGGGGCGCGCTCCTCCGAGCTGACCCGCAAGATCGCGGAGAAATTCGGCTCCGAGCGCTGGTACTCGACGCACGAGACCGGATGGGCGATCCTCGCGCTCGCCCCCTACTACTCGACGTACCAGGCGAAGGACGCCGCGTACGCGATCGAGTGGGATAAGGGAAGCGTTACGGGCACGATCGGCGCGAAGGCCGTCATCCGCGACCTTGAGCCCTTCGAGTCGCCGACCCAAACGGTCGTCGTCAAGAACACCGGGGACCGGACGATCTTCGGCAAGGTCACCACGCGCGGCATGATTCCGGCCGGCGGCGAGAGCGCCATGCAGAACGGCCTCGCCGTCGCGGTACAGTACATTAACGGAACGGGCCGCGTCATCACCCCGAGGGAGATGGCGCCGGGGGACACCTTCACCGTTCAGGTACGGGTCACGAACCTTACGAAGAAGAAGGTCGACAACGTCGCGCTCTCGGTTCCCGTTCCTACGTGCTGGGAATTCGCGAACGACCGACTCGGTTCGGATACCGACCAGAAGTCGACGCTGTACACCTACCGTGACATTCGCGACACGGTGATCAACACCTATTTCAACCTTAAGGAGAGCGACAGCAAAACGTTCACGCTCAGAGCCACGATAGCGTACAACGGCAACTACTACGTACCCGCGATCCGCGCCGAAGCCATGTACGATTCCGACTACCAGGCGATTGTGCCCGGTCAGCTCGTGTCGAGGATCGCGGGCGCGCAGCCCAAATGACGGGCCGCGACGCGGCGGCTAGGCTTCGGGCGCTCTTAGCCCGCGTCCGGAGCCGCGCCTCGGCGCTCGCGGCGGTACCGATCGTGGCGAGATCGATCCGGAGCGCGCGGGGCTGGGTCGCTGCGCGCGCGCGCACCCTGTCCCGCGGATTGTCGCAGTCTACCCTGGCGGCGCTCGCCGTTTCGTTTTTCGTTGCCCTCGCCCTGTTTCTGCCGCTTGCCCTATTCAAACCGGGACGGGATAAGCCGCTTTCTTCCGCTATCTACGATCGCGACAGGAAGCTGCTCGCCGCGTCGGTCGCCGACGACGGACAATGGAGACTTCCGGAAAGCTCCGTCCCTGACAGGGTCGGCAAGGCGATGATCGCGTTCGAGGACCGCCGATTCCGCGCGCATCCGGGCGTCGATCCCCTTGCCCTCGCGCGCGCCGTCGCGGTCAACGCACTTCGCGGGCGCGTGGTTTCGGGCGGATCGACGATCACGATGCAGACGGCCCGGCTTCTGGGAAATAACCCTCCGCGCACGATCGCTCAAAAGGCGAGGGAAGCCGTCATCGCCATTCTGCTCGAGGCGCGCTATTCCAAAAAAGAAATACTATCGCTCTACGCCGCGAACGCGCCCTTCGGCGGCAACGTGGTCGGTATCGAGGCGGCGTCTTGGCGATACTTTAACCGCCCGCCGGACGCCCTCTCTTGGGCCGAGGCCGCCACGCTCGCCGTTCTCCCCAATCAGCCGTCTCTGGTTAGGCCGGGCGCGAAGGGCGACGTCATGAAGGCTAAGCGAGACCGCCTGCTCAAGGTGCTCTACCGTCGTGGATGCTTCGACAGAGGCATACTGGGACTCTCGCTCGACGAGCCGCTCCCCGACGAGCCGTACCCGCTCCCAAGCCTCGCGCCGCATTACCTGAACAGATATCGCGGCGAGGGCCGCGTCGTCACCGACATCGACCGCGACCTCCAGCAAAACCTCGTTCGCATCCTCGAGCGTTGGTCGTCTCGCTTCGCGCTTCGCGGCATCGACAACGCGGCGACCATCGTACTCGACACGAAAACGGGCGCGATCCTCGCCTACGTCGGCAACACCGGCGTCACGCGCGACGGCGGAAGGAACGGCGACGTAGACGTCGCTATATCGCGGCGCAGTTCCGGCAGCGTGCTAAAGCCCTTTCTCTTCGCGGGGATGCTCGACTCGGGGCTTCTCCTGCCCGACCAACTCGTGACGGACATCCCCACGCGCATCGGCAGCTACAAACCCGAAAACAACCTTCCCGAATACAGCGGGGCCGTTCGCGCGGGCGAGGCCCTATCCCGCTCGCTTAACGTCCCCGCCATCCGGGAGCTCCGCGACTACGGCATCGCGCATTTTCTCGACCTACTGCGGCGATCGGGCTTCACCACGCTTACGAGAACGGCCGACGAGTACGGGCTTCCGCTGGTCCTTGGGGGCGGAGAGGTCACTCTAGAGGAAACGACGCGAGCCTACGCCGCCCTAATGAATCGAGCCGCCGGCGCGGACAAACCCTCGCGCGCGTCGCATACTCCGCATACGCAGCATAATTCCCGCGCCTTTCCTGAGTCGCCGGTTTCGCGAGGCGCGGCCTGGCTCACCCTCGAGGCGCTCCTGTACGGAAACCGCCCCGAGGACGAGGCGCTCTGGCAATCGTACGCGTCCGCCCGAAAAATCGCCTGGAAGACCGGGACAAGCTACGGAAACCGCGACGCGTGGGCTATCGGCACGACGCCAACGTATACCGTTGGCATCTGGATCGGAAACGCGACGGGCGAAGGTCGCCCCGAGCTGAAGAGCATCTCGACGGCGGCCCCCGTCCTCTTTGATATATTCTCGATTTTACCCGCGACCGATTGGCCCGCGTTTCCCGAGAAAGACCTTGAGCCCGTGCGCGTCTGCGCGCGTTCGGGATACCTCGCCGGCCCCGAATGCTCCGAGACGACGACGTCGCTCAAGCCGCGCGCCGCCGCGTCGGGCGCGCCTTGCCCGTACTGCAAGCGCGTATCGCTGACGCCGGACGGGAAATGGCAGGCGGTCGCCGGCGACCTAACCGGCGAATTCGAGGGAAGCTTCCCCCGCACCGAATCAAGATTCGTGCTGCCGCCGCAGATCGAGTATTGGTATCGCAAGCACGACTCGGGCTATCGCCCCTTGCCGCCGTGGATTCCCGGCCACGTCGGGGATTCGTCAAAACCCGACCTCGTCATCGTCTTCCCGGAACCGCTCTCTCGCGTGTTTATCCCCAAGAACATCGAGGGAAAAAAGGAATCCATCGTGCTCGAGGCGCGGCACCGCAATCATTCGGAAATCCTCTATTGGGACATCGACGGGGAATTCATCGGGGAGACTCAGTACGTCCACGAACTTACGGCTAGCCCGCGGCCAGGCAAGCACCGTCTGACCGTCACCGACACCCGCGGTAATCGAGATTCGCGATCCTTCGAAGTCCTCGACGAAAACCAGTAGCGCATAAAAAAGCCCGGCTCCGCATCGCGGAAACCGGGCTTATCTAACTTACGCAATATCACTACTTAGCTTTCGGCGGCCGTCCGCGCCGCGCGGGAACCTTCGCGGGTTTCGCCACGGTCGATTTCGCGGGCCGACCGACCTTCGCTTTCGCGGGCTTGGTCGCGCGCGCGAGCTTATCCGCCTTCGCGGGCCGACCAGCTTTCGCGGGCTTTTCCGCCTTCGCGGGCCGACCAGCTTTCGCGGGTTTATCCGCCTTCGCGGGCACTTTCGCCGCCGGTGTCATCGTCGCGGGTATCGCAGCCTTCTTGTTCTTCCCCCCTCGCGCCGGGAACGCAAGCTCGATTACCTCTTCCATACGGCTCACGGGATGGAAGTCGATTCCCTTCCGCACGTGCGGGGGAATATCGTCCAGATCGCGCACGTTCGCCTTCGGGATTATGATGTCCTTCACCCCGTTACGGTGCGCGGCCACGGTCTTTTCCTTCAAGCCGCCGATCGGTAACACCTGGCCGGTCAGCGAAAGTTCGCCGGTCATGGCGAGATTCTGCCTGATCGTCCGGCCCTCGATGAGCGACAAGAGCGCCGTCGCCATCGTGATGCCCGCGGACGGGCCGTCCTTCGGCGTCGCGCCCTCGGGAATATGCAGGTGAACCAGTTGCTTCTCGTACCACTCGGGCGTCGCGATCCCCGCCTGCGTCACGTAGTGCTTAACCCAAGACCACGCGATCGACGCGGATTCCTTCATCACGTCGCCCATCTGGCCGGTCAGGTTAAAGCCTTCCTTGCCCGGGTTCGTGATCGCCTCGATGATCAGCGTGTCGCCGCCCATGCTCGTCCACGCAAGCCCCACCGCGGTACCGGGCCTGTCGGCCTTTTTCACGTCGTCGTCGCGGAACAGCGGCTTGCCGAGCAGCTTCTCTATCGTCGGGACGTCGGGATCGAACCGCTGACCCTTTTTCTTCTCGCCGAACACGATCTCGGTCGCGAACTTGCGGTGGATCTTGTCCAGGTTCTTCTCGAAATTGCGGACGCCCGCCTCGCGCGCGTACCCGTTCGCGATGAACAGCAGCGACTCGTTCGAGTACCTCACCTGCTTCTTCTCGAGCCCGCTCCGGTCAAGGCTGCGCGGGATCAGGTATTTCTTCGCGATCTCGAGCTTCTCGGTGTCGATGTAACCGGAAAGCTGAATCACCTCGGCGCGGTCCATCAGCGGCCCCGGGATGGAGTCGAGCGTGTTCGCCGTCAGGATAAAGAGTATGTTCGAAAGGTCGAACGGCAGGTCAAGGTAATGGTCGCGGAACGCGACGTTCTGCTCGGGATCGAGCACCTCAAGCAACGCGCTCGAGGGATCGCCCTGATAGCTCTGACCCATCTTGTCGACCTCGTCGATCATGAACACGGGCGACTTCGACTTGACGATCTTCAGTCCCTGAATGATCTTGCCGGGCATCGCGCCGATATACGTCCGGCGGTGCCCCTTGATCTCGGCCTCGTCGCGCATACCACCGACCGAAAACCGGAAAAAAGGCTTATTCATCGCGCGCGCGATCGACCTTCCCACGCTCGTCTTTCCGACGCCGGGAGGGCCGACGAGCAGAAGGATCGAGCCCTTCGTGTCGTTCTTGAGCTTGCGGACCGCGAGGTACTCGATAATCCGCTTCTTGACGTCGTCGAGCCCATAGTGGTCGCCGTCAAGCACCTTACGCGCCTCGGTAAGGTCGAACGACTCCTGCGTCCCCGCGCCCCAGGGCAGGTTCACGATCGTGTCGAGGTAATTCCGCGTTACGATATACTCGCTGGAGTTGGAGTCCATAAGCGCGAACTTCTCGAGCTCGCTCTCCACGGCTTCCTTGATCTCGCCCTCGAACTTGAACGCCTCGAGCCGTTCCTTGAATTTCTGATAGTCGGAGCTCTTCGCGTCGGTCGTCATGCCGAGCTCTTCCTTGATCGTCTTTAGTTCCTCGCGGAGGAAATAGTCCCTCTGGTTCTTCTCGATCCGGTTATTGATCTCGCCCTGGATCTTTTTCTGCACGCGAAGGAGCTCCTGCTCCTTCTTGATGAAGACCAGAACCTGCTCCATGCGCTGACGCACGTTCTGCATCTCGAGCACGCGCTGCTGGTCCGCCTTGTCGATATTGAGGATGCTCGCGATAAAGTCGGCGATCTTGCCCGCATGGTCTATGTTGATCATGTTCAGGCGCATCTCCTCGGAAAAGAGGGGGTTGTTCTCGGAGATTTCCTTCATCTCGCCGATCAGCGCGCGGATCAGGGCCTTAACCTCGAAGGTGTCGTCCTCCTCGTCCTCAAGATAGTCGACGATCGCGACCATCGGACCGCGCTCGCTCACCGTCTTCCGCACGCGGAAACGCTTTAAAGTCGAGATAAACACGTTAACCCCGCCGTCCGGCAGGTTGATCTTCTTGATAACCCGGGCGGCCGTTCCCACCTGGTAGAGGTCGGACACGCTCTGGTGCTCGGTCTCGTTCTTCAGCATGCAAATGCCCACGAAACCGTCGCCCGCGTAGACTTCCTCGATAACCTTCACGTCGTCGGGATTATTGATCATGACGGGGGTAAAGATGCCCGGAAAAATGGGCCGCCCCATCAGGGGAATCAGGAAAAGCTTGTTCGGTAATAGCTGCTCTATAGGTACGATCGTTTGTTCTGGCATACGTTCAATATCCTAAAAATGGGGGTAAAAGTCAAACGGGCCAATGGCCGCCTGGGGCCAAAGCGTGCTACAATATCCCCATGGAAAACGCGAAAGACAAACCCTACGTCCGCCCCAGCTGGGACGAATATTTCATGGAAGTGTGCCACGCCATCGCCAAACGGGCGACCTGCGACCGCGGCCGTTCGGGCTGCGTCATCGCCCGCGACAACCAAATCCTCGTCACCGGCTACGTCGGCTCGCCCAAAGGCCTCCCCCACTGCGACGAAGTCGGCCACCAGTTCAAAAAGGTCCAGCACGAGGACGGCACCGTCACCCAGCACTGCACGCGCACCGTCCACGCCGAGCAAAACGCAATCTGCCAGGCCGCGAAAAGCGGCATCTCCATCGACGGCGCCACCCTCTACTGCCGCATGACCCCCTGCCGCACCTGCGCCATGCTCATCATCAACTGCGGCATCGTCCGCGTCGTCGCCGAGCGCCGCTACCACGACTCCGCCGACACCGTCTCCATGTTCGCCCAAGCCGGCATCAAGCTCGAGCACGTCATCGACGAAGTCCAGCAATACGACAAGCAATAATCTTTACTCTTGCAAATAGGGGCGCGCCGGAAAAGACCTGAGGTCTTTTCCGACCGGGCTTTCCGCTCCAATCTTTGCGGAAATCCGGCTCTTCGAGCCGTATTACCGCTAAGGATTTCCGCTTCAATCCCTCGCGCGAAAGACGAAAAGCGCTCGGGTGCGGAGTGGTATTTTATTACACTGAGCTTTCTCGCTTCGCTACGAAAGCTCTGGCGGATCCCTCGCGCGCAGAGAAGAAAATAAGCGCTCGGGTGCTGAGTGGAATTGATTGACGTGTCCGCCTTTGGCGGACTGCGGATCCCTCGCGCAAGATAAAGAGCGCTCTTGTAGATATGTTAAATCGTTGGGGTCTGACCCTCTCGAAGGGAAATTTATAAAAAGGCCCGCCGAATGGCGGACCTTTTTAATTTATCGAAGATTCGCCAGAAGCCAAGCGCGGAACTCGGCGTAGTCGGTGGACATCGGTTGCGAGCGATCGGGAAGCGCCAGGACCTTCTGCAGGCGCTCGGGGATCGAGGGCTCGCGGCCGATGGCTTCCTTGACGGTCTCGCCGAACTTAGAGGGATGCGCAGTCTCTAGGATCATGCCGATGCACTTTTTATTCGCGCAGTCGCGCGCCCATTCCGGCGCGGTTTTCGCGTCGCCGCGTAGCCCTGGAACATCGCCCGCGTTTCGCTTGCCCGCGAGAAGATCGGCCATTGCCCCGCCCCGCGTGTCCGTCCATGCCTTCCAGGCGACTGCCCCGTGCGGATCGATGATGTAGCCGGTTTTCTCGTGGCACGCGCGAATCGCGGCGGCCGTGCCCGCGTCGTCCAGCCAGTATCCCGCGATCATCTTCCGGGCTTCCTCGACGGAGTACATCGCCTGCATGCGCTCGTAGTTGCTCGGCGCGCCCACGTCCATCGCGTTCGAGATCGTCGCGACCGACGGCCTCGCCTCGTACTTACCCGTATCGAGCCAGTCAGGGATCGTGCGATTGGAGTTGGTGGCGGCGATGAAACCTCGGATCGGCGCGCCCATCTTCTTCGCCATGAGCCCGGAGGTCAGGTTTCCGAAATTGCCGGACGGCACCGTCACGATCAGCTGAGGGTCGTCGATCTTGTTATCGTGCCAGGAGCGCTCGCGGATTAGGAGCGAGCCATAGATATAGTAAAAGGACTGCGGCAAGAGCCGGGAGATGTTGATCGAGTTGGCGGACGAAAGCCTGAGCTTCGCGCGCAAGGTCTCGTCGGTAAACGCGGTCTTCACCATCTTCTGGCAATCGTCGAACGAGCCGGAAACGGAAAGCGCGCGCACGTTACCGTCGAAGGTCGAAAGCTGCTTCTCCTGCAGCGGGGAGATCTTCCCGCGCGGATAAAGGATCGTCACGTCGATTCCCGGAACCCCGTAAAACGCGCTTCCGACGGCGCTGCCAGTATCGCCCGAGGTCGCGACAAGGATATGGAGCGAATCCTTTTCGCCGCGGTTAAAGTACGCCATCATGCGGGCCATGAACCGCGCGCCAAAGTCCTTGAAGGCGCAGGTCGGGCCATGGAATAGTTCCAGTACGTAGGTGGTCGGGTCGATTGGCGCCACGGGCGCAGTAAAGGGATACGCGTCGGCGATGATCGCCATAAGCTCCGCGTCCGAAATCTCGCCCGCGACGAATGGTTTAGCGGCCTCGAACGCGATGTCGCGGAACGAAGGGACGGTTGAGCGGGACAAGAACGAGCCCGGGAGCGCCGGGATCTCCATCGGTATATAAAGCCCGCCGGTCTCAGGATCCATGCCCTGGAGAACCGCGGTCTTGAACGAAACCTGTCGGGACGCGTCCCGCGTATCGCGATATTTCATGGCGACACTATATCACACCAGGGCCCGTCAGCGCAAACCGGGCTCGCAAACCGGGCGCGCAAACCGCGCGAACGGCGTCCGGGAATCACGCTGTTTGAGCGACCTTAAACCTTCCAATCTCGCGCAGCAGCGAGTCCGCGCATTCCCTATTCTCGTCGCATAGTCCATGGACGGACTTCGAGGATCCAAGGATAACCTCGGCGCGGGATTCCATATCCAGCGCCCTTGAGGCGATTAACTCGGCCGCCGTATTCAATCCCGAGCTTTCGCGCAGAGCCTCTTTCGCCCCCGTGACCATCTCCGAGGAACCGGTCTTGACGGTCACGCTTATTTCCTCAAGACTGGTCATCGCCGCCACGATCTCGCTGTTGCCGCGCGATTGCTCGTCCATGGCGTTTCTGATGTCGCGCTCGCTTTCGGCGAAAGCCCGTATCTTCGAGTCGATTCTCTCGAATTTACGCAACAGCTCGCCGGTCGCGGAATCAAGACCCGCCATCGAGCCATGGACCTTTTCCAGGACGCCCGAGGCGGTCTTCGCCTGCGAGCCGGAGGACTCGGCGAGCTTGCGAATCTCGTCGGCAACCACCGCGAACCCACGCCCGGAGTCCCCCGCGTGCGCGGCCTCGATCGCGGCGTTCATGGAAAGAAGGTTCGTTTGGCTGGCTATATCCTGAATGATGCGGCTAATATCGAGGATGCTTTCGGTATCCTTCGCCATTTGCCTAATCAACGCGGAAACGGTCTCCAATTCCGACCGTCCCTCGTCGGATAGCGACGAAAGCGCCTCGACGTTGCCCGCGTTCATGCCAAGGTTTTTCGAGACTCTCCCCACGCTCTCGACCATCTGGGCGATCGCGGCGGATGCCTGCACGACGCTCGAGGACTGCGTCTCGACGCACTCGTTCAGTTGATCCAGATTGCGGGCGATTTGGCCGATGGCCGCGCTCGCCTCGCATGATCCCAACGATTGCGCGGAGGTCCGTTCCTTCACGTCCGCGACCTTATCTCGTATCGACTGCGCTGCGTCGAAGGACTTTCCCGCCTCCGCCAAAAGGCGCTCCCCGATCGCGGATAGGGAAAGAGCCTGCGCCTTGATGGCGACTATGAGGGCGTTTACCCTATCGAGGGTTCGGTTCAGGCAATCGGCCATCTCGCCGATCTCATCCCGCGCGGCTACCTTAACGCGACTCGTCAGATCCCCCTCGCCGATAGCGCGGAGAGCCTCTACGGTAGCCCGTACAGGCTTCAGGATACTTCTCGCCAGCAAGGCCATCACTATCGCGCTAATAATCGCGGTAAGGGCGCATACGGCCGCGCAAAGCGCGAGACTCCTGCGCTCGGACGATGCCGCCCGCCGCTCGAGCGACGCGTTCGCCTCTCTCGCCCCGGCAACGACCTCGTCTATCCATTTTCTATGCTCATCGTACGAGGCTTTGAGCGATCCCGCCAGTAATTCGTCCACGACCGCCCGCTTACCGGAGCGAACCGCCGGTAAATACGACTCGCGCAGGACCCGAAAGAACTCCATCGCCGGGGCATAGCTTTTCTCCACCATCGCCGCGCGAATCGCGGGATTATCGCCAAAAAAAGCCTTTTCGTTTTCCCAGTACGCATGGCGATCCGCGTATTCCGATTCCAGTCGGTTAATGACGCCGGCAAGGCGTTCCACGTTGGCCGGATCGTCGATACAGTCGCGCAATTCGTACGCGACGAGATACGTCTCGATTATGTAGTTGGGGGGAGGAAGGATATCGGCGATCAAATCCCTTCCCTCGACGAGCTGAAAGTAGAGCGGACCGTTTACCTTAAGGCGAGCCAAGGCATCGAACAGCAAGGCGCCGGAAATCGCGAATCCCGTCAATATTAGCGCAAAAGACGCGTAAAGGCGTCCCGAAATTCGTTTGAATCCCATTTCGTATTCCTCCAGGGCGAGTATGGAAACTCGATCATCGAAAGTCCCCCGTTGGAATCGATTCGTCAGTATAACAAGAGACAATGGGAAGGGCAAGATTTTGGCGCTCGCGATATGCTATACTAGGCGTATGGAACCAATCAATCGATATCTCGACGCGGCGATCCTCAAGCCCGAACTAACCGAGGACGAGGTCAAGGCCGCCATCGGCGAAAGCCTGAAATGGAACACGAAAACCGTATGCGTGCGTCCCTGCGACATCGCGCTCGCGAAGCGGCTTACCGAAGGAAGCGAAACCGGCGTCAGTTGCGTGCTCGCCTTCCCCCACGGCACCACGACGACCCCCGTCAAGGCCTTCGAGGCCGCCGAATACATCCGCCTCGGCGCCGACGAGATCGACATGGTCGCCAACTACGCGATGATACGCTCGGGAGCCTGGGACTACGTCGAGGCCGACATCAGGGCCGTAGCCGAGCGTTGCAACGCCGCGAAGGTCCCGCTCAAGGTTATCTTTGAGACCTGTTATCTAACGAAGGAAGAAATCGAGCGCACCACGGAGATATGCGTCCACGCGGGAGCGGCTTTCGTAAAAACCTCGACGGGGTTCGCCTCGGGCGGCGCAACGGAAGACGCCGTGCGAACGATGCTCAACGCGGCCAAGGGCCGCATCCGCGTAAAGCCCTCCGGGGGCATCCGCGACCGCGAAACCGCGATCAAGTACGTCGAGATGGGCGCCGAGCGGCTTGGAACAAACTACACCGCGAGCGAAGCGCTCGTCACCGGGAAATCGACGTCAGCGACACCAGCGGCGCCTAAACCGCAGGCATATTAACCACGCGACCAATGCCCTCGACCAATGCCCTCGCGACCAATACCCGCGCGAGGCATTATCTTCCCGAGCGAACCTGCGCGCACGACTCCCTCACGAGGAGACGCGCCGGTACGCGGATTATCTCGGGCAAGTCTTCGCCCGCGAGCCTAAGAAGTATTTGATGGGCCGCGGTAACCCCGATTTCCTCGGCGTTTTGCCACATCGTGGTCAGCTTAGGCGACATATACTGCCCAAGGTCATCGCCGTCGAACCCGATCAG
>Ga0116170_10005214_pt1 | contig 11688 bp, 10 predicted proteins | sample AD_JPNHW1_MetaG_FD_89797 | JGI IMG/M metagenome (GOLD analysis project Ga0116170, IMG submission 89797) | Active sludge microbial communities of municipal wastewater-treating anaerobic digesters from Japan - AD_JPNHW1_MetaG | ecosystem: Engineered > Bioreactor > Anaerobic > Digestate | place... | reverse complement strand
TGCCGATCGGGACGGGGATTGCCGGTTGTGTGGCGCGCACCCGCGAAATTATCAATATTCCCGACGCCTATGCCGATGCGCGCTTCAACCAGGCCACAGACCAGAAGACCGGCTATCACACGCGTTCGATCCTGTGCCTCCCCATGTTCGACCGGGACAATGAGACGCTGGGTGTGCTGCAGGTGCTCAACAAGCAGGCGGGTGTTTTCACGGGCGAAGATGAGGAACTGCTGACGGCGCTGTCGTCGCTGGCCAGTGTGGCGATCGAAAACGCCCAGCTGTATGAGGAATCCAAGCGCGTCTTCAAATCGCTGGTGCAGACGCTGGCGGCGGCCATCGACGCGCGCGATCCGGCCACGGCCGGCCATTCCGAGCGGGTGACCTATTATGCCCGCCGCCTGGCCCTGGCCCTGCGGCTGCCGGCCGAGCAGATCGAGCTGCTGGAATATGCCGCCAACCTGCATGATGTCGGCAAGATCGGGGTGCGCGATGCCGTGCTGCTGAAAGAGGGACGGCTGACCGACGAGGAATTCGCCCAGATCCGTTCGCATGTCAAGCATACGCGCGAAATTCTGGCCAATATCTACCTGTCGAAGGATCTGCGTGAACTGCCGCAGATTGCAGCGACGCATCATGAGAAAATGGACGGGACCGGATATCCCGCGGGGTTGTGCGGCGACCGGATTCCGCTGCTGGCACGCATGATCGCGATCGCTGACGTTTACGACGCGCTGGTGGCGCACGACCGGCCGTACAAGAAAGCCATGCCGGTCGAGCAGGCGCTGGCCATTATCGAGAAGGGCGCGGGAACGCATTTTGACGCGTCGCTGGTGCGGCTGTTTATCGATCAGCGGCTTTATGAGCTCGAACGCCGCCATTGTGTCCGTTTCTCCATAGCCATGACCTTGTATTACCAGCTGATTGATGAAGCCGAAGCCCGCCGGCGAGAAACGGTAACCACGGAAAATATCAGCGCCACCGGCCTGATGTTCTACAGTTCCACCGCGCTGCCGATCGGCGGGCACCTCAGTGTGCAGTTGTGTATGCCGGATGAGGAGTTCGCCGCGCTGGCCCAGATCCAGCGGGTGGTGCAGCATGCGGTCAGCGGCCGTTATGAAATCGGGATACGCCTGCTGAATGTTCCGGCGCACCTCACCCAGCGCCTGCAGACCATGCTGGAGCAGCAGGCCGGCGGCAGGGTTATCGGCAATGCCGTGCCGGAGAAGGAGTGACCATGGGCACTATCATCGACGGAGACAGCCGCGACAAATTTGATGTTTCGCTCGAAGAACTGGAATCGATGCTGGGCGGCGGCCTCGCGGCGGACAAGCCGGATCCGGAACGCACCCTGGCGGCGGTTGATGCGGTTGATTGGGATCGCCTGCTGACCGAGGTCAATGCCGCCCCGGCAGCGGAAATGCCGTTGTCTGCTGCGGAGGAAGCACCGGCTGTGCCGGTGCAGGACCAGCCTGATCGTCGCGCCGCGGTGACGGCATCCATCCCGGGAGAAATGGCGGATACGGCGGGCATGCCGGGCATGGAGCCGGCAATGCCGGCGGTTGACGCGGTGGATGGACAGGAACCGGCAGGTGCAGCGGCGGCCGGAGAAGCCCTGCCGTTGGTTGAAACCCTGGACACGCCGCAGTTGCCGGCGGAAGATGAGCTGAATGCCCTGCTGGCCTCGCTGGGTGCTGATCCGGCTGAACCAGCGCCGGTGGCGGAAGAACCTGAGGCCGGACCGGCGCCAGTGCCAGCGACCGGGGAAACGACCGAAGCAGCGTTGCCGGTGGCGCCGGCAGCGACGCCGGATTTGCCGGATGCAGTGCCGGAAGCGGCGCTGCCCCCGGCCTGGGGTGCGGCGGAGGCGATGCTTGATCTGCCGGCAGCATTGCCGGACGCGGTATTGCCGTCAGTCGGGAGTGCCGCGGAAATGTCATCCGCTGAGCCGGCGGTGTTGCCGGAGTTGGGAATGCCGGCAGCTTCCGCGTTGGCGGCGGCGATGCCTGAGGCATTGTCGGTGACGGATGAATTGCCGGCTCGGGAAGAATCGGCGGCAATGGCGGCGGTGGATCCGGCTGAGGTAATGCCGCCGGCGCGGCTGGAGGAAATTCAACCGGCGGATGGTGCGGCGACGGAGGCCATGCTGGCAGCGGTACCGCCGCTGGAATGTGAGCCCCCGGCCCCGACGCTTGCCGTCGAAGACCTGCCGGCGGATGAAGCGGAATGGCTGAAGCATGCGGTGATACCGCTGACTGCGGCAGTTGCTCCGGCCGCGCCGCCGGAACATCCGCTGGATGCTGCAGACCGCCCGGCAGCGACCATGCAGGAACCGGGCGCCGGCTGGCATGAGGCGGGGCGTGGGAGCATGGTGGCGGCGCCGGTTGCGGCAGCCGGAATGCCGGGTGCTGCGGCCATGCCGGCGGCAACGAAACGGGAACTGGATGTCGCGGTGCCGGCGCAGCGCAACGGGCCGGCGCAACCGGTGCCGCCGGCGCCGGCACCGGTGACGCTGACACCGGAAAAGCAGGTGCTGGCCTGCCTGAAGGCCGGGATGTACCGCGAGGCGGTGACCTTGCTCAAGGGACTGATTGCCGGCGAACCGCAGCAGGTTGATCATTACTTCAACCTGTCGGTTGCCTGCTGGCGGTTGCGCGACCTGCCGGGCGCACAGGCGGCATTGGAACGCTGTCTGGAACTCGACGGCAATTATTATCGTGCCTTGTGCAATCTTGCCGGACTGCTGTTCGAGCAGGGCGATCTCGCCGGAGCGCAGGCGTATCTGGAACGCGCGGTGGCGATCAATCCGCTCGACGGGCACAGCCAGTACAATCTGAAACTGGTCATGCGCAAGCGCAGTGGCAACAAGCGCGAAAAGAAACCGGTCCGGCATTAAGCGGCTGCCCGCCGCGCGGCTAACGGCGTTTCGCCGGCGGGTGCTGACCCACTATCGCCGGCAGGCGCGCGATTTGCCGTGGCGCGCCACGACCGACCCGTACCGTATCCTCGTTTCTGAAATCATGCTGCAGCAGACGCAGGTGCCGCGGGTGCGGGAAAAGTATGCGTTGTTCCTGACGGCATTTCCCACGCTGGCGGCGCTGGCGCGTGCCCCGCTCGCCCGGGTGCTGCAGAGCTGGCAGGGGCTTGGGTACAATCGCCGGGCGCTGCTGCTGCACCGGCTGGCGCAGCAGGTGACGGCCGCTGACGGCGTCCTGCCGGCGACGCCGGAAAAGCTGATGGCCCTGCCGGGCATCGGTCCGGCGACGGCGGCGGCAATCTGCGCCTATGCCTATAATCGCCCCGTGGTCTATATCGAGACGAACATCCGGGCGGTGTTTATCCATGAATTCTTTGGCGGCCGGTCGGGAATCAGCGATGCGCAGTTGCTGCCGCTGGTGGCGCAAGGCCTCGACCGGCGCAATCCCCGGCGATGGTACAATGCGCTGATGGATTACGGGACGCAGCTCAAGGCGCGACACGGCAACCCGGCACGGCGCAGTGCGCATCATGTGCGGCAAACGCGGTTTGCCGGGTCAGACCGCCAGGTGCGGGGCGGCATCCTGCGTCATCTGCTGGCGGACGGGCCGCAGCCGGCGGCCCGGCTGGCGGCGGCGCTGGCGGAACCGCCGGCGCGGGTGCGCCGCCTGCTGGCAACGCTGGTGCGCGAGGGAATGCTGACGCGGTGCGGCAGCGCCTATGCGGTGGCGGAGACCGTCGCCGCGCCGGCGGCGCGCCCGGCGGGCGCTACTGGTGCTGGCAGGAGAAGTGCTGGTTGGTGTAGAGTGCGAGCAGCTTTTCCGCCTCGCCCTTGCAGTTGCCGCAGACCGTGCCGAGCTTGGTGCGTTCCTGCAGCTCCAGCCAGGTGCGCGCGCCGTCGAGCACGGCATGTTCAATCTCCGCGTCGGTGACATTCATGCACTGGCAGATGACGCGGGCCGCTTCCTGCTTCACCTTGTCCGGCTGGCCGTGGGTGGCATAGTAGTTGTCGATCGCTGCACGCAGAGCCTTGTCGCCCAGCACGGAACAGTGGATTTTATGCTCGGGCAGGCCGCCCAGCTTCGCGGTGATGTCCGCAGGGCGGACCTGATAGGCCGCGTCGAGCGGCATCCCCTTGACCATCTCCGAGAGCATGGAGGTGCTGGCGATGGCGCTGGCGCAGCCGTAGGTCTTCCAGCGGCAGTCGGTGATTTTCCCGTCCGCGACCTTGATCACCACCAGCATCTGGTCGCCGCACTTGATGTTGCCCACCTCGCCGCGCCCGTCAGGCGCGAAGGTCGCCTCGTCGTCGAGAATGTTGCGCGGGTTCATGAAGTGGTCCTTGACGTTTTGCGTGTAGACCCAGGCGGTGTCGGTCATGTCAGTTGCTCCCGTGGTAGGCGGTGGACATCCGGCGCAGGCGGCTGATGACCTGCGGCAGGACCTCCAGCACGTAGTCGATATCGGCGTCGGTGGTATCGCGGCCCATGCTCAGCCGCAGCGAGCCGTGGGCGCATTCGATGGGGATGCCGGTGGCGAGCAGGACATGCGACGGGTCGAGTGAACCCGAGGCGCAGGCTGAACCGGTCGAGGCGGCGATGCCGGCAAGGTCAAGATAGAGCAGGATCGCCTCCCCTTCGGCCCCGAGGAAGGAGACGTTGAGCGTGTTGGCCAGCGCTTCCGTCGGATGGCCGTTGAAACGCGTATCGGGGATGCGCGCGGCAAGGCCGTCGCGCAGCCGCTGCTTGAATGCCAGCAGGCGCGTGTGTTCAGCGGTCATTTCGCGTTCGCGCTGCGCGACCGCCGCGCCGAGGCCGATGATGCCGAGGGTGTTCTCCGTGCCGGCGCGCCGGCCGGCCTCCTGATGGCCGCCGCGGATCAGCGGGCAGAAGGGAATCCCCTTGCGGCTGTAGAGCGCGCCGACCCCCTTGGGCCCGTAGATCTTGTGCGCGGACAGGGTGAGAAAATCGACGCCGAGGGCCCTGACATCGAGCGGGATCTTGCCGAACGCCTGCACTGCGTCGGTGTGGAACAGCGAGCCGTGCGCATGCGCCAGCTTGGCGGCGGCGGCAATGTCCTGGATGGTGCCGATCTCGTTGTTGGCCGCCATGACCGAAACGATACCCTTGCGGGTTTTCAGCAGTGCGGCCAGCCGGTCGAGGTCGGCGCGGCCGTGCCCGTCCACCGGCAGGATTTCCACGTTGGCCCCGCGGTCGCGCAGGCAGGTGGTGGTTTCGAGGACGGCGGGATGCTCGATGGCGGTCGTGATGATGTCGGAGCCGCCGTGCCGGGCGCACAGCTTGGTGCCGCAGGAGACGAGGGACAGGACGGTGTTGTTGGCTTCCGACCCGCTGCCGACGAAGATGATTTCCTCGGGCGCGGCGTTGAGGAAGCGGGCGACGGTGGCGCGGCTTTCTTCAACCCTGGCTCGTGCCGCCCGCCCGAAACTGTGCATGCTCGACGGATTGCCGAACAGGGCAAAGGCCTCAGTCAGTGCCTGCTGCACCGCGGGATGCAGCGGGGTGGTGGCATTATGATCCAGATAGACAGTGCGTTCCTGCATGTGCGTCCTCCTGATGATAACGCCATTCTACTCCGCGAGCCCGCGTGCCGTCAACTGCGGGAATGACGCCGAATCATGGATATGCTATAGGTACTGCATATTATGGAGGGGACGATGGTACAGGCGGCTGAATTGCGGCAGGTCAAGCAGTTTGCGGCGTTTACTGACGAAGAACTGACAGCGCTGGCCGATCTGGTCCGTGAGCGAAGCTTTCTCGCGGAAGAACTGATCATCAGCGAGGGTGAGTTGGGCAACGACCTGTTTGTGCTGCTCAAGGGCCAGGTTGCGGTTACCCGGATCATGGCCCGCGGCGAGCAGATGCAGGTTGGCATGGTGAACGAAGGGGAAATATTCGGTGAGATGTCCTTTCTGGATCGCAAGCCGCGGACGGCATCGGTCAAGACGCTCAAACCCTGCCGGACGCTGGTGATCAGTCGCGACAAGTTTGAACAGCTGTACCAATCCAATCTGCTGATGTACGCCCGTTTCCTCCGGCTGATTGCGGACACCATCACTGAGCGCCTGCGCAAGCTGGGCAACCAGTTGAACAAGCGGGTGCTTTGGGCATAAGCCGTTCCGACGAAACCAGGGCATTTGACAGGAAAGAAACATAATCGCTTATTTACAGGAACTTGTAACTTGTTTGTGTGCAAAATAATACAGCGGCACGCTCTTGACATTTTTTGTGTTCTGCGGTATACTGTTGGCACAGGAAAGCGGCAAACCACGGAAGGGGGATGGCCATGCAGATCAATTCGAATTCCCAATTCATTCAGCGTATGCTGGGCAACAGCCAAAGCACCCTTGAGCAGCGCATGGAAAAACTGGCTTCGGCCCTGCGCATCAATTCCGCGGCTGATGATGCTGCCGGACTGGCGGTTGCGGAGGGTTTGCGCAGCCAGGTGAATGGACTGGACCAGGCGGCGCGGAACACCCTCGACGGCATTTCCCTGCTGCAGACGGCCGAGGGCGGGATGCAGGGGATCCAGGACATGACCCAGCGGCTGCGCACGCTGTCGGTGCAGGCGTCGAACGGGACGCTGACTGACGAGGATCGTGCGCTGATTCAGACGGAAGTGACGCAGCTGACCGGCGAAATCAACCGCATGGCGGGAACGGTCCAGTACAACGGCCGGAATCTGCTGGATGGGTCATCGACGACGCTGCAGGTTGGCGCGAACCAGAGCCAGACCGTGACGGCCAGCACGACGGCCATGACCACGACGGCACTTGGGCTGAATGGCATTGATGTGTCGACACCGGCGGGGGCGGAGGCCGCGCTTGGGCAGATTGACCAGGCGATCAGCAGTGTCAGCGGCCAGCGTGCGGCGATTGGCGCCCAGGAAAACAGCCTGCGGTCAACCTTCAGTTTCAATCAGATCCAGAACGAAAACATGCTCGCCGCGGAATCGCGGGTGCGTGACGCGGACATGGCGGCGGAACTGGTCGGGATGACGCTGGCGCAGATGCGCAACCAGACGGGGCTGGCCATGCTGGCGCAGTCCAACCTCAATCAGCAGTCGACCCTGAACCTGTTCGGCTGATTGGTGATCCGACCCGTCGTCGGGGTCGGATGTCGTTTGTTTGCTGACGGGCACGTATCCATCCCAAGCACCAGCGTACGCTTTCCCGCCTGAATATGGGGCACGATGCGCGCGCGCGGCCATCAGCCCCTTACCGGCCACAGCGCGGCTCCGCTCCCGTCGGGAGAAGAAAGACATATTTGACTGGCTGAACCGTTGCGATGACTGAACCCTTGCTTATCCTCGATCAATTGACGTTCGCCTACGCCGGCACTTCGTCGCCGGCGGTGGGTGCGGTGTCGCTGACGGTGTCGGCGGGTGAATGGGTGGGACTGGCCGGCCCGAACGGCGCCGGCAAGACCACGCTGCTGCGCCTCATCAGCGGCATCCTGTTGCCGCAATCGGGCCGCATACGTGTGGCCGGGCATGATCCGGCTGACGATGCACAGCTGCCGCTGCTGCGCCGTCGGCTGGGGATGGTGCAGGCGAATGCCGGCATGCAGATTGTGGCCAATACCGTTGAGGAAGATGTGGCGTTCGGGCTGGCGAACCTGGGCGTCAGTTCCGCGGTTATGCGGGACAGGGTGGCAGCGGTGCTGGAGCGTTTGGCGATCACGCAGCTGGCGCGGCGGCTGCCGCATACCCTGTCCGGTGGTGAAGAGCAGCTGGTGGCGCTGGCGGGCGTGCTGGTGCTGGAACCGCGGGTGCTGGTGCTGGATGAGGCGACCGCCCATCTGGATGCTGCCGCGGCGCAGCGGGTGCGCGAGGCGGTGGCGGAATGGCGCGCACGCACGGGCGGGGCGGTGGTCTGGATTTCGCATGACGTTGAAGAACTGGCCGGGCTGGCGCGGGTGGTCGGTGTGGCCGGTGGCGCAGTGGTGTTTGACGGCGCACCGGGGGCGTTATGGCAGAACGGTCCGGTGCGGCGCAAGCTGCAGCTGGCGCTGCCGGCAATGCCGGCGCTGCTGGCGGCAATGGCTGAAGCCGGCAACAACCGGATGAGCGCAAACGCGGTCGCGGCCGGTGCCTCGGCTGTAACTGCGGCCGCAGCGGTTGCCGCCGCCTGCCGGCGGATTGTCGCCGGCGGCAAGAAGGTTTCGGGCGAACCGGCGGCGCCTGCCCCGCCGGCAGGAGCGGTGCTGGCGGTGGCGGGACTGTCGGTGGCTTTTCGCAGCGGGCGCGAACGCAGGATTATCCTGCGTGATGCCGGTGTGACGATCGCGCCGGGACTGACGCTGGTGGTGGGGGCGTCGGGGAGCGGGAAAACCACGCTGCTCAATGTGCTGTTTGGTTTTGTGCGGCCGGACGCGGGCAGTTACCGCTATCGCGGGATGGAACTGCTTGGGCGCGGCAGCGACCTGTGGCATGACCTGCGCCGGCGACTGGGCTATCTGTTTCAGTTTCCCGAACGCCAGTTGTTCGCAGCGACGGTGCGCGAGGAACTGGCGGCCGGCCTGGTCTGGCGCGGGATGCTGCCGGCGCACGCGCAGCTGCGGGTGGAGGAATGGGTGCGCGACGGCCAGTATCTGCCGGCGGCATGGCTGGACCGCAACCCGTTCACGCTCAGCCAGGGTGAGCAGCGGCGGGTGGCGGTCGCTTCAGTCCTGATTCTTGAACCGGAAATCCTGCTGTGCGATGAGCCCCTGGCGGGACTTGACGGTGCGCAGGCGGCGCGCCTGACAGAGCTGTTGCGGCGGTTTATTGACGGCGGCGGGACCGTTGTCGCCGCCACGCATCAGCTGGCGGAACTGTGGCCGCTGGCCACCGCGCTGGCGGTGCTGACGGATGGCGGAATCCGCTGCCTGCCGCCGGGCGGTTCGCAGCGGCTGCTTGGCGAGGTGCTGCGGGCGGCGCGGGTGAATCTGCCGCCGGTGTGCGCGCTGCTGGGTCTGGCCGCTGCCGAACTCGGCAGTGATGATGCGCCGGCACTGGCGGACCCTGCCGGTGCTGCGCGGTGGCTGCTGCGGACGGCGGCGGCATCGGCCTGATGGGTGAAGCGGAGCGAACGGTAACCGGCACGTACGGCTGGCCTGCCCACGGCGTGCGCGTGGCGAATGAACTGCTGGATGCGGCATGGCGGCGCGGTGAGGAAGTGGTGGCGTTCACCAAGGAATACCGGCTGGGCACCGGCGTATGCTGGCGGCTGACCTTCCGGCCGTGTCCGGCGCCGCCGCGCTGCCGGCTGCTGGCTGCGCATGGGCGCCGTCGGGCTGATAATGATGCGCGCTTTGCCGGCGCGCGGGTGCTGACGGCGCTGCCGATGAAAATTCTCGGCGTGACGACGGGGTATTACTACCTTCTGGCTGATGCTGCCGACTGCCGCTATGCGCCGGAAACAAACAATCAACGGTAATTGAGCTGTCGTGCCGGCGTCAGCATGGCGGCCGGGAATCAAGACCGGCGTGCGCGGTCAGGCGGTTGCCGGCAACGTTGCGGGCAGGGCTGGCGCGGCGGGATGTTCGCGACCCGGCCGGGCGGAGGTTTGCAGGTTCCGCTGACTGCGGACGGTCTGCACGCCACGCGGGCAGATCATTTCGAGTGTTGCGGTGTTACTGCGGGGTTGATGTTGCGGCGCGGCAGTACCAGCCGCCATAAAGGAAGCTGGTGGCGAACCGGCTGATGCGGTCAAAACCCGCCGCATGCAGCAGTTCCCGGATGCGTGATTCCGGGACGAAGCGGACCATGTTCAGGATTACTTCGGTGAAAGCGGTGGCGACGGTTGCCACGGGGACTCCGTGCAGTTGCGGGTAATGCTGCCAGGCCGCGAGCAGGGCGGCGAATTCAGCACTGCCCGGTTCGCCAACCCCATCGATCAGGATGAGCGGTGCATCCGGCTGCAACCGGCGGCGGATATCCGTGAGCAGCCCCAGCTTGGCGCCGTCATCGGGCAGAAAGTGCATCACCAGGATGCAGGTGGCGGCATCGAACAGCGTGGCGGGCGCCAGATCGGCCACCCGGCACTGCTGCAGGTCGATGGCATTGGTGAGCTGCGCGGCGGCGAGTTTGGTCCGGGCCAGGGCCAGCATATCCGCCGAAGGGTCAACGCCGCAGAACGACCAGCCGGGATTGGCGGGAGCGAAGGTGAGCAGTTCCATGCCGGTGCCCGCACCGACGATCAGGATCCGGGCGCGGTCGGGCAGGCCGGCACGCAGACAGCAGTGGGCCAGGGCGAACAGCGCTTCATACGCGCCGCAAAAATCACGGATGGAAGTGTCGTAGCGGGTGACCTGCACGGGCGGTTGCTGATCGAAATCTCCTGCGGTAGTGGTCATGGTCGCGGCGCTCCATCAGGTGTAAGTCCGGTCGGCAAACAGTCAACGACCGCCGGCTGCTGCAGGTGCTGGCGAAAAACCCGGGCCAGCGCGGGATTGTCCTGCAATCGCATGGTGGTATCATGGGCCGGGTCGTCATCATTTTCCCAGCGTTCGTTCCACCAGGCGAATCCGGCGAGGCGCGGATAGCGGCCGCTGGTGATTTCCGCCAGCGCCGCCGCTGCCCATGCTTCCTGCTCGCCCGGCTGGCGCTGCGCGGTCCCGAACTCCGCCAGCAGAACCGGCAGCGCTGGTGCGAGTGCGGTCAGCCGCGCGTACGCAGCGGCGAAACGCGGTGCGAACGGCGGACAGGCCTCGTCCTGCGGGGTTTGGGCGCCGTAGACGCTGACTCCGAGCAGGTCGATCCATGCCTCACCGGGATAGTATTGTTCGAACCGGTTCCAGTCCGCTGCAGGATCATCTTCGGCGTTGACGTGAAAGACCCAGTAAATATTGCGGGCGCCCGCCTTCCGGCAGCACGCGATGATATGGCGGTAGGCGTCGCGGAATTGCTCGGGACCGTCGGGCAGGTGCGGATCACCGTAGCCGCCGGTAGTGCCGCCACCCTGCCAGCGCCCGTTCCACGGGAACCAGCCCCCGTTCATTTCCGTGCCGAACTCAACCAGCAGCGGCCCGCCGCTGTCGCGGGCGGCAATCGCCCAGGCCTGCAGGTCGGCGTCAAAATTGCCGGCAATGATCCGGGCGAGGGTGAACAACGGTTCGGCATGGTCTTCGTCGGCATCGCTGCGCAGCATCAGGCGGATATACGGGACGCTGCCGCGGGCGCGGAGCCATTGTACGGTGGCGCGGGGAAAGGCGCGGTCGCGATACCAGTTATGGGAAAAGTAAACCCAGGCGGCATGATGGCCGGCATGCTGTTCATACGCGGCCACGTCGGATTCGGTGCAATCGTCCTCTTCGCCGGTGACCCCGCCGGGATAGATGCCATGGCTCAGTTGTTGGGCCATTGCCGGTGTCCCCGGTGCCGGGACGGCTGGGGTTTCCGGTTGGCTTTGGCCACACCCGGTCAGCAGGGAAGGCAGGATCAGCAGCGTGATGGCAACCCAGACATTATTCGGCATAACAAACTCCGGCGGTTCTTCGGACACATCCGCTGCGGGAGCGTAACACCAGCCGTCAGTTATGTCAACGCGCATGGCCTGACACCGTCGGGAGCAAGTTGCCAAACCGGGGAGGGTATGGTACAAGTCATTGCAGTGTATGGCAGGCGGGGGCGCCGGGGAACACCATGCCGCTGAACGCGTTCTGCCGCAAATAAAATCCGGGAGTGGGGCTCGTGACGGTCTACAGCGAATGG
>Ga0116170_10005212_pt1 | contig 11693 bp, 9 predicted proteins | sample AD_JPNHW1_MetaG_FD_89797 | JGI IMG/M metagenome (GOLD analysis project Ga0116170, IMG submission 89797) | Active sludge microbial communities of municipal wastewater-treating anaerobic digesters from Japan - AD_JPNHW1_MetaG | ecosystem: Engineered > Bioreactor > Anaerobic > Digestate | place... | reverse complement strand
CTGCTCCGAAAGAGATACCTGAGATATCCCGGCTCATTGCCTGAAATGAAACATCATCCTTTACGCCGTTTGATTGTGCAACCTGCCAGCTTCCTTCCACCACCCCCGGTGAAAGTTCTTCCCAGCTCACACCTATTGCATAATTCATATTCCCGTATCCAAACTGGTGGTAATAGCACCAGCCGGAATCATTGGCCAATTCGGCCGGAGCCGGATATCCCAACCGCCTCAGATCCGATCCTTCGACACTGCTCGATTCAATCGTATCCCGGTTTTGATGAAACCCGGGCGGCACGATCTTCAGCACGAACGGTTTCACGGCGTGCTCCATCCTGAATCGGCCAGCCGGATGTACTGCATCTGTAAAGACTTGAAACCGAGCCCCTGAAATCCATTTTATTTCACAAAGCGCATCCTTCAGATATAAATGAATGTATTCAACCGGTCCCATTCCGGATAAGGAAATTTCCAGCGCTCCGGCAGGTATTTTTGTCGGGCCGGGATCACGTTCATAAGGAATATCAAAAAGCTTCTGAACGGTATCATAGGTATTTTTTACCCATTGTTCACGTACCCAGGAAAAACGAAACTGGGGCAGCGAAAACTCTGCAACAGGCCGTAGATCCCAGAGATCAGCGCGATCCAGCGATATTCTCAGCACCGAATCCTTCTGCCAGATCAGTGCCCCGAGCATGCCATTCCCCAAAGGGATTCCTTCATCCCATCGTTTGGGTATCTCCTTAAAATGGAGATCATGATGGTCACCAGCCTGGCAGAAGGAATAGCCTGGCAAGAAGAACCATGTCAGCCAAAGAACCCGGAAAACAAAGAAAATCCTGAATCTGTAAAAATTCACCAAAGATGTGTTAAGGTCAAGGCCTGTCCTCATTATTCATATTGATCCTGAAGACCCAGGCATGTTTGCATGGGGGACTTTTCTGAATTGAAGACGGAACATCGATTATAAATCCGACATCTCCGTCTTTTTTCCACTTTAAGGATCCGTTTCTCCCAAGAATTTCAATGGTAGACCCTTGAGAAGGCTGAAATCCGTTAATCCTGACTTTTGCCGGAACCCTGTTCTCTTCCGGTCCGGCAAGATAAATGGCATAGATCTTACCATCCGGATTTGCTGTAAAACAAATATTTCCCGATTTACAGGGATCAATCGGTCTGGAGCCGTATATGGCTTCTGCATTGATTTTCATCCAATCACCTATTTCCCGGAGACGGGCATACGCAGTGTCGTCCAGTTCGCCAGCCGGAGAAGTTCCGATGTTCAGCAGGTAATTTCCTCCCTTGCATACGATATCTGCAAGCATGTGAATAATTTTCCCGGTAGGTTTATAGATGTCACCCGGAACGTACGACCAGGATGTGGCCATGGTCATGCAGGTTTCCCAGGGATAGTCCAGTGGTTTTAATGGTATCTCCTGTTCCGGGGTACGGTAATTCTCATATTTTCCCGGCACAGCCCTGTCGACAATGATCAGGTCACGCTGATGACTGCGGGCCATGGCCGCAGTTTTTGGCATGTCGATATCCTGTCCGTTATCCGGGTTCACCCACCCGCCATCCAGCCATAGGATATCCAGTTTCCCATAACGTGTAGTGAGTTCTTCGATCTGGGTATAGGTAAAATCACAAAATCTCTTCCAACGGTCAGGATACTTTTTAATACTGTAGTTGACATTGCGGTTTGGTGTCGCCCACTCCTCAGCCCAATAATCATTGCAATGCCAGTCGGGCTTTGAAAAATAAGCTCCGACCCAAAACCCTTGTGCCCGAAAGGCTTTGAATATCTCAGCCGTCACATCCGCCTTGGGATTGGCATGAAAAGGACAACCCGGATCGGTGATTCTGTAATCGGTTTGCTTTGTGTCGAACATACAGAATCCGTCATGATGCTTGGTGGTGAACACCACATATTTCATTCCTGCATATTTTGCGGCAGCAGCCCACTTTCCCGGGTCAAAATTTACCGGATTAAAAGTATTCTTAAGCTTGACATATTCCTTGCAGTAATCGACATAGTTTTTCATCTTCCTTCGACACCAATCCTCATCTTCCGAACATAGTGACCAGGACTCGACTATTCCCCACTGGCTGTATGGACCCCAATGCATTAAAAGTCCGAATTTCAGATCCTTCCATTGCTCCAGCTTTTTCAATATACCCGGATCAGATTCAGGCTTTTTCAGGTCGATCGGCTGTGCAATTGTTCCGGAAGTAAAGAGAACAAAGACCAATATCAATATTTTTTTCATGAGTCAACTTTTAATTTTCTATTGAAAGCAATAAAGTTACAAAGAAACCAAAAAATGGTGAACCTGCTGCGAGATCTTCCATTTCAATATCTTCGAATTACATTACAGTTAAATTTTGTTAAATAGATGCTTTTATTTGAAAATCATAGTATTTTTGTTTTTATTTAGTCTATATTAATTTTAATTCAAATTCAAACACATGAAGACAAAAATTCTACCTCTGAATATGATCCTGCTCATCATGGGACTGACATTCCATCACGGCACCTATGCTGTAAAGCATGTGGTACACGTCGGAAACTTCTATTTTAATCCATCTGCTGTCACGGTTTCGGTGGGCGATACCATCCGTTGGCAATGGGATAACGGAATTCATACAACCACATCAGGTACCATCCCGGCCGGAGCAGACGCATGGGACAAGAACATCACCTCAGGAAGCCCCGACTTTGAATATCCTGTAACAATGCCTGGCAGCTACAGCTATGTTTGTATCCTGCATGCAACGATGGGCATGACAGGAACCATTACCGCAACCGGGATCACGCCAACTCTTACAGTATCGCCATCTTCCCTCACGGTTTCCCCGGAATCGGGCACTTCACAATTTACCGTTGTATCCAATACCTCCTGGACTGCGGCCAGCAATGCAGGCTGGTGCACGGTTACCCCGTCCGGGAATGGGAATGGCAATATCATTGTCGTTTACAGTAACAATTCAACTCCTCAATCCCGGACTGCCGAAATTTCGGTCACGGTAGCGGGGTTGCCGGTTCAAACCGTCACCCTGATCCAGGAAGCTTCCACAGTAGGCATAAGCGAAGGAGATGCATCGTCGTATCTGATTTTTCCGAATCCGGCGAAAAGTTCATTTATGATCAGGTATCCGGAAGAAAGGCAGATCCCCGGAGAAATATCGTTGCTGGATGAAACAGGACAGGTCAGTGCATTAAAATTAAATGCGGCTGGGTCGAACACGTTTAGTATCGGAGAATTGCCTGCAGGAATCTATTTTGTCAGGATCAAAACGGATGCACACACCATCGTGAAACGATTAATGATCATCCGGTAATGATCTGCCATTCATAAATTTTTGCCGCCATGATTCAGGAATGTCGGGATGGTGCTGAAAACAGATCATTTGACCCGAATACATGTGGGCAATACAGAAGTTGGCTGTGTTACACCCTGAAACCGTTACTTCACCGGTTTTTAACTTCCCGACAAATCCCGGATCGTGAACGAGCGCCCGAGCTATCTGTACAAACTCAAATCCTTTTTGCAAAACCTGCTCGATAGCAACTCCTGATTTCAGTCCGCCAACATAAATAAGCGGTAACCTTGTTGCCGACCTGATCTTCAGGGCATCCTCGAGAAAGAATGCTTCGGAAAAGGGCTTGGGCTTGATCAGAAACCTTGCAAAAAGCCGGGAGCCGGTTCTCATCCATGGATTCTTCATATAATGGGCCATGGCTTTGATCGGCATGCTGCCTCTCATCACGTACATCGGCGTTTTTGAAACGCACCCGCCCGAAAGTACCAATGCGTCCACGCCTTCGGTTTCCAGAATTTTTGCAACCTCAATAGCCTCGTCAATATCCGAACCCCTTGAAAATCCATCCCGCATGTTCATTTTAACGATCACTGCCGGGTCCCCGTTTGCCTGGTGCAGCACCTCCCGGATTACCTCCTTAGAAATCGGCTCCTGTTTTCAAATGATCCGCCGTACTTATCTTTCCTTCGATTTGTATATGGACATAAAAACTGGCTGATCAGATAGCCATGACCGGCATGAACCTCTACAGCGTCAAAACCGGCTTTTCGTGCAATCATGACTGCTTTGCCGAAGTCCCCGATGACCGACCTGATATCTTCCTGTGTCATGGTCTTCGCCCAGGTTGGGCCATACAGATTCAGTCCTCCTGACGGAGCGATGCAGGTGCCGGAATATTTTACATCTGCCATTCGGCCGCAATGTCCGATCTGAACCGATACTGCAGCACCTTCTTTATGTACGGCCCCTGTTAATCTCTGTAATGCAGGAATTTCATCCTCCGTGAGGTACAACTGGTGGGGAAATGATAATCCACTTTTCGACACCGAAGCGTAGGCGACTGTTGTCATTCCGATACCACCCCTCGCCACTGCCACATGGTAGTTAATCAGATCGTCGGAGACATGGTTCCCCGGACACATTCCCTCAAAAGCGGCAGCACGGATCGACCGGTTCCTCAGGTTGATCCGGCCTATTGAACCTGTTGAAAAGAGCAAATCATACATCACAAAACGACTTAGTTGATTTTAGTAATTTTACAGCAAATTGTTGGCGAAAATATTAACTTTTGCCCGAAAAATTTCACATTCCATGAAAAATATAACCCTTGTCTTCGTCGTGTTCCTGACCATGCTGATACATTCTTTTGGTCAGACGAAAAAAGCCAATCCCTACCAGCTCAATATCGTTGCCGACATGGAAGATTACCGCAAGTTGTGTATTCTGGATACGGGAAACCGGCTCATCGATCTGGAGCAGGCAATCCCCGGACTTAAACTTGATATCCGGTATGCAACATCTAATAACTTCACCCATAAGCCTGTTTACACCTCTGCACACGCATTCATGCGCAAACCGGCCGCTGATGCACTTCGTCAGGTTCAGGCTGAACTCGTTTCCAGGGGAATGGCTCTCCAGGTCTTTGATGCCTATCGGCCCTATGCTGCTACACTTCTCTTTTGGGACCTGGTGAAAGATACCTTGTTTGTTGCCTCCCCGGCTTCAGGTTCAAGGCACAACAGGGGGTGTGCTGTCGACGTAACACTGATCAATCTGAAAACAGGAATGGAACTCGAAATGCCGACATCCTATGATGCTTTCACCAGGGCAGCAGGGGCTTTTTATGACAGTATTACCCCAACGGCCCGAATGAATCGTGGGCTTCTGATTGAAATTATGTCAAAATACGGATTCCGGGTAATGGATTCGGAATGGTGGCACTTCGATTATCAGGGTTGGGATCGCTACCAACTTATGGATCTCTCATTTGAAGAGCTGCTGGCACCCAGAGCTGCTGGCACCCCGTCGGGGTGGTAGGACCCCGTCGGAGTAGGTCAAAATGTGTTAACTTATCCCCCGCTGCTTTTTTATCTCTTCGTAAGCTGCGCTGATCTTCTGGAATTTTTCGGTTGCTGCTTTTTTTACATCTTCACCCAGATGCGCCACTTTATCGGGATGGTGTTTTTTGGCCATATCACGATAAGCACGCTTCACCTCGTCATTTGTGGCATTTGAGGTTATCTCCAGAACATCATAAGCCCAGTTCGTATTTTTTACAAACATGGCTTTAGCGGAAAGAAAATCGGAACCCGAGATGCCCATGTAGCTCGAGATCGTCTCGATCACAGCAACCTCATCCGGGTGAAAAATACCATCAGCAGCTGAAATGCCAAACAAATAGTGAAGTAATTGCAGTTTAACCGAATAATCGGTGTACTGACCAACCTGAACACCCACCTCCCTGACATTGATCTCTTGTTTCAGGATCTCCCGGAGCATTGCAATAAGCCGGTTCCCCTCATCTTCACCGAACTGACCGATAAAAAAGCGGCGCACATATTCAAGTTCCGATCGCACTATTTTCTGATCTGCTTTCATAACAGCAGCCGAAAGTACGAGCAGACTCATGGCAAAGTCACCACGCGGAGTCCCTTGGTAAGCGTACTTTCCGGAATTCATGCCGTCGAACATGGAACCCAGTGCAACACCCAGAATGGCGCCGATAGGACCTCCAAAAACCCATCCCAGGCCGCCTCCGACCCACTTTGCATAACCTTTCTTTCTCGGTGTATTGTCGTCCGATGAATAGTTCTGCCCTGGATTGCGTGGATCCGGGCTGTCCTGTGCTCCCCCGGGACCCTTCTGAGACTCATTCTCACGACCTGGTGCAGGCTTTTTTCTCATGCTGAATACCGCATACAGCACGATACCCAGAATAACGACAACGATAATTTCGCCTAAGCCCATAAATAAAATTTAACTATTCACTTCCTCCATGGCGATCCGGCAATACCACCATATTATACTGCATTCCTTAATTTTCGATCTTATTCCGATTCTTTATAACCGATCATCTCCGATGCCGGCAGGTTATACTCTTCGATCATCTTAATGCCTAAGGTTTCAAGTCTGTCAAGAACTGGATTATAAATCTCGGGAATAACCGGCACATGCACCCCCTTCACGCGGATCTGACCATTTAAAACCATCTCTACCCCGATTGCTGCAGGAAGCGCCACGGTCCGGGCAATTGAGGTGTCGGTCGAGAGGGTTCCAAAATCGAGCATTCTCGAACGGATAACCTCTTTGCTGCCATCGGAATACCCTGCCAGGAACAGATGTTGCATTACGACCATATCACGTTCTTCGGGTCCAAGAGGCATTTTTCCGATCATCAGGTCCGAAACCACTTCAAAAGTGGAATCTACAGCCCGATTCATAGGTTCTGTCAGGAAAAGTCCCAGCCACTTCATCGCCGATATCGAAACCGAGTCCACCTCAACTCCGATAAAACCGGCGACTTTATCAACCAGTTCGGATACGTAAGCAGTATCAGTCAGATCTGTACCGGAGAGCTTTTTCACATACTCCTCGCCCCGCAATTCCCGGAGCTGATGCACCATCAATCCGGCGTAAGTCATTCCGCTCATATCGAATTTCTCAGGCGAAATCAGCTTCATCTTTTTAAGAGCATCCAGAATTTCGCACCATCCCGTGTACCGGAATGTCCCTCTGAACATGGTCCTGGCTTCAGGTATGGCATAGATCTCCTTATAGCTGATGGAATCCCGGTTCGGATATACCTCAAGACTGCCAACTCCTGGAAAATCAAGTTTAAACGGATTCCTGAAAAGGATCTCTGTAGGCAAATTGATGGTTTTCCCGCGCTGCAGGTACGTTGCATCATTGTTTCCCGCGAGGATCACTCCTTTGGGACTCCATGAAAATTTGTACCTGAAAGGATTGTTCGCAGCTTCCGGAGCCGGTAAAGCGCCACAGATCGAATAAAATTCAAGGATTGCCCCTCCCCGGTCGTGAATCCGGTCAATGATCCGCATGGCCGACATGTGATCGATCCCGGGATCCAGCCCCATTTCGTTCAGCAAAATGATACCGGCATTCCGGGCTGCTTCATCCAGGGCGCGCATTTCAGGTTTCACGTAGGAGGACGTCACCAGATTTTTTTTATGATTGATGCAATGACGGGCGACCATCACATGAAAAACATAGGGTAGCAAGCTTACGGTGATATCATGGCCGGCGACCAGGTCGTTTAAGGAGCCTTCATCGGTGGCTTCCCAGTAGATGGACTTTCCCTTTTCATTGCCGGCAATCATGGCATCAGACCGGTCAGGTGTATTGGAAGCAACCGTAACAAAATAGCCTTTCGAAAGCAAATACCGGATAATCGGCTGCGCTACAAGCCCGGAACCGAGGATTAAAATTTTATTCATCGTTCAGAAATTTTTAAAGTCAGACAAGATTTTCTTGAATGGTCATCTCCGACCTTTATTTTTATAAGAAAGCTTCCATGTATTTGTACTCCGGGGTGAATTCTCCACGGTGAAGTATCAGTGCTTTTTTGATTGCTTTGGGTAAGTCAAGATCATCAAAATGCTCACTAAAATCCGCGTCGGCAATAGGCTTTACGAAATTGACCAGAACATCGCCGAATCCGTCGGAAGAATCGCGGGGCAGCTCGGCAGGAAGTATGTCGACAGCCATAACTAAAATCCCATGCCCCTCATGACCCATGGTGATCTGTTCCGTATCCGGATGGTACACAAAGATCGGGTCATCAATTTCAGTGGGTTTCAGGGTGCATTCAACCGAACCCTCCACATCACAACTGATATCGCCAATTACGGTAAGCTTCGGATTCCCTTTCGAAAAAGCCTTTTTCAGATAGGCTTTGGTAACATGCCGGGGATATCTTTTATCCCAGTAAACACAGTTGATAAACATCGACAGGTATGGCAGGTACTTCTCGAATTTGCTCCGGTAATTCTGTGGATTGGCATAATAGTCCTGCAAATCGAAAGGATTTCCTCCAATGTGCTCCACCAGGTCCTCCTCCTTGAAAATAACCTTGTAGACGATGTTATCGGGCAGTTTTTTCCTTCGGTGCAGATCGAGCAGTTTGGCTGGCGAAATCTCTTTAACGGGTAACAGCCCGAGAATTTCCTGAACCCCTTGCGAAACATTTCCATAACCTGCTATCCCAACCACAAAAGGTCTCAGCTCATGCGGGATCCCGTTTTCTGCGATCAACTGCCCGATACCTGAGATATCATCCTTTGCCTCGGTCAGTGAATGATAGCGATGGGCCTGTTTGAGTCTTGCCAGGTTTGAATGGTACCCCGATTCTCTGAGTCTTAATCCCAGTGCCCATAATGAATTGATCATTCCGGCAAGTCCTGCATACCGGCCAAAAAAGATTAAACGTTTTCCCTGCTCATCAACGACCTTTTCATAATCGATCAGGTTACACTTCAGTTCTTTCATTTTCCGGAGCATATCCATATTGTAAGGTTGACCCTTTACCACATGGGCAAAGAAAACGTAAGTCTTCTCAGGTTCGAAAAATTGTTCGGGAATCTCTTTCACACCGAATATCACAGAGCATTTTTTCAGATCCCTGGAAATTTTGGCTCCAGCCTGAAGATATTCCTCATCGGAAAAAATCCTTTTTGAAGAGGTTTGAACGATAATATCCAGTTTTTTCTGTCGGACCAGCCGGTCGACATGTTTCGGGGTAAGCGGAGCTCTGAGTTCCTGCTTATACTTATCCTCGTGGCGGATACCAATAAAATTGCTCATGGATCTGTTAGCTTTGCGTCTGCAAAAGTAGGAAATGCCTGTCAGAATCGCAAGGGATGTCGAATGAAAGGCAAGTCTAAAAACATCGGAAAAATCCGGTTTGGGTTATTCGATTACCCGGATACGCTTTTGACACCGGCAGATAAAATTTGTACATTTGTATGAAAAATTACCTCATGAAAGCTTCACGGATCTTCATTCTGGTTACACTGATGATCTTTACCGGTGTACCGGTTTTTGCACAATTCGGAAATATCATAGTTTTTGCTCCGAAGGGTGAGAAATTCAAGCTATACATCGGGAATTCTATTCAGAACACTGACTTTGAGTCACGGGTTGAGGCTTCCAACCCGGGCGGACCGAGTTTTAAGCTGAAAGTCGTATTCAATGATCCATCCCTGAAGGAGATCACTAAACTCGTTTTCAATAAACCCCACGGAACATTCTATTATAGCGTAGCGAGGAACAACAAGGGCGTTTATATTCTGGAATCTGTAACCACCGAATGGTCTGAAACAGGCACAGAGGTGAAAACAACGCCGCCTCCTGCCCAAACCGGCGATCAGCCTGAAAAAACTGCTGATCCCGGCGACAACAAAGAAAAAACGACACCAGGTTGTTCTAATCCGATGGCCCCTGGCGATTTTGCAGTTTCCCTTGCTGGTATCGCAGCATCCCCGTTTGAAGCAACCCAACTGAAAGCCGCGAAAAATGTGGCAGAAAAAAACTGCCTCCTGACTTCTCAGGTAAAAGAAATCATGTATGTTTTCGACTTTGAATCCACCCGGCTCAGTTTTGCCAGATTTGCTTACGACCACACACATGACGTTGAAAATTACGCCGACCTCTCGGAAGCGTTGAACAGCGGCAAGGCAAAAGATGATCTCGAAAGGTTTATTGCCGGAAAGAATAAATGATCGATGAAAAAGTTCTTTTCAGGATTCTGGAGATTTTCGAAATTTTTCCTGATATTTTTTTTCGCATCCAGTCTCTTTTTCGTTATCCTTTACCGTTTTATCAATCCCCCGGTCACCCCCCTGATGGTGATCCGGTTATTCCGGCAGGCCACCGATGGCCAGTCTTTAAAACTTCAGAAACAGTGGGCATCCCCTGATGAAATTTCACCCGCAGTACCCCTGGCCGTCATTGCATCCGAGGACAACCTTTTTTTCGAGCACAATGGTTTTGATATTAAAGCGATCGAAAAGGCAAAAGAGTACAATCTGGAAAAAAAAGGCAGGAAAATCAGAGGAGCCAGCACCATTTCACAACAAACCGCAAAAAATGTATTTCTATGGCCGGCACGGTCCTGGTTACGGAAAGGGCTGGAAGCCTACTTCACCGTCCTGATAGAGTTTTTTTGGGGAAAAGAACGGATCCTCGAAATTTACCTCAATGTGATTGAAACCGGATCAGGTATTTACGGGGTTGAAGCAGCATCACAGAAATATTTCGGAAAATCCGCCGCCCGGCTAAATCGGTCCGAATCCGCATTGATTGCGGCCATTTTACCAAACCCGCTCAAATGGAATCCCTCCAATCCCACCCCATACCTTCGCAGCCGCCAGGAATGGATTCTCTGGAACATGGGAAATATCGGAACTGTAAAGTTTGGGAAAAAATAACAGGCACAGGAGATACAGGATTCCACAAGGTACCTACCCTTCCCATTAGATGTAAAATATTATCCTCCCCTATTTGTTGTACAAGGCAAAAAATCTTGTAATTTTGCAGGCTTAAATTTTACGCTAACTAAAATATTGATAACCATGGCAAATCAAGCTAAAGAGAAAAAGTACGTGTATTTTTTTGGTGGAAAAAAAGCAGAAGGAAAAGCCGATATGAAAAACCTTCTCGGCGGTAAAGGTGCAAACCTTGCCGAAATGGTGAACATCGGATTGCCTGTTCCTGCTGGATTCACAATTACAACCGAAGTATGTACCTTTTATCAGCAGAATAAAAAGAACTATCCGAAAGAGCTGAAGAAACAGATGACCGATGCCCTGAAAAGGACAGAAAAAGAGATGGGGGCTGTTTTTGGAGATAAAAAGAATCCGTTACTGGTTTCGGTACGTTCAGGCGCACGCGCTTCGATGCCGGGGATGATGGAAACGGTGCTGAACGTGGGTTTAAATGATTCGACCCGCGAAGGACTGATCCAGAAAACCAAAAATCCTCGTTTCGTTTATGATTCTCAACGCCGTTTGATCCAGATGTACTCTGATGTTGTCATGGAAAAGGCTGCCGGGATTGAACCCAAAGAAGGCCAGGGTGTCAGGGTTCAGCTCGAAAAAGAGCTTCACAAAATGAAGGAATCCAAAAACTATAAGAGCGATACCGATCTCACCGCGGATGACCTGAAAAAACTTATCGATATCTATAAAAAGAAAGTCAAGGAAGTTCTCGGGAAACCATTTCCCGAAGATCCAATGGAACAACTCTGGGGAGCCATTGGTGCTGTTTTCCAGAGCTGGAACGGAAAACGCGCTATTGCATACCGGCGTTTCGAAGGTATTCCCGATGAATGGGGTACCGCAGTAAATGTACAGTCG
>Ga0116170_10005210_pt1 | contig 11694 bp, 10 predicted proteins | sample AD_JPNHW1_MetaG_FD_89797 | JGI IMG/M metagenome (GOLD analysis project Ga0116170, IMG submission 89797) | Active sludge microbial communities of municipal wastewater-treating anaerobic digesters from Japan - AD_JPNHW1_MetaG | ecosystem: Engineered > Bioreactor > Anaerobic > Digestate | place... | reverse complement strand
CGTTCATATGGACAAATTTCTCGAACGTGATATCAACAAAGGATTCTCAGGTGGCGAGATCAAGCGGAGCGAAGTACTGCAGCTGATGATCCAGAACCCTGACTTCGTCATGCTCGATGAACCTGAAAGCGGTGTCGATCTTGAGAATATATCCCTGATCGGGACAACAATCGGTGCATTGCTGGAAAAAGACAAACACCTGGCAAAACGGAAAAAAAGCGGTCTTGTTATCACCCACACGGGATACATTCTGGATTATCTCGATGCAGATAAAGGGCACGTGATGTGTGACGGGCAGATCCGGTGCCATGGGAATCCACGGGAGATCTTAAAGGATATCAAACAGCGCGGGTACAAGGAGTGTCTCGAATGCCGGAACCAGTGATACCAGAACTTTCAAAGGCCGACAAGAATCGTCTCGCACAATCAGGTATCGATCTTACTATGAAGAACCGGTGCGGCAGTTATCTCCAGATGGACCAGGATATTGTCCATTCCGAATGTACGCAGGAAGGAATTGAAGTCCTGTCCTACAAGAAAGCAATGGAAAAATATGACGGGCTGAAAGAATACGCATGGAAAGTAGTCTCACCGGAAAAGGATGATATCACAAAATACGTTGCAGCCCAGAAAGATCCCAAGGGTTACGTAATTATAGCCCATAAGGGTTCGAACAATATATTTCCGATCCAGGCCTGTCTTTTCCTCGGGCGTGAACAGATCCAGCATGTGCATAACATCATCATCGCTGAAGAGGGGGCGGAACTCCACATCATCTCCGGGTGTACCAGCGGGGAGCATGTTGGCAAAGGCGGAGCCCATTACGGGATTTCGGAGTTTTATGTAAAAAAGAACGCCAAGATCAGCTTTACGATGATCCATAACTGGAGCGAGAACATCGAGGTCTATCCCAGAAGTGCATCCATTGTTGAGGAGAACGGCGTCTTCCTGTCGAACTATGTCTGCATGCAGCCGGTGAAGAAAGTTCAGATGTACCCGACCGCTACCTTAAGAGGTGCAAATTCTGTTGCCCGGTTCAGCAGTGTTGTCATATCAACACCTGGATCATACATGGATCTCGGTTCCCGGGCCGTCCTCGAGGCCCCCGGCGCAAGCGCAGAGCTTGTCACCCGGGCAATAACGAAAGGCGGCACAATCATTTCACGGGGCCACATCAATGGGAAGGTTGCAGGCACAAGGGGTCACCTCGAATGCAAAGGCTTGATCCTGCAGGACGGGGTTATCTATGCAATCCCGGAAATTGAGGGGTCGGTCGTCGGTACAGAACTCTCACACGAAGCTGCTGTCGGCAAACTTGCCCGGGACGAAATCGAGTACCTGATGTCACGCGGGCTTGACGAGAACGAGGCCACCGCAACAATTATCCGCGGGTTCCTTGATGTGAAGATCAGCGGGCTTCCCGAAGCACTACAACAGCAGATCGATGCCTCGATCGATACTGCGGAAAAATCCGGTTTCTGAAAAAAGATGGCATCATATCCCCGGGCCGATGAACGAAAGGCGATGGTGGAACGCCAGATTGCAGCCCGGGGCATTCATGACCCACGGGTGCTCTCAGCAATGCGGGAAATCCCCCGCCACATTTTTATTCCCCCGCCGTACGATCGTGCGGCATACGAGGACAATCCGCTTCCTATTGGCAATGGACAGACGATCTCCCAACCGTATATTGTTGCACTGATGACAGAACTGCTTCACCCGAAAACAACCGATAATATGCTTGAGATCGGAGCGGGAAGCGGGTACCAGGCCGCTGTCCTTTCCCGGCTGATTTGGCACCTTACCACTATCGAACGTATCACAACGGTTGCGAATCTGGCCAGAACGAATCTGAAGTCCATTGGTATCGATAATGTTATTGTAATCGAGGGAGATGGGTCGCAGGGTTATATGGGTAATGCTCCGTATGACGGGATTATTATTACTGCTGCAACCCCCGATGTGCCCCAGCCATTAATCGAGCAGCTGGCCGATGGAGGAGTCCTTGTTGCACCTGTCGGGGGGCGCGATGTCCAGAACCTGATCACTCTTCATAAAAAGGGACGGTCAATCATACGGGAATCCCATGGAGGGGTCAGGTTTGTTCCCCTTATCGGTCAACACGGCTGGGAGAATGAAAATTCATGAAAATAATCGATATCACACGCCCCCTGAAAAATGACATGCTCGTATACCCCGGGGATGTCGTCCCTTCGTTCTGTCAGGAAGACCATGGCCGGTACCTTATCAGCGATCTGCATATGAGTTCCCATACCGGTACCCATGTCGATGCCCCGGTGCATTACCTTAAATCCGGTGATACCATCGATACAATCCCCCTCAGCCATCTGGTGGGTAAATGCCGGGTCATCGATATAAGCGGCACCGACAGTACAACGATAACCGCTGCTGATCTCAAGGGAAAACTCGCGGGGGTAAAACGGCTCCTGCTTAAAACCTGGTTTTCCGGCAGGGATGTGTTTACCGGGGAGTATCCATCCCTGACATATGATGCTGCATGTTCTATTACTGATAATGGGATCGGGTGCATCGGGATCGACTCGCCATCTATTGAATCGTATAAATGCGACGGTTCCGTTCACTGTCGTCTTCTCGGCAGCGGGTGTATCATAATTGAACTGCTTGATCTGTCAGATGTGACGGAAGGTGACTATGATATGGTTGCCTTGCCCCTCCGTCTTGCAGGACTGGACGGCTCACCGGCCCGGGTCGTTTTAATAAAACAGGAGGAATTGACATGGATATAATCCGGGAATCAGTAAAAAAGATACAAGATATTCTTGAGCATGGCGGGTGCGGGGAGGGCGACGTCCTTCTCGATGTAGACCCTGATTGCAGGAACTGCCAGTTTGAAAAGGGTGCCTGCATGACTGCGTCCTTCGGAGGGAGAACCGCAGATTTTGTCACCTTCGATCCTGTCAGGGCTCGCACAAGGATTTCGTTTATGTACGATGCAACGCTTGATACACCATCTACAAGGGGAGCTGCTTCGGCGATCATAAATGTGGTCACCGGCTTTTTCTGTCTTTCGCGGGTGCTCCATGCATGTAAGGTATCTTCTCATTCCCCCTGCCTTGAAGAGTTGAAACGGGATATCGGCGGACAGAAGATATTCTGGATCGGCAGTATACCGGAAATTGAGCATCACTTCGGGGGAATGGTTGTTCCGGATCCTGACATGGCCGATGTAATTCTTATCAGCGGCGAGGGGATGATTGCGCAAGGTACCGGGGACATGATTGAACAGTACAGAACAGAGAAACGGGTGCTCTGTATGGGCTCATCCGTGGCGGGAGTGTCCCGGCTCCACCAGCTTGAACACTGGTGCCCGTATGGCAGATCTTCCTGACGTGTAATACGGGTATGATTTCCGCAGTTCTTTCGAAGATAAAACTCTTTTTAGGCAGACAACCAATGATGGTGCATGCTGTTCGGATCCTCGGGGATACGAAGAAAATTTGACCAAACGCTGGCTGTAACAGCATTAAAAATAGGTTCAGCACTGGCATCCAGATTTCCCGATATTATCGTGGGTATGGATCCCCGCACGACCAGTCCCCTGCTGGTACATCTGGTGATATCCGGCATCCTTGGAACCGGGGGAACCGTAAAGAATGCCGGTATCGCCCCCACGCCATCCGTGGCATTTAGTACCCGCGTTGTAAAGGCCGGGTGCATGATCACCGCGTCCCACAACACGGAAGAATATAACGGGTTGAAACTCTTCAACCGTGACGGTTCATCGTTTACAAGGACACAGCAGGCCGAGATGGAGGCTCTCCTTGACACACAGTACTGGACGGACTGGAAGTTCCAGGGACGCGAGCAGGTTTTTGATGCTATAACCCCCCATAAGAGTGCGATACTTGACAAAATAACCATCAAAGGGACCCGTTCTGTTATTTTAGACTGCGGCAATGGTGCGGGATGCCTGATCACCCCGTCCCTTCTTTCTGATGCCGGGATAAAAACCACCTGCATCAATTGCAATCCCCGGGGCTATTTTGCCCGTCCGTCAGAACCATTAAAAGAGCATCTGGGGTATATCGGGGAGATGGTGAAAAAAACAGGAGCCGGGGGTGCGGTTGTTCATGACGGCGACGCTGACCGGATGATGGCATTTGACAACAGGGGACGGTATATTGATGGAGACCGCCTTCTCGTACTCTTTTCCCGATATATTGGTGCAAGGCGCGTTGTAACTACCAGTGATGCATCAATGATCATCGAAGACTGCGCCGAGGTCCGGAGAACACCAGTCGGTGACGCTTTTGTTTCGGAAGAACTCCTGACGTGGGGGGATTTCGGCGGTGAACCGTCGGGGGCATGGATCTTCCCGAAGATCTCCTATTGCCCGGACGGCCCCTTTGCCGCAGCATTGTTCTGTGAAATGGCATCGGAATGGGACATTGCCAGGGAGATCGATGCGATACCCTCGTACCCTGTCTTGAGAGAATCGTTTGCCTGCGAAACCGCACGGGATATTGTTACCCGGCTCGGTGCATCCATCCCAACGGAGGGTATCCGAATCGCTGATGAAGACGGGTGGTGCCTGATCCGGGCAAGTGGCACAGAGCCGAAGATCCGCATCACGGTGGAAGGAAAAACTCTCGCAAAGGCAAAATCTCTGCTCGCAATGGGTAAAGAACGCATTCATCTGGGGAAAACTGCTTAAATGTTGCAGGAAGATCTGTAGATATGGAATGTGTCGTTCTCGCCGCAGGTGAGGGGAAGCGGATGCGCCCCCTTACGGCGAAACGCCCGAAGGTGATGCTCCCCCTCGCAAATCGTCCGATGATGGAACACCTGATCCTTGCCGCCCGTGAAACAGGGATATCAGATTTTATTTTTGTCGTAGGGTATGGGGAACGGGAGATCCGTAAGCATTTCGGAGACGGGGCCGAATTCGGTATCACCATCACTTACGCGCCACAACGCCATCAACACGGGACGGCTGATGCCGTGCGATCGGTCCAGGACCTGGTGACCGGGCCATTTCTTCTCATGAATGGGGATATGGTACTCCAAAGCAAGGATATCGCGGTTTTTTGTAAACGCCCTGCTCCGTGCATGGGCATCAGTACGACCGATCATCCGGGGGATTACGGTGTTGTTCTTGTTGAAGGCGATCGGGTTACTTCACTTGAAGAGAAATCAAAAAAACCAAAATCCAACCTGATTAATGCCGGGGCGTATTTGTTTTCACCGGATATATTCGACAGGGTCGAGAAGGTCAGACCGTCTGCCCGGGGAGAACTTGAACTGACAGATGCCCTTGCCGGGCTGATTGCGGAAAGGAAACTCGGGGCGTACCGCCTCTCGTACTGGATGGATGTCGGGCATCCCTGGGATATGCTTGATGCGAATGCCACTCTTATGGACCGGACCCCCGCAGAAAATACCGGGACGGTAGAAGAAGGTGTGACACTTCGTGGTCACGTGGTGATTGGTGAGGGGAGCATCATCAAGGCGGGCACCTATATCGAGGGTCCCTGTATCATCGGAAAAAACTGCCGTATCGGTCCCCATGCATATCTCCGTGGGTCAACAAGCATAGGAGATGATTGTCATATCGGGCATTGCACTGAAGTAAAGAACTCCATTGTTATGTCAGGTACAAAAATCCCCCATTTTAACTATCTCGGAGATTCAGTTGTTGGGAGCAACTGCAATTTCGGTGCGGGCACCAAAGTTGCGAACCTCCGCCATGACCATGCAAACGTCAGGGTATGCGGAAAAGATACACGGAGAGAGAAATTCGGAGCCGTCATCGGTGACAATGTCCGGTTCGGGATCAACTGCTCAATCAATGTTGGTGCCATGATCGGAAGTAACGCACAGTTTGCACCCAATTCGTTTATTGATGGGTGTATCGGCGAGAATGCAATTATCCGGTAGGAAACAAGATGCAGGCCGTTATATTAGCAGCAGGAGAAGGAAAAAGGGTTTTCCCGCTCACCCGGAACAGGCCGAAAGCCATGATTCCGGTAGCAAACCACCCCATCATTGAATACGTGATCGACGCACTCCAAAAAAACGGGATTCGGGAGATTATTGTCGTTGTTGGGTATCGGAAAGAACAGGTGACACGGTTTTTAAACGGGCTTGAAGTCCCGGTTGAGGTGGTTGTCCAAAACAAACAACTGGGCACTGCGCATGCCCTCCAGTGTGCAGAACCGAAAATTAAAGGGGATTTCCTTGTTTTACCCGGTGACAATTACATTGACCCGCAATCGATAGCAAGAGTAATGGATATCCCCAACGCAATCCTCGTAAAAGAGCATCCTAATCCCTCCAACTTTGGGGTCGTCCTCCTGAACAATGGGCTTGTTACCGATATCGTTGAAAAACCTGAACATGCCCCGAGTTTTATGGTAAGTACCGGCATCTATTCCCTGAAGAAAAATTTCTTTTCCTCCATCCGGGGAAATGATATCACCGATGCGATTTCTGGAATGATACGGGCCGGGGAACGGATAACGGCTGTACCGGCAGATGATTGGCAGGATGCAATCTTTGCATGGGATTTATTGAAGATGAACCGGCGTCTCCTGAGCAGTCTGCCCCCGGCACGGGAAGGTACCGTAAGCAGACAGACAATAATCCATGGGCCGGTCCGGGTTGGAAAGGGAACAACCATCGGGCCGAATACCGTTATTACCGGCCCGGTTGTGATAGGCAATGACTGCACTATAGGGCCAAACTGTTGCATCATGCCCGATACCAGTATCGGTTCACGGGTGAATCTGGACCCGTTCACCATTCTTGGTGAGGCAATTATCATGGATGATACATCAATAGGGTCACATTCCCGTATTATCGATACCGTGGTAGGAGAACGGTGCACCCTTGCGGATCATACATCAGTTTCCACAATGGCCGGCCTGATGGAGATCGAAGGATGTACCATACGATCAGAGTTTGGTGCAGTTCTCGGGGATAACGTTACGAGCGGTCCGTTTACGGTATATAAAAACTGTGTTATCGGAAACAATGTCACGATTGAAGGACAGGAAAGTATCATTTCCCGTAACATACCGGACGGATCCATGGTGATATGACGTGTGTGGCATTGTCGGGTATATTGGCAGGAGAGATGCAGCACCGCTGATAGTCGAGGGACTTAAAAAACTCGAGTACCGGGGCTATGACTCGTTCGGAATAGCGACGCTGGGGAGGGGTATCGAAATTACCAAACACCAGGGACGCATATCGGAAAAAGCCACGACAGCAGCCAAGCTCCAGGGGAAGACTGGTATCGGCCATACCCGATGGGCAACCCACGGGATCCCGAACGACGCCAATGCTCACCCCCATACAGACTGTTCGGGAAAAATTGCAGTTGTTCATAACGGGATCATTGAAAACTATGCCAGTCTGAAACGTGACTTACAGTTGAGGGGGCACCTATTTCGCTCGGACACCGATACAGAGGTGATTGTTCACCTCGTTGAGGAAGAATATGCAAAAAAACCGGATCTGCTCAGCGCGGTTCAGGCGGTTATCCCGAAACTGGAAGGATCCTATGCTATCCTTGTCATAGCCGATGGTGAGAATCGAATCATAGCAGCCAAGAACGCAAGCCCGCTTGTTATCGGCGTGGGAGACGGCGAATTTTTTGCAGCGTCCGACATGACACCGGTCATTGAATTCACGGAACGGGCTATCTTCCTTGAAGACGGGGATATAGTTACTCTCGCGAAGAAAAATATCGAAATATTTCATAACAGCAAACCGGTCACAAGACCTGTAGAACTCATCGACTGGTCGCTGGAAGACGTCAGGAAGGGGGGATTTGCCCACTATATGCTCAAGGAGATATACGAGCAGCCACAGGCGTTCTATAACACGATCCGTTCCGTGGATCCAAAAGACCTGCCCGAGAAAATACTTCGTGCAAAATCAATCACCCTCGTTGCGTGTGGATCTTCCTTTCATACCGGCCTTATCTTCAAGTACCTTCTCGAAGCGAACTGCGGTATTCCGGCGCGGCTGGAGTTTGCCTCAGAGTTCAAATACTTCCCGGGACCGGTTAACGGCCTTGTTATCGGCATTACCCAGTCGGGAGAGACCGCTGATACTCTGGCTGCATTAAAATATGCAAAGATATCCGGCTGTTCAACGCTTGCGATCACGAATGTCCTTGGAAGCAGTGTTACAAGAGTTGCAGATACTACGCTGTTTATGCGGGCCGGCCCCGAAATCAGCGTAGGGGCAACCAAGTCATTTATTGCACAACTCGCAATCCTGATGCAGATTGTAAACAGTATTTCGGAAACGAAATATAATGATGTACTCCAGCAGGCACATAAGGCAATCGAAGAAGTTCTTCTCATGGATCTCAGCGAGGCTGTAACTGCCTGTAAAAATGCACAAAGTATTTTCTACGTAGGCCGTGGGCCATTCTACCCGGTCTCACTTGAAGGAGCGCTGAAGATGAAGGAGATCTCCTATATTCATGCTGAAGGGTATGCCGCAGGGGAACTCAAACACGGGCCATTTGCCCTGCTCTCTCCCGAGACACCGGTCATTGCGCTCTGTATGCCCGGGGATACCTATAGCGTTATGATTTCTAATATCAAGGAGATGAAAGCACGGGGGGCGCCGGTTATCGCAATCGGGACTGCCGGCGACAGGGAATTGCCGGATATTGTTGATATCTTCATTGCTTTACCAAAGTCACCTTTATTTATCCAGATCCTCACCAGCCTTGTCATCGAACAACTTCTCGCATACCATACCGCTCTTACCCTGGGGCGGGATATTGACAAGCCAAGAAACCTTGCAAAGAGTGTGACGGTGGAATGAGAGAATATGGTATCAATATAATAGGAGAGGGAGCGCAGGTATTTGAACCGGTAACCCTCGGGTTTCCCTCGCGGGAAAACCTTGGAAAGACCGGCTATACGGGATCGACAATCGGACACCATGCAGTACTCAGGTCGGGGACTATTATCTACTGTGATGTCATTATCGGAGACCATTTTCAAAGTGGACATAATACCCTGATCCGGGAGAAGACCCGTGTCGGTGACAGGACAGCAATCGGGACGGCAACCGTCATTGACGGAAACACCCGCATTGGTAACGACGTCAGCCTGCAGAGTATGGTCTATATCCCGACAAACACCATTATCGGCGATCGCGTATTTATCGGGCCAAATGCGGTGCTCACCAATGACCGGTACCCGCCTTCCGGATGTCTCAAGGGGCCCATTATAAAAACCGGTGCTGCTGTGGGGGCAAACGCCACAATCCTTCCCGGAGTCTGTATCGGGGAAGGGGCGCTTGTGGCCGCCGGTTCGATCGTGACCCGCGACGTCCCTGACCATACGATGGCTGTCGGAAATCCGGCCAGAATCAAAGAGCTTCCCGATGAGATACGTAAATCCAGGAAAAAATAATCCATTCATCCAGAGAGATTACTGAATTTCCGGAACCGTGTGACGTATGAAAATCCTCCTTGTTTCCACTCAGGATTATATCCACCACCCGGTGCCGTCCCGCCACCATTACATATTTGAGGAACTGGCAAAGCGTCACGAAGTTCATGTCGCCCATTTCCATGTCAGTCGCGGGGAGGCCCGCCCCACCCGCCTTATCGTGGATGAAGCCACGCAGTTCCCTTTAAAAAGCCCGCTTCTTCATTATACTCTTAACACTCCCTATCACTTCTATATCTTCAACAAGATCATCCGTGACAAGGGAATTGATGTGGTTGTGGCAGCCCAGGTACTTGCCGGCTCTGCGGTGATTCACGCCGCAAAACGCTATAATGTCCCGTTAGTCTTCGATCTCAAGGACTGGTTCCCCGACTCTGCGGCTGCCTATTTCAAGAACCGGTTCATGCAGGATCTGGTCAGAAAAAGCGTTTGGGAGATCACGAAACGGAATTTATCCAAAAGCCATCGTATCACAACGGTTTCCCCATCTCTTGTCGAAAAACTCAGAGGACTTGGCTTCAAGGCAGGTCTGATCACGAATGGTGTTGACACGGATCTGTTTAGACCGATGAGCGGCAGCGACACCCGGGCTGAACTTGGTATCGGGGCAGATGAGTTTGTCATCGGGTTCTGCGGTAGTGTGGAACGCTGGTACGCCATTGACGATATGATCCGTGCACTTCCTGACCTGATTCGTGATCGTCCAGAAACCATGCTGTTGGTTATTGGGGGATCCCTGTTTACGGATTACCGGGCAGAACTCGAGACTCTTGCAGAAAATCTGGGTATTTCAGACCGGGTTATATTCACCGGCACGAAACCGTACCATGAACTTCCCCGTTATATTGCGTGTATGGATGCATGTACCATCCCCCTCTCCCCCCCTCAATGGGGTGAAATTGCCCTTCCGAACAAATTTTTCGAATATTCGGCATGTGGAAAACCCATTGTCATGCGGCCGATACCGGATGTGGCCCGTATTGGCGGTCCGAACCTCTTTGTCTACAGAACACAGGAAGAGTTTTCTCACCAGATAAGATCCCTGATGAAAAATCCCCGTTCTTTTGACATAAACCTTGAAAAATACAGTTGGAAGGAAAAGGCCAGGCAATTCGAGGACCTTTTAAACAACCTCGTCTGATGCGGGCATCCAAATTTATTAATGGTCTCAACTGAAACCTACTGATTACAAAAGGTTGGTCTCATGATATCACTGGATCTTAAAAGCCGGCGTTTCTATATCATCGTCGGTCTCATAACATTTTTTTCCCTCTTTGCACTCTGGCTTCGTCTGCTTCCCATGCTCACCATGGGAAATACCGATGTCCTGATGATGGTGGCAAGCGATGACCCGCTTTATAACTTAAGACAGGTCGAGCAGATCCTGGCAAACTTCCCGAATTACGGCTGGTTTGATGCGATGACCCAGTACCCGCATGGAACATCCATTTACTGGGGCCCGTTGTTTCCCACCATTATCGCAATCTGCTGTTTCATCACTGGTGCAGCAACACGTACAGAGATCATCAGTGTTGGTCTTTTAATACCGCCACTCATGGCTGCAGCGATTGTTGCAATAATGTACTTTGTCGGAAAAACCTGCGGAGACTGGAAAACCGGGATACTGGCATCGGGATTCACAGCAATAGTCACCGGGCAGTTCTTCTACCGTTCTTTCTACGGGTATATGGACCACCATATCGCAGAAGTCCTTTTCTCAACACTCTTCTGTCTTTTTTATATGTACGCCATCCTTTCAGAGAAAGGAACGAAAATCGAACTGAAAAATGTCAATTCCTACAAATCCCTTCTCCTGATATCCGGTCTGGCCGGGATTGCTTACCTTCTTGGCCTTTTCACGATGCCGACGATGATCCTGTTTGCCATGATCGCCGGGATATTCACGGTTGTCCAGTTCACCATTGATGTATACCGTGGCCGGACAAGCGAATATCTCCTTCTCATCAATATAACCATCTTCGTCATCGCCATCATCGGGCTGCTGGCATTCGGCCTGAAGAATTCGGGGATCGATCTGTCGACGTACTCAATAGGACATATATTTGCATATCTCGGGATGATCTTCGGAACGGGTTTTTTATACATTTTACAGCACTACCTTAAAAATAAAGAAAAATATTATTATCCTGCTGCACTTGCCGGTGCCGGACTCGTTTTCGCGGTATTTTTGTATTTCGCAATCCCGCAGTTATTTACCCTTCTGATTTAT
>Ga0116170_10005209_pt1 | contig 11698 bp, 8 predicted proteins | sample AD_JPNHW1_MetaG_FD_89797 | JGI IMG/M metagenome (GOLD analysis project Ga0116170, IMG submission 89797) | Active sludge microbial communities of municipal wastewater-treating anaerobic digesters from Japan - AD_JPNHW1_MetaG | ecosystem: Engineered > Bioreactor > Anaerobic > Digestate | place... | reverse complement strand
CAAGTCAACAAAAACGCGGAAAAAACAGAATGGGTTCTCCTGGGAATACATCTGTGTGTTTTCGGCACATTGCTTCACCACAGTGTCTTGCCGCTTCTGAAAGCGGAAACAGGGGTGGTTAAGAACCCCCGGAATCGGTACGTTTGTTTTTTTCTTCCGATTTTTCTATCTTTTTGTAAAAGGCTCTGCTAATTTACAGGACTTAATAGGCGCCATCCGGTCGGCGCTGGCTCTGTCGCGGTTGAAACCTCCCTTTTTTCAGCCTTTCCGCAAGCAAATATTTTAGCATTCCGCCTGGACCGGTCCCAGGGTTCTCCCTTGTGCAGGTGGGCAACGAGCGATGTTCCGTCTCGAACGGCGTCTGCGTTTTATTTTGGGGTCTGGAAGACCCGAAACGCCGCCGGAGGGGAACTCGCCGCACAGGAGATTCTATGTCTTTTGAACAACTTGGCCTTCAGGCCGAACTGCTGCAAGCGGTCACGCAGCAGGGTTACACCACCCCCACGCCGATTCAGGCGAAGGCGATTCCGATCATTCTGGCGGGTCGCGATATCCTCGGGGGCGCCCAGACGGGCACGGGCAAAACCGCCGCGTTCGCGCTGCCCATTCTGCAACTGCTCGGCGGGCGTACGGCAAAGGGGCGTCAGCCGCGTGCGCTGATTCTGACCCCGACGCGCGAACTGGCCGCCCAGGTGGCCGAGAGCGTGCGCACCTACGGCCGCGGCATGCGGCTGCGTTCCACCGTGATTTTCGGCGGGGTGGGTTTCCAGCCCCAGATTGACGCCCTGCGGCGCGGGGTGGATATCCTCGTGGCGACGCCGGGCCGCCTGCTCGATCACATCAATCAGAAAAATGCGGATCTTTCCCATGTGGAAATCCTCGTGCTCGACGAGGCCGACCGGATGCTCGATATGGGATTCATCCACGACATCCGCAAAGTTCTGAACCAACTGCCCGCCGAGCGTCAGAGCATGTTGTTCTCGGCCACCTACTCGGACGAGGTCAAGGAATTGGCCGACGGGTTCATGCGCTCGCCGGAACTGGTCGAGGTGGGCCATCGCAACACGGCCGTCGAGACGGTCACGCAGGTCATGCACCCCGTGGCCCGTTCGAGCAAACGCGATCTGTTGACGCACCTGATCAAAGAAGGCGACTGGCGCCAGGTGCTGGTGTTCTCCCGTACAAAACATGGCGCGGATCGCCTGGCGAAAACCCTCGAAGCCGATGGCATCAGCGCCACTTCGATCCACGGCAACAAGAGCCAGCCCGCGCGCACCAAGGCGCTGGCGGATTTCAAGAACGGACGGGTGCGTATCCTGGTGGCGACGGACATTGCGGCGCGTGGACTCGATATTGACGGTCTGCCGCACGTGGTGAATTACGAACTACCCAACGTCCCCGAGGACTATATCCACCGCATCGGCCGGACGGGCCGCGCGGGCGCCAACGGCGAAGCGGTTTCGCTCGTGTGCGCCGACGAAATGAAACTGCTCGATATGATCCAGCGCCTGACCAGACGCGAGGTTGAGGTGGTCGAGATCGAGGGTTTCAAGCAGGAAGCCTCCGTGTCGCCCCAGTCCGCCCAACCGGCGCGGAATCAGTCCGCTCGGTCGGGAAGAACGGGCTCGGCCTCGCCCCGAACGCAATCGGAACGCAGACCCTCCTCCGGCGCGCCGGCTGGCGGGCAACGCCGCCGTCCGGAAACATCCGGTGGTCGGCCCCAGAGAACGGAAACCCGGACGAAGTCCGATTTCGCGTCGTCGTCCCGTTCCAGTGAGTCTGGAAACGCCCGCCGCGAGGAACGCCCCGACCGGGGAACCGATCGCGGTGGAGACCGTGGTGGGGCGCGAACGGAAGAACGCCGGACCGAACGCGGCGGTGAACGCAGAGAAGAACGCGGCAGCCGTCCCTGGCGGTCCGATTCCGGGCGCAAACCGGGCGCGCCGAATGGCGAATCCCGGTTTGGCGCGCGCGACTCGCAGAAGCCCCGTTCCCACGGAAACGCCGGTTTCAAGCCCCGTCTGGTCGCCGTGGCCGACGCGCCCCAGAGCGCGCCGCGCAGCTTCGAAAACGAACCCCGCGAGGAACAAAAGTCCGAACGCAAGCCGTTCTGGAAACGTTGGGGCCGCGGACAGGACGTTGCTGAATAAACCGGTTCCCGAATAAAGAAAAAGCGGTTCTCGATCCTTTTCCCCTCGCAACTCACTGGAAATCCGTTTCCGATGGTTGCGAGGGGAAAACTGTTTCGAGAACCGCTCTGCCTTTTAGGGACTGGACAATTCTGGAAACATTCCGTATTTTTCTGGGCAGTCTATTTGACCGTTTGAAACAAGGGGGCCTCATGAAACCAAATCTTCGTTCCACACTTCTTCTGATTGATGTTCGGGTGGTGTGTCGCGCACGTGAGTTGCGACTGAAACTCAATGGCAAGGTCGTAGGTGAATTCACGAATACTCCCGACACGAATGGTTATGTGTTGATGGACCACGTTTTCCTGGTTCCCTACGAAGCCGGAGAGTTATTGGCTGAAGGATTTGAAAATGGGAAAGTTTTGTTCAGCAAAAAAAATCATCACGCCGGGCAAGCCCGTCGGTTTTCGTGTAAGAAGCGACCGTTCTTCCATCACGAAGAGCCGCAGCGACCTGGCTTATGTCGATGTCGAAGTCGTGGATGCTCAGGGACAACTCGTGAAAACCGGACGTTACAACGTGAGCTACAAAGTCACGGGAGCCGGTGTGCTGGAAGCGTGCGGAAACGGTTACCACAAGGATGTTTACAGCTTTCGCAATCCGGAGAAAGGCACGACGTGGCATGGGCGTTCGAAAGCCATCCTGCGTCCCACGGGGCAGGCTGGAAAAATCACTCTGATTGTCCAGTCCAGTGATTTCCCATCCAGGACCTTGGAAGTTCCAGTCGTCGCTGAATAAGCCGGAGTATCATACAATTGCAATGACATCATGAACTCAAACTAAGGAGACAACATGAAGAAGCTCATTCCGGGGATACTAGTAATGCTGTTTTACCTTTTGGCCATTGAACTCTCGGCTGGAAACATCATCATCACCGTTGATACCACCCATTCTCGAAAAATCTCACCATGGATCTATGGCATAAATGCCTATGAAAGCATTTCAAAAGCCCCGCGCAACCTGACTCTCAACCGTACGGGTGGTAATCGATGGACCGCCTATAATTGGGAAAACAACTTCTCCAATGCTGGTAGCGACTGGGGTCCCTACATCAACGATGACAGCCTGAGCAAATCCTCCATACCGGCTGAAGCTGTCCGCTCAATCATCGATGCGGATCGATCCCGCTCCAACGCCAGCCTCATAACGGTCCAATTGCAGGGTTACGTCGCCGCCGACAAAAATGGCAACGTTGACGCGTCCGATCCGAACCACCTCGCCTCCCGATTCAAACAAGTAGCCTATCAGAAGAAAGATCCATTCACCAACCGCCCTTCCACCTCGGATACCGATGTGTACATGGATGAGTTCCTCTGGACGGTGCGCAGCCGATTCACCAATGACATCTATGCTGACCCTGTCTACCCCACCTTTGTCAGCCTGGATAACGAACCTGAACTGTGGAATAGCACGCATTTCGAAATCCAACCCCAACCAATCACTCCTGACGAATTTATCCAGAAAAGCATCCGCCTCTGCCAAGCTTTGAAGACTCTTGACCCCAAGATCCAACTCTTTGGTCCGGTCCATTACGGATTCAACGGCCTCGTCAACTGGAAAAACGCCCCCGGCTATTCTTCGTCCTACTGGTTTACCGACCAGTATTTGAAAGCGATGAAAACCGCGTCCGAGGCCGCGGGTGTGCGCCTGCTTGATGTCTACGATTTTCACTGGTATTCCGAGGTGACCGTCGGTGGGACTCGCATTATCAACCTTACCAGTTCCAATCTCAACGATGCCCAGATTCAGGCCATTGTGCAAAGTCCACGCAGCCTTTGGGATCCCACTTACAGCGAGAATTCCTGGATTACCGACTACTTGGGCGGCCCAATCCATATCCTGGACCGAATCCAATCACGCATCGACACCAACTACCCTGAAACCCGCCTTGCGATTACAGAATACGCTAATGGTGGCGATAATCACATCGCCGGCGCTATTGCGCAAGCCGACAATTTGGGTATTTTTGGCAGCTACGGTCTCTTCGCCGCTGCCGGTTATCCCACCAGCCACAGTTCTCCCTTCATTCTGGCCGGATATAAAATGTTCCGTGACTACGATGGCAACCTCGGTTCCTTCGGCGATCTCTCGATTCCAGCCATCTCCAGTGACACTGCGAGCGTCTCCGCCTATTTCAGCCAGGATTCTCTTCACCCCAGCCGCTATGTCGCTGTAATCATCAATCGTTCGAGTATTTCCCAGGTTGTCGGCTTTGCAGGACTGAACGTCTCCGGTTCCGTCCGTGTGTTTCGACTCAGTGGAACCCAGATATCTCCCGTGTTTGTCGAACAACTTCCTGTCAACCTAGCCACCTGGTCAATCAACCTCCCACCGCTGAGCATTTCCACCATCGAAATCCTCTGCCAATCTCCAACTGACCACCCATAAAAGGCGCAAGTGTATTCAACAGGAAATGAAAGAGAGAAAAACTCGTATGAAACCGAATAGCCTTTTCCCGTTTATTTTCGCCGTTTGTCTCTTTGCCGTCGTCACTCTTCCCATTTTCTCGGAAGATTCAAAAGGAACTCCCCCCCCTCCCCCGCCTCCTCAGGAACAGATGAGTTTTCTGGACAATGGGACCATTCGGCTCGGGATCGATCTGAATGTCGGGGGTTCGATCACGTATCTGTCGGAGGCGAAGGGGCCGAATCTGGTGAACAGTTTCGACTTCGGGCGGCAGATTCAGATGTCGTTCTACTCGGGGCCGGTGCCCTATGAGCCGAACGGGAAAAAGCCCACGCCGACGTGGGCCGGGCTGGGGTGGAACCCGATTCAGTCGGGCGATTGCGCCGGGGTGCGCTCGAAGGTGCTCGAACACACGAACGACGGCAAGCGGCTCTATGTGAAGTGTGTCCCCATGCAGTGGCCGCTGAACAACGTGCCGGGAGCGTGCGTGTTCGAGTCGTGGCTGGAACTCGACGGAGCGACGGTCCAGGCGCGCTGCCGGATCACGAACGCCCGCAGCGAGAAGGATTTTTTCCCCGCGCGCTCGCAGGAGCAGCCCGCCGTTTACACCAACGGGCCGTGGTACAAACTGATGTCGTACAAGGGGGACAAGCCGTTCACCGGCGGGCCGCTGACCCGCATCGAGCGGGCGCCCGACGACAAGCGCGAGTTCCCGTGGGAGAACTGGAAGGCGACGGAGAACTGGGCGGCGCTCGTCGGGGACGACGACCGGGGGCTGGGGGTCTGGGCGCCCGATACGTTCGATTTCGTGGGTGGGTTCTACGGAAAACCGGGACAGGGCGGACCAAAAGACAACCCGACCGGGTACATCGCGCCGATCCGCAACGAGATTCTCGACCACAACATCCAGTACGAGTACCGTTACACGTTGATCGTCGGGTCGCTTCAGGAGATCCGCGACTATGTGTATAGAGTCGCCCGGCGCGACGCGTTGCCCGCCTGGCGGTTCGAGGCGGATCGGCAACACTGGACGTATGAAAACCTGACCGACGGCGGGTGGCCGATTGCCGGGGAGTTGCGTTTCACCTTCGCGAAGCCGGTCGGATCGCTGATCTCGCCGTCGTTCTGGACGCCCGCCGAACAGGCGCGTTTCCTGAAAATTGAAGCCGCCTCCACGGGGCAGATCAAAAAGGGACGGCTTTATTTCAAGACCGCCGAATCGGCCGGTTTCGACGAGACGCGCGCGGTCGATTTCGCGCTGACCTCGAACGGGGAATTCCAGACCTGCCGCATAGACCTGAGCGCGTGTCCGGCCTGGCGCGGCATCGTGACGGGAATCCGGCTGGACCCGGCTCTGGAAGCGGGCGCGGGCGATACGTTGCGCGTGCGGAAGATCGGTTTCGAGAAGGAATGAACTGGCTGGAGTAACAATTTGATACTCAATTGTATTTGAAATGATACCCGTAACGAATTGACAGGATAACAGGATTCACAGGATAATTCTCTGACATATCCTGTGAATCCTGTGCTTTTTTGTCCTGCAATCGCTTTTGTGTATCGGAAACAGTCATTTCTTGAATGCAAACGGGGATGAGTCCCGTTTTTCAGGCCAGCAGGGACGCGACGTGGCGCGCGATGGCCAGACACGACGTGAGGCCGGGCGATTCGATCCCGATCAGGTTGACGAACCCCGGCAGTCCCCGTTCGGACTCCTCGCGGATCTCGAAATCGCGCGGCTCGCCCCCTTCCGGTTGCAACTTGGGACGGATGCCGGCCATGTCGGGGTGCAGGTTTTCGGGTTTGAGAAACGGCAGCATCCGCACGGCTGATTCGTAGAATGCGTCGCGTTGCAGTGGGTCCACCGAATAGTCGAATTCCTCGACGTAGCGCGCGTTGGGGCCGAGCCGGATGCGGCCGTGGAGGTCGAGCGTGACGTGGACGCCCAGCCCCTCCGCCTTGCCGGGCGGCAGGGGATAGATCAGGCACCCCACGCGGCGGGCCACGGCGGGGTGAAGCGCGAAGTATTCCCCCTTGCAGAAATACAGCCGGTAGCCCGCGCTTTCCGTTTCGATGCCCGCCATCCGCGCCACCGCTTCGGCGCCCAGGCCCGCGCTGTTGACGACCTGGCGGGTTATAAATGAGGACGCCTGTCCCTGTTCGTCGAGGTGAATGCGATAACCGGAGTTCAGGGGCTCGATGCCGGTCACGCGGGTGTGGTAGGCCATCACGGCTCCCTGCGCGTGGGCGCGCCGCGCCAGATGGGCCATCAGGCTGTGAGAATCCACGATGCCCGTCTCGGGTGAGAGCAGGGCGGCTTCGGCGTGGATGTGGGGTTCGAGGCGGTGCGTTTCCTGTTTCGAGAGGATTTCGAGGGCGCCCGCGCCGTTGCGTTTCGCATTCTCCATCAGGCTTTCGAGCCGGGCCACCTCGGCCGCGTTCGCGGCCACGACGAGTTTGGTGATGCGTCGGTGCGGAATGCCGTGTCGTTCGCAGAGGAGGTAGAGCCGTTTGCGTCCCTCGGAGCACAGGCGCGCCTTGAGCGATCCATTGGGGTAATACAACCCGGCGTGGATCACCTCGCTGTTGCGGCTCGAGGTCTCGCGGCCAAACGAGTCGTGGCGTTCAAGCAGGCAGACCTCGCGGCCCGGTTGCGCCATCTCCGCCGCGATGGCCAGCCCCACCACCCCCGCGCCGATGATGGCCAGATCGAAATCGTGTTGCACGTCTGTATCCTGCCTCTGTCTGGGGTATTTCTACCGGAAATCTCTATTCCTTCCCCTTATACGCAGATTCCCCCTCGAAGGGAATGCCACTTGCCGGAACTAATTTGACCGCGCCTGTTGTCGTATCGATTACAAGAATAGAGGTATTCCCGTTACTAGCGCGGTCGATCTTCATCTGGTACTGCCCGATCCGTTGGGGTGAAGCGGGGGAGAGACGCTGGCCCATCAGCGCAATGAGCGCCACGGCGCAAAAGAAACCCAGAAAGAAAACCTTGGCGAATTCCACCCGTCTGTTCGGTCCATTCATGGCTGTCGAGTCCTTTCGAGTCTGGAAATTCAGTTGAACACAACATGTTTGACTATAGAGATCGCATTTCCGGGAAACAAGGAAAATGCTCCCCGGAGTCGGGGGACCTTGATTCTTCATCTTGGATTGGAAGGCTCGAAAGATAGAGAATCTTTCCCTGTTTTCAACCCCCGGAGGGGGCGACAGAAACGTGAAGGATTGAGTCGGGAGACTGGGAAACATAAACCTGAAAACCGCAGTTGAGCGCCTGTCGTTCGGTTTTCTTTTCAGGCGGGCGAGACGCCCGCCCTCCCAGAAATGCCCATTCTTATGGGGAGAAAGCGGTTCCCGGGAGCGCCCATCTCCCGATTGGCGCAGACAAAAGATTCACCCAAGAGGAAAGAGAACCAAAACAGTTTTCAGTTCATAAATTGAGTGAAAAAGACTCGTTTCTGCCCTCCTCCGGGTTGCCGTATCTTTATCCCTTTCAGGGATTTCTTTGGGGTGGAGGGGCCGTGTCGGCGTGTACCACTTTCAAGATGCCCCCCGAACGTCTCCGGTCGTTCCGGGATGATCCGGACCGGTCTGGGGTCAGCGTCCCCCCTGGGGTTTGAGATTGGTCGGGCGGATCGCCAGGCAGTCGTAGAGGACCCGGTCGCCCTGGTAGGGGGTGGAACCGCGGCGCAGCACCCGCCAAGGGGCGCTTTCATGGGCCCCATTGAGGGCGATGGCGTTGGCCAGTGCGGGGTTGCTGTCGAGCGCATCGAGCAGTTCGCGGTTCTGCGTCAGGACCACCGGACGGGTTCCCGGGCTCACGACCAGCGAGACGGGCTCGATGAGCATGTTTGTCAAGGCCAGTGGCATGGCCGCCGCCGCGGCCGCCGCGGCGCTTTCGCGGGTTTCCAGTTGGATCATCCGCGCTCGCGCTTCGGGGCCAGCCACTTCCTTGGACGAACTGATGAGGTCGAGCAGGCGGTTGCGGACCTCGTTGAGGTCCGAGATGGCCTCGAGATGCTCGAAGCCCGGTTCCTTCTTGAGGGCGCGTGCCAGCATCGAGACTTCTTTCAGGTAGTAGTTTTTCTGATTTTCCGGCACCAGGTACATGACGATGAGGCGCACCAGCGGGCCGTTGGGGATGCCGTAGTCAATCCCCGTCGGACTCCACCCGATGGCGCAGAACAGGTCGCCCTCGAACGCGATGCGCGCGTGGGGGCAGGCCCATCCCATCCCGATGGTGGTGTTCGACGTTTTCTCGCGCGCCATCACGAGGCCGGCCACGTCGGTCCCGGCGGGCAGGGAGGGGATGGCCTCGATGAGACAGGCAAGCAACTGGAGCGAGCGTTCCTTGTCATTGTCGGGCAGTTCGAGCAGACGCCCTTCCTGCAACGCATCCAACAGACTGTTCATTCTTTATCCTCTCCTTTTTTTCGCGCGGGGCGGTACCGATTCTGGTGTCCCCAGCAAACGCCGTACACGCTTCCGACAAGGGGAAAGATCCAGAGGGAGTGGAAATACCACGGCATATCGGGCCCGGAAAGACTTTTCAACATCGAATTGTTCATAATATAGACCACGGTTCCGATCGCCACACACAGTCCGACAAGTCCCCCGCAAATCAGTTGGGCAAGCCTGTCCAGGAAGGTGTTCCATACTCGGCTCCAGAATCCCTGTTTTTTCTCGACAGGTTCCATTTTCCGTGTATCCTCAACCGCGGTCAGGCGTTATTCCCTTCCGAATCGTTTCAGGAACCAGACTTTGATCTTATGCGTCAACACACTGTAGGTGAGCAGGAACCCGGCGATCCAGAGCCAATAGATGGCCGGCAAGGGTTCGAATCCCAGCATGGGCGCCAGGGGGGAATACGGCAGCCAGGCGCCGAACGCCATCACCCCGAGGGTGGTCAGAGTCATGGACAGAGACGCACAACTCTGGAAAAACGGGATACGACCCGTCCGGATAATATGCACAATGAGGGTCTGCGTCAAGAGGGATTCGACAAACCAGCCGGTCTGGAACAGGCGCTCGAGCGCGCCCTGTTCGGCGCCGCCCGCCGTCAGGGAGGCAAACGCCTTGCAGTTGAAGAAGAACCACATCAGGAAATAAGTCGCATAGTCGAAAAGCGAACTGATCGGGCCGATGCAGATCATGAACCATTTGATGTTCTTGATATCCCACTTCAGCGGCTTGGCGATGAGTTCTTCATCCACATTGTCGGTCGGAATCCCCGTCTGCGAAACATCGTACAGGAGGTTGTTGACCAGAATCTGAACGGGTTTCATCGGCAGGAAGGGAAACAGGTAACTGGCGCCCAGAACGCTGAACATGTTGCCGAAATTGGAACTGGCGCCCATCCGGATGTACTTGATGATATTCGCGAAGACCTTGCGGCCTTCCTTGATCCCGTCCTCGAGCACCAGGAGGCTCTTCTCGAGCAGGACGATGTCCGCGGCCTCCTTCGCCACATCCACCGCCGAATCCACCGAAATGCCCACATCGGCGGCGCGCAGCGAAGGCGCATCGTTGATGCCGTCCCCCATATAGCCCACCACGTGCCCCTGTTGGCGCAGCGACTGGATGACCTGTTCCTTCTGCGAGGGGGAGAGGCGCGCCAGAATGTCGGCTTCCTGAACGACCCGGTCGAACTGCTCGCCGCTCATGTGGACGAGTTCGTCGCCCGTGACCGAGTGATTCACATCCAGTCCCACATCATGGCAGATTTTGCGGGTCACGAGGGCGTTGTCGCCGGTCAGGATTTTCACGCGGACCCCGGCGTCTTTCAAGTGCGCCAGAGCCTGGGCGGTCGAGTCTTTCGGCGGGTCGAAGAAGGCGATGTATCCGAGCAGGGTCAGTTCGCTTTCGTCGGCTACGGTGAAAGACGTCTTGTCGCGCGGAAACTCGCGGTAGGCCAGGCCCAGCACCCGGTAACCGTCGTTGTTGAGATCTTCGACTTCTTCGTACAGGTCGTCGCGGATCATGTTGATGAGCGGGTAGATTTCGTCATCCACCTGGTAATGGTCGCAGCAGGAATAGATTTCCTCGACCGCGCCCTTGCAGATGAGCACGTGGTCGCCCTCGTAGTCCACCACGACGGACATGCGCCGGCGCTGGAAGTCGAAGGGCAGTTCGTCCACCAGTCGGCAGTTGCGCTCGACGTCGAATTCGGTGTATTCGAGCACCGCGCGGTCAATCAGGTTGCGCAGACCGGTCTGGAAGTAGCTGTTCAGGTAGGCGTATCGGAGCACGTCGTCGCATTCGCTGCCGGTGATGTTCACGTGGCGTTCCAGGACGACGTGGTCCTGGGTCAGCGTACCCGTCTTATCCGTACAGAGGGTGTCGATGGCGCCGAAGTTCTGGATCGAGGAGAGCTGCTTGACGATGACTTTCTTTTTCGACATCGTCAGGGCGCCCTTGGCCAGGTTCACCGTCACGATCATCGGCAGCATCTCGGGAGTGAGACCGACGGCGATCGAGAGCGAGAAGAAGAGCGCCTCGCCCCAGTCGTGCTTGGTCAGACCCACAATGAAAAACACGGCCATCACCAGCACGATCATGAACCGGATCATCAGCCAGGTGAACGAACGCACCCCCTTGTCGAAGCTGGTTTCGACCCGCGTCTCCGACAGGCGCTCGGCGATCGAACCGAAATAGGTCCGTACTCCCGTGTTGACCACCACGGCGCGGGCTGTCCCGCTCAGCACGTTGCTGCCCTGGAAACAGGCGTTCGTCAATTCGTGGACCACGCGCCCCTTGATATCGCATGGCTCGGCGTTTTTCTCGACTGGCAGCGATTCCCCGGTCAGGACCGACTGGCTGACGAAGAAGTCCTTGGCCGTGAGCAGGCGCAGGTCCGCCGGGATCACCGACCCGGCGTGCAACACGACAATGTCGCCCGGGACCACTTCGGCCAGGGGAACATCCACTTCCTTGCCGTCGCGGATCAGGAGGGCGTGCGACTGGACGCGCTTGCCGAGCGCCTCGACCGCTTTCGAGGAACGGCGGTCCAGCACATAGGAGAGTCCCACGCTCAGGGCGATCATGCCCCCCACGATTGCGGTGGACTTGAATTCCCCGATCACGGCCGAAACGGCCGCGAT
>Ga0116170_10005206_pt1 | contig 11704 bp, 9 predicted proteins | sample AD_JPNHW1_MetaG_FD_89797 | JGI IMG/M metagenome (GOLD analysis project Ga0116170, IMG submission 89797) | Active sludge microbial communities of municipal wastewater-treating anaerobic digesters from Japan - AD_JPNHW1_MetaG | ecosystem: Engineered > Bioreactor > Anaerobic > Digestate | place... | reverse complement strand
CGAACTTCCAGCTGTTGTTCCCGGACACACCGGCTACCACGTGGAGTTTCTCCGCGTTCGTGACCAACTTCGAACCCAGCGCTCCGGTAGACGGCAAACTGGGCGCGAGCGTCACGCTTAAGATAACCGGCCAGCCGACGCTGGCGTAATGGAGGCAACATGTTGCTTAACAAAGACCAGATAAAAGGCGTTTCCGACCTGGAAACGCAGGAAGTGGACGTACCCGAGTGGGGCGGCGCGGTGCGGCTTAAAAGCCTGACCGGCACTGAGCGCGACCGGTTCGAGGCCAGCGTAGTGCAGGGGCAGGGCCGCAACACCACGGTGAATATGCAGAACCTGCGCGCGAAGCTCGTGGCCTTATCGGCTATAGACGAGCAGGGCAATTCTCTGTTCACCGAGGAGGACGTTAAATGGCTGGGCGGCAAGTCCGCCAAAGCGTTAAACCGGCTGTTCAACGCGGCACAAAGCCTGTCGGGCCTGAGTGAGAGCGACGTAAAGGAGCTGACCGCAAATTTCAGCAACGCCCGGAGCGACGGTTCTACTTCCGTCTAGCGCTCGCTCTGGGCATGCCGGTCGGCGAGCTGCTGGCACGCGCCAGCTCGCGGGAATTGACCGAGTGGCAGGCGTATTACGCGATGGAGCCGTTCGGCGAGGACAGGGCGGACCTGCGGGCCGGTATCGTGGCGGCTACAACGGCCAATCTGTTCAGGAAAAACGGCTCGCCGCCCTATAAACCGCAGGACTTCATGCCGAAATTCGGCAGGGAGCAACAGGACTGGCGGCAGCAGCTGGAAAAGGTCAAGGCGCTCAACGCGGCATTAGGCGGCAACAATGGCAACCATAGGAAACCTGATAGTAAACCTAACGGCCAGAACGGCCAGCTTTGAAGAAGGGTTGGCCAAGGCCGAGAAGACGCTCGCCAGGACGGGGCGCAGGTTCACGAAACTTGGTACCGAGATAACCTATGGCATCTCGCTGCCGGTGGCAAGCGCAGCATTGGCGGCGGTCAAGTTCTCGACAGATTTCGACGACAGCCTCGACAAGATAGTGGCCGTCATCGGAGTCAGCCGGGAGCAGGTAACCGCCTGGCGTGGTGATCTGCTGGCCTTGTCCACAGAGACCGGCAAGGGCCCGAAAGAACTGGCCGACGCTATGTATTCGGTCGCGCAGGCTGGATTGAAAGGCGCGGACGCTTTGGAAGTGGTGAAAACCTCGGCTATGGCGTCAGCCGCCGGGCTGGGCGGCACCGTAACCGTGACGGACGCGGTTACTACCGCCCTAAACGCTTATGGGCCAGCCAATCTAAGCGCGGCTACAGCCACGGGCGTCTTGTTGTCGGCTGTCCGTAACGGCAAGCTGCAATTGGACGAGTTGGGCCCCGTTATCGGCAAGCTGCTGCCGGTATCCGCGCAGTTGGGCATTTCTTTTGGTGAGGTATCAGGCGCGGTGGCGGCGATGTCCAGACTCGGCATGGACGGCAGACAGACCGTGGCGGCTCTGCGCGGCGTGTTTATGACGCTTATAAAACCCACCGACCAGACTCGGACCGCGCTGGAATATGTCGGATTGTCGTTTGAGGGCTTGCGTGCCGAGCTCCAGGAGAAAGGCCTGCTGGCTGTCCTGCAGACGCTCAAGGAACATTTCGGCGAGAACGAAACAGCTATGGCACGAGTATTCCCGGAGGCGCAGGGCTTGGTCGGGCTTTTGAACCTGCTGGGGAAGAACGGTGCGGCTGCCAGCGCAGTCATAGCGGAGGTCTCAAAAGCGACAGGACAAGACCTCAAGAACGCATTCAATATCGCCAACTCTGATGCCAGCCAGCAATTCGCAAAAACGCTGGCGACATTGCAGGTCGCACTGATACGGCTGGGCGATATAGCCCTGCCAACCGTGGTTAAGCTCGCGGAGATGCTTACTGCCGCGTTGCAGAAAGCGTCAGTGTTTATATCCGGGCTGGATCAGCCGACACGCGACTGGCTGGTGGGGCTGGCCATGATAGTCGCGGCTTTGGGCCCCGCTATCTGGGCGGTCGGGCTGTTCGTATCGGCTGTCAGCGGGCTTGCGCCGGTCTTGGGCTGGGTGGCAGCCGCATTCGGCGGGATAGTTACCGCCATAGGCGCGCTCGCGGGCCCGGTGGGGCTGCTCGCGGGCGTATTGATAGCCGCCGGGCTTATTATCATCGACAAATGGGAAACGATCTCCAAGAACTGGACGGCTATACTGCAGGCGTTCCGCGACGCGGCTTCAGGCTACATGGACGACGTATTGCTCGTTACGGATTACTTCGTGCAGTTCTTTCAGGACAAGTTTCAGGCGCTCAAGGATTATTTCAAGAACTGGGTGCGCGATTTCATGACTGTGGCCGAGTATCTGCACCTTGATTCCGCCGTAAACGCCATAAAGCAGTTCGTGACCGACACCACGGATACGCTGGCAGATTCCCGCATCGGCCAGAGCATGAAAACGGTCGGCAAAGAGGTTAAAGACTGGGGCGGTATTATCACCGACACGGCGTACTACACCGGCGTGGATATAGCCACAAGCCTGGCGGGCGGGTTCGGCAAGGCGCAGGAGTTCGTAACCGGCAAGTTAAACACGGTCAAAGGCGTGTTCTCTGGCGGTATAACCGGGCCCAGCCTCGCTATACCTGCCGCACCGGCCCTGCCTGATATGGGCGCGGATGCGCCGCAACAGGCGTCTAAATTCGCGCAGACGTGGCGTGACGCTTACAACCAAGTGTTTATCTCGGCCACGATGCTTAAGGACAACCTTGTCGCCACGTTCAACGCCGCCGTGTCCTCGCTCGCTGGCGGGTTTGAGGAATTGTTCAACCAGATCTCTGCGGGAACGGTTAATCTCAACAGTATTATGACCGGCGTGTGGCAGGCGTTCAAGGCCAGCATGTTCAAGATACTGGCCGAGATACTCGCCAAGAAGGTGGTTATGTGGGGCATCGAGAAAGCAGAGGCCGCCGCCACAGCCGCCAAAGAAGTCTTCTGCACCACAACGGTCAGCGCGGTTAAAAGCGCGGCCACGGTGCAGGAGGTGGCGCAGACAACCGCCGCCGCACATACAGAGATAGCGGCTGCCGCAGCCGTGGGGCAGGCAAAGGCGGTCTCGGCGCACGCCGGGATACCGTTTGTCGGCATTATTATCGGGCTCGCGGCGGCTGCGGCTATACTCGCGGCCATTATAGGGTTCTCCGGCGGGTTCGCGGCTGGCGGACGCCCGCCTGCCGGGCAAGTGGCGCTGGTCGGCGAGAAAGGCCCGGAACTGTTCGTGCCGGATACTGCCGGGACCGTGATCCCCAACAGCGCGCTGGGCGGCGGCACCGGAGAGCAACGCGTCACGCTCAACAATACATTCATACTGGCAAATCGCACCAGCAAAGAAGACGCCGATGAAATACTTGGCATCCTGAGCGCGCAACTGCGCAAGATGACGCCCAACGCCGTGTCGTTTGCGGTCAATACAACCGACACAGCCGCCAGAAATGGCGGGAGGGCCGCGTAATGGACACGCCATTGTTCTTCGGCCCTAATAGCGTCAACGCCAACTGCGCGGTAACGGTCTCAACCGGCGAGGCGGTTAAATACCGACTCTATGACCGCGACTGGAACGCGCTCTGGCAGACCATCGGCCAGAACAGCGACAGTTCCCCCGCCTCGGTGGAGGTTATTTTCAAAGACAAAGGCGTGGAGGCCTTAAGAACGCTGGATACGCTGTTCCTCCAGAATATAAACGCGGCCACGGTAGCCGTGGACTTTAAAGACCTGTCCGGCTGGACGGCCAATGTACTGACGCTTGGCACCGCGCACCGGCTGGGCGTGTCGCTGATAGCATCCGTGGCGCGCGGCACCATGACGGCGCGGCAGGCCAGCGGCGTGCGGTTCAGGTTTAGCCAGACGCAGATACCAAATCAGGAAAAGCATATCGGCGAGATCTGGGCTTTGCAGACCTTGTTCTCCCCCACCGCCGGGTTCTATGACTTCCAGGCCGGGTATTCACCGGTCGGCGCAATGACCGATATGGCCGACGGCTCGGTGCGCTCGGCCCTTATGAAATGGTCGGGCGACAGGACAACGCGCTGGGACGCTTCGTTAAGCTTTGCGGGACTATCGGCTGATGAGCTGGCGGCTGTGACGGCGGTCTACCATCGCGGCAGTTTCACACTCTGGCCGGAGCCGGATACCGATCCGCAGGGGATTTACGGCGTATCCGCGCTCAAGCAGAGCCTGGCATACAGCTACGCAGCCAAGAACAAGTCCTCAGGGCGCATTGTCGGCTTTCAGGCGGCGGAAACATGATAACCGTATCGGCGGGAATACTGGAGCGGCAAAAACTGGCCACGGCAAACATGCGCCGGGTGGTGGCTTACCGCCGCAGATACTGGGATATAGACGCGCAAGCGTTTGTTTACGAGGCGGAGTGGCAGGCAGTAGCCGACAACGATATTAAAAGCGTCAGCAAGACCAAGGAAGAACTGGATGCGGTAAAGCTTAACGAGTTCCGCGTCGGCTCGCTTACGGTGATACTCTATAACGCTGCCAATGAGTGGCAGGAGAGAATAAATTACGGCAGATTCGCGAAGGACAGCGCCGCCCGGCTCGGTTATACAGCGTATCGCACATTATTTAAAGTAGCCGAGGTCTATGTTTACGAGGACGGGACGGAATCGGAAGAAGTGCGGCTGTTTACCGGATACACGAGCGCCGTGGCGTTCAACCCGGACGAGAAGACCGCGCAGTTCAGCATAGATGCCTCACATATCCTGCTGGATGATGTGGACGCTGAACGATATTCAACGCAGATAACCGGAGAAATTATCGGCATCGGCGACGGAGTTACTACCGATTTCTACACCGCGCAGAAGAATGTCGGGCGCATCCAGCGCACATTCCTTGACGGCTTATTGCTGGCACAGGGTACCGATTACACAGTCTCAGACACCTGCACCTATGACACGCAAGCCAAAATAAGCTTCGCCGCCGCCCCCACTACCGGCAAGCCCGTAAAAACCGACTATTTTTGCTGGTATACCGGCCTGGAGATAGCCGAGGCGGTCAACGGCCTGCTGGATTTGGCGGGAATACCGAACAATCCGGCCAGCCGGTATGTGGAGCCGGTTACTTTCCCCTATCGGGTTATCAAGCGGCTGGATTACGCGCATACGGACGGCCTCCGGTACGACTGTGCCGACCTCCCGGAGAATGTCACACCCGCCTGGAATAATTATGAGACCACCGGCAGCGCGACTACGAGCGTGTCTGGTAATATTTTAAACCTGTCGTCTGGCAGCACCACCACGGCAGGATCAAAGAAATGGAGCATCTCGACCGGTGCGGCAACGGACACCACGGTTTTCAGCTTCTATTCCTCCGTCCTGCTGGCCAATACCGAGTCGTTCGGCGCGGTTAATTACGGCACAACTGGCTCCACGTTGGCGCAGGCGGGCATTATAGCGGACGGGGCGGGCAATGCCAGCCTGGCGGTCAAATTCGGCGGCACAACGCTCTGGAGCGCGGCCTGCGGGATTAACCAGACGCATGGGTTCTGCATTTACCACCAGCCGGGCCGGTTCGTGGTATTCATAGACGGCATACTGCGGGTGAATTACACCTACTCACCGGGGACCTTACAGACGCCCGTGGTAAGTTTCGGCGCGACGCTGGGCGCATCCAATCCCGTGGCTACCAATGCCACGTTCCAGATTATCAACCTGTGCGGTGATTTCGGCGCGGTCTCCAGTTTTACCCTGCCGCTTGTCGGCACCAAGCTTTACCCAGTTATGGATTTTACGGAGTCCATCAAAGCCTTCTGCGGTCTTTCGGAGTCGGCAGTCCTGCCAGCCGATTCCGCTGTATCGTTTAAAACGCAGACCTCTGCTGACAACAGCACCTGGAACGCATTGGTAGCCGTCCAGAGCGGCCAGATAGCCAGCCCGGCTTTACGCTATGGCCGACTGCAAATAACCCGGCAGACCAGCGCAAACGGGCAGGAACTGCCGTTACTGACGGGACACGGCATTACTTACGGAACTTTGACCACAAAACTGCGCATGGCCGATTGCACCGGCTACAGCGTACTGGACGCCATAAGCGAGCTGGCCAATATCGCGTCCTATATATTCGGCTTCGACAGGGCCGGGAAATTCTTCTTCAAAAGCCGGATAAACACGACAACGGAACCGGCTATCACGCTCAGGACGGAGGACATAGTCGAGATAAGCGCGATCCCGGACGGATTGCAGTATCTTTACAACAAGATAGTCTCGGCTTACGGGAATTATCAAGCCGTGGTGGAACCTGCCACGTTCAACAGCCCGCAGCCGGACTCGCAGGCGCGTTATGGCGTGCGCCAGTTACGCGTGGGCAGCTCGCAGCTATTAATCGAGCAGGACGCCGATATTGCGACAGGCACGGCTTACAGCTACTTCCAGTTGTTCTCCCGGCCGCGCAAGCAATATTCCGTTACGGCTAAATTGCTGCCGCAGATTGAGGCAGGCGATATTGTGCGGCTGCGGTATCTTGACGAGCCGCCGCAAACAGCCAGGAAGTGGCATATCGGCGATTCTGCGGCGCATATAGGGCAGGCAACCATCGGGATCTGGAGCCATGAGCAGCAGTCGGCCTATGAGATAACGGGCATCGCGCTTTCCGTGGCTCATGACGACATAAAGAAACGCACTGAACTTGTCCTGCAGGAGCTTTAAACTATGGGAACCGAACGATTACCGACCGTATTTACCGACAGCGAGGCGGAAATCCCCTCCGCCTCCAAGTTCAACGATAACTTCAGCCACGTGAACCTTGTGCCGTGGAACCTGATTAATAACGGCGATTTGGAATTATGGGCTAATGGTGCGAACTCCGCGCCGGATGATTGGACGCTGGCAGGAACAGGTGGCTCGGTGGCCCGATCGGCAGACAGTATCCACGGAACTTACGCGGCGGCGGTCTCTTACGGAACGGCAGACACCTATCTGCAGCAATCGTCCGCAGAGGTAAGTTTCCATAAGGGCAAATCGGTAAAAGCGTGGTGCCTGGCGAAGTGCTCCAGCCCGAACATGGCGCGGCTTAAAGTGTCGGACGGCGTAAACCTCTCGGCCTCGGCTTTTCATAGCGGGTCGGGCAATTGGGAATATCTGGAGGTGACACATGAAGTATCAAACAATGCAACCCAACTGGCGCTGGAACTCCACGTGGAGAGTGGCGGCGTCGCTTCTTTTGACGCTGCTGTGCTTGTGGATTTTGCTGACATCACCGGCTTTCTGCCCAGCGCGAAAGACGCAGGCAATTCTTACTCGCCCGCAGGCGTCGCCAAACTGGCTGACACACAGACCTTCACCGGCACGAACACATTCAACGGCGGCATAACCGTAAATGGCACGGCGAACAATATACCAGCATGGATCAAGGTCACCAAGACATACGCGGACTTCAGCTCGGCAGCTGCCACGAATACCATTACGTTGTTAACACTGCCTCCGGGCGGAGTAGTACATGGCGTTAAAATCAAGCAAAGCGCAGCCTTTGGCGGCGGCGGGATTACCGCTTACACGATTAGCGCGGGGACTAACGACACAACGGCAAAATATGCCTCGCCCTTTAATGTCTTTCAAACGGCGGCAGATGACACGTTCCAGATATCAAGCGGGCTATTCAGCGAGAGCCACGGTGCCGATACGGCTATCAAATTGACCGCCATTTGTGCCGGAGCAAATCTAAACGCGGCCACAGCCGGGGCGGTTGATGTCTGGGTATTGGTTTCAAGGGCAATCTAACAGGAGAATGTTATGGCAATTATAACCGAGAACAAACTGGCAAAAAACTTCAGGTTTCAAGAGTTCGCGGCCTCAGGCATGTGGATAAGGCCATCCGGTGTTGATACGGTGCAGGTCTTACTTGTTGGAGGCGGTGGCGGAGGCGCAGGAGGGTACGGCGGGATAATCGGCGGAGGAGGAGGTGGTGGTGGCGGTGTCATTCGGGTTCCCGTCAACGTCTCCGGAAACGTTTCAGTAGTCGTCGGCGCAGGCGGAGCAGGACTTGCCGCGGGCTCTACGGCCACTGTTGCCACTAATGGAGGGACCAGTTCATTCGGCTCAGTATCCGTATCCGGTGGCGGTGGTGGTGGACGCGCACGTGAAGGCGCTGCCGGATCGTGCGGCGGCGGTAGTGGTGGTTCCAACAGTAACTTCCTAACCGCCGGAGGTGGCGGAGGGATGGGCGGCAACGGCATAGACGGCCAGTATAACTACTCGTCTACACCAACGAACTTGAGAGGTGGTAAAGGATATATAGGCGGTTGCGGTGGTGCCGCCAGACAATACGGTCCCGGTATGTTTGTCGGAGATGGCGGCCCCGGAATATCCGGCTTCGGCGGTGGCGGCGGAGCAGGCAGCTGCCAGAGCACAGTTCAGCAGGGTGGACAAGGATCATCTGGAGGCGGCACTGGCGGCAGTGGCGCTGCAGGCGAAGCAGGCACCGCCAATACGGGCGGCGGCGGTGGCGGAGGAAGTTATACCCAGGCAGGTGCATCAGGCGGCTCCGGCTACTGCCGCGTCGAGTGGTACGAATTTTAAAGGAGAACAGATATGCCAATAGCAAACGAATATTGCCTAATAAAGAACGGCGTGGTTCAAAACGTCATAGTGGCAGGCGCGGACTTCGCCGTGGACTATGCGGACGAAAACGGCTTTGAAGCCGTCCAAAGGCCGTCTATGGCCGTTGGAATAGATCATAAATACCATGACGGCAAGTTCTGGCAGGATGTAGTGGAACTTGACGAGTCTGGGAACCACACCGGCACCACACACGAAGAGGAGATCACTGCGTAAATGACCTTGCTTTCAGGCGGGCAAGGCGATGCGTATAGATATTACACAATAAATCTAGAAATATCCGTTTAAATTGGCCCTTTATAGAAATTCAGCAGTTCTGAAAACGAAACACTAATTCCTTTTGGACTTAATTCTGCTTGTTTTGATGCTGAAAACAACTTCACAAGCATTTCTTCCTTTGATGAAAGACCAGACTTGTGAATTCTTCTGTGGCAATTCGGACATAATGGAATAATATTTTCAGGGACATCAATACTGTACTCGAACTGTTCCTGATACTGCATAGGTATTAGATGATGTGCCTCCACAAAATTATTGTTTGTCTGCGGCAAATCAAAGGTGACATGACTGTTGTCATATTGACATTTATGGCCTGCATTGATTATGGCCGCTTTGGAAAACCCGGGATTTCTTGCGTATTGCTCTGTCCTACCGACTCGCTTTTTGTCTGGTTTTGGGATCTTGCCGGCAGGCAATGTTACGGGGGTCGCTATCTGAACTGAATTCTGAAATTGTTCCTCGTCATTATATTCAAGAGGGCTCAATCCCTGTTCAATTTTTTTAAAGAGATTTCGCAGTCTTGTGAGTGTTTTTTGGTCCTGGGGGCTTAGCGTGGCCTCAGCTTTTAATCGATATTTCCATCCCCTATTCGCAGGAGATTCGAAAACCCTAAAAGCTAATCGACCTGCGCCTTGATTAAGCTCACTACGGTATTGCGCTGTCCAGTTTTTTCCATGATGGAATTGTCGTTTCCAAAGAATTGAAAACACGTTGTTTCTATAATCTTCGACGGGCAGGTATGCATTGGCCTTATGTATCGAGAATGATGATAGAACAATCGCCTCCGACAGTGAGGCCTGTCCTGGATATTGGAACACCGCCAATAGATCGTTCACAGATAAGTCTTTGGTTGTTAGTGTCATGGAATTATTATCTAAATTATCAATGCTGAAGGAAATGACATAAACGGTTAAAATAACCAATGCAGACCGTATTTGACCTGCTACTGCTCGATTTGATTGGAAAACATGTCTAATTATGGTATAAACAAGTATGCCCTATATCTCAACAAAAACTGCCGCAGGGATGCTTGGCGTCTCCACAACCACAATCCGAAGGTATGCGAATTCAGGAATATTGAAAACAGTTCGACTATTTTCATCAAACCACAGACGATTTGATACGACTGAAATGGACAAACTAATAAGTGCATCAAATGGTGAACACACACCGAACAGCACCACCACCGAGATGAAGGCGTCTCCCCACCCGAGGCATTACCTTATGCACAAATATTGGGGAAGAAAGGCTCACAATATTGTTGCAGACTATATAAAGAGATATACCAAGGAAACAGAAACAGTGCTTGACCCATTTATGGGCAGTGGTGTGGCAATTATTGAAGCAGCCAAATTAAACAGGCAGGTTTGCGGGATTGACATAAACCCTATATCCAAATTTATAGTAGACAATTCGATATCTAAAATTGATTTCGAAAAGTTTTCTGATTACTATACAATGCTCGTCAAAAGAATGGAAGATAAGTTCGGCGATTATTACACGACAGAATGCCCGCAATGCCAGGCAAAATCAGAAATCGAAATCACTGTTTGGGACAGATCTAAACCACGAAAGATTAGGTTGGTGTGCCCCAATCATGGCATTCAAACAAAGACTCCAACTGATTACGACATACGCAATATCGCAAGAGCTGATGGGTTGTTTAAAACGCTAGAGAACGCCAACAGATTAAGATATCCCAAGGACGATATTCTTAAGTATGTAAAACGAAGTGGAGTCTCCAGAATAGACGAGTTGTTTACACGAAGGGCCTTAGTTGTATTGTCTTTCTTGCTCGATGAAATTGGCAGAATCAAGGACAGAGAGATTAGCGATTGCTTTAAATTTATTTTCAGCTCAATGTTGCCGAATGTATCAAAAATGATTCCCGCCGACTTGGAAAAATGCACATATAAGTCTGGATGGGTAATTAGTAAGTTTTGGGTGCCCTCGATTCACACAGAGAGATCCATACCTCATTGCTTTAAGCTTCGCTTTCACGCAATATTCGAAGGGAAGAAAGAGCTCTCTTCCCTTAAAAACAATCTTATAAGAACATATTTGGCGGACAGTAAGAAGTTGCCATTAGAGAGTGACTCCGTGGATTATATTTTTACGGACCCCCCTTATGGCGAAAGCATTGCATATCTAGCTTTAAGCCATTTCTGGAATTCCTGGCTAAAAATGACCCCAAAATATGCGAATGAAATCATTATTGACCCATATCGGAATAAATCCGCAAGCGTGTTCGCCGAAAACATCGCCAAAGCGTTTAATGAAATGTTTCGAGTGCTAAGACCCGGAAAATATTTATCATTCACATTCCATAACAGAGATCTGAACGTTTGGAAGGGCATCCTGGAAGGGTGCTTAAAAGCGGGTTTTGTCCTAAAAGAAATTGTATTGCAATCTCAAGCCGTCTCGTCAGGGACCCAAGGGATCAACAGGAACAATACATTAAAAGGAGATTTTATTTACACATTCATTAAGCCAATCGGAAATCGCCCCCAAGTGAAAATTCAATATCTAGAGGACGCACACGGTTTTATTATCGACAGGATACACAAGTATATCGGCAACAACAAAGGCGCGACAACGGCGAAATTATATGAGTATATAATTCCCGAAATTGTAAAGAATTATGCATACCTTGATAAGAACAAGAAGATTGTGGATTTGGAGAAATTGATTCAGGATAACTTTCTGTATGAACGAATAAATGGAATTTATATGTGGACGATAAAAAATAAGCAAAATAACGACGCAAAGCTGAATGTGATTGATTTGTTCTCTGGTGCTGGTGGG